>ERZ772901.8-NODE-8-length-171822-cov-16.739618_pt1 | contig 171822 bp, 196 predicted proteins | sample MGYA00512123_ERZ772901 | MGnify/ENA primary metagenome ERZ772901 (study PRJEB29015, sample SAMEA2737711) | human gut metagenome | biome: human gut; feature: human-associated habitat; material: faeces | place: China | collected 2012 ...
TACCTCCAAACTTTAAAACTTTCATTTTTCGTTTCGTATTTTAATTGTTCCTATAATTGATAATTAGCGTGCAAATATACGAATAAGACTGCAAAGAATCAGTATTTTAGCGATAATATTTATCATTTATCCATTTATTCTGTGGCTTATATGGTCACATTTGTTGTTTTTTCCTCTGTTTCTTGTTCTTTTTCTCTTTTTATTGCACGGCTGTATTCGTTTGTAACTTCTTTGATTTGATGGTTCTCGAAGCGGTAAACGATACCGGGGTATTCAGACAGCAGATGCAGGTTATGGGTAGTCATCATGATGGCAGAACCCGATGCGCAAATAGATTTCAGAAGCTCTACAATCTGGCGGCCGGTCTCAGAATCCAGATTTCCTGTCGGTTCATCGGCAAGAATGATTTCAGGACGATTCAGGATGGCACGGGCGATAACGATACGTTGTTGTTCACCTCCTGATAACTCATTGGGCATTTTATAACCTTTGCCCGTCATGCCCACTTGATCCAGCACTTCATCAATGCGTTCTTTTATTGCAATCTTATTGCTCCATCCGGTGGCGCGTAGCACAAAACTGAGATTGGAATGTACATTGCGGTCTGTCAGCAGTTGGAAATCCTGGAAAACGATTCCCAATCGGCGGCGTAGTTGGGGGATATGCTTGCGCTTGATATTGCTCATATTGTAACCTAATACTTCTGCGTCGCCCGATTGAATGTCCAACTCGCCGTAAATGGTTTTTAGCAATGATGTTTTGCCGGAACCTACTTTTCCGATCAGGTAAACAAATTCACCTTTGTTCAGTTCCAGGTTTACATCTTCCAACACACCGAGTTCTTGTTGATTGATGTTTACGTTTTTATATCGAATAAGCGGTTCATCCATAAGGCATTAATGTTTTTTCCAGTTGGCGCTGTGACGTTCTTTTAGTTCGCGTGCCAGATCTTCGATGCGGTATCCTTTTGATGTCAGGAGAACGATAAGGTGATACAGCAGATCGGAACCTTCGTATATCAAGCGTTCATTGGTTCCGTTGCAAGCCTCAATAACGGTTTCTACGGCTTCTTCACCTACTTTTTGCGCCATTTTGTTTACGCCCGATTGGAAGAGGCTGGTTGTGTAAGATCCTTCAGGCATTTCTTCATGTCGCTTGTCAATAAAGTCTTGTAATTCTTTTAAGAACATGATGTCCTGCTTGTTTTCTTCTCCCCAGCAAGTATCCGTACCTGTATGGCAAACAGGACCTGCAGGACTGACCTTTATTAATAAAGTGTCATTGTCGCAGTCGGCTTTGATAGAGATTACTTGCAAGAAGTTCCCGCTCTCTTCTCCTTTAGTCCAAAGGCGGTTCTTGGTGCGGCTGAAGAAAGTTACTTTTCCTGTTTCTACGGTTTTCTTATATGCCTCTTCATTCATGAAGCCCAGCATTAAGACTTTTTGTGTGTAGTCGTCTTGTATAATGGCAGGAATTAACCCGTTCATTTTCTTAAAATCCAATTCCATTTGTTTTATATTTTAATTCTAATTTTATAATCTGACATTGATTCCTTGTTGGCAAAGATACTGTTTTAATTCGGGTATTTTGATTTCTCCGAAGTGAAAAACGCTGGCTGCAAGTGCCGCATCAGCTTTTCCTTCGATAAAAGTATCCTTGAAATGTTCCATTTTTCCTGCGCCTCCCGATGCAATAACAGGAATAGTGAGTGAGTCGGAGAGGGTGGCAAGCGCTTTGTTGGCGTAGCCTGTCTTTACTCCGTCGTGGTTCATGCTGGTAAAAAGAATTTCTCCTGCTCCCCGGTTGTTTACTTCCCGGGCCCACTCGGACAGATATTTGTCTGTCTCTACTCGTCCCCCGTTCAGATAACATTTCCACCCTTGGTCTGTCTGTTTGGCGTCAATAGCTACTACACAAACTTGCGAACCGAAATGTTTGGCTATCTCGTCTATCAGATTGGGATTGCGGATGGCGGATGAGTTGATGGAGACTTTATCGGCTCCGGCGCTCAACAGGCGGTCTACATCGCTGAGTTCGTTGATACCTCCGCCCACAGTAAACGGAATGCTGATATTGGCTGCCACTCTTTTCACCAAGTCCGTAAAAGTCTTGCGACCCTCGTGGCTGGCAGTGATATCCAAAAAGACCAGTTCATCAGCCCCTTGTTCACTATAAGCGCGGCCTAATTCAACAGGGTCACCGGCCTGACGCAGGTTTACGAAGTTGGTTCCCTTGACGGTCTGCCCGTCCTTGATGTCGAGGCAAGGAATAATTCTTTTTGCTAACATAATTTGTCTTTACATAAAACGGTTCAACTCTTTCAAGGTAATTTTGCCTTCGTAAAGAGCTTTGCCGAACACTACTGCAGGTACTTTGGCTATCTCTAATTGAATGATGTCCTCGATGCAACTAACTCCTCCACTGGCTATCAGGTGCATATCAGGAAAATCAGCAAGGATTTGTTTGTATAACTCTATCGAGGGACCTTCCAGCATACCGTCACGACTGATATCGGTACATAGCACTTTGAATACTCCTTCCTTTGTATAATCTTTCAGGAAAGGCATCAGCTCTTGTCGGCTTTCTTCTTTCCATCCGTTGATGGATATTTTATTGTCTTTCACGTCGGCACCAAGAATTATTTTTTCGTTGCCGTATTGAGTCAACCATTTTTTGAATAGTTCCGGTTTTTTCACGGCAACACTGCCCAGGGTCACCATTTGGGCACCGTTATCAAATGCAATGATTAAATCTTCATCGGTTTTGATACCTCCGCCGAAGTCAATGACAAGCGATGTGCGGCTGGCGATTTGGTCGAGTACGCGATAATTGACTACGTGGTGTGAAGCGGCTCCGTCCAAATCAACTACATGCAAACGGTGAATGCCATGCGCTTCAAACTCTTTGGCTACTTCCACAGGATTTTCGTTATACACCTTTTGTGTGTTATAATCTCCTTGTGACAGGCGGACACATTTTCCGTCAATGATATCGATGGCAGGAATTAATTCTATCATAACTTCTTTCTTTAGTATATAATATAATGTATCATAGTTCTAAAAAGTTCCGCAATATCCGTTCTCCCACTGTTCCGCTCTTTTCGGGGTGAAACTGTGTGGCATAAAAATTATCTTTATGCAATGCCGAACTATAGGGGAGGATATATGTAGTTTGTGCTGCTGTAAACTCATTTAGCGGGACATAAAAACTGTGTACGAAATAGACAAACTCTTCTTTGGTGAATCCCTTGAATAAATCGCTTTTCACATTTGTCAGTGTATTCCATCCCATGTGAGGAACCTTGTCTGTATGGCGTTCCGGGTGGAAAAGCTTGACGTCGGTATCAAAAATACCTAAGCATTCTGCATTACCTTCTTCTGAATGGCGGCACATGAGTTGCATTCCCAAACAAATGCCCAATACGGGTTGTTTCAAATTTTTGATTACTTCATCCAGTTTATGCTGCCGGAGGTAATTCATGGTTGTGGCAGCTTCTCCAACACCGGGGAAGATTATTTTATCTGCGCTCATCAGCGTTTCCTTATCGGAAGTAATGATAGCTTCTACCCCCAAACGCTTTAGTGCGTAGTCCACAGAGTAGATATTTCCTGCATTATATTTTACGACAGCTATTTTCATCGGTAAAAGATCATCGTTTTATTTTTATAAACCATTCCTTTTAATTCAATATGCTTCTGCATAATATGAGAAAGGATGGTTTTTATCTATGATATGTGCGCAAAAATAGCGAATTATTGCAGATTAGCTTCATTTTATAACAAGAAGTTTGAGAAAAAGATTAAAATAATAGCAATATCGTAAATCGGACGAGGTATCAGTCGGGGAGTTCTTTGATTTTTTTGTGCATTTTCTACCGAAAAGCTTGCAGATTAAAAATTAATGCGTACCTTTGCACCCGCAATCGAGAGAGATGGTGAAATAAAGAAAGACAAATCTTTGAAATATTGGTGCGCTAGTTCAGTTGGTTAGAATACATGCCTGTCACGCATGGGGTCACGAGTTCGAGCCTCGTGCGCACCGCTTATAAAAGCTCTAGGATTCTTTGAGTCCTAGAGCTTTTATTTGTTGTATGCTCGGCACGAACATATTCTAACGGGTGCAAGTCTTCAATGTGCCCTGATAATGGGAAACATACAGCCAACTGCAAGAGTAAGCTGTTTTTTACTGTCAGCCAAGGCTTTTTAAACGGAAGATTATTACAGTCCACTATAATAGATTGTACAGTCTGCTGCAATGGACTGTACAGTCTACGGCAACGGACTATACAGTCCATTGCGGAAGACTGTAGTAATTCGACTGATGGACGGGTATAATCGAAAGGATGAACACGCTTAGTCCGGCTAATGAAAAGGCTTAGGGAGTGTCAAAACTAACCGGGCTATCCCATCGTGGGCTGTAGGGGCAGGGTTTGCCTGTCCGAAGGCACAAAGTAAACTGTTTTCGGGCGAGCGAACCTCACTCCTGCGAATTGAACGATAGCATTATCCACGTTTTAGGCAACTCTCATTTTAAATGAGAAAAAGTTGCTGTTTTCTTTTTTATATGCTGTTTTTTGTGTATATTGAGAGCAAATCAAAACATATATATGGAAATAGAAACAGTGGGAGAAAATGCCGGCAAAGTCTGGCGCAACCTGAATGAAAACAGAGGTGAAATATCTATTCAGGAACTTAGTCGGAAAATGAACCTCAGCGCCATTGATGTCGCTATTGCAATAGGTTGGTTGTGTAGAGAGAACAATATTAATATTCAGAGGAAAGGTCATTTACTCTATGTAAGTCATTTAGGATTCTGATTAATCTCTCAATAATAAACCTGTTGGAAAGAAAATAACTTGAAAGGCTGCCTGTAATGAGGTAGCCTTTTCAATGAAATAAAGAGGTAAAAGAACCTGGCTTATTGAAGCCAATGTTTGTTTTTCCACCAATAAATAATGAATCGGATTCCTGTACCGATTAGTGCGAGGGAAAGTCCTGTATAGAATACGGCAATGAAAGATTCGGGCAACAGATGGAACAGGCGTGACAATATGCCGATTGTAATCATAAACGCCATTACTATCCATCCTTGGACATCAAAGAAAGAAAAAGGACAATTCTTTTTTTTCTTTTGACTGATGCGATGTGTGTGCTTTCTGTATAGTTTCCGAAAAATGAAGCCAAAGAACAGGAGAAAAACCAGAGTAGCTTCGCATGCTTTAAACAGCCAATAATGCGAATCGTTTATCCAGCATTCCACGCCGATTCGCAATATATTGATGCCGGCTGTCAACCAAATTATGCCGGCAGTAATGAGCAATGTATTTTTACTGACTCCGTACTTCATCCTTATTGCTTTTCTTTTTGATGCACGTATGCCAATGCTGCACCCAAAGCAGTTCTGTATTGGGCATATTCCGGTATCAGGAAATGGCATTGGTACATGTCTTCCATGATGGGAAAAACTTCTTTGCATTGTGGCAGCTTTGCCAGGTTGCCTATTAAAACGAAGTCTTTGATGGAACTGTTCAATGCTGCGAGTATCACGGATTGCCCAATGGATTGCAGTACCATGTGAATAATTCCTGCCGCTACATCTTCTAAAGATGAATTACTGTCTGCTTTTCCGAAAGTAGATGCAGTAGCATTCAATGGAAGTCCCGGCAGGGCAGCATTGCAGATATCCTTTATCTGTAAATCTATGTTTTCCACTATTCCTTTTTGTGCCATTTCTACCACTTGGTGGATGTCGTGTGTCTTTAGCAATAATCTGGATAGTCCCTGAATGGTTCCTCCACCGATACCGATGCCGCCGATATGTTGAATCTTTCCGTCCTCCACTTTGACGAAAGAAGTTCCTGTGCCCATACTTACAACAATCAGATTTTTCAGCTGCGAACCATAATGCGCACCTAATCCATTGGCTAGAAACTCATCGGTATGTTCGGTAGGCAATCCGTAAAGCGGTTGGTTGACATAAGCACTTCCCACTCCTGTGAGCATTACTTTTTCTATTCCGCTCAAACTAATGTTGTTGTCATATATATATTTCCCGAAAGCTCCAAATAGAGAGGTGATGGGGTCTGTCGCTTTGACAATCATCGGATGTTTGATTCCTTCTCCGTCCACACCGATAATTTTGGTAGTACTCCCACCCACGTCTATACCTATAACCATTCCCATAGCTATGTGTTTTTTTTAGTTTTTTGAAAATAGAGTGCAAATATAGATATATTCATTATAACAAAAAGATCCTTTTTCATAGAAAAATAGAGATAACCGGGTTTTATTACCAATTGTCTGTACGGAAAGGGGCTGTCGGCAAACCGGATAGTCCGTATAAATTCCCATCGGGATTGTCAGCCCAATTGTATCTGACAGCTACCGGATGGGGAACATCGGGTGATTCTACTATTATTTCTTTTTTCTGGATAGTTACTGTAGCCGGATAGAATATATGGTCTGCACCTGCAATGATAAAACCTTTGATGGTGTCTGGTTTCATAAAGCCTTTTCCCGGATTATCAAAACCGATGCGTATTGTGTTTCCTTCTATACGATAGCTTTTGAAAAGAGGTGATTGTGGCATCCTTTTCTTTTTATATGTTTGTTTCAGGGCAAGTTGGGACAAGCGCAGTCCTACTTCCTGCTTGTTTTTGGGATGGATATTATTGGCTTCGCCCAAGTCGGTGGTCACAGCCATGCCGGTGTTATTTAGATAAAGGGCTTTTGATTGTGCTTCTCTTAATGCAGCCCATTCCGAGTCGGGTTGTATCTCCTCCTTCTTCAGAAAATTAGCCAGTTGTACGAAGTAGAAAGGCATGTCAGGCTGTTTCCATTTATCACGCCAATCAGATATCAATGACATAAACAGGTCGGCATATTCATCAGCCCGGCCTACATTGGCTTCTCCCTGATACCAAATGACTCCCCGGATAGGAATTTTGGTAATGGGGTGTACCATTGCATTGAAGAGGGTAGTGGGGTATTGAGGATTGGTCTTGGGCGAAGGAGGAAGAGGTTCTATACCAGCCAATGAAAAGCCGGATAAATACTTCCAATTTCCAGCTAATGCGACAGGATCTTTACCCTTGACTGTCATTGTCATATTTTCCGGTTTCCCGATGAGTCCCCCTTCTCCGGCATAGTTTGTCACACGTATGGTGAGAACAGCTTTTCCCCGTTTTACTAACTTTTTGGGGACAGTGTACCGGCGCACGGCGTCACGGTTGCTTCCTCGTCCAATTTCCACGCCGTTATAATAGACTATGTCTTCATCGCTTATCTTGCCTAAATTGATTGTTATCGGTTTTCTGTACCAAGTGCGAGGAATATCTACAGTCTTTCTGAACCACATTACACCATCAAAATCTTTTATTCCATTACTTTCCCAACTTCCCGGTAGATTCATTTCCTTCCAATTCTCGTCTGAATAATCAGGTTCAGCCCATACTTGATGGTCATCACACCATCCCATATCATGCTCATACAAAGATTGATACCATGCTTCTCTCTTCTTGGCATACTCTGCATCAATCTTTTCGGGTTGGAATCCCAAAGATTCCAGCATATCCATTTCGTGCTCAAACTCTTGTAAGTGCTTCAATCCGTTATAACTAGTCCATGCTTCAGCAGGAGTTCCTCCCCATGAACAGTCTATAACACCAATTGGAGTTTTTAACTTCTGTTGTAACTGGCGGGCAAAGAAGTATCCCACAGCAGAAAAGCTATTTACACTTTGAGGAGTGCATTCCTGCCATTCTCCTTGTGTGGGACTTAAGTCCTCCTTCGGTGTCAGTGATGTCTCTTTTTTTACTTTAAATAACCGTATGTCAGGATAAGTCGCTTCTCTTATTTCATTTTCATAGTTCAATACTTTTCCCCAGTCGCCGACCGGCATTTCCATATTGGATTGTCCCGAACAGAGCCAAAGTTCACCTATCATGATATTGTGTAGGGTGAGTTCTTCTCCATCACAAAAACTAATTTCGTAGGGTCCGCCGGCAGAGGGGGTAGAGATTTCTGTTTTCCAATTCCCTTGCTTGTCTGTTTGGGCCATATAGATATGCTTGTCCCAACCGGTTATCACCATAACCTCTTTTCGGTTCGTCGAGTGCCCGCGAAGGATTATATCAGACTTTTGTTGTAGTACCATGTTATCTGTAAATAGAGCGGGTAATGTCACTTTTGCCTCTGTTGTACAAAATGTTGCAAACATCCCAAGTGTTATCATTAGTTTTTTCATGTATTTTCAATTATTGTTGCGTTATTTCTATAATTAATACATCAGTGATTATAGTCTGTGTTAATGAGTTCTCTGTCTTTAAATATTGTTTTTACCAGCCTATATGCCATTTCTGTCAATAGAATGCCCAATGCAGCTCCTACTATCACATCTATTATCCAATGGCGATTATTGAGAATACGTGTCATGCCGGTAACAATAGCAGAAGCGTATGCAACTAAACTTACCCATATTCCTTTAAATCCATATTCTTTGTAAAGTAGAGTGGCTGTCATGAATGCAGTAGCTGTGTGTCCTGAAGGAAAAGAGAAAAAGTTGGACTCGTCAGGACGTAAAACTCCGCATGCTAATTTCAGAGAATTTACTACCAGTTGGGTGAAGATAATGGAGAGCACGATAAAAATAAGAAGTCGTTTCCATTCGAATCTTCCTTTTACCCCACCTAGTTTTAATCCAATCAGGAGAATACCCGGTAACAATTGCAGGTAATTATCATAGCTTTGATGAAAGAGAGGAGCATGTGTATTGCGTAATCCGCGCACATAAAGGTTGATATTCTCAATGGCGGGATGAAGGAAGCCGTTTGCTCCCCATAGCTGTGCAGCTATGATAATCAGAATAATCATATAAAAGGATATGAATATGACCGGTCTGTATCTTTTCATATTTTTTCTATCTTTAGGTAATACTTGTCCTGTCAGAATATGCCTGAAAATATGTAATTCTTCCTCCTTGCAGTCTTTTTGATACGTTAGAGGGTTTTATTTATCCAGTAACTTTAGATAGTGTCCGTATCCTTCTGCTGCCATTTTTTCCTTAGGGATGAATTTTAGGGATGCACTATTGATGCAATAACGCAAGCCGCCTTTATCGGCAGGTCCATCCGGAAAAACATGCCCTAGATGCGCATTACCGGTTTTGCTCCTTACTTCGGTGCGAATCATCTCGTGAGTAGTGTCTGTCAGTTCTTTAACTAATGTATTGTCGATAGGTTTGGTAAAGCTAGGCCATCCGCAGCCGGAATCAAATTTGTCGGTAGACACAAATAAGGGCTCACCGGTAGTAATATCGACATAAATCCCCTCTCGTGTTTCGTCCCAATATTCATTGTGAAATGGGGGTTCGGTTGCATTATTTTGGGTGACAGCGTATTGTTCAGGTGACAATTTGTTGCGCAGGGTGGCATCGCTTGGCTTCTTATAGGAAGGGATGGCATTGGCACGTCGTGCCAATTCAAAAAGTTTAGGATTAAGGTGACAATATCCATCAGGATTCTTATCCAAATAGTTCTGATGATATTCTTCAGCATTATAGAAATTCTTCAAAGGTTCTACTTCAAGGGCGAGCGGACGTGAATACTCTTTGGCCAATTCGCAGACGGCATTTTGGATGATGGTTAAATCAGCTTTATCGGTGTAATAGATACCGGTACGGTATTGAGTGCCTTGGTCGTGTCCCTGCCTATTGATGCTGGTAGGGTCAATTGTTTGAAAATAAAGATTGAGTAACAGTTCAAGACTGACCTCTTGCGGATTGTACACAACCTTCACAGTTTCGGCAAATCCTGTTTTATCCGTACAAACTTCTTTGTAAGTCGGGCTTGCAGTATTACCATTGGCATAACCTACTTCGGTGTGTTTTACTCCTCTGATTTGTTTTAGGAAATGTTCGGTTCCCCAAAAACAACCTCCTGCCAGGTATATTTCACTCGTTTTTTCCATTTTAGTTTTTGGTATTTGGCTTATAAAAAGCATGAAAACAAAAATAATATATTTCATACAATGGCTATAACAATCGGATGCATTTTATTGTTGTAGTCTATTGAGTTTCTAATGCAAAGTTAGAACTAAATTCACAGAACATTGTTATTTTTAAGACTAAATGTTTTTACTATTATGAAAAAGATATTGATCGGCGCACTGTTATTGACAGGATGTGCATTGCCGGTAATGGCTTGTACCGGTATTTCGGCGACTGCAAAGGATGGTGGTTATGTACAGGCGCGCACTATAGAGTGGGGGGATAGCTATCTGCCTAGTCAGTATGTGGTAATCCCATGCGGACATGAAATGATATCCTATACTCCCAAAGGAATGAATGGGGCAAAGTTTCGTGCACGATATGGTGTTGTGGGACTTTCCATTGTATTGAAGGATTTTGTTGTTGAGGGTTTAAATGAAGCAGGACTTTCAGCAGGACTGTTTTATTTCCCCCATTACGGAAATTATCCTGCTTATGACGCAAAGCAGAATACACGGACAGTGGCCGATTTACAGTTGGTAGCGTGGATGCTTTCTCAATTTTCGACAATAGAGGAAATAAAGGCTGCAATGCAGGATATACGTGTAGTGTCTGTAGATACTACCGGAGCGAGTTCCACAGTACATTGGCGAATAGGCGATGCAAACGGTCGGCAGGTTGTGTTGGAATTTGTAGATGGTGTTCCTTGTTTTTATGAGAATGAAATTGGTGTATTGACCAATTCGCCCGGTTTCCCTTGGCAGATGACCAATTTAAACAATTATGTGAATCTTTATCCGGGTGGGGCAGAGGCACATCAATTAGGTGGTGTAACTGTCTTTCCATTTGGTGCAGGTAGTGGGTTTCAAGGAATCCCCGGAGATGTAACTCCTCCTTCGCGTTTTGTTCGTGCTGCATTTTATAAAGCAACTGCTCCACAGTGTGCTACTGCCTATGATGCTGTATTGCAAAGTTTTCACATTTTGAATAATTTTGATATCCCTATCGGTATAGAACATGCAGCTGGGCATGCGCCTATGATTCCTAGTGCTACTCAATGGACTTCTGCCATTGATCTGACAAATCGTAAAGTCTATTATCGTACAGCATATAATAGTAATATTCGTTGTATTGATATGAAACAGATTGATTTCAGTAAGGTAAAATATCAGGCTTTTCCTTTAGACAAGGAGTTAGTACAGCCGATAGAAGAGATAATTGTAAAATGAGAAGCGAAGAATAAAAGCTATCTTTTTAGAAAAAAAGTTTGGGAAATGTTTGCAAATTCAAAAATAAGCCTTACCTTTGCACTCGCAATTCGGAAGAATAGCAATAACAAAGGATTGATTCGCTAGCTCAGCAGGTAGAGCACAACACTTTTAATGTTGGGGTCCTGGGTTCGAGCCCCAGGCGGATCACCAAAGAATCAGAGAGTTACACAAAAGTAACTCTCTTTTTTTATGCCTGAATTGCGCTGGTTTACATGGTTCAGTTAAACCGAGAGTTAAACCAAGAATTAGTATCACCTTTGATAGCATCGAAGTTATTAATTACAGGTGTTGAATAGGTGTTATCGGTGGATAAATCGTGAAACTAAAATTTAGTTCAAAAAAGTCCCACGAATTCGCATCTTTCTCACTGATTCATAATCTTTTGCATAGACTTACTTTGGAAGAGAATACATAGTTTTGTAACTTTAAAAACGATGTAAAAATGGCTCGAAAATCATTTTCTGTATTGTTCTTCATCAAGAAAGGCAAATTATTAAAGAACGGAGAAGCACCCGTGTGCATGAGAATCACCGTAAACGGCTGTATGGCAGATGTTTCTATCAAAAGAAGCTGTCCCGTAAATCTATGGAATCCGGCAAAAGAGAATTCAAAAGGCAAAGATCGTATGTCGGTGGAACTGAACCACTACTTAGAAATCACACGTTCACACATACACCAAATTTATAGAGAATTGGAAACGTCCGGCAAAGTTATTACTGTTGATCTTGTTAGAAAACTGTTTTATGGTGTGGGCGAAGATAACAAAACACTATTGCAGGTATTCCGGCTCTGTTCCTCCGGGCTTTGTTACGGCAGATTTGAGGTTGTCGGGAACTATGGCATTGGGTACACCTCCAAAATAATGGAAGGCATTTTCACATGCCTGGATAAGATATTCTTTCTTTTGCGATGGTACAGCTTCGTAATACGTAATCTGGCTGCAAGGAAGTATAGCGGCAAAGACTTCCACGGGAACCTTATCACCCGTATTCCTGTCTGCAATATAAAGTTTGTCACCGGCAAAATCCACATACATCTGATCACCGGCTATATGATCTATGCGCCCAACCGGTACTTTTACTTCCTTTTCACGTCTGAGATACAGGCAGAATGAACAGTAGCTGTAACCTTGGGGACGATCTCTCAGATATTCCTCATGCAAGGACCTTCTTGTTGTTCCACGGGCTTTAAGTCGTTTTATGTACTCAGATATACGTTCTTGAAGATATTTATACTCTGCAGATCCTGATGGTTCATTGTCAGTCTCCGTACCGAAAAGCTCATGCAGATGCTGCTCGTCCATTTTTAACAGGCGTTCAAGTTCTATACCCATATCTTCATATATACGGATATATCGTTTGACTGTATTACGTGAAATCAGAAGAGAAGAGCTGATACTACGGATACTCATTCCTGACTGGTAACACCGCAGTATGTGCTTGATTCTTATTTTCATTCTTTTAAAAATTTTATTCGGTTAATAATACCGGGCTAAAATGTTTTGTAAAGTACAAAAACAAGACTGAAATATGGTAATTCTATAAGGTTAATTTTTATTGTAATCCAAGTGGGTCAGGTGACTTTTATAATAGTGGGTCAACCGACTTTAAATTTTCCATATTTACTCTATAAACATTATTTGCTTCATCCTTAAATCGTCCACTTTGTTATACCGTCTTTCTATGAATTGTTGTTAATTGTTTTCCTTTAACATGAACTTTAACTTTATATGAACTGTTATTTTGTAGTAATTTTAAGCCACCATTAACTATATGAATCTGATTATAGCCATAGTTCCCGTATTATCACTGATAGTACTAATGGCATTTTTTAAAATGTCAGGTGATAAAAGCAGCATTATATCTTTAGTAGTTACCATGCTGATTGCCTTTTTCGGGTTTCATTTCCCTTTGGATGATTTATTATTCTCCTTTCTTTATGGAGCCATGAAAGCAGTTTCACCTATTTTGATTATTATCCTGATGGCTATATTCAGTTACAACGTTTTGCTTAAAACTGAAAAAATGGAAATTATTAAACAACAGTTTTCTTCTATCTCAACTGATAAAAGTATTCAGGTGTTATTGCTTACATGGGGATTCGGAGGATTGCTAGAGGCTATGGCCGGATTTGGAACAGCCGTAGCCATTCCTGCTGCCATTCTGATTAGTTTAGGATTTAAACCAATCTTTTCGGCAACAGTCAGTCTGATTGCCAACAGTGTAGCCACAGCTTTCGGCGCTATTGGCACACCAGTACTTGTACTTGCCAAAGAAACAAGCCTGAATGTACAAACATTAAGCACAAATGTTGTCCTCCAACTTTCAGTCTTGATGTTTTTAATTCCATTAATATTACTCTTTCTTACAAATCCTAAATTAAAATCACTACCTAAAAACGTATTATTAACACTATTGGTAGGCAGTGTTTCTTTGGGGAGTCAATATATAGCAGCACGTTATATGGGTGCTGAATCTCCTGCTATCATTGGAAGTATATTGTCCATTATTGTTATTATTTTATATGGTAAACTGACTGCAACAAAAGAAGAAAAGAATCAGAGAAACATTTTAAAAAGTAAGGATATATTCAAGGCGTGGAGCATCTATCTCTTTATTCTTTTATTGATAATTGTGACAAGCCCATTATTTCCGGGACTGAGAAACACATTGGAGAATAATTGGGTAACACACATCAGTCTTCCTATAAATATGTCGACAGTGAATTATACGATTTCGTGGCTGACCCATGCAGGCGTTTTGCTTTTTGTGGGTACATTTGCAGGTGGCCTTATCCAGGGAGCAACTGTCAAGGAACTGTTCGTTGTACTTTGGAAAACGGTGAAACAATTGGAAAAGACATTTATAACAGTGATTTGTCTGGTAGGCCTGTCCACTGTCATGGATACTTCCGGTATGATATCCGTAATAGCTACTGCACTTGCAACTATTACCGGAAATCTTTATCCCTTTTTTGCACCGATAATCGGTTGCTTGGGCACATTTATTACAGGTAGTGATACCTCTTCCAATATCCTATTCGGTAAATTACAAGCTAGTGTTGCCGGACATATTCAGGTAAGTCCCGATTGGTTATCGGCTGCAAATACCGTAGGAGCAACAGGAGGGAAAATAATTTCGCCTCAGAGCATTGCAATCGCTACTTCCGCCGGAAACCAACAAGGGAAAGAAGGAGAAATATTAAAAGCTGCCATTCCTTATGCATTGGTGTATGTGTGTATAACAGGTATCATCGTCTATCTTTTCAGCTAAAAATGTTGAAAAACTGTAAAAAACAAGCATGTTAAAGCGTATTCTAACAAAAAAGGATTTAATTTGAATCCGATTTAATAATTAATAAATAAATAGTAAGATGAACGAATTAGTTGCAAAAATCAAGGAATTAAGCAATGCATTCTTTATGGATGCTGAATTGCAAACAGAAAAAGGTAATAAAGCTGCAGGTACACGTGCACGCAAAGCTTCTTTAGAGCTGGAAAAATTACTGAAAGAGTTTAGAAAGGCTTCTTTGGAAGAAGCTAAAAAGTAATTTCATGATTATTTGAGCACAAAGAAAAGCTGTCCATAACCGGATAGCTTTTTTAGTTTTATGATTTGCCATGAAATTCACAGTCCCCTATTTTTTTATCATCTCTATTTCTTGAAAGATTAATCTCTTTTTCATTGATACTTATTTGTTTTTAATTTATGGAATAATCGGAATTTTTGTATTTTTGTTTGCTGCTTATAACCTAGAGAAAAAATATCCAATGAAGAAAATGCGTTTATTGCTTATTTGTGCAAGTATATTGACAGTCACAGGAAGTTTCTTCTCGTGTGAAAACGAAAAAGATGCTTCTTTATACCTTCGGGCCGACTCACTTAATCAAGTTGCTTATAAAGTGCGTTACAAAGATTTGAAGGCTTCTTGCAAAGCTGCCCATGAAGCATATCGTTTTTCTTTAAACAATTCTTCCTTGCGTGCCGAAGCACTGAATAATATAGGATTTTGTGCCTTTATTCACATGGATTTTGAAACGGCTGAAAAGTTCTTTCAACAAGTATACGAAACAACGACAAATGAACTTGAGTGTCTGATAGCTGACATTGGCATGATGAAGATTTGCCAGCGTACCGCCATGAATAAAGAATTTTATGATTACCGTAACAGTGCCTTACGCCGTATGAAGCGTATTAACGATGATCGTTCTGCCATCACCGATCCTACGATATTAGAACGTTTGAACTATGCACATTCCGAGTTCTCGATTGCATCAGCCATCTACTATTATTATTTACAGCAAGAACAGCAGTCTTTGGAGGCCATAAATGAAATTAAAGTAGACGAAGGACTGGAGCGCGACACGGCACAACTGCTCTATTATTATTACATGAAAGGTTCGGGAGGTATGTATGAAGCACCTACACAAGAGGAAGTTGTATTGGGCGAGTTTAATTACTTAGTGGATTGTTTGCGCATCAGTCATGATTTAGGATATGTATACTTTGAAGCTAATGCTTCGCAAGCAATGGCGGAATTACTGAAAGAGAGAAAGAATTATGATTTGTTGATGGCACGCCGTCCCAGTGTGATGAGAGGCATTAATACAGAAGATTTACCATGGGAAGAATTGGTGATGTCTTTTGCCGAAAATGCTCTACAATTATTTAAAACCTATGGAGATTTATATCAGATATCAGGAACTTATCGCACTTTGGCCTCCTGTTGTAATGAGCAAGGAAGGTATGAGGAAGCATTAAGTTATCTATCTGAGGCTTTAGGATATGTGAACCGCCATCATGAGAAATTTTATCATTGTACAGATACGACAGATCGTCTTCGCCCTTATGTTCCCATGGCATCCACTTCCATCGAACTTCAATGGATTAATGATGATGGTATCAAAACGGTTCCCGAATGGATTGCCCGCTTTCGTGAACAACTTAGTGTAACTTATGCTGCCCTGGGAATGAAACCGGAATCTGATTATAACAGAAACATTTATCTTGATATACTTGATTATACACGACAAGACAAAGAACTGGAAAGCCGCTATATTGCATTAGAAAAGGAATCCGAGCAATTAACTGGCTTATTGGCTGTTGTCATTATCGGAATTATAGTACTGATTGTGCTGTTCTGGATACTAAACAGACAATGGAAAGTTCGCAATACGTTATATATTGCCAAGTTGAAACGTACTCTCGATATTTGCAGAAAGATTACAGCTTCCGTACCTTCGGATGCAAATGAAGTGGATGATGTCATAAGTGCCATGCACACTGCAGTAGGTGAAGATATTCTGCAGTTGATAGGAGCATCGCTATTGCAAATTGTCGTTTACGAAAATGAAACGAAACAACCGATACAGTATGATGGCAGTTGTACTCGGTTTATTCTAAGTGTCCCCAACAAAGAACAACCGTTAGGAGAAATAAACTTGTATTCTTCACAGAAAATGAAAAAGGATGATAAAGCTTTGATGAAGGTTATAATTCCTTATATATCATGGACATTGGAAAACGGACTGGCTTTTATTTCATTGGGAGATGAACGCAAACGGCTGGAAAAAGAACAATATATACACGAACAACATTTGGCAGAAAACAAACGGCAAAATCTGGTAAAGAAAGCATGTCTCTTCATTGTTATGGGTATCATGCCTTATATCGACCGTATTATTAATGAGACGCATAAGCTTACAGTGAATAATTATATTGACAATGAAGATATTAAGAAAAGCAAATATCATTATATAGATGAATTGATAACCCGTATCAACGAGTATAACGACATCCTGGCTTTATGGATAAAGATGAAACAAGGAACACTTAGTTTAAGTATTGAAAATTTTGAATTAAATGACCTGTTTAAGGTCTTAGTCAAAGGAAGAAAAACCTTCGAAATGAAGCAACAGACATTGACGATAATACCTACCGAAGCCATAGTAAAGGCAGATAAGGCACTAACACTCTTTATGATTAACACTCTAATGGAAAATGCCCGTAAGTATACCCAACAAGGAGGGAAAATTTCTGTGTATGCAGAAGAAAACGAAAATTATGTAGAAATATCTATTCAAGATAATGGTTTGGGGCTTTCTGTAGAAGACAAAGAACGAATATTGAGTGAAAAAGTATATGATTCCGGAAAAATTGGTTTACAAAATACCGAGAATGCAGCAGAACTTCAAAAGAATAAAGGACATGGGTTCGGACTGATGAATTGTAAAGGCATTATCGATAAATATAGAAAAACGAACGACATCTTTCGAATATGCACATTTAATATTGAAAGTGAACCGGGCAGAGGCAGTCGCTTTTATTTTCGCCTCCCCAAAGGAATACGGAAAATACTGATGTTGATTCTTATATCTACTCTATCGCTATTGAGCAGTTGTGGAGAGAATCATTTGGAGCGCCAGGAAACAATGACACCGGAAGACTCCGTCCAATGCTATGACAAATGGTTAACGGCAGCAAATAATTATGCTTATGATGTATACAATTGCAATATCGAAGGACTTTATCAACAAGCCTTATCATATGCTGACAGCGCATTATTTTGCCTGAATGCCCACTATAAACAGTATTCTCATCAAACAGCACCTTTATTGAGATTGGAAGGAGAAGGGACAGCAGCCGAACTGGAGTGGTTCAACAATCATTTTGACACGGATTATTATACCCTGTTGGACGTACGTAATGAATCAGCAGTGGCATTTTTGGCGTTGGGCCATTTAGATGCTTATCGATACAATAACAATGCATATACTGCGCTTTATAAACAGATAAGTGAAGACACCTCTCTTGAGGAATATTGCCGGCAGATGCAACTGTCGGCAAATAATAAGATTGTCGCTATTATTCTTTGTATTGTCATATTGCTGCTGTTACTGACAGGTTATTATTTGCTTTATTTTCGCCATCGTTTGCTGTACCGATATAATTTGGAGCAGGTGCTTGAGATTAATCAACAGGTTTTTACAGGATCGTTGCTGAACGAACAGGCCGATAAAGATATTGCGGAAAGTTTGGTTAATGCCATGTTTGAGGGAATAAATGAATTAATTGCCATTGATGTACTTGGCATAGCCGTTTATAGTGAAGACAGTCATAACTTGAAATGCAGTTTTTCTTTATCGGATGAGGGAAATGAGGATATGCGTGAACTTATGACACGTTGTTTTGAGACACAGACTGTATATTGGACGGAAAAAAATCGTATTAAATGCCTTCCTTTGTGGGTAGAAACCGGAGGAGAAAATCGTTGCACCGGTGTACTGGCTTTAAGATGTTCTTTTGATAGCGAGCGCGAAGATGACCGCTTAATGGTAGAGTTAGTAGCCGGATATGTTGCTATAATCGCTTATAATGCGGTGGTGCTGATGGCACAAAAATATCGTGATATAGAGACGGCTCAAGACGATGCTCGCCGGGCTATCCGTGAAGAAAACCAGCTTCATGTACAGAATTTAGTTTTGGACAACTGTTTGTCCACCATTAAGCATGAAACAATTTATTATCCTAATAAAATAAAGCAGATTATCGACAAACTAAACAATGAACCGGTTCGTGAGAACGAAAGAAGACAAATAGAGACTGTAAGTGAGCTGATTAGTTATTACAAAGATATTTTTACAATATTAAGTTCCTGTGCTGCTCGACAATTAGAAGAAATAACTTTTAAACGCAGTATTGTAAAGGCCCAGGATTTAGCTGATTATGCAGAACGCTACATGAAACGTGTGGGAAAACGTTTTTTTTGTAAAGTAGAACTAAAAATAGAGGTGGAAAATGTTTCAATGCTTGGAGATATGATTCAATTAAAATATATGCTTGAAAATTTAATAGATGAAGCCTTGTCTTATGAGGTTGACGGAAGACTGTATTTACATATATATAAGGACACAGACTTTGCCAGGTTCGACTTTATAGATAAACGTCGCGATAAAACTCAAGAAGAACTGAATCAATTATTCTATCCGCATTTATCACGAATGAAACGTGGTAGCGAAGGAGTTCTGACAGGTACGGAATATCTAATATGCAAGCAGGTAATTCGTGAACATGACGAGTTTGCAGGCAGGCGTGGCTGTCGTATTAATGCCCAGCCGGTAAGCAATGGAGGTTTTATGATATGGTTTACTATTCCTGCAAGATAACAAAATAATGAAATATAATAAATCAAGATAATATGGAAAGCAAGAAATTTAAAGTTATAATTGTTGAAGACGTTAAGTTAGAATTAAAAGGTACTGAAGAGATTTTCAGACATGAAATTCCTAATGCCGAGGTGATTGGTACAGCTATGACTGAAAATGAATTTTGGGAACTTCTTAAAGTACATACTCCTGACATGGTATTACTCGATTTAGGATTGGGTGGTTCCACTACCATAGGTGTAGATATATGTTCTTCTTTACGGAAGAATCACCCTGAAATAAAAGTACTTATATTCACAGGTGAGGTGTTGAATGAAAAGCTTTGGGTAGATGTTTTGAATGCTGGTGCAGATGGTATTATTCTCAAAACAGGCGAGCTTCTGACGGCGACCGATGTGCAAGCCGTAATGGATGGTAAGAAACTTGTGTTTAATTATCCCATACTCGAAAAAATAATAGAACGCTTCAAACAATCTGTCGCGCAAGAACAACGCCGGCAGGAAGCTATCATCAATTATGATATTGATGAATATGACGAACGTCTTCTTCGACATTTGGCACTAGGGTATACCAAAGAAATGATTACAAATCTAAAAGGTATGCCTTTCGGTGTAAAATCAATAGAAAAGCGGCAAAACGATCTTATTAATCGCTTGTTTACTATTAATGAGCGAAGCGGTGTCAATGCATGTCGTCTTGTAACGCGCGCTTTAGAGTTGCGTATTATTGATATTGATAATTTAGAGCCGGATGAAGAATAATTACTATTTTCCCCATGTAGCTACATTCTTCTTTTTATTGACAGTAATAGTGGCATTAGTCTCATGGATAGGCAGTATTTACGGGCTTGGCACAGTGCAAAGTCTGCTTAGTCCGGAAGGTATCCGCTGGGAGCTTAGACATATTACAAGTAATTATGTTAAGACTCCCGCTTTGGGAATTATAATGATTTTACTCTTTGGTCTTGGAATAGCTTCTTATAGCGGCATGGTTAATGCCATTGGCAGGATTTTGAAAAGAGGAAAGCAGTTAACGCGAAAAGAAAAGCGTGCCCTACTGTTTTCTGCTTGTATTTTATTTATCTATTCGTTGACAATCATCATGACTACTTTTGCTCCTTGGACGATATTGCGAAGTATTACCGGCTCCTTAGGAAATTCACCTTTTCAGCAAGGCATATATTATCTTATTTCATTCGGAATAGGTTTGTCAGGAGTAGTTTTTGGCTATACTTCCGGGCGTTTGCGTAATGACAGAGATATAATTCGAGGAATGACTTTCTTGTTTATTCGCTTTGCCGATTACTTTGTTATTTTGTTTTTTATTGTTCAGTTCTTCTCTTCGCTACTATATACTAATTTGACAGAATGGATTGGAATAGACTCAAGCATAATGGTTTACGTCTTTCATGTTTGTTGTTTTATTCCTTTTATTGGAATGCTAAATAGAAAAAAATAAGTTATGAGCGAAAATAGTTGCTAAGATTTTTGGAACTTTTGATAAAAGCTATTATCTTTGCACCCGCAAACAAGGATGGTTCCGTAGCTCAGCTGGATAGAGCAACGCCCTTCTAAGGCGTGGGTCCTGCGTTCGAATCGCAGCGGAATCACTAAAGGCGGTTACTTCGGTAATCGCCTTTTTTATTGTATATCAGCTAATTACAATGTAATATATTGGAATATAAGCATTTACAACTCGTTTTTATTAACGTTTATTAGTGCACAATCATGCACAGTAATGCATCAAACGTATTATTTTTGATACCGATAAAGTATCAAAGGTATCAAATGATACCCAAAAACATGATACCAAATAGAATAAATGCTGTTTTTTTATTTATTAAACCAATACATGCATTATTTAACAGTATACATAAAAATTCGTGATTCTGTTCGATTACAACCAGTGATTCACATTAAAAAACAAAAAGTATGAAGTATCCAACAATGAGGTTTGTGTTCGACAGAAAGCATGTCGCCACAAGAAACAAAAAAGGTCTGGTTCAGATTGAAGTGACATCAGAAGGTAAACGGAAATGGATTGGGACATCAGTGAAACTATACGCTGACCAATGGAATGAAAAAAAGAAGGTAGTTAATTCCGTACACTCAATCCAGTTAAATGCGATGCTTGATGGTATGATGAGCAAATTAAATGATTTTATTCTTGATTTGTTTAGAAATGACCAGCAATTCGACTTTGAAAAACTTAACGCATTCTTGGAGAAATCCAACCATTCGGATTCGTTTATTGATTTTGTTCGCACAAGAATAGAGGATAGGACAGACATTGAGGAAAGCACGCGAAAACAGCATAGAACTTTGCTACAATCGTTAGAAAAGTTCGGAAAGCTAAATTACATGGATGACCTGACAAAAGCGAATATAACGCTTTACGATGAATTCCTGCATCAACAGGAGATTTCTCAACCTACAATCTATAACTATCATAAACGCTTAAAGCGTTATTTGCATGAGGCAATGAAGTTCGGTTTATTGAATGAAAACCCTTATGTTGGTTTGCATTTTGAACGCGGAAGATTTGAGAAGCGGAAGTATCTTACAGAAGAAGAACTAAAAATGATCCGTACTTGTAAAATTAATATGCCATCAATAGACCGGATACGTGATTTATTTCTTTTTCAATGCTACACTGGACTTGCGTATGCTGATTTTGAGAAATTCAATTTCGAAAAGGATGTCGAGGAAAGGAATGGGAAATATATTGTATCCGACAGAAGAAAAAAGACCAATGAGGATTATAAAATAGTTCTTCTTACTCCGGCAATCGAAATATTGAAGAAGTATGACTATAAGCTACCTATCATATCCAATCAAAAATATAATGTCTCATTAAAGGTGGTCGCTCAATACGCAGGTATTGATAAGAATATAACCACACACATGGGACGACATACTTTTGCCGTTTTTGCCCTGAACAATGGTGTGCCTATTGAAATTGTTGCCAAAATGCTTGGACACACAAACATTCGCACTACACAAGTTTATGCGAAAGTTCTTAATTCCGAAGTGGAAAAAGGATTTGATTTGCTAGAAAGTAAGATTAGACTTTAACACCTGAATTGGAAGAACAGTTTCAGCAAGAGTTATACAGCCCTACTTGCTGAAACTGTTTGTTTTAAACTGAGTCGTCAATGGCATTGATTACAGCAACCATTTCCAAATCAAAGAAAAGGATACGTACACCATCATTGCATATACCGTATTGAGAACTGGGACGTTCATCGGTCCATCCGTTTTCAGCTATGACTAAATCAACTACTTTAAAAATTATATCCAAAGATACAAAGTTTATTTCTCGATTGATAAAGTCTCTGAGTTCTTCTAATGTTTTCATTTTTTTAGTTTTCTATATAATCAATCCTGCAACCTAGTGCATACCCTATCTTCGCAAGGATATCTATACCTGTACTATATTTACCAAGTTCTATTCGTGCTATGTGACCCTGGTTTATACTGACCAGCTCTGCCAATCTCGCTTGGGACAATCCCTTTTGCTTTCTGAGCTCGGCAATACGCTTACCGATTCGTTCTCTCTCATTCATCATCTTACAACTGCATCTTCAATCATTGCGCTGTATGGCCTTCCCATCTGGTCCTTAACGTTAGAACGCTCCAAGTCAATGGTCAACCCTTCAAGATTAATACCCGCTTCTTCTGCTAGCTCTCTTACATGATCTTCGTCACGCGCAATTGCGTGATAAAGTACAGTTTCATAATGATTCTCTTCGTAGATATTGTATGAGTTCATAATCTTATATTTTATAACATTGAAAATTGCTTGTTTCTTAATTCAAAAACACGTACCTTTGCACCGCATATCAGAAATGATATTAGTCGCCTTCGGGCGTGGATTGAAACGACATTAAAAATGTCATTGTGACTTAAATCACAATTCAACATTTAGGGTAGCGATTTTTTCGCTGCCCTATTTTTGTTTATAGTTACCAAATTATAGTATCTCAGGCGTATTGTCCCGCCATCTAGAACCATCCGGCCACATACCTCCACGGGCGATGCTTATATAGTTGTCACCCTCTTTGATGAACACGGACCAACTACATTCATTTCCGGCAAAGCGGTTAGCTTCCGCAATATGCCTAATATCTTTTATTAACACCGATTTGTTAGTACCTGTAATGGTTCCATAAGACTCGTGCCGTTATTGGCCTTAAAGTTCGCAAAATACGTTCTCATTGCTTAATGCCGCTTATCCGTTGCCGCCGGTTCTATTGTGTTATTTGATACTGCAAATATAAATGTTTATCTTGACAATGCAAAATATTACATTAATAAAGAAGGCATGTTTTTAAACATTCATTCAGATAATACGCTTTGTGCATATTCCGCACGCCTGTTTATTTTCGTTCTGAGCGCGGTTAAGCGATTTCGGGTAAATTCTAAGCCACTATGTGTGCGAATGCCTCTTGCGTTCAGTCGTTCAACTACCTTGTCAATATCTTGCGGAGTATTGCACCCCTCCAACATAGCGGCTATCATATTGTTCTTTTCATCGTTCATCGCTTCCTTTCTTCTTTTTTCGCCATTTACCTTACCGCCTTTCGCCTGTCCGGTTGTTGTGCCCCCCAAAGAGGTACACCAGTTGCCCGATTTAGAGTAAAAGCCGCCTTCTTGCTCTATCTTTTTCTTTCTTGCTTCTAATGCAGCTTTAGTACGGTTCTTTATATTAAGCCGTTCTATCTTGGCAAAAGTTGCCATCATGGATAATTGCAGTTCTATAAGCGGATTCATGTCCGAGCAATCAATATCAAGATTTACATTTGATATAATTAACCGCAAACCCTTTGGGGCGAAAAATTCGGCTATCATATCGCTAAGTTCGATAATTCCACCTCTTGTAAGGCGTGAAACTTCCGACACAATAATAGTATCTCCTTTATTCGTCTTTGACAACAATTCGGATAGGTTTCTTTTTTTGTATGAAACGCTTCCGCTTATCCCTTCATCGGAAATAATCTCATCAATTTGCAGCCCTTTTGATTCGGCATACTTTGCTATTATATTTCTCTGGCTTTGCGCGTCTTGTTCGTCCGTTGAAAAGCGGTGATAAGCATATATCTTTCCCATAAATTAGCCCTCCTTAGATTAAAATTCGTTTCGGCAATGATTCGCCAATCTTATACAGTTCTACGCTTGTAACTTCTTGTGTTTCTTTAAGCAGGTTTATCTCATCGCTGTAGAAGTTTAGCAACCTTATAGCTTCTAATGCGTTACATGGTTGAAGCATTATACTACGTCCTTTTTCGTTAATCTGAATGAAATAATTCTTTTCCATAATCTTTTTGTTTTTAAGTTAGTAAATAGTTCCGCCCGTGGAACTTGCACCACTTGCAAGGCTTTCAACCTTTGGCGGATAATTCGGTTTAAAAACCGTTATTTCCTGTCATTTCCTTCATGCAACCCACTACAAGCCACACGATAACGCATATAAAAAACATACTCCATTTCTCCTTGTTTTAGTTATTAGAAAATTTGATTTGCTGTCTCTCCCAATCGTATGTAAATGTGGCTGCATGGCGTTCACGGTCGTACACAAACACTTGATAACCTATTTGCCCGTAACAGCAAAATAATGGTTGTGTACGCAGCATTATGCCGTTCCATGTCTTGCCGTTCAGATACTTTTCCCATGCGAATTTCCCTGACTCAATGGCGTTTTTTAATCTGTTCATATCTTTATAATTGTTATTGATTCGTTTTTAATATCCTTTTTCCACAATCCCGGCAGCCGTATTACTGCCGGGGTGTCATAAGATGATATGTTGGCAAAAAACCCCAACAATGTATCTATGCTAATTGTGGCAATATATTTCTATTCAAATTTCACATTCAAGTACGGCCGTTTGCCCTGATTGCTTACATAGTTTTTCTAATCTGTCATATATGCATTGCAAATAATCGATAAAACCGTATATTATTTGCATTGTATTTTCTTTGCTGTCTATATCTATATCAATGCAAGATATAATAAATTCTTTGCACTGTTTTACTGCCTTAATCATTAATTCAGTATTGATTATTTTTTTCACTATTTGGCTAAACTCGTTGCCATCAAGCCATAGTTTCTGTATGTAATTGTTCACTTTTTCGGATGTTATTATTTGTCCGTTGAAATAATCAAATGAAATCTTCTTTAATGAATTCATATTCTTTATTGTTTAAGTTAATAAATAGTTCCCAGTGGCGGTGTTGCTCCGCCTTCCTACATTGGTTAATCTTGTTCTATCGTCCACTCTTTTTTTACGAAGCCTTTAAAGCTGCCAAACGATTTTTTAAACGCTGCTAACGCTTCTTCCTTTGTCTTGCCGTAATAGCAATAACGCGCCCCATTGTGAAACTCTACTGTTAACTTATATTCTTTCATACCCTTTAAAATTTATCTGATTCATCACTATTGTTTATAAAGTCTTTTATTTTTTTGGGATCGGTGCCGGAAATGAATATCACAGAACCGAATAATAGCAACATAACGCCGAACATATTACACGCTGTTTTATTTGTCGTTAATTGCTTTGTGTAATTCACGCGCAAATCGTTTAACCATTCTTTTGCGTTGCGTATAATCGTAGTTATAATATAGTTTTTCCCATCGTTCGCACACTTTACGCGTTTTTTCGCTGCTCGTTCCGAATGGAGCGTAACCAGTGCAGACAACTATATTATTATACGGCTTTGGTAATTCGTATATATCAGCCGCCCAACCTTCTAAACGTTCGGTATGCCCTATCTTTGTAAGATAGTTTACTATACTTTGTATTTGGCAATAACCTAATGATATTACACTTTCTTTCCCGTAGATGCGATATATTTCTTTTCTTGTTGTCTTCATAACATTGTTATTTATGTGGATAAATGATTTGATGTATAGGGCCGTTATTGTCAGCCTATAATATAGGGTTCTTTCATGGGAATATATTCCATCCCGTTGAGCTGGTAGATAGGTAGGAAGGTTTTAACCCAACCGTTGCCGGCATCATAAAACCCCTTGAAAACGAAATCAGAAGGGGAAGAATTACCAATTATTTCGAGTTCTCTATATCCGTATACGTTGCTTTCTCCGTTCTTCTTGATGAACTTCTTTAACCAGATCAACCCCTGAACGCCTTGTTCCTCTGTTAATGGAATGCCGTAGCCATTTCCAATACTTTCCAACCAATCATAATCTATAACGTCTTGTTGCTGCTTGTTAGATCGATTTTTTAACAACTGCAATTGTTGTTTAGTGATTACGCCGGTTCCTTTAATTTCTGAAAAAATGCTTTCTAAAGTCTTCATAATGCTATAATGTTTAATGTTAATATTTCAATTCATTACAGCGTGATTTTTGATTATTGAAGAATTACGGCTATATTTGCGCCATGGAATTAAAAACCGTTGGCGGGTAACGCCTTACATTACCCACCGTTTGAGAACTTTAAAACTTGATCATTATAATCAAAGGCTTAAAGAACCAAACACGAATACAGACTTTAATTTCCATAAACGAACGGTTTTATAGGCTAATGGAAGTTAGCCGCTTTCGGTGGATTATTCCACCTATTCAGGTGTAGCAGGCTTCCAACTGTTACACCTTTTTTTTATAACCGCATCAACAAATCAAAAATTAAATGGGAGAATATTTGCAAGTAAGAAGTTAAAGAAGTATTTTTGCCTCCGTTCCTGGAGAGTACTTACTTTAAGTATTCCAACTTATGAGAGTCTTAATATTACCAGTATTAAGGCTCTCTTTTTATCTCAGCATTTAATAACACGCTTTGGGGCGTTAACGTTTGCCCCTGTGAAAGAATAGGACTTGAATATATAACCTTTCCTTTCACATTGCGAAGATAACACTTTTTTATCAAAATATCAAATAAAACACATGATATTTTGTAAGCAATTATAAATAAATACATGCTTCATAACATACGTTTATAAGCCAATATAACGCTTTTATATGGCGTTATATTTTCATCTTCACAATGTATCGTGTTTACCTTTATTCGCCTATATCGCGCATATTAAAGCCATATGCAACGAAGCAAACGAGCGTTATAAACCGTTGTAGTACAACACAGGCAGTACAACCATGAACGCGCTATACCCCTCCCCCCCGTACACCAGTGCAACCGTAAACATCCGTCCTCTCTCTCATTTTTTTTATTTTTTTTCTGATTTTTTCTCTCTTTCTGATTGTTTGAATATTTTATCTAAATCAAGATACACAAGCTGTAATATAATATTATTATCTTATACGAGTTATTGTTTTACGTTGATGCTTCTCTATGCAGTATGTGTATGAACCCCTTTCATTATATTCATAATAAAAGGGAGAGCGGTGTTCGCTGTCGCTCACTTTTTTCTTTATGTTACTTTCTTTTTTATGGGTTTTGGATTAGACATTTTTCCTTTATTTATATAGGGTATGTCTAATATGCAATGAGGTAGTACTATGCAATACAAGGTATATTTCAAGTATTCTTTTACTTTTAAGATTAAAAGCTCAATATTAAAGCGGATTTAAATATATCACAGTGATAAATATTAAAGTAAAGCTTTAATATATGAATTTAAATTATTATATTTGCGTGTATTATAATAGAACAACATGAATGAATACAAGTTTTATATGATGCATTATGGCGAGCTTGGTGCCGGTTGGAAAGACTTGGAAATAGATTTCCCAGGTTTAAGGTATAAAGAATGTACAGGTCTTAATTCGTATGGAGAGCCTACAAATATGTATGCAGAGGATTTTGCCGAGACAAGCAAGGCGGAAGTGTATGTTTCCAGCACACCGGCACACAAGCAGACAACTATAAAACTGACATTGATATTCTTGGAGGATGATACCAAGGATGATAAGTCTTACCGTGACTTTATGGCTTTCATTACCGGTTCTAAGATTGCCTACCGTGATACAGCGAGGAAGAGAAAGGTCCTGATGTACCTCTCAGGAGCCACAGAGCCTAAAAGCGATACCCTTTACGGGCAGAAATATAAGGAAGTGACGTTTACTTTCAAGAACGTGTACGGACATTCATTCGGATATGACGAACAATTTTCTGAAACATAAATATATAATGATATGAAGAATCCGATTGTAGATAACAGAATTGTAGAGGATATCTGGTTCGCCACAAGATTAAATGACACTCTACATAAAATATTGAATGGAGAGGTTGTTAGCCGTAATGATATTCAATATTTGACATTTATATCTGATGACCTTCTCGCTTACCAACGCCATACTTGTACAGAACAAGACGAGAAAGATTATTTTGAACGTATTGGCAAACCTCTGACGGAGATTATTGCGAAAGAAAAATGTGGTATAAGCGAATTGGTTGGAAAGACTATAACATGTATAGATGGACTTAAAAAAGATTCGGAAGAAGCTACATTTATATGCTCGGATGGTACGAAGTTTATTATGTACCACGAACAAGATTGCTGTGAGGTTGTGTCTATTGACGATGTTTGTGGTGATGTTGAAGACTTGATAGGCTCTCCTATATTGAAGGCAGAAGAGGTTTGTAATGATGCAAGCGATGTGATTCGTGAAGATGCGGATGCAAGCGCTACTTGGACTTTCTACCACTTGCATACCATCAAAGGAATGGCTACTATCAAATGGTACGGTACTTCCAACGGATATTATTCGGAGAAGGCTGATTTTGTGAAGGTTTACAAGGCTTACAAATAAGTACTAAGCATATAATAATTTTATTTTAAACAACAATAAACCATATATAATATGTTTTTAGAGACAGAAACCCTATCAGAAGCGTTGACCTTTGCGAAGTGCAAGGATTTGCCCAAGAAGCTCAATCCCGAACTGGGGCTTACTTGGATATTGGCTATCGCCCTTATCAAGAAGAAAAACCTTATGAATGCCTATGCCATTGTTGAACAAAGGGCTGACGGACTTATCCAGTACAAGAAGACATTCGGGCGGCTTTCTCCCATTGATGGTCTTATCTCCATCCATCCGTATATGTACGTGGATGAAGAGGCGTTGGGAATGGCTATGAAAGCAAACAGACGAACTATCGCCATGCACTATGCTGATGCAGCGGACGACATCATTGATTCGGACGATGAGAAGTTCAAGGTGTACCAGTTGCAGTACGCCATGGATATGCAGAAGCTGAACATGAACCAGGAGAAGCCTAGATTCGGGAAGTCTGTTGTTGATGAAGCGGAGGAAGCGGCTAATCCGGTTGTTGAGGAAGTGTTGAAGGAGAATGAGGCGGTGGCGACAATTGAGGACGAAGGAGAGTGTGTTATCGAGGTCGAGGACGCTAAAACAGCGTTCAGACCGAAGAGAGGTAGAAAGACTAAAACGGAGAAATAAGGTATGGCAAATAACAAGGAACAACAAGGATTTGAGTTCATCATCAAAGAAAGTGATGTGTTGGAGAGAGAAAACTTCGGCTCGTTTGAGATTGTAATCACGAAAGGATATGCCTGTTTTAAGAACTACACAGGATTCCGGGTGTTCACTACCCCGTACGCTGTGGGATTGGACGGTGTGGCACATGAAACATCTCTCTATGCGTGGTTGAAGTATATGGTGGACTTCAAGAAATCCATCAAAGACAAAGAGAATGAAATGTTCGGGAAAACTACTTCCACCAACAAGGAGTTCTTGGACGGTATGAAGGTGCTTACCGAAGCGAACCTTATCAAGCCTATGGCTGTGTTCACAGATATTAATGAAGCGCAGAAAGAAGCCGAAAATTATATGAAGTGGATGGAAGGTCAGATGAAAGATTTGAATAAAGCAATGAACACTACGCCACCTGAAGAAGATTTAAAGGCGAATGCTGAATTTGAGCAGAAGGTTATCATGGCAGAAGAGGCTAAGGAGGTATTCGATGGAAGTGTTGAAACCGAGGAAAGACAGGTATAATCCTGATAATACTTACCGTATCTATATCAATATAGGTAATCATCCGGGTGCGAAGTGGGTATCTTTCAAGGACAAGGAAACCGGGGAAGTTACTAAGGGTATATTCTTGCCTGACTGGGAAACTGGAGGCATACGGATAAGACATGGACAAGTCAAGTTTGAAATTAATGCAATACCCGTAAAAGGAAAGATAAATACTCATGTGCTTATTCCTGCTGTATATAAAGGTATTGATTGTGGACTTGGACTAAGCATAGGTAATAAGGTGACAGACTTTAAGAAGGCTGTTATTGGAAACATGTATATATGCGGAGAAATACTTAATGAAGACCAAAAGAAAATACTAGAAAAGTATGTCAGAAGAAAAGGATTCTTTAAAATCGGGCGTTATAAGAAAAGTTGAGCGTATCGTGTGTGATTGCGTAAATAAAGTATTCTGCAATCAGGACCCTGTATATCCTTCAACTATCTATGAAGGAAGGACAAACATTATTCTTACAGGGAGGATTGCGAGAGGTGCAGTTTTTGCCGTATTGCATAACAGGTTCGGAATCTCATACGGTAATATTGCCAAACACTCAAAAATTAGCAGCAGGAACATTATACGGTCCGTAAAGACTTATAAGAGCATTCCTGATTCGGACAATGCCGTAATGATGATAAAAGAGCTTATAGAAGTTGAACTAAAAAAATTCCCAATTTTATGAATGATTTACTTTCTTTTAAACGTAATGTCATGATGCTCGGTCTTTGCACTGGATATAAGAATAAATGGGACGTAGCTACAAGTAAGGAAGCGTTAATGGATATAGCTTTGGATTCAAACGGTGTGGAGCTGTTGACAGATGCTCATAGCTTTGGATTCGGTATGGATATTCAGTATATGGAACGAACGTTTTCTGACTATATTAATGGCAAATGGAAGCGGAGCAAGGATGGATATACTTCGTGCCTGTATGTGGACTTTAACGGGCAAATAGAGCAGGATTGCACGCTTACTACGGTGCTTGCTTCAAAGGTTGAGTTCCATGTTTCAAAAGGGAATGTGTGCAAGCTGTATGTTGGAGGTGGATCTACTGTAAATATCACCGGAGAAGGTATCTGCTACGTGTACTCATACGGTCACAATAAAGTGACCGGCAGGTTTAAGTCAATGAATTGTATAACTAAGTCCGAATGGGCTAAATAACATGCCTATATCCACGTGTAGAAAAAGTAACGGGTGCGTTGGTTAATACTGGCGCACCTTGCTTAAAAATCAGATTATGAAAGCAACAGACTTAAAAATAGGCAACTATGTTCATATCAAATTCCGCTCCCCACAGGGAGAAAGGCTTTCCATCCCCATGCAGATAGTCGGAATATTTTCAAGCATCAATGGGGCAAGCCCGAATGATACCGTTTACCTTGACTTTGAAGGAAACGAAGGTGATATATGGGAAGAAGAAGTACAAAATTTAGTATTCGCTAAAACGGAGCTTAAAAAACAATGAATTATATAGAAGAAGAGCAAATACAAGCCGACATAGAACGGTTTGAGCAAATAGGTAGCGATATTCCCGATGATGGAGATATGGTTGAACAAATACCATTGTTCAGCTCTTCCGATATGCAGTCAGTCATTGAGGGCGGTAAGAAGAAGCCTCCTATTCATAGGCTTTGGGGCGATTTTTGGTGGGAGAACGAGCTTGTATTCTTATTTGCCGATAGCGGAATAGGTAAATCCATTCTTGCCACGCAGATAGCCTACGAGATAGCCAAAGGGGAAAGCGAATGTACGGAGGTGGAGGTAAGTCCTCAAACCGTTTTGTACTTCGACTTTGAGTTATCGGACAGGCAGCTTGCAAGAAGGTACTGCAATGCGGATTTCCCGAAGTCGCTTATCCGATGCACCATATCGGAAGAAGTGGACAGCGAAGATTTTAACATGAACGTGATTGACGGCATAAAAGACAAGCTGATTGATACAGGTGCAAAGGTTATGATACTTGATAATCTTTCCTATCTTTCTACGCAGACAGCAGAAGCGGAGTTCGCAGGTGCTATTATGGACGGTCTTACAAGATTGAAGCGTGAGCTGAAAATCAGTATCATGGTAATAGCGCATACGCCTAAGATTGAGGAATGGAAGCCCTTGTCTAAAACCAATATGGCAGGGAGCAAGCTTCTTTCCAACTTTGCGGACGGGGTGTTTGCCATAGGACGTACAAGGAATGGAGGACGTTATCTAAAACTACTAAAAACTCGCATGGTGAGTGAACCGGATGAAAAGTCGCTCCTGCCATATTTCAATATTATTTCGGAACCTTACCTTCATTTTGAAAAGGTTGGTGATGAAACGGAAAAGAAATTACTTATGGGAAAACCTGCAAAAGATTTTTTCACTTCTATTTGGGATAGAGCTGTTGCAGAGCCTATCCCTTTGAACGAGTTGGTTAAACTGATTATATCTAAGGATAATTCTAAAAATAGTGCAAAATCTAAGGATGGTAATGCCCGTAAGCGTATAGACCGTGCGATAAAGTACGGATCTTTAAAAAAGGACGAATTGAAGAATATATATTTGAAAACTGACAATTGACATGAATGTTGAAGAGATAAAGCAAAAGAAACAGGAGTTGGGCGAAAAGATAGCTGTTCTTCTGAATGGGTTTGAGGATGAAACCGGAGTTCAAGTTTCTGATGTTGGATTTGTCCGTAGGGTTTCTTATGACGAATTAGGTCGTGAAGTTGGCAAAGAGTATGTGGTTGAGGTGAAAGTGGAGCTATGAACAGTAAATTTCAGATACGTCAGTTTGAGCTTACCATATACCCACGTAAGCTATGGGTTGTAAAGGGAGGCTCTTTTAAAGATATAGAACGCACTTTTTATATCGAAGAATCTGAAGAGGTTGAGGATATGTTAAAATCATGCAAGGCTATTACGTTTAGAGCCTCGATAAAAGACGGTGATTGGTTAGGTGTTGTTGTATATATAAAACAAAAAATGGGAATTAAGGACATAGCGCATGAGGCTCTTCATGTATCTTCCTTTATTTTTTCTGACATTGGTGTTAAAGGTGATTTTTACAATGATGAGGCACAAGCTTATTTGGTAGGCTTTGCTGCCGATTGCATCAATCAAGTAGTGATAGGAAGGTATAAGTAGCGATGATTTCTTTCTTTGGGGGCATTGTGTATTGTCGCAGCGTTTTTTATAATATGCTATTAAACATGTATAAATTAAATAAGAAATCCATTGCAATACAAATTTTAGCCTCTATATTTGCATCATAATTACGCTCATGGCTACGCATACCTTAAAGCTGTATTTGCAGCTTATCCTTGAATAATAGGTATGCTTACCCCTTGTTTTTTTACAAATAACTCATTAGTATTATGGCATACAAAGCATTAGACATCGCAAATAAAATTATATCCAAAACAGATTTGGAACATGGTGATACTATATCAAATCTGAAATTGCAGAAGATGATGTATTACCAACAAGGTTTCCATTTGGCATATTTTGGAACACCATTGTTTGACGAGGATATTGTTGCCTGGCAATATGGGCCGGTTGTCCCTTCTGTATATAAGGAATATAAATCGTTTGAATCCAATTCTATATCGACTTCAAAAGAAGGTATATCTTTATCAGATGATGAAGAAGAACTTTTCAACAATGTTTATGAGGAATACAACCAGTTTTCTGCTGTAGCCTTGATGAAAATGACACATGAAGAATCTCCTTGGAAAACCACGGAAATAAACTCTGTAATAAGCCGTGATAAGATGATGGCGTTTTTCAAAACACAAATTGAAGCATAAATGAGTGGCAAGTTTAAGTTAAAGCATAAAGATGTAAAGCCTAATTTAAAAGAAAAAGAGGTTGATGCGAGAAGCAAAGAACCTCTTTTCTGCTTTAAGTACTTGGATATGAAAACATCTTTAAAAGGATGTGATAATAGTGTGTTCAAGGATTTTGTAACGAGGATGCAAAAATTGTGCTGTCTTACTTGGAAAGATATAAACGTTTCCGGGAAACACCAGTATGGTTTTGAAATGATACCAATCAAACAGTTGAAGCCAACATCCCTTCCTGCAATAATCACAGAGGATATTAAAGAACTTGCTGTTTTCAGATATAGTGGCGATAACCGCCCTTTCGTATGTCTAATAATGGACTGTGTGATATACCCTATATTCATAGAAGCTAAATTCGGTGATATATACGACCACGGAAGTAAATAATAACAGATTTATCATACGTATGAAGCGGTAAGAGAACATCCTACCGCTTCATTTTTATTGCATAACTACACGTAAATCCGGGTCCTTAGAGTTAGCGTTAATGGGCACTTTGCTTTCTAACATGCCTCTTTTTTTGCTCCATTGTAGATTATGTGGTAATTTTGCGACGTTTAACTAAAATGTAACGTTGCTATGGACATACTATTTTTTATTGCAGTTGTCATTTGGGTTGCAAAAGGTGGACTTATGAAAAGTTCAAGGAATGCAAACAGTAGCTTTAGAAAGGGGCTGAGAAGATGAAACGATATTCTAATCACGGGTCATACAGAGAACTTCTGTTTGATGAAAGATGGCGTGAAAAGAGAACGCATATATTAGAAAGAGATGGATATAAATGTGCAATATGTGGAAGTGAAAAGAATCTGGTTGTACATCATAAACAATATCATATTGATAAAAACGGGAGGAAATTTCCACCATGGGAGTATAATGATAAGCATCTTATTACGTTATGCAGTTCTTGTCACCAAAGAGGACACGCAAAATTTGATATTCCAACTAAAACTATAAATAAACATGGGACTTTTTGACTTTTTAAAGAAGAGCGACCAAATTAATAACACTGGAGTTGTTGGGTTGCCAAATGTGGAGGATGTTAGTAAAGAAATTCTGCCAGAAATTAAAAGAGAGGATTTTGTTGATGATTCAGAACCAATTCTAGAAAGCAATGCTATGACCATAAAATATGGTACAGGTATGCCTATTGATGCAATTTATGCTTACATACAAGATGATTATGAGCAAGAAGGATATAGTGATGCGATGTGCAATGCAGATATGGCGTACAAAGAGTCGAAGAAGGAAATTATTAAGAATGGGCTTAAAATGCTATTTGAGCAAGTTCGTTTAAGATATGAAAGTGACATTCGAGATATAAATGTGCAAATTGATATTGTGGATATTCAAGGGTTGACTACTTCTTCTATGTCTTTGAAAGCAAGAAGAGATACTTATAATGAACATCTTAAAAAAATAAACGATATGGAATTGTCTCTTGACAGAGAAGACAAAAAGATGATGAATATGATAGCTTCTTATGAAAGGGGTTTTTTAAAAGGAGTGGCTGCAAAATCCGAATCTTTTATAAATAGATAATAGTTTATGGGAATACTTACTAAAATAGGATGCTTTCTTATAGGTTGGAGAGTTGACATATTGAAAGACTGTGGAGAGGCAAGCCATCGTACATTTAAAAGGCTTACTTCTGCCATTACTATAATGATGATATTATGGGGTACAATAGGATTTTGCTTTGCGGACAAGTATATTAATATAGATTCAATGTACGGGAAGTGCGCTGTGTCTTTTGCATTTATGGTTATTGTTTTATGTATAGAACGTATTATCATTTTAGCTGTTGGTAAACCAACATGGTCTTATGTGTTTAGGTTTATATTAGCTGTTCTTATGTCTTTCCTCGGTGCTTTTATATTTGACCAAATTATTTTTCAAAATGACTTAGGAATAAAGGTGGATGAAAATAGGGAGAAACAGATTCAGAAGGCTATATCTTACAGGTTAGAAATGTATAATACTGATATTAAGATTCTTACAGAGGCTATAGATTCTATTGGACGGATAAATGTTGAATTATATGAAAAGTTACAAAAGAATCCTGTTATAAAAGTTACAGACATTGATAACAAGGAGGTTGTAGCAGGCGTTGATGATAAAGGTAATCCCATAAAAACAAAAACTACAAATGTAGTTACAAGAAGTATGGAAAATCCAATATCTGCGCAAACAAAAGCTAATGAAAATCAACTTGCTATTTATCAAGAACAATTAAAAAAACTTCAAGAGAACAAGAGTGTAGTAGATAAGGAGGTTCGTTCAGATTTTGCAAAAAGGAAAGTTGGTTTTATAGAAGAATTAAATGCAACATGGGAGGTTATAACCAGTAGTTTTTTGTCTATTACTTTTTATTGCATTTTATTTTTGGTTCTTGTTTCTTTGGAAATTTTTGTTGTAACAATAAAAAGTGGTGATACTCATTGCGATTATGATTTGATAGTGGAGCATCAACTTAATATTAAAAAGAAAACACTGGAACAGACAGAGGATAGATTACTAAACAAGAAAGATAAATGAAATATGAAAAGAAAATTGTAAAATCAGCTCTTGATTTTATAAAGGACGTTGCAAGTGAAGTGCTAAATGATAAAAACAGACTTGCAAAAGCTATCGCTGTTCATATTAGAAATGGAATTTAAGATTTTCATTGGAAGTATTTGTCAGACGAGGATATGCATGAACTTAATCCGAGAATAAGGAATGCAATATATACGTTCCTTATGGACTTCAAGAAAGATATTTGTAGCATATCTGCTGAGTGTGATACACATGAGTGTATTGATTATATAGCCAATAACGCATATATCTACCTTTTAGATATTGGTATAAGCAACGAACTGGTAGTGGAGTTTGACGAATGTGTTTTTAAACGACTATACGAATCTTTTTATGACATTTCTAATGGAGGTTATGATGATGGCTGAACTTGAAATATTGCGAGTCCCTAAATATTGGGAAGATTGCGTATATATTGATTCATTGACTAACAATTAAAATTATGTTATTATGAAGAAGATTTTATTATTAGCGGCATTCGCGTTGGCTTTGGTGTCGTGCAAGTCCGAACAATCAAAAGGCGAAGATTTGATAGATGAATATATGGAACAAACCGCCTATGATTATGAAAGCTATAAACCCGTAAGCACAAAAGTTCATAAATGTAATTCTATACATTGCAATCTTAATGCAATATCTGTTGCGAAAAAGATAATAGAAGAATACAATGAAACTCACACATCATTTAATTGTTTGGAAGGTAATGATAGATACGATGTATATGATTTGATAAGAAAGTATCGTGAGGAATTTGGGGACATTGGTGATGCTTATGAAGACCTAATAAGAAAAAACTATTACGACGGATATATGATAGACCAAAAGTTTAGGATTAAAAGCCGTGGTGGATATGCTATACTTACTACTGTAAGATACATTGTTGATAATGATTTTACCCGCATAGTAGAATCATACGAAATGCCAGAAGATTATGAAACCACCATATCGGTTGGATATGTGATTAATAGTTTTCAGGACGTTGTTCGTTCAGAGAACAATGAATAATAATGATTATGGACTAATTGCCACAATTAGCATAAGAGCGCGTTGAGGTTTCGACCAACGTTTCAAATGAAGAGGCACTCTACTTATCGCAAGCGGAGTGCCTTTTTGTATGAATTGGTTTAAAGACTACTGCATTACAACGCGCAAGGCTGGCCCCTTGGAATTTGGACTTGGTGCAAACACACGGTCTATCCTGTCCGAAAGGATTTCCAAATACCTCGTCTGCACCCTCAACTCAACAATCATGGGGTTAGATTCGCCCGATTGGGATTCTAAGCTGTAGCGGGCTTCTAATAGCACTCTGATTGCGGCTATGTCAGTTGTCTGTTGATTGACAAAGAACCTAATAGAATTAAGTAATGCTTCAAGAGCTTCTGCTGTGGTTTCTGATACACCTTGTATACTTTGAGTAAGTGCCGACAATTCAGATTTCTGCCCTACACTTGTGCCTTTGTATCCTAATGTTTCCATAAGCGCAAGCAAATCTTCATTTAATCCTTTCAATGCGCTTTCTCCAAGAGCCTGGATGTTTGCAAGCTCTTCTTTAGTGAGGTTAATCCCTCCTACGCTCCCCTCTGTAACAGATTCATCTATTTTCTCAAACAGTTCCTTCAAACGCCCTTGCGCAAGTCTCATTGTAGCTTGTTTGACGATAAGATTTTCAATAAAACTATCAAAGTTTTCATTAAGAGCTTTTAGTCCATCTTCTGTTTCATTGAAAGCATCCATCCATGCTTGAACAAATGAAGAGGCGGCATCCTTATATTCTGACTCCCCACCTATACCTCCTAATTCTAATTTCTGTTGGTCTAAAATTTCTTGTCTTGTCTTTTTCAGTTCATTTATAGCATCATTCCATTCATCAATACGTCCTCTATCAGAATCTTTCTTTGCCTCTTCTGAATTAATCATATTTTCATATGATTCAATCTGTTGGTCTAAATTGGCTATTGTATCTTTGGTTTGTGTACGAAGATCATCTGCACTCCAAGCGGCTTCCATCTTCTCCTTTAACTCATCGTATGCCCTACCAAGTGATTCTATATTCTTTATTTGCCGTTGGATTTCACGTTCTTTCTTCTTGTTCTTATTGCCAATGCCGAATATGCTACCGATGGTATTGCCTATTCCGGCAATAGTTTTCATTCCACCTGTAACCATACCCAAAACATTACCTGTAGCATAAGATGATGCAAATTCTCCTGCACCACTGAAAGCTTGAGACATTCCATTTAATGATTCAGAAATTTCTTCTGGCACATCAACACCGAAAGATGAAAGCATAGAAGAAACTTCTCCAAAAGCAGAATTGAATTTATCTATTTTTTCTGCATTTTTTTCAAATGCTGCACCGAGGTCTGCTATAGCTTTTTGCTTATCTTCTAGTTTTGCATTTTTCAAGTCTTTAAAAGCTTCAACAATTCCCTTGATAGGGTTTCTGTCTAGTTTTTCACCTTTCAGCTTCTCAAGCTGTTCAATTATTGTTTTCAACTGTTCTGGCGGCAAACTTTTGAGAGACCTTCTAAATTTCTCTAATTTCTCGAGAATACTATCAATAGCTGCCGTTGAAGAATAGTCAAGATTTTCAAATAGCTTGATGTATTCGTCTGTATTTTGAAACGCCTTCCAAGTATTTTCATCTGTCTTCTTATCGTACTTTTTTTTAAGGTTGGATTCAGCTTGCGCTCTCTGCTCATCTGTAAGGGTTGCTTTTGCTATATTTGCCTTTTCTTCGTAATACCACTTATCAAGCTGTAATTGTTCTGAAAGTTGTGTTTTATAATCCTTGAGAATTCTAATAGTAAGGTCTGTGCTTTCCTTATCACGCTGTTGGCCCAGCTTTTTAAGTGCTTCATCGTAACCCTTTTGGTCTGCCTTACTTAACTGTCCATTTTTATCACGTTTGGCTTCATATTCATCACGTATCCCTTTTTCTACATCATCCAACGTCTTTGCAAGTCCGGGAAACAACTGTTGTACCTCCGCTTCGGAAAGTCCTGCATTTTTCAGTTTCTTGTGCAAGTCCAAGCCATTGAAAAGGTCTTCAATGTTCTTTTTTGTAGTTTCAAGCTGATTCTTTAAATCTTCTTGCTGAATCTCTATTTTCAGCTCTGCAATAATCTTTTTAAGTTCAGTGATTTTCTTGCTGTCTGTTACATCTTTAAGGAGTTCTTCATACGCCTTAATCATACCTTCTTTGGTGGGCAGAATATTCATTTTATCCATACCTGTAAATTCCAAAGCTGGTTTGAAAGCGGATAGAGTTTGCTCGATAGCGGCATTCTCTCCCATAAGCTGATTCAGTTTCTCATAGCGTGACTGCATTTCTTTTAGGACAGAGATACGCTCTGCCCAAATGTCACGTTCGGCTTTTGAACCTTTATTTTCAAATGGGTTAACGCCAAGAGCGTTGGATAAATCAACTTGCGTTTTCTTGTATTCAGATATAGTTTCAAGTATGAGTTTAACGTCAACCATATCTCCGTTCTTAATATTAAGAACAGGATTTTGCGAATTAAGGAAATTTGCTATTTTTGAATCAGCTTCTATTTGTTTTACGTTCTTTCCAATAGCAGCTATACGTTTTTCAACCTCTTCCCATGATTTTGCCGCCTTTGACGCTTCATTGCCTTTTTTTATAAAATCCTCAAATGGCACTTTCGCATCTATCGGCTGTGTCATGTTAAGATTGATTTTATACGTTTTCTTTTCAAAAAACGTCTTAAGGTAGCTATCCAACCAACTTGTTTCTTTCTTGACTGAATCTTGGTTAATGCTGATATTGATTCCGAAATGCTTGTATGCCAAATCTTTCGTGACAGCATCTAATTCCGATTTATCTATCCGGATTTTAAGTCTTTTCTTTTCCGCTTCTGTCTTGTATTTATCAACAGAACCATAAACAGACTCTAATTCAGAAATCATTTCTTTCTCATTCTCCATGTATTTCTTAGACAATGCGAAAAGTTCTGTAAGGCTGTTTCGTGCTTTCATGACTTCTTGGGTGTACATACCATTACCAAGCCTCATACTATTGAATGCGTTACTTAGATAAGGCCACATTCCTGCAACTTCATCTTTCATCCTTTTAGTATAAGTAAGCAAATCCTCTCCCTTTTTGGGTCCTTTTGATAGTTCTTCAAGTGCTTTCCTGTGTTCAGCTGAAAGATTATTCTCTTCGGTTGCAAGTTGCATCATTATTGCTTTCAACTCTTCACCTTGAAGTATAAACTCGCCAATAGAAGATGTGTATTGTTCGCTATCTTCATCTATATCATCTACAATCCATTTGGATTTATTTTTGGCGTATTTGGCTTCCATTATCCGCTGCTCATTAAGGAAAGCCTCATATTCTAAAAGATAATTTTTGAATGTTTCTTTGGCCTCTTCTTCTGAAAGATTGACTCCAACTTTAATGTCAAAGCCTTCGTTGTTCATTTCTTGAACGAGCTTGTCAAGAGACTTTTTTATATCTGATTCTGATTCGTCAGTTATTGTCGATATGCGTATTTTAGCCTCGAAATATTTGTTCGTGCTTTCTGCTATTGCCTTATTGTACTCTTTTATAGTGCTTATAAATTCTGTGACAATACCAATAGCTGCTGTTATTGCGACCAATGGCAATGAAGCCTTAAATGTTGCCCCGAATGCCTTTATTGCATTGCCTGCTTTGCCAAGACCTACTGAAAATAGCCCAATCGTTCCATTTGCCACTCCTATTTTTTTAGCCCATACGGTGATGCCCATGGATGCGATTACCGGGGCAAACGCTTTCGCTATATTGACTACTGTTTCCCAATTATCAATCAATACTTTTACGGTATCAATCGCGCCTTTCAGGGTGTCTTCGTTTGCCTTTCCGATGGAGTTAAGCATCACATCAATACTGTCCTTCAAGTTGGAAATTTTACCTTGTAAAGTTTCAGCTTGGATTTCTTGCATATTGTAGAAAATACCCTCTTTGGAAGTCAAGTTTTCAAACACTTGTTCAACATCCTCAAATGTAACCTTACGTTTGGAAATCATATCTACAATCTGTGCCGTGGTATAATCTGCTTGGTCTCTTGTTTTGAACAACTTTTGAAGTTCCCCATACATATTGATACCTGCTTCCGTAAACTGACGAACTTCTGTACCACGCAAATATGCTGCCGCTTTGACCTGCCCATAAGCAAGGATAAGTCTGCCCATATCCACACCTAAACCAGCAGATACATCGGCAAGTCGTTTTGTCGTATCATATAACTTGTCGCTCTCAATACGGTATGCTGCAAGCTGTTTTGTGAATGTAACCAATTCCTTAATTTGAAATGGCGACTTTACGGCAAGTTGGACAGTCTTGTTGAAAATTTGGTCTGCCTGTGATTTATTTTGTAAGATTGCTTGTAACGAACGCTGCTGCAATTCAAATTCACCGCGCACTTTTGCCAACTTGCTGATATACCCTTCAATCTGTGACACGGAGAACAACAAAGCAAGCTGACGGCTTAATTGCCCGGCTGTATCCATCAGGTTGCGATGGCGTGTGGCAAGCTGCTGTGATTTGACTCCTGCTTCCGTCAATGCTTGGTTGTGTTTTGCAATGGCTTGGTTTATCTGTTCAAGCATGCTCTTATAGTTCGCATCGGTAGTGTTCAAAGACAAACGAGCTTTTTTTAGGTACTCTATTGCCGTGATTTGCCGTTGAAGTGTATTTGCTGTTTTAGAAAAGTCAAGCGCACCCTGTGCGGTTGTATTCTGTTTGTAGTTTTGTGCTTTTGCCAAATCTGCCGAAGCCTTATAAGCACGTCTGTCAGCAGCTATTCTTCTTTCCGTCTCTTTTTCTTTAGATTGGGCACGTTGCTCGTCCGTCTTTCGTTGCTCGTCAAGCTCCATCTTCATGTAGCGCATGGCTTCTACCGCAGCCTTTTGTTGCGGCTTTGACAAGTCCATGTTCTCAACGTATTTTTTCAAATCCGAATATCCCTGCTTCAATCCGGATATATTAAAGTTAGCAAATGAACCTTCTCCGATTTTATTGTTTCCTATTCTGTTTAGCAAATCTGCCGCACGTGAAAGGCTTTCGTTCAGAGAAGTAGTCTTTCTTGTAGTCTCTTCCGCACCTTTCCCTGCTCCTTCAAATGGATTACCTTTTATAGCGTCTATCTTTTTGGCTAACGAAGTAATCACACTTTCCAATTTACTCGTATCCATTACCACACTGCCAAACCCGTTTTTCAACGCATCCGCAGCCGTATGTGCGTGCTTCTCTATCTTCTCCAGCTTCTCATCGAAACTATCCAACTTCTTTAATACATCAGGGGTTATGTTGAGGAAAGCTCCTGCTTCGTTATTTGCCATATCGTTATCCTTTTTTATTAATTATGGGCATACCCAAATCATTCAAGTTCTTCAAATCGTCAACACTTCCTATTTTGCTGACCTTCTTTTTTTTCTTGTCCTTGTTTCCGTATTCTACATGGGAAAAATCAAACGAGCTTAACCGGATCTGTCCAACCGTCATTCCCCATAAATATTCGTCACGAGAGCACCAAGTGTTGGAGCGCAGAAAATCAATCATCTGCCCCCACTCTGTACGGGATATTATCAGTTTTGTTCCGTTTTCTTCGTCTTCCTCGTCAAAGTCATTTCCCTCACGGTCTGAATCACATTGGTACTCTCGAAAAAAAAATCCGTGCTTATGAGGTTAAGGATTTCACCAAGCAATAATGCCCAGTCCTTTATGTCGTAATCTCTCCACATCAAAAGGTCAAAGACCTTGTGGTAGTCATCTGATAGTTCTTTTTTCTCATAATCAGAGAATATCCTGTCCCTGTCATTGAGAAGTGCAAGCGTTATCACGTGTGCAACTGCCGGTAGATTTACCGAGAACTCTTTGATAACATCTCCCATACTTAACTTCTCTCCCTTCACAATCTGACACGCTTGTTCGGCTATAAGCCATTGAACACCGGGCTTCAATCCTTTAATACGCCACTCCGTACCGTGAAGTTTTACAATGCTTGGGCTGTCATTCATTATCCTTGCCAAACGTTCCATTGACTCATCAGATATAGGAGTACAAGCCGTTACAACATTTGTCTTTAGTCCTGTATCTTTTTTCTTTGCTCTATATACTGCCATGATTATAAACATGAAGGGCGGCGGCATATAAGCCTACCGCCCGTAAACACTCTAGTTATCTATTATGAACAAGTTTTATTTGGGTAAAGTATAAGCTGAATCTACATAAAACGGTGTTCTGATAGTTTTATCTCCATCGGCGATATTTGCATCATACGCTGTTCCTGCAAGGTTGATACGACCCACATTAGAGTTCAAAGATTCAAGCATTATTCTTGAGTTAAGTTGGACTTTTGGAACCACAAATGCAGTCATCGTTTCTCCTTCCTCAAACACTACGTCAATCTTTGCATACAACTTCTTGTATTGAGCCGGAGCAAAGTATTTAGTAGAGACAGTAGTTCCTACCGTAAATCCCATGAGAGCGACCAATAGGTCTTTTTGTGTATCTGCAACCTCAGCTGTAAACTGGTATTTGCCAAGCTTCACGATGGAAAGAATGGGGCTGTCGGAAGTTTCGCACTCGATGTCGTTTACATCGTTATCGTCTTGAGCGATTGAAGTGGTATCCTCAACTACATCTTCAAGGATATAAGAGTCACCATTTGGCACATCGTCTTGTTCAGAGCCAGTGAACAGAGTTGCCACAATGTAAGAAGGCTTGATGTTTTTTTTGGCTGTTGCGCCAGTCTTGTTTACTGCCATAATTAAAAAATGTTATCCTGTTAATAATCTGTTTACCTTATTGTCACTTCTATATTTATCACGTTGTAGTAGTAGTTCCTATTTTGGTCATAATCTGCATCACGGAAATTTACATCAATCACATAATGGGGGTCTTTGCATGATTCAATAGCCTTGTCAAGCGCAAGTTCCATTTTGTACAGCTCCTTCACGGGCTTCGTACCGTGGCTGTCAACTGATTTTGCGTACAAGAACACGTTGGCAGAACCTTTGGCATAAGCTCCGTAATCTTTCATGGAAAGGACATCAACAAGCACCATTTCTTTCCAATTGCTTTCAACAGTGGCAGGCATATTCCCGATGAACAGGTTATCGGATATAGCCGCTTTTGTCAGCAGCATGGAAAAAAAGTTTTCCACTTTTGATGTTGTCTTGTATTTGCTATCCATATAATCAGTATTTACCGTTCTTTATAATTCCAAAAGTTGAACCTTTAATTCTGTTACTTAATGCTTTGAGTTGGTTTTGAGCAATGGCGATTACCTCATATTTGTACTTTTCCTGTAATATTTGTCCGTATGGCATTGCGGCTACTATCACAAGGTCAATTCCATCATGAGGCTTATATTTACGTTCAAGAAAATCCGTTATCGCATCACGTCCGTATAGCGGTTCTCTCTCCCAAATTCTTGGGGCTAATGCGTATTTCGTTTGATAACCGCTTTTGGATAGTTTGCCATTAACATATATTCCCCATCCGTAGCTATCATGAAGGTTGTCTGTATCATTTTTATAAGTAACCCTATTCAATTCTTCTGCAATTATTTTGTCAGCTTCTTCCGATAAGAACTTTATAAGTTTATTCAATGAATCTGTCTTAACCTTCTTTGCCATATCTTACACTTCACTCATTTTTATGTCAACCGAGCAAGCACCAAGTTGACTATATTCAAGCCCTATAACCCTGCCTTGGATTGGTATTGCATAATTCTCGCATTTAAAATTGGTATTGAAACGTATAGGTAGCTTCTCACCAACTTTGCACGGGAAAAATACTTTATAGTCAGCCATGATAGTACCGGAGTTAATCAGCTTTGCAGCCTGCTGTATGTCACATTCAGTTTCAAGAAGGATGGTCTCTCCCGTAGTGGGGACTTCGGGAGAACTATCCGTCTTTTCATTCCCAAGCATGTCACCGTCACCGAGAAGGTTCCCGTCTTCCGGCTTATTCGTTATCACGGTGTAGAATGTGCCATGAAACGGGTATTCTGCTATTGCTTTTCTTTTGAGACGCATAAACTATACATCTAATGAATTTTCATTGACCCAACTCATACTACCCGAATCCATGCTTTTCAACGCTTCTTCTTCACCATACTTTTTGTACAGTGCTTTCAGACGGTCTTTCAAGTTTTGGATTATGGCAGCCGTTACCGTCTCACTACCTATGTCCTGTCTGTAACTGCCATGTTGGAGTGATGATGAAGCCACAGACCACGGACCGCTAATGACAAGTTCGTACAGTGCGATAAGGCAATGGTCTTTAGTGCATTCATCTATTTCAGAACGGTCTGAAATAAACATCAAACCGTTTTCGTATGCGATATTTTCAAGCGCATCATCTTCAAAGACAAATCTCGTAAGCCCATTGAGGTATGCTATCGGGTCAAATGATTTTTCCATAACTACTACGCAATGTATTGTACATTTAATCGTCTGCCTGACTTGTGTCTACAATTACGTGATTACGGAATGTTTTCAGTGCAGGACAAGCTGACATCATTACATCAGTATGCCATTCCTTATACAGCCCGTTGTTTGTTGTTGTATTCACAATCGTGCAGAGACCATCGTTAGCCTGAGCAAAAATCTTGGTTATTACGCTTGAACCATACTTATCAAACATCTGTTTGTCTAGGTTATTGGTGTATTCAAACTCACAAGCATATCCGGCAGGGCGGAGAACAGCAATCTTATCGTCCCAACCTTGTACGAATGTGTCTCCGGTATTGGTAAGATTACGCTCACGTTCTTCAACAATTTCAATTGGAGATACACCGGGATAATCACGGAAAGCAGCTAAGAACAACTCTCGTGTAGTAGGCGCAGTAGCGGTTGTTGCGATGTAAGCTAAAGGATTTTTCTTGAAACTTTCAATCAATTCCTTAACTTCGGCATTTTGCAGCATTACTTCGTAAAACATCTTGCGTGTAACCTGCCATACCATTGCACCTTCATACCCCCATTCTTCACGATATTTTTTCTCCTTTTCCGCCATTTGACTGAGAATCTTACATTTTTCGTCTGTCCAAACTACTGTGCCAGCTTTAGTAAAGTTCTCTGTTGGTATATCAGCCTTATGCAACGGAGCTTGAACGCCACGTGCGATATTTCGGTAGTCAATATGACCTTTAGACATTAACTGTGCAGTCATGAAGTTCATGGTTGCGTCCGCACTATCAAGTTGGGACTGTAATGTATGTACCCAAGCGGCTACCAAATCGGCATCGTTTCCAAACAACTCAAACTGTTGTTCTTTTGCTTCACGTTCCATAGCTGTTTCAACGAAACCGGGAGCGATAAAATCAGGGATAGATGCGGTGTACCAGTGCAGACCGTCCTTATCCATTTGATTACTGTCACCAAGAGGTGCACGCAAATCCATCAAAGGAGCGGCTTTCAAGTCACGTCCTTTCACAGAAAAAGTAGCGATGCCATTAGGAGCGGTAGGTGTGGGAGCACCAGCTTTTACACCTTGAGTCTTGTACCAACCATAATTAGTGTATAGCAGACCTTCTGTATTGACAAAGGATTGCAAGAAACGTTGATTGGTCTTGTCTGAAAAGAATCTTGCATATCTGCTGTTATTAAAATCAAATTTAGGCATAGTTTCGTCAATTTTAAATGTTAAACCAACCCTTAACCTTGCTCTTGTTCAAAGCTTTTAATGCAGCCGAAAGAGGTTGCATACGGTCTTCGTAGAGGAATACATCTCCTAATGCCAATGCAGGAGTGATAAGATATCTTGCACCATCGAAATCATCTTCGGATGCAGCCGGGTCAAAAACAAAATCAAAGTCGCAGGGAAGGTATGAGTTAGGATTAGTGACCATAGCTTCTTTACCAGAACCTGCTTCTTTCGCTTCAACAAGAACAGATGAAGTTGTTAATGCTCCGAGGGTTGCGCTCAATGTAACTTTCCAAACATCGCCAGCCGTTCCGTCAGTCGTTTTTTCAACGGCTGTGACTGTTACTGCTGTTCCTTTCCCTACCAATGTGGTAGGAGCAACCATGAGAACGTCCCCTACAAACGGAATGAGGGAATACCCGTCTCTTTTCAAGTAAATAACCGTATCAGATGATTCTGATGTTTTTGCAACTGCATACGATTTTAGGATGCGTATTTCGCTTCCATTAGAACCATTACTGGGAATATATTCAGCGAGCGTTCCAGCAAAAGCTCTTGCATTACCTTTGAATGGGTTTTTAACAATTCCTCCACTGGTAGGAAATACAAGTGCGTCTTTCCCGCTCATCTGTAGCTTCACGAAGACATAGCGATGACCACCAATGCTTCCGCGAGCCTGAACCAATGCTCTACCGGGAAGATAGCCACTGTTCAATAGGATTTGCTGATAGAAATCTGACATTTTCTTTTTGGTTTAAATGATTATTATTTTTCTTCTCTGTGCGACTGCTTCTTTACGACAGCAACCACATCGGCAAAGTCATCGGTCTTTTCCTTACCGCCTCCCGTGCCGCCCGGAGTGATGTAAGGTGGAGTGTTAGCATTAAACTTATTGTAGCTCTTGACCAGTCTTTCTGTAAGAGCGTCAACGTCAGTTTCAGAATCAATGTGAATCAGTTCAAGCTGGTCGTTAATCCAATCCTCGTTCTTGACTTCTTTCCCTTTTAAGGCTGATTTGAGTTGATTGCGTTTCTCGGAAATAGTTTTGGCTCTTTTCTCTTCCTCACGTTCTGATTTCAAGTCTTGGAGTTCTTTGAGCAACTTATCCAGTTTGCTTTCGTCTCCTTTGTTATCCTTGTAATCATCCTTATCTCCCTTATCATCCTTTGCGGGGTGATTCTTTTCCCACTCCTTTACGAATTTTGAATTGTCGTTCCTGATGTTGTTGTCGTCCTCTTGGAAGTCCTCCAGATAATCGGCAACCGCATCATCCAATTCCAACTCGTCATTACCACTCGCTTTCTCCAACCGCTTGTAGATCCTTTCCACCTTGCCGTTGAAACTTCTCTCACTCATCGCCAAGTTTTTCTTGCCGTTGTTAGTGATTCCTGCTTTCAGTGCTTCTGAAAGCTGTTCTTTCGTAAACTTCATACACTATATGTTTTATAATGATTATATGCGAAAGTAATGCTTTAACAAAAAGATATAACTATAAAAAAATCACTGTATTTATCACTATGATAAATAGACATTGGTTTAAGTATATATTACCTTGTTATTAAGAGGTATTTTTGCTTTTGATGAAAGAGCAAGAAGTACATAATGCGATAGTGAAGAAGCCTTTCCCAGGTTTCCAAACCTACTTTGCTTCAACGAACGTGGATATATGTTTCGGTGCCGGCGGGGTCGGAAACGGGAAGTCATACTCTCTTGTTCTTGGATTCGCTGAACCGTTAATGCTTGACCCTGATTTTAGATGTTTAATAAGTCGTAGAAGCCTTGGGAACCAAAAAGCAGGAGGAGGATTTGTTGATACATTCAAGGACATATTCGGGGAATATGTAAAAGTTAAAGAGGCAGACACGCCACGTATATCATTTCAAAGTGGAGCGTACTGCGATTTGACTTATATAGACCCAACGAATATAGACAGAATGAGGGAGCGCGCGAAAGGATGGCAGTACGATGCGATTGCCATTGATGAGCTTACCGAAATGCCTTGGGAGGTATTTACGTACATTCAATCCCGTAATCGTGGAAAAAGCAAAACATTCACGGGGAAATTCCGTGCGACATTCAATCCTAAACGCACCCATTGGACGAGAAGATTCATAGATTGGTATGTTGGAGTTGACGGGAAGGGTATCCCTGATAGAATAGGAAAAGTCAGATTCTTTTTTGTTGCTGGGTCTACCGTTGATGATGTGATTTGGGGAGATTCAAAAGAAGAAGTTTACGCTAAGTGCAAGATACAGATAGACAGTTTGATTAAAGACTTGAAAGGTAAAGCAAAATATCAAGACTTTATCAAATCGTTTACCTTATACGAGGGCACAGTTGATGAAAATGAAGCTCTAATGGAAGGCAATGCAGGGTACGTTGGTTCAGTTGCCGCTTCTGGTACACGCTCTGCTGCTGGGCTTATCGGTGTAAACTATAATGCAGACCCAGATTCTGACGAAAAGATACCTATCCCTTCCACTTCCGCACAAGGCGTGTTCAACAACAACCCTGCCGTAAACGGTGACAAATGGATTACCGTGGATTTGGCGGATTACGGTACGGATAATCTCGTGGCTCTAGCATGGGATGGATTTCACGCATACGACATTCTCATTCTTAGCAAGTCCACTCCGAGAGAAAACGCTATGGCAGTGAAGACATTTGCATTTGAGCATGGAACAGCCGAAAGCCATATCATTTTTGACGCGACTGCTGGAAGGTACTTCAATGATTACATTCCCGATGCAGTACCTTATATCTCGCTAAATAAACCTTTCGGGCTTTACCAACTTACCGCAATGACAGTCAAGGATATGTGCTATATCAGATTATGCAAGATGATAGAGGAAGGCAACTTGACATTTGACGATAAACTTGCCGTTCAGACTTACACTCATCAAAACTTGAAATATAAAGTGACGATTGAGAACGAGTTTATGGAAGAATGTTCCGTTGTGCGGTTTGACGATATGCAGAGTGGGAAGAAGCGGCTTTGGAACAAGAAGAAAATGAACCAAATGTTAGGGAAAGGCAGGTCTATGGACTTGTTGGACCCATGCGCAATGAGGATGTTACCGTGCGCTAACATCGAATACGGGAATGAAATTCAAGCAGGGTATTACAATCACGAGGAAGAAACCAAACAAGCGAGCCATACACAGACAGAAGGAAGTATTTACGATGAACATTTATGGTATTAGGTTAGGAAATGATTAGTTACAATGATATAAAGGATATTATCAATTCCCTTAAAACAGAAGGAATTGAAGCAAGATTAAGAGACGTTGCCTATTTGGTGATGTGCGATTCTTTTGTGGATAAGGACCTTGCTGCCAAGGTTGCTTACCAAGAAGATGAAAAGCCTTCAAACAAGGTGTTATCCACGCTTGCCGAGAAACTGAAACCTTTCGGCATCGGTGCTATCACTACCATATCTAAAGATGAGAACCGAGAAGCGTTGCTGAAAGAAATATCGGAGATGAAACAGATTGCTGACGATGCGAAAGCAAGTGGAGATTCAGACACTTTTATCAAAGCAAGTAAGGTCGTATTGGATGCACGTGTAAAGCTAAACGACAAGTTCAACATTGAGGAAGAAGAAGGACAACGAAGAATTATTGTTGTTCCGCAGAAACATGACATCATCTGTAAATGGACTTCGAGAGAGTGTTCTGCCATGCCGAGCAAGGAAGCATGTATGAAGTATTACAACCTAATTGATGCGGACAAATGACACGGGAAGAGAAAAAGTTATATTTATTACGGAACATAAATGCCTTGTTGCAGAAGAAACCGTTTTTCAGAGGAAGTGACACTTGCTCTACAAACGACTATTCCGACGGTCAGTCCGCAGCTATTACCGATACACGCACGGCAAGGCTTCCGAATGTAAAAAAGAATATCGTTTCGCAGGAAAAGTTTCTGAAAGAACTTGACCCGATGAGCCATGAGGTATTATTTGATCAAAACTTGCCGAGCATTTGCGTGAAGTTAGAAGATGGGGGATATCAGGAAATCAAGTTCCAGCGCACGGCATTAGCTTTCCAAGAACAGATACTGGCGAGCCACGTAATCTACCTTTGCGGGAATCCCTGTACATTGTCTTTAAGAGGTGGCACTCCTTCCGAGAAAGATAAAGCCAACTATTCCACAATCAAGGAGTATTGGGTAGACAGGAATATGGATGGATGGCGTACAAAGGCAGTCCGTTCGCAACTTGCAACAGGCGATGCAGGACTTCTGTTTTATTATGACTATAAAGGACGTATCAAGTGCCGCCTGATAAGTTATGAAGATGGTTACGTAATCATATCACACAATGACAACAACGGTGACAGGCTTCTTGAAAGTGTCTACTATGCCGATGCGGACGGTGTGGAATACATTGACAGTTACGATGATACCTACATGTACCGTATGCACACACCGATAGACGGTGAAGAAGCAGGCGAGGACGGTTTTGTAAGAGAACTTCCTATATTGCACGGTTTCAGCGAGATACCATTGTGTACCAAACGCGGTAATGTGGCGTGGAACAACGGCCAGAGCCTTATCGAGATTTACGAAATTATCTACAACATCTTCTTTGTCATTCAGAAACGGAACGGTTGGGGCATTCTGTATATCAAAGGCAATTTGTCAGAAACGACAAAGAAACTTGCAGGGAGTATCATTTTGCAAGACAAGTCAATGGACGGTAACGGAAGTGCAGAGTTCAAAGCACCGCCCAGTCCGCAAGGTATGCTTGACAGTCTGCAAGATTTGTTCGAGAAGATACAGATAAACACCTCATGCACATTTCTTTTGCCTAAAGATGTCAAGTCAAGTGGTGACATAAGCGGACTGGCTATTACGCTGACCCGTGATTTAGATTTAAAGAATGCCCAGCAAGGGGTTATCGAGTGGCAGAATTTTGCAGACAAGATGATGCGCCTGTTCAAGGAGGGATTAGCCAAAGAATTGGTAAAAAAAGGCGAAAACGTAAATGCCATTACAGAATTTGACAAACTTCGTGTCAGCTGTAAGTTCAAGATATGGCAGCCGTTCAGCGCAACTGAGTATAACAACATGCTTATCTCAATGAAACAGGCTGGTATTCTCTCCACGAAAACGGCTATTGAAAAGAACACGGAGAGCACACCCGATGAGGAGCAACGAGTGACTAAGGAAGTTAAGGAAGCAGAAGAAAAGGTGATTGCCCAACAGCAAGCCAACAAAACGAACAAGCAGGAAGGAGGTAATAATGAATAAACAAGTGATAAACATAGATGCCAACTTCATTAAAGAGATTGCCAAAATGCAAGAGCGAATTGATGAAACAGATAACGCAATTTTCAATCTATTCATGAAGATACAAGACGTTAATCGACTTGATATTATGTATGATGGTGAGAATAGAGATCTGTACCATCACATTTATATGTTCATCGAATATGTCCTGCATAAGTTTCCAAATATATACGAAGAATTCAGAGAAAACAAACAACACAAGTAATGGAGAAACAGAGCCTATACATATACAAGCTGGATGCACATGGGGAAAAAGTCAAGTTTCCCAACGAAACCATGTCTGCAAAGCTGGGTGAATACACTTACACGGCACAGCGCATGGCCGGCACTCCTACGCTTACCGCCACGCTCAACTATCCGTCTTGCTTGGATGAAGAGTGGACTGGAGAGGAATTTGTGGAGTTCAGAGGTGAGAGATACTATGTCGACCAAACCCCTACATCTTCAAAGGACAACAAGAGCATTATGTATAAGCATGAACTCCAGTTCGTTTCAGAACGTATCGTATTGGAGAACGTGTATTTCATGGATGTGGTGACAACTGGAACAGATACTTATCATTCCAACTCTACTTCTGTGAAGTTCATGGGAGACATAAACGAGTTTGTAGGTCGCCTTAACGCTTCAATGGCAAAATCGGGTATCGGATATTCGGTAGTTATAGATGATGATATTACTTCCGATTCCAAACTTGTTTCACTTGACAATGTGTATCTTGCAGAAGCGTTACAATCCATATATACCATATACGAACTTCCTTATTACTTTGTAGGTAAGGTTTGTCACATAGGATATACAGAGAATGTAATTTCTACTCCCTTCGAGTATAAGAAAGGGCTTGTATCAATAAAAAAGACAAACGCCAATTATAAAATTGTCAATCGCGTTACTGGTGTTGGTAGCTCTGATAATATCCCTTTCTACTATCCGAATGATGATGAAAAAGGTACTATAGAACGTACACAAAACCTTATGCCTTCCATTTACAGACAAACAAATGGAGCGGAAAGATTCTACAATGCGCTTAACGACACGTATAAGATACCCGGCACAAATGATTACTACTCTTTCAAAAATACATTTTCTTCTAAGAAGGTAAAAGAGATAAAGGTAGATTTCAGCGATATAAAGCCTACCATAGAAAATGTGACAAACGCTTCGGGACAGTTATTTGGTGAGATTGCGGATATTGCTTTTGATGCTAATGATAGTGACGAACTCGGAACCGGAGAAGGGAATAATATATTCAATGATACAGATGAGTATGTACATTCTTATTTCTACATAAAATTACATATATATAATGGAGATTACGGCTTTAACCTGTTCGAACAGGGTTTGGAGGGTGGTACGGCTGTAATCAATATGACTACGGGTAATTGCGCTGCTTGCGAGTTTGAAATAGGAGTTACCTATAAGGACAATGAACCGGGAAGGGTATTCAACCCTGTATTGGTGGATTCTTCCGGGAACTTACCGGCAGGAGATTTTGAGCAGAAGGTTACTTCACAACCATCCCAATATGTAGAAAGCCAACAAAACACTTCTACAAATGAAGTTTGGATTGCAGTAAAAAAGGACAATACCACTTTCGGAATTGTTATGCCTAATGCCACCAATAACTATAAGCCTTCTGTCGGGGATAAATTTGTGATTACAGGCATTAAGATGCCCAAGTCCCTTGTACTCGCTGCTGAGAAGAGATTGGATGAAGCATTGATAAAGTATATGTCAGAGAATAATGACGAAAAATTCACATTCTCTGTCAATTTTTCCAGAGTATTTCTTGCAGACAATATTCAATTAGCAGAATTACTAAATGAGAATGTTCGCATGTATATAAAATACAACGAACATGAGTATCTTATGTATGTAAATTCATTTACTTGTAAAGCGGACAAAAATTGCTTATATGACATATCTGTTGAATTAACAGACAAATTATCTGCAAATGTTTCTGCATTACGAAGTACTATTACAGAAATTGCAGGCGATATCATAGGTAATACATTGGGAGGGAATAGTATTTCTACTACTGATATCTTAGCAAAAGTCTCTCGACATTTTCTCAGTAAAACACAAGATGACCGTACCCCGCACAAGTTATCCTCTGACAAAGCTTTTGAAATAGGGAAATTTGTCAGTGGTAGTACAGGTGGTATCATAATGGTTGATAAGGAAACAGGTCAAACCTATGCGGAGGTTGATAAACTGAAAGTCCGCATGAAAGCCTATTTCGAATCATTGGAGATACAAGATGTAAATTCTGTAGGTGGAAAGATACTTCTAACTCCGGGTGGTGCTGTTACGCTTATTGATGTTTGGACCAAGGGCACCATTGAACAAACGCCCATACTTTCAATGGCAGACGGGAATCCTATATTGCTTGCAGATGGCAGTGAACTCCAATTGATGGATAAAGAAACGGTAGACAATGGCGTCCCCGAAGGCGTGTACAGATGTTTCTTCCTTGCCGAGCAGGACGGTGTGGAAGTGGAGAACCGCTTCCGTGCAGGTTTCCAGGTACAGAGCAAAAACTTCAACATACAAAAACCGGGAGAATACCAACAGGTAGCGAACCATTATTATTGGCGTTTATGTGTAGGGGCAAGCAAAGAGCCTATCAATGTCGGCATATACAAATTGCACTATATTGACCTCAGCATGGCGGATTGCGACACAGGCAGTGATATTCCGGCAAAGGGTGATACTGTAGCCCACCTTGGTGCACGAATCAAATGGAAAGGCATTGACAATAAGGACGTGACGGATGAAAGCAATATTGACGCACAGAATGCCATTGTTTTCTCTTCTACCGATGTGTTCAGTCCGAGTGTTACTCTGTATCACGGTATAGACTCCTACTCCTACTTGAACAAGGAGTATGTTGAGTATGGTGTAGACAAAACTAACAACAAGGCGTTTTTCCATGTATACGGTAATGCGTATATTGGAGACCGTGATGGTAACAGCTTTGTTAAGTTCACCCAAGGTGAAGGCGTGGAATTGAAAGGAAAGCTGTCGGTCGGTACTACCATCGGCAATGGAGACACCATCGAAGATGCTCTCAAAAAAGCATCTGAAAAGTACATTGAGGATTTAGACCCTCTGAAAGAGTACATCAAGCAGGAAATAGATAATATCCAGAATCAGGTTGACGGTGCGATAGAAACATGGTTTTACGACCCGGTGCCCACCCTTGAAAATCTTCCCGCATCCGATTGGGATACAGATGAGAAGAAGAACAATCATTTGGGAGACCTCTATTACAGCAAGGAGGGAAAAGCATACCGGTTCCAATATGAACAAGAAAAGGGATGGTATTGGAATGCCATTACCGATACGGATATTGTCAAGGCTTTGGAAAACGCTCAAAAAGCACAGGATACCGCAGATGGGAAAAGACGCATCTTTGTGAGACAACCGCAGAATTCGGACGCATACGACATAGGTGATATGTGGGTAAATGCGACCTATGGTAGCACTTACAAGGACGATATGCTCAGAGCGAACACTTCAAAAAAGGCAGGGGAAGCATTTAGTATCTCCCATTGGGAGCTTGCATCAAAATACACTGATGACACTTTGGCGCAAGAAGCAAAGAAAATAGCCGAAGAAACGAAGAAAGCGGCTGAAAAGCTGGACAGTACTGTAAGTTCAATGAAGGACTTTACCGATGAAGCATTCAATGATGGTATCGTAGACAGAGGGGAAGCGGCTGCGATTAAGAAATACCTGAATAATATTGATTCCATCAAAAACGATGTAACAGAATCCTATAATAAGATTATAGAGAATGAGCTTCTTGATGAAGGCGTGGTAAAGACGGAGTTGGAAACTGCGTACCGCTTGTTCAATAACTCGGCACAGGAGCTTATAAACACCATTAACGGTGTGATTCAGGACGGTAAGACCACAGCTACCGAAGTGGCTATGGTGGATGGCAAGTATTCAGCGTTCAACTTGAAGTACGGTGATTTTATTGCCAATGTCAACGCCGCGAACAATTATATACAGGGCAAGCTTAACGAATCCATCAAGGAAATATCGAAGAATATAGGAGATATATCCTATCTGACGAAAGCACTTAAGGAATATACCAATATTGAGGGTGGTCTTATTCAATCCTCATTGTTAGCTTTAGGATACACCTCGGAAAGCGGTTTCAAGATAATGAGCGGTACGAACGGTGTACACCAATCCGACAAGCGTGGCGGAGGTATTGCTTCCTGGTGGGGAGGTTCCATGCTGGACAAATTCGATTACCCGGAAAGCAGCGCGCCGGAAAACGTTGCCAAAGGTCTTGTGCGCTTTGACGGTACGGGTTACTTTGCCAACGGTGCACTTTGGTGGGAAGAAGATGGTACACTCCATGCAGACCCGTTGTCATTCTTTGTCGGTGAGGAAACGGTCGGTGTATTACTGTCGGCATTTAAGTTCTTGCGCTCGGCAGAATTCAAATATATATTGGAACCTCAATATCCGTTCACTCATATAAAAGCCATCAATTCTGTCCAAATCGGTAATGCCATGCTGAAATATGACGCGACCAATAATGCCGTATATGTAGAGAAGGATGATGGGTCTATGGTTAATTTCTACGCTACGGGTGACCTTGCTGCGTTTGGTTCGACAACCGGTAGTGGAAGTGGTGCTACCTCATTGGGCATGCTGGACGATGTAGACCTGGTTACTCCTCTATCGGAAGGACAGGTATTGACGTACGACTCGATTAAAAATAAGTGGACGAATAAAAAAGGCGGTGGCGGTTTGGATATAGATGCCATGTGGGATGAGCTTGCCAAGTCTGACACGTCCAAGAGAATCCATTTTTCCCACATACCGGACTTGGGCAGTGTATATGCCAAGCAGGTAAAGCTGGGCACAACTCCTTACAATGTATCCAATGGGGTGATATCTCTTCCTGCGTACCCGACAAAACTGTCCCAATTGGAGGATGATATTATAACAGGAAAGTATCTGCCTTTGGCAGGTGGGACGATAACAGGCAACCTTGCGATAAACGGAACTATGACTACTAATAATATAGTCCTGAACAAAGCCGGGAATTTTGGTAACAAAATAAACTTCGGTGACGGTGATTACGTATACTTGAAGGAGGCGTCTGATGATACCTTGACTATCTACGGAAGCAAAAAAATATCCCTTAATGGTTCGGGATTCGGTTACAGTTTCGGTTCTGATGGGCTGATTCCCACATCGGGAAGCAAGAGCCTTGGCGGTGGATGGAATAGCAATATGTGGAGTACTGTTTGGGCGAATAAGGTTGGGTGCACCATAATTGGTAGTGAGCCTGATAATGCTCACGATGGGGGTAGTCCTTGGAATGGTTTATCCTTTGCAGGGAATGACAATTTTGTGCACATGTCGGGATATTACGGTATCGCATTCTACACTTCGGCAGGGCGTGTAGCTCAGTTCCAGTCGGACGGTATTGTTAATATCAAGAATCTCTATTGCTACAACAGTCTTCAATGCAGAGCATCATTCGTAAGCACGATGACAGACCGTTGGCAATTACAATGGCTGATATACTTCAATCCGGACAATGCCGTATTCAGGGCTAACCAATTGTCCTTGATGATGCACGACTCCTGTAGACCGATTCTTAGTTGGAAGGATACACTGGACGGTGTTGGATGGCAGACAAGATACACCATTGGCACGTATCGTCCTAATTACGACACATGGGGAACCATGCTGATAGCAGTGTCTAATGATGATGGAGGTAACAGCCCGGGGATTAGATTGGAGCTCGAGGCATCTAATAACAGGGCGGTTGTCCAGGGTTCGTTCCTTGCAAGCGGTGAGATTACCGCTTATTCGGACGCCCGCTTAAAATCAAATATAAAACCGCTACGGAACAGAGGGTTCATTACCCCTGTCAGCTATATCAAGGATGGAAAGGAAAGTATAGGGTTTATCGCACAGGACATGATAGAATTGTATCCTGAGCTGGTGTCTAAAGGCAGCTCGAAAGAACACTACCTGTCCGTGAACTATGCCCAATATACGGCAGTATTGCAGGCTCAGATAATTGAGCTGCACAAAGAGATTGATGATTTGAAACGTAAATTTATAAATTAAAAACTATGGTTACATTATTGATTGTTTCGATTGTTCTGTTTGTATCCTATATCGGATATACAGTCGGGATGTATGGCATCCCTGCAAGTATCAGTGACACATACTATCGGCTTGGAAAGAGGGGTTGGCTGTTCACGCTCTTCTGCCTTGCCGAATCTTCCCTGCTGGTTGCATCGTTTATCGAAGCCAGCAAGGAAGAATACCAATTCCTGGCGTTTATCGCAAGTGCATCATTGGCATTTGTCGGCTCGGCTCCCTTGTTCAAGGAGGACTATAACCGCAATATCCATTATGTAAGCGCGGGAATCTGCGCGCTTGCCTCTCTTGTATGGCAAGTGTTGATGAGTTTTTGGTACGTCCCTCTTATAACCTTCCTTGGCGGTGTAATCGTATTGGCATGCCTTAAGTTCAAGAAGCCTGTGTTTTGGATGGAGATGTGTGCCTTTATCTCGACTTATATAACCCTGTTACTACTCTACTGATATGGCTAATTCGAATAACGTAATTACGTCTCCTGTCAATCTGAGGAGTGACGTTGCTTCCGTTCTTGGGACGTCTGAAACGAATGTGAGCGGGTTATGCACGAGCCATGAGATTAATATGTGGTCAAGATGCAAGCCTGTCCATATTGCCTCTGCCGCTCCTGACAGGAGCATGCCGTCTGACGGTGAAGGGGCGTGGTGGAAAGGCTCGATGAAGAATTGCGGCATTAAGCCGCCCCCTGTAGCGTCTTATGAGGAAATCCCCAAGCTGTATACGGAAGACAAGATGAACGGATATACCTATGAGAGACCTTGGGGAGGAAGTGGGAGTCCGTACAGGCTGGCTGATTTTCTGTTGTACAAGCATAATGCATGGGCACCCATATTCGCATTTCAGTGCGATTCCAAAGTATCCCAATCCGGAACCATATCATGTTCGGTTGGAATCAACATTACCGATGTGGACAAGTCAGGTCCCGGCTCTATAACGTTGTCCGATATAGATTTCGGAACTAACCTTGAAACATGGTGGTTTGGGGCGATGTTGGTTGACTCGTCCAACAGAATCGTAAGGAAACTGGCGAACGTGAAGCCGGGTGTGTCATTGGAAATGCCTGCCAGGGGTCTGACACTAGGTCAATATTATGATGTATATCCGTTTCTCTGTATGAATAAGATTGATAGCATCTATGACTTGGATTCGGTTAACTTGTTCCTGCCCGTTATGAACTGCTCTCCCGGCAGGGTTAAGTATGTGTCGGAAGAAGAAGCGGGTGGTTTGGTAATCAATCTGAATGCAGAGTATGTGACGCATCCAATGACAGGTCTGAATACGGCTGTCAAGTGGGAACTCAAGTTAAAGGCTACCAATGGCAATATGACACTTCGCAACAATTGGATTAGTCTGCGATTCATAACGAGTGACGTGACCGACCCGTTCCAGGCAGGTGAGCAGCAAAAATCTTTAGGAGACAAGGATTTGACTCTGGACAATCCGGTTGTGATATCGGGTCAATTTGATTTGATGAATTTCTTGCAAGAGTACTATGTATATGTTACACTATCCAACGGAAAGTACACGAAGAAGGCTTATCCTTTGGCTTTGAACCCTAACCCATAATATACTAATCATTAAATTATACAGATATGGAACTGATACGAAAAAAAGAAAGTATTACAAGAATTTATGAAAACGGTGAAGTTTCAAACAACACAACAAATGATATCCAATATATCGTATTGGATGGAGATTCTTATGTTGGCACAGCCTCTATCATGCCCACAGGGTTTACCATGACAGTAGGCATGAAAGCTCCCATCGAAGATATAGAGAGTATGCTTAGAAGCATATTGTCTTCCATTCCCAAGGAAGGAGGTGTAAAATGAAAATCAACGAAATCATCAGAAAAATGAGTTTTTTGCAACTCGTGCCTCTGAAATCGGATGAGGGTGCGCCACTTGCCAATAAAACGAAAGTGAAGATTATCTTGAATCTCGTAGCCTACGAAAAGGCAATGGAGAGCTTTAACGAGGATATGCGCGGTATCTATGCCAAGCTGAAACCCGAAGGTTATGATGCCCAAGCCTTTCCACGAGTGAATGAATTGGAGAAGAAAGAAAACATAAGTAACGAAGAAAAACAGGAACTTGAGTCGATTAAGCAGAGTGAGGAATACCTCTCTTATGTTGAAATGAAAAAAACATTGATGCGCGAGTTTGAAGAGGCAAGAGAATGCGCTTCGGCAGACAATGACTATACAGTCAGCGAAAGGACACTCACGGACGATGATTTGGTTTCCATTGCGGAAGTTATCCCTTCGGATAAGGAGTTTGCAATCGGTAGGAATGAAGACGGGGAAATCAAGGTTAATGGTATCACCGTATTGGCGGAGATTGGCAGAATGTTTATAATGTAAAACAAATAATTATGGCAGGAAAAACGATTAACGAGCTTGACGCACGGACAACACTGAACGGTAAGGAAAACATACCCTTCCAGGAAGGGAATACAAACGGAAGATTATCTACCGATACGTTGAAAAGATACGTGGCACCTGATTTAACACCTTATCAGAAAACCGTAGACGCTGATAAGAAGTATCTGTCTGCCGAAGCTATTGACGATATAACATCAATATTATAGTTATGAGAATAAATTATCAGTCCGATTTTAAAATCATAGAGAAAAACCTGAATGGAGACCTGAAAACTCCTTTCCGGTTTACTTATCAGACAGCATTGTCGAAACCCGTTGTAGCCTCTTTTGACGGACACGACTACAAGAACTGTCGCAGGCTGGATGATGGCAGCCTGTTGGTTGTGTTTGATAATCATGGCATGCGTCCGGGCAACCTGACGGTCAGACGCGAGTATTACCTTACTGATGCTGATTTTGCTGATGGTATCTGTAACCTTGTATCCATGGAGTTTACAGGCATCGTTCTTGTCAATGGCAAGTCTGATGACAGTACAGGTACAATTGACGTTTATCCAAACTACCAGAAAGGCGATAAGGGAGACCCAATGACATGGGAATCCATGACAGAGGAGCAGCGTACCGAATTAAAGGACTCTGTGGTAAAGGATGTGCAGAATGAGATGCTTTCTTCTTCTCCAATTTCCGATAAGGAATACGAAGATGTATTGAGTGGTTCCCTTTAATCGGAAACCGATAAGAATAGATTTACAAAATTAAAATAAGAATTATATGGCTAAAATTCATAAACTTACCAAAGGCGGGCAGACTATTTATCCTGCTACAACCACTGATGCGGTGGTACATCCAACTAGTCGTAAAAACCTTACGGAAGAACTTTCCAAATTAGAGAGTAAAACAGAAAGTTTAAGCAAAATAACAGGCGTATCTTCCGCTGTAATAAAGTTTAGTAAACAATATGAACTAAAAGAACTTCCATTTACTATATTTCGTGGTTCTGTAATTAATTTATTAGGAGATGTATCCACGATTACTTGTAGAACCAATAAGGAGGATTCGGATTACCAAACAGTAATGAATGGGACTATTGCAGATAGAGATATTCGATTTGTAAAAAATAATAATGTTATATCTGATATGGTTATATTTACTTCCGAAGATGGTGGTATTTATAACAATTTAAAAAAACTAATAGCAGATGTAAGCGGTTTTATAGCTTTGGATGCTGTTATTGATAATTTTTTTGATATTGTTCCGCAGTTAATATCCAGCCAAACACTAGAAACCGGACGTGTTAATTATACAGATGGGAGTACAACATCAAACGGCTTTCATTATAAAATTTCTTTTAATAAAGGGGAATATAAAAAAATCAAAGTGAGAATATATTCTCCTTATATTGGAGGTGAAACTAATATAGGTTATGCATTTAAATCTTCAGAAGGAACATATATAAGTGGAGGAACGGCAAAATTTTTAGAAGGGAATGCAATGTATTCAATGGAAATAATAGATGTTCCTGAAAATGCAGAAATGTTTGTAAACACAGCACCATCGGATAAAAATATACCAGAAGGGATTGTTTTTATAAAAAGCGGATTGATAGAAAGTGTTTTATCAGAAATTGATGCTATAAAAAAAGATGTAGCTATTAATTTAAAATCTGCTGAAAATTTAACCATGGGGTTATCTGCAACTCAAAAAATTGTAGGACTTAAAAAAGCAGTAGAATTATCGTTTGATACAGCTTATCAAATGGTAGAACTTCCATTTCTTATCAATTCAGGAGAAAAAATTTGTCTTTATGGAGATGTATCCACGATTACTTGTAGAACCAATAAGGAGGATTCGGATTACCAAACAGTAATGAATGGGACTATTGCAGATAGAGATATCAAATTCATAAAAAACAATTCTTCAAAAGGCAATTTAATTATTTATGTAAAAACTGAAAGTCTATTATCAAAATTACCTGTTCATAAGATTATAGATACAGCATTTATTGAAATAGGAGGCTTTTTAACCATAAAGGAAACTAGCAGAAAAGTTGCATTGTTTGATATTAAAAATAAATTTAATGTTAAAATACATATTCCTAAAGATGGTAATAAGTATAGTCTAACCTATGCTTATTCAGAAACGGATTCTTTGAAAAACGGTTCTAAGCTAATACTGCCTGACGAATCTATCATAGGAGAATCTATTGAAAGGACTTTAATAGTTAAAAATACAAATAATTATCATTATGCAATAATTACATTTGATGAATCTAAAACGCCGACAGCCCATTTGGAAGATTTAAATTCACAAATACAATACATAAATAAAAATACTGAAAAAATTTTAGCAATAGAAAAATCTTTAGCAAATAATAAGAGGGCTGATATTGTATACAAAGTAAGACCTGCCAAAATTCTATGGATTGGAAATAGCTTTTCTGATTTATCCACAAATTTATTGGGGCGTTTATTCAAGAAAATTGGTTTTGATATAGTTGTTGGGCTATCTTACCAAGGAGGGGCAACATTAGAATTTTACGATAAAGCTAAAGAATCAAATACATCAAAATCTTTATATTTAAAATATAAAGATGGAGAATGGCTTAACACTATGCAAAATGCTCCAAGTAATACATTGATAGATAAATTAAATGATGAAAATTGGGATATAATATTTTTTCAGCAGGGAAGCGCTTCATCCGGATTATACAGTACATATATACCTTATTTTCAATCATTACAAGAATGGCTTCCTAAGAGAATACAGTCTCTAGGATATAAAGTTGGATGGTTAATGCCTTGGGCTTGGTCGGATAAAAGAATATCTGAGGTAGGTGGGAATTTAGATGGTGGTCTTAATAATGAAGAGATGTATGCTAATATTGCTTCTGCAACTAATCAATTAATTGATAATTTTGGAGATTACATAAACATCTTTTGTCCTTGTGGAACAGCAGTCCAAAACCAGTTTAATTATTATTCTCAAGATGATTTATATGGATCGTCAGGCGATGGCCAACATCCTTTGGATAAAGGATACTATGCGTCTACGTGTACTCTTTTTCATAAAATTGCAGAATATTTATATAACAAAAATCTTAATGATATTGTATGGAGCGAGGAATTAGGAGTTGATAAAGATTTGTTTGACAAAGCTAAGGAGTCGGCAATAAATGCTATTAATAACCCATTTAATAAAACCGACTTGTAGAAACTCCCTGCTGCCTGAGAAGGCATGCAGGGAAAAAACTTATGCAACAACCTCACTAGGCCTGTTGCTATGAAAAACACATGCAAATATAGTATTAATCTTAAAAACAGACAAAATGAAAGATGTAATTTACAACTTTATCCAACAACACATGATGACACACATCGTGCTGATTGCCTTATGTATCGCTGTCACTATTGGGGCTATGTTTATAGACCTATTGACCGGAGTTATGAAAGCCAAACAGCGCGGTGAGGCAAGGACATCGACAGGTTACAAGAAAACGGCTGTTAAGGCAAAGAAGTACTTCACACCGTTCTTGGAGTTGTGCTTTATCGACTTACTATGCTGTGTCGTTATCCCTTTCCCTGTCTTCTCTATGATTTGGACAGTCTATTGTATATTCTGCGAATTTATATCGGTAAGGGAAAAATCATGGGAAAAGGCGGAATTGAGGAAAGCGGAGAAAACGATGAGTGTTATAATTGAAAACAAGGAAGATATCGCAAAATTGGCTGCACAGATATTATTTGAATCCAAGAAGGAGGAAAAAAAGGAATAAAAAAGCCGGTATCGCTATACCGGCATAGTTATCGTCATATCTTTTATGAAAAGCAGTATAATTAAATACTGTCGCAAACATACATAAATTATTTAAATATAAAAAATATATAATATGAAATTAAGAGTGGAAAGATTATGGAAGAAACCCGCTTATACGGTGGGCAGACTGTTCGTAGACGGGAAGTTTTTCTGCAACACGTTGGAAGACACCGTCCGTGATTTGAGCAATGAAAAGAAGGTATATGGCAAAACCGCCATCCCTTACGGAGAATATAAAGTGGTATATAACTGGTCTCCCAAGTTTGGCAGAAACCTGCCACGATTGCTTAACGTCCCTGCCTTTGAAGGCATCTTGATACATCCGGGGAATACTGCCGATGACTCTGCCGGCTGCATACTTGTCGGAAGGAATACGGAAGTCGGGCGATTGACCGAATCCCGATATACATCCGATAAGCTCAATGTGCTGATAGAGGATGCACAGAGAAGAGGCGAAAGTATTACAATTGAAATCGTTTAACAATTAAATCTACAATTATGGCATTAAAGGATATAACCGGCAATTTTGCAGCATCCGGCTCCAATCAGGAGTATAAGTTTCAGCCTGCTGCGTCTACATTTGGTTTGCAATTGGTATTCGATACACATCCGTCCAAGGTGGTATTGTATCAGAGTTTGGACGGTGAGAATTGGGTGGCGTTTGTAGTCGATTACGGTGTCGGGTCGGTTTGGCAGAAGAACATCGAAGGTGTTATTGGTGAGCAGCATATCAAGATTCAGTGCAATGTTAAGCCTGTCAAGGCATTAATTTTGGAGTGATATGAAGGTTAACACAATATCTTTAAATTCGGTGCGGTTGAATACAATCGCACTGAATCACATTGGCGAAATCCGTTCGGGTGGCGGTGCTTCCAAGCCTTCCCCTATCCCTCAATGGATAAGGGAGCATATCTCATTCTATTATGACATGAGCAAACCGATGGATGTGTATCACACTAATTTTACAAAGTGGCGTAAAGGTCCGATTGGTAAAGCTATCGGTAAGCAAACAGAGAATGAAATCATTCTCAATGGAAGAAGAAACGAAGGAGATACTGATTTGGGCTACTATATAAATGATAAATCTTTGTTTTTAACTAAAGGTGATTTAATCAAGGTAGAAGGAGCTTCAAATGAGGCTAAAATTAAGGTGATTGTACAAAAGAACGATAATCAATGGGTAAGTGCTTTTGATGGTACAGATGAAATTGTAAGCGATGGTGTATATAAATTTAGCTTGACTCCCATTAATTATAAAGGTATAGAAATAGCAATAATAGGTGTTACCACTTACTCCAACCTCAAGATAACTATTCTTCCTAGCGGTACATCTGTTCCCACCAATGATATACTTAAGGTATCGGGGTATCTACAGGACCTGTCAGGTCGGAAAAGGAATATGAAGTTAACCAACTTTCTCTTCGACATGATGAGCGGTGTAGATGGGTATAAGAATGAGGCGTTTGTTAAAGTAAATGATGTAATTGATATTAGATTCGACCATATAAATGGCAGACAAATTAAAGGGAAACCGGCACAAGATTGGGACAAATTCGGGTATTATAGAGCTAAAAACATGGTTGAAAGAATAATCTATTGCAAATGGCATGTTGAAGGGATATTAGACGATAATAAAGTTTACGTTGCCCAATATACTGCATACGACAATAGAGTTGAGTTACATAATGGAGATAATTATATAGAATTAGATACTAATCAAGGTAAAGTTGGATATAATTATATATCTGTTATCTCCGATCAACCCTACTCCACAGACATCACCATTACTCAGATACCCGAATATCCCGGTGCATTAGTGACAGATGGTGTAGATGATTACGGATTGGTAGAGAATCTGAGTAGTGGAGTGAAGATGCTGTTTATGACGGTTAATCCGATAGGGGACTATAATAGTCGAAAAGACTATTATTCGCAAATCAAAAAATATGGTGACGATTTCAGGGTAATTGCTCACCCGAATGACATTGCGTATAATTACGAAAATCCAAATAATGTAACTTATATAAATGGTGTATTGAACAAGTCTATTTATCCTGAAGAGTTATTTGATATAAAACATACTTTTACAATTGTAAACAATGCAGTCCCTCTTAGTGAGGATAGGACATGCGTTTTTTCTAGATATAATCTAGGTGGTGATTATTATTCTAGAATCGCCTTCTACAACTCCATAGCCTTCGACTCCATACCAACAGAGGCAGACGGATTCACAGAGCAAGAATTAATTGATTATGTATTAACTAATATAATTGGACAATGAGATATACAATCGTTACAGTGGAATGGCTGACCCAACATGGATTGTTGGCACTTCCGACAATGCGAAGCAACGCAGACGGTACGAAAGTAGTGCTGCATGAGGAATTCGTTAACCTCTTCCCAAGGGACTCCTTCCCCACCTACAGAATGGATGACCCCGAATTTGTACAAATCATGGAATCGGAAGAATGGAATCACGAACCGCAACCTTATAGTGCTGATTACATATTGGCTGCATCCGCACAAAACATGGTGGAATCCGCCAAAAAACAGATACAGACATTGAGCCTGACAGACAGCGAATCCCTGAAGGTTAAATCGCTGTATCCCGATTGGGCGGAATATATAGACGAATCCTTATCCAAGGGGGATAAGGTTAATTACAAGGAACACCTGTATAAGGTCCGGCAAGATATCCCTATGGTTTTGGAGAGCCAATATCCCGGCATGGCTACGGCAGCACTCTACGAAGTGGTTGTAGAGACCGCATCAGGCACCAAGGATGACCCGATACCTTATACACCTCCTATGGAGATATTCAGAGACAAGTACTATACTCAGAATGATGTATTGTATATCTGCACAAGGGACAGCGGTCAGGCATTGACCCATGACTTAAGCAGCTTGGTAGGGTTGTATGTTAATGTTGCAAGCTTATGAAAACCATAATTTATTGTGTCATATTGCTGACGTTGGCAATATGTTCATCATGCCGTAGTGTAAAGTATGTGCCTGTTGAAACTGTACGTGTAGACAGTTTGTATCTCACCATCCACGAGAGAGATTCAATCCACATTAAGGATTCTATCTACATTCGTGAGAAGGGTGACACAGTATTCGTTGAGCGATGGCGCACGCAGTACAGGGATAGAGGAAGAACAGATACCTTATATGTTGACCGTGTACGCGAAGTTCAAGTTCCTTACCCGGTAGAAAAAGAGCTAACATGGTGGCAGGAAGTCAAGATTAATTTTGGTGATTTTTCTTTAGGTATTATCTTTGTATTGCTGTTTATTATTATTTGGATGATAAAGAAGAAAGGAGGTTCAAAATGAAATAGAACACTATACCGAGGATTATCCTCACAACGCTACGAGTAGAAGCGTAGCAATTACTCAAAAATAACAAAAGCAGTTCTTTCGGGGGCTAAGAATTAAAAAAAAGCCCCCAACATACATCATATTAATATTGCCACATAAAAACATGATAAAGCATAAGATACCTGATGTTGGGGGCTAATATCTTCAACATAAATATCTTATGCTTTGTTCATCAAAATCTCATGTTTTATGTGGCGAGGCAAAGATAAGCATAAAAATTAGAAAAAACTATGTGCAAATCAGAAATCTTTGCCAAGATAATTAATATTGTTTCAAAAGAAACCGAAGTGCCTGTAGACCAAATATTATCCTCTGATAAAAACATGGAAACAGTGGATGCCAGGTATCTTCTTGTGTCTCTCCTGTCTGAAAGCGGCATGTACCCTTCACAAATAGCCGTTCATATCCACAAAACCAAACGTGCTGTCAACTACATGATATCAAATTTCTATGAGAGGATGGAAAGTGGGAAAATGTTGAGAATATATTGGGATAATATAAAGAAATCATTGGGAAACAACTGATTTTACATAAGTTACAACATATGTACTTTTGCATACGGTCAATTTTGACCGGGATACAAAATACAAATACTTATGGAAAGAACTTATGTTTTTAATTCAGACGGAGGCAATGGAGGTTCAGGCGGTAGCAAGCTTGACATTACCGCCATGCTTCCCGGAATGTTTGGGAACAAGGGGATAGACCCTAACCTGCTTGCCTTGATGAATAACGGCAACGGCTTTGGAGGACAGGACGGATGGTGGAGCATTATCTGGCTTGTTGTGATAGCAAGTATCTTTGGATGGAACGGCAACGGTGGCGGTTTGTTCGGTGGACGTGGAGGAAACGGAGCTAACGGACTTCCGGCAGAATTGGCAGGAAACGCAGGACGCGAATTGTTGATGCAAGCTATTCAGGGTAACGGTAATGCTATCTCTCAATTGGCTTCTTCATTCAACTGCTCTACCCAACAGGTTCAGACAGCATTGTGCAATGTTCAGAATAGCATTACACAAGTAGGTAATCAGGTGGGATTGTCAACCAACCAGATTATTAATGCTATGCAGTCAGGCAACCAGTCTATCCTTACTCAACTTGCCGATTGTTGCTGCAAAACGCAAACAGCTATTGAAAGACAAGGCTATGAAGGACGTTTGCAGAATTGCGAATCAATGAATGCCCTTACCAATACAATGAACAACAATGCGTTGTCATTGCGTGACGGGGCTACTGCAAATACGAATGCTATCCTTGCCAAACTTGATGCAATTCAAAATCAGGCATTGCAGGACAAGATTGCATCTCTTACTGCGGAAAAGGCTACTTTAACAGCCGAAATATCCCAGCGTAATCAGAACGCCACTATCCTGAGTGCAGTAGGACAACAGATTGCTCCTTTAGCAGCCGGATTGCAGGCATTACAAGGAGACGTTGATGGAATCAAATGCAAGCTCCCCAATACTGTGAGTGTTCAATACCCCAATTTAACCGCTATTAATACAGATTGTTTCCGCGCAGCCGCCTACGGTGCATATATGGGTGACGCTGTATACGGACGTAGTGGATGTGGTTGCAACAACTACTGGGGTTAATCCGGTAAGAAAGGAGGTAGATATGTGGCCTAACTTTTTTACAGGATTCCCATCCCTATTCCCATCAATCGGAAGAACAAATTTCAACACTCTTCCTACGGTGGCTGTGACCGTCGGCACGGAGAATGTTACTTTGGAACTTCCTAACCACGCATTCCGTAACAGGGATTATGTTGGAGGGTTCTATATCAGCCTCCGTCAGGCTATACCTGCCGGCACGACTGCAACTCTTCCGATACTGATAGGGACTAATGGGGACACAAGACCGTTGATGGCTTATAACAATGAGCCTGTGACTGTTGAAAACTTAGCCGGAACAGGCATCTATAAAATTCACTATAACAAGTACACCAACGAATTGTATCTTGTTAATGGTGGATACAGACCGACAGCGGCTCCGGCTCCTACAGCAGAAACAGCTTCTTTAAGGAGCAAGTAATAATTAACATGGAGTTTTGTGGTGATTCCCAAAATGGGAATAGCCACACTCCTTTAAAATCAAACAATCATGTTTCAAAACTTACGAGTAAACAGTACATTATATCTTCTTCATAGAGGTGCAAATCCAAGTTTGGAATGTGGGCAGGTCGTTAATGTAAGCCCCATAAAAACCATATATAAGACTGTTCCCAACATGCCTTATCCACAGCCGGTACAGGTTATTGATTTTGTCGTGAATATAAACGGACAGAATGTCAATTTGCAAGAGATACCGGCTAATGCCAATATTGCCGATGATATTAAGACAGGGATGCTGATTACAGGGTCAAGAGACGAAATGAATACTGAGGTCCTTACCATGAAGCAGAAAAGTGAGGATGTCCTAAAAAGTGTGGAATATCATCAGAACTTTCTTAGGGTATGTGACCAAATGCTTGCCATGCTGAACCCTGAATTTGCAGCCAAGCAACAGCAGGAGCAGGAAATATCCGCATTGAAAGGGCAAATGTCCAATATGGATAAGAACATGCAGGAAATGAGCAAAAATATGGCTGACCTCATTGCACAGAATCAGAAGTTAATGGAACAGCTCGGAGTGGTTGAAGCATCTAAAAACAAGAAATGATTATGGGAATGTGGGAAATATTAGAAGAAGGGCGTGACGATTACGGACGCGGCTTCGGTATGAGAGGTGACGAAGTGGAGGAAGCCTACAAGGAAGGCTGCCGCAAAGGTTACGAAAAAGCCATGAGAGAGATGCGCGGAGAGATGGGTTTCCGTGATGGTGGGAGAAGTTATTCAGGTGGTGGAAGCTCATCCGGCATGGATGAACGCAGATACCCCGGATACTTTCCTGAATATCCGCGTATGGATGAAATGGGCGAACGCAGACGCAGACGCTCTAACGGTGAATTCTATTAATAACAGGAGGGGTGAAACGCCCCTCTTTTTAAATTAAGGCTATGGAACAAAGATTAGATACATATAGCAAATTCCCATCAGGAATGCAAGAATACCTGGAATCGTATGGATTCCATTTCAGTAAAAAACTTTACGAATGGGCTGTTTCAAAAATGAAAGTGAAAGACGAGGCAACAGGCAAGGAAAAGAAACTTGACCCTTGGAGTAAAGATGAGGTGGACGATATGCTCAAAGCAAACGGAATTACCATCGAACACGACAAAGGATATGACGTTGCCTATGTTGCAAATATGTTGAAAGCAGATTTTTTCAAAAAATCATTGGTTGACGAAGCACATTTGTGCAAACACATAAAGTGCTACCTTGATGATATTGATGGGGACCCTTGCAGGGCGTTTGATGAATTCTTTGCCACCTGCATCGGTAAAGGAGTTCCTGTAATTTGGTCTGATGTTATATGATTGTTCAGGAGTTCTACATACCGAAATATGGGGATTGGCACGTCAAGGTGTATTATGCGGTACACACTTATTGGGCTAAGGAAATCATTACCGACCTGTACCGTATAGGATGCAGGGGGGATTCCCTCAAACGTGCGTATCGCAACCTGACGGAAGGCAGGATGAATACCGGACTTACCTATTCGGACTACAGGAGAAGAGAGACGGTAATGGTGCTCTCTTTGACTTCTACCCCCGAACAGTTTCAAAATTCGTGGGACCACGAAAAAGGTCATTTATGCCGGCATATTTCCAAGGCTTTCGGAATTAACCCTTATGGAGAGGAAGCACAATATCTCAGCGGATATGTCGGTCAGAAGATGTTTCCTGTTGCCAAGAAATTCTTGTGTGAACATTGCAGAAAGGGAATGGAAAATAATAATCGAACAGAAGCGTTCTTTGACTTGTTGGAATTACCGCTAAATTTAAAGTGTTAATAGCCATCTTTGGTATTGTCATATTGATATAATTGCCTATATTTGCGTCATATAGGAGTACTGGTATGTACAACAGCATTATCTTGCACTATAATAAGGAATTTACAGGAATACCGTAATTAGATATCCTTCTGTAAATATTAGTATTATTTTCTTGTACTATGAATAAGGTAATTAATATTCCAAATGCGGATAGAGATGAACGGATAGGTAGTGTTTTTAACCATTTATTTTCTGTCATTTTTGCGAATGAACAAATAAGGAATAATGATGTTCCTGTTTGGGATTTTTCAAAAACCTCATTTTTCCATCCATTTTTTTTGTTCCCATTTGCCATATATAAAAGCAAATGTAAGAACGTACAGTGTAAAAATGTGGTTGGGTATATGAAAAACTATTTAGAATGTGTTAAGTTCTTTGATATGCTGACGATAAAAGATGACATGGATCTAAATAGTGCGTTGAAAGAATATTTAGGGAAAAGTTATATCCCTATATGTCGCTTTAGTCGATTGAATAAGAATATAGATTCAATGCAGACCATTATTCAAGGAGTTATTGAAAAACAGAAAAATTTAGATTTAAAACTTAAAACTCCACTTTCGTATTTGATTAGTGAGTTAATTTGCAATATAAATCAACATTCTGATAGTGATTATGGTTATATATATACGCAATATCTGAAACGTGAGAATTGTTTGGATATATGCATTGCTGATGATGGAATAACAATTTATGGAAGTTATGTCAAGTCACAAAAGATGCTTGATAAGATAGGTGACAATGAAGCTGAAGCATTGAAATATGCAAATGAAGGATATTCGACTAAAGATCTTCCCGATGCTGAAAGTAGAGGATTTGGTATATCATCTACTAAAAGTATGATTGTGGAAGGTCTTGGAGGAGCATTCTTTATGTTATCAGGAGGGGCATTTCATAGGCATGATGCATCTGGTGGAAGTGATTATGTAAAATTGCCTGATACTATTAATTGGAATGGCACGATTATACTTATGAGAATACCATTGACAGTTAGTGAAGAATTTGATTATACGAAGTATATAAAATAGGAGGTATTATGAAAGAAATAATTAAGCTTCATGATCTATTAGGATCTGAAATACGCTCACGTTCTAATGCTGAAATTTTACGAGAAAAAATAGCAGAGCATAGTGGTTCTATAATTGATTTAAGCGATGTTTCTTTTATTTCAAGATCATTCGCTGATGAACTATGTATCTTAGTAGAAAAACATATTATTCAATTACACAATGCCAGTGGTGTTGTGCAAAATATGCTATCTGTTGTTTCTGAAAGTAGGAAGAAAAAAAGAGTTAGAAAGACTGATGATACTAAAATAAAAGAATTTGATGATATGGAAAGTTTGACATCTTTTCTGGCTACAATTTGACAAGAATGTATTTCTAGGCATATCTATTGAAAAATATTCACCGAAAACTTAAAAGGCAAATATCAATAAAGTCTTGTTGATTCAAAATAAATCAGAGCGGTAATTCCCAACGGTTTTACCGCTTTTTTTTATGTTAACATAATATGAAAGATGATAAGTTGAACATATTGCTTGAGCAATCGGATGATATTCCTCATTGGGTATTCTGCCAACTGCTAGCCATGATACAATGGAACGTTTAGAGAGGTGGATTTGTAAAATGATTCCCTTTGTCGTTTTGATGAAGGTGGCTTTGTTGTGCGGCTAATTGAAGTTTATGGGATATTTGGGATGAACTACCTATCATTTGATTGTCCATAGCTTGTTAGTGTGAAGAAAAGAGGACCACCCGATTAAGAATGATCCCTCCCCCAAAAAAATGGTTACTTTATAAGGACTCGCATTTGAAAACCCCTAAATCTTCAGTTTAGCGGTAGTTCACAAAGTGAATGCTGCTACTGCCCGCACCCTGTAACTGTAGCACTTGTCGCCGTTGCTCGTCTGCCCACTGAAGAAGTGTACGTACCAACTGAGGCTGAGACTGTATTCTGTACTGGACCAATACCATGTGGAGGATAACGGTTCTTTGCCTATGTACCTCAGCACATCGTTTATATTATCTTGATAATGAGCCATTAAATTAAGCTGTCCTAATGATGGGATATATTCGTCATCTTTCAGCAGATTAGACAGTTTAGGATTTCGCTCAATCAGTTGAGCAGTGTTACGCTGTCCATTCATATCAAATAGTGCATCACATTCACGCCCATAATAGATTTGATTTCCAAATTCCTCTCGGCTGTCATTGTCAAGCAGCTGAACATCCTTATGCTCCGTCAACGAGATGGCAAACGATACGTCTTTGTGCTTTAATCCGATGTATCGTACACAATCTTTGAAGTTATCGCCGGTAAACGGTTCTGCATGTCCGTCTTCGTAGATTAGATACAAGCCGTTGGTCCAGTCTGCCATGTCTTCTTTAGTCGGCATCATAACCGATTGGCGTAAATTTTCAATGGTGAGCTTCATCGTCTTATTGTTTTTAAATTGTTGCTCAATACTTTTCCCATTTTTGTTTTCTCTCAATTCATTGTATCTCATCTTCTGATTGATGTGCCATGTGAGGTCTATGTCCAAATGGTTGGCAAGCCCGAAAATAGCCAATAGCATGCTATTTAATTGCTTTTCTAATGGATAGTCATATTCATACGCATATCTGATGGGAATTGTGGATATAGCATATATACTTTCTGTAAAGGTCTCATCCTCACAACTTTCCTCCGCCTCGTATAACATTTCTTCCGTAAAATCCTCGATGTCTATCTTACGCAATCCGCACAAATCAAGCAGGCGTATAGCTGCATCGGCAAGTTCATCGGGAAGTGTATCTTCTACATTCTTTTCAAAGGAACACTTAAATCGCTTTTCTTCTTCCACTAATGCAGGATAGCAATTATAGTCCATTTCAAAACGTGATTTACATTTCTTTCCTAATCTTCCCTTTCTATCTGCTTCCACAGCTTCCATAAGCTCGGATGTAACTAAACAAAGGTAGTGTTTATTACTCAATTCCTCATCGTGAAAACCGTGTTCACAAGCGGTTTTATAAGCGCGATCGCGCAATTCGTTTAAATTAATATTGTTCATTTCCTTATTCCTAATTTGATTTCTTCATCCTTGATTATTCTCCAATCTTATCGGCTTCCTCATACCGTTCCTTATTTATCCACATCTTTGCAGTTCCAAGAGCTGGGTGATGTAAACAATGTCGTTACGATATGGCACATGACGGACGCATTTTTCTATCTCATCAAACCTATTCTCCATGCGTCTGTGACACTTGCTTACCAAAATTAAGGTAAAAATGCCAAAGTACAAAAAATTAATGGGGCAAGTACGGATTTAAATATTAATTCTGCTGTTTCCATACTTATTTAATCATAATCAATAGCTATTGCAGTCCAATAGAATATCACGCAATATAACACATATCCGAGTAATCTTTCGCAAGTTTGCGAAGGTTCTAATCCTGTAATAAAGTCCCACATATTATACTCATATACACAAATTAGATATGATATGATGACAGATGCCAATACATATGTGAATTTTCTCATAATCATATAAGTTTTAATGCTTCCTGTAATCCTGCCTCAAGTGCTTCTTCGTAGGTATTATAATGGGCAATAGGTCTGTCAGATAATCCTACTAAGTCGTGATTCGGAATTGTTAGTATATCATATATCCAATAATTTCCATACATATAGGATATTTCGATATGCAGGCTCTTGGTTTCACGAAGCCACTTTTGGGCGATGGATTGTATTGGACAAGAATAGAATAATTTAGGTAAATCCTTACTAGTTCTAAATATGGTTTCCATCATCAAGCCTTTATCGTTAATGATATATTTGCAATACTCATTAAAGCCTTTCTCTTTCAGAAGCTTCGCAGTCTCTAGTGTTACAAGTTCTTCGGTCATAGTTATTCCTCCTCCTCTATTTTTACTTTTCCACGGTTAACAAAGCCATCACAGTTCATCAAAGCACAAAGACAGATGTCATATTCTTCCTTTTCTGACTTACTGCAAATGCGCAACAGTGAGCATTGGTTGCATGGGACATTTTCACTCGTCATCTCATGCAGTACTCCATCTATTATTATTCCGTTCTTTACTTCCATAATCAGTCTCCTTCCTCTCTAATCTGTTTCACGAATACATTTTTAAAATGCAAATTTTCACCTCTCTCTATGCTATGCAAAAACAGATTGTATTCAGCTTCTGAAAAATGAGAATAATACTTCGTAAAACATGTTGGACACTCTTTTATAGAGACTATCCCAATACGAGCTTCTGCAATCCCACAGATATGCTTATGGTAATCGTTGAGAATACTTGTACCACATTCGGGACATTCAAAAACTAACGGATTATAGGCCCCGACAAGGGGAATCCTATATTTGTTATCTATGTCCATTTTCAGTCTCCTTTCTCTTTAATTCGTTCCAGTACATCCCTGTTGGCTTCGAGTATCTCATCAAAAGAAGGGATAGGCATCCAAGAATCATCTTCATTAACTATCATATCGGTTCTTCCATCATCGCTTACCCTCCACCAATTTGATTGCATAGAATAATACATTTTACCTATATAAAATTCGCGTTCATGGCATATAATAACTTCAATATTATGTTTTGGCAGTCGTTCCTTAACGCTTATCCAAGGCGATTGCTTCAACTGCCATTTTGCACCTTCCTTAAATGCCCGTAATGCAATCGCTTTTGCCAATGCCTTGATAGCTATACAGTCTCTTTCATCATTGGCAAGCTCTGCATCTTTATTATATGTACTTTCATTCCAATGGGTGCGGGCTGCTTCTTCTACTGTCTGTTTCATAATTTAATCAATTAGGGGTGATGTGGTTGAATGTTCAATTCGTCCTCTATAAATTTCTGTAACTTATGGGCGCATTCCGAGCATAAGTCGGCTCCTTGGATGAATATATCTTCCCTTCCACCAACAGAGCCACCATCCCATTTATCTATCTTGAAATCTAGCCGCGCATTACGGAAATACGATGGCTGTATCTCTCTTCCGCATGCATCACATATTATCGTTACTTTTTTCATATTTGTTCTGTTTTAAATCAAATACAAGCTAAATGTCCGTAGGCGCATTCTGACATGTTGCCATGTTTATTTACATGGTCAACAAAGTCCTCCAAAGGAACGGCATCTATCTCTTCTCTTGCCTGTACAATGGGAGCACCACCACCAGTAATACTTACTTGAACAGTATCCCAAGAAACGTACTTCTGACATTCTTTGGTCAATTCACCTTCTATTACTGTTAGTCGAGCAAAGGTGGAGTTATATTCTCCAGCCAATTTTTCTATCTTATTCATATTTATCTTGTTACAAGTTATTTTTTCCCTTTTTTGCATCTACGTTGAAAATCCAACATAGATTTTTTCCTACCATTAAGAGCACGTGACATTTTAATAATCATATATATTGTCACAATAAATGCAATGACAGATAAAATACCTCCGGCAATCATATATGTACGTACTAATCCCGTCAATCCGGATTGATTCAAATAGTCAATAAGTTCTTTCATAATCAATCTCCTTTCTCTTTAATCCGCTCCAATACATCCTTGTTGGTTCAATAGCTCACTAATGTTATCTATGACTTCCCCATCTGTCAACGTATCATCCAGGATGATAGATTTAATCTGATTTGAAAGCCATGATGTGCCATTTTCAAAACCAAGAGCAATCATTTCCTTAATATCGGAAACGCCATTCGGAATTCCGTTTGTCCCAAATGAATCAATTACTGATTCTGCATATTGTTTTGCTGCTTCTTCTAACTTCTGTTTCATATCTATCTTGGTTATACGTTAAACCTCTATCTCAAACTGCTCACTTTTTGCCGATGGCATACAATCAAGAAGAGAAGAACCTACTGAGACATAATAGATACCATCTTTTTCAACCGGGAGCCAATGGAAGTAGCGTCCTGTTTCTTCGTGCATTACCGGAATCCCAAATTTATTAAGGAGCCGACCATTTATACCTCGAAACTTTCTACGCCATCTATCAATGAATTCACGACCTTCTTTCTTTCGTTTATTGATTTTCCAACACGGATGCTTCTTATCATCATTATTCGGAATCAGTTTCTCAGGAACAAACTCCTTATCATCAAATCCAATAAGAGTATAAAGCCACTCAGCGGTTATTCCAAATGCCCATCCATATCCGAGGCTATCCGGTCTTGAACCACAATATTCTTGAATCATATCTTTAGCTTCGTTTTGTTCGCGCATAAGCTGTTCATTCATTTGTTTCAGTAGATTCTCAAGCTCTGAACCTTGTTTTGCTATTATCTTCATTTCTTATCTGTTTTGAGGGTTATTTAATTTTTAAAAAGTTGCTCATTCGCTCAATGCATCTTTGTTTCTGATTGAGATTGGGATGCACATATAAATTGAGTGTGGTAGCGATATTCGAATGTCCAAGAATTACACTCACTGTCTTATAATCGCATTGACTTTCAATGCATCTGGTAGCAAATGTATGCCGGAGTCCATGAAACACAATGTGCGGAATATTCAGACGCTTCAAGAGCCGGGCAAAGAAATCACGGTAAGAACGGGGATCTTCCGGACGTTCTGATGTTCCTACTACAAATCGGGACGGAGATATTTTCTTTACTTCCTTCAAGGCAAAAAGAAGCTGTCTTGAGATAGGTATCTCCCGGTATGAATTTCGTGTTTTGGGAGAAGTGAAAGTCCTTTCCGTAGTTCTTGATTCGCAGTTGTATATCCTTCCTGCTGTATAACTAATGGTGATTACCTTCTGTCTGAAATCCACATCTTCCCATCGCAGGGCACACACCTCTCCAATCCTCATGCCGGTACACAGAGACAGCAGAATGCCTATATTCTTAGGAGTTGGGGATTCGGTGAGATGGCTCATCAGTATCTGTTGATGGTTTAAGGACAAAGTAGGCAAACGGTGAGATTCGGTATCTGTAGGATAGTTTATCTCCCACTCCTCATAAGGGAATAACTTATGTTTCCCACCATACTTGACTATAGATTTCAGCACCGCCACAATATCCCTTACGGTTTTTTTAGCAAGACCAGAGGAAAGCTTGTAGAGAACAAATTTCTGAACGTCGCTTTCCGATATAGCTGTCTCCGTCCCAAAATATGGGAGTAAATGGGTTTGAAGGGTAAGCATATACGCGCACATCGTGGCATGCTTTATAACAGGTCGCTTCGCAGCACTCCAAATCCTGGCGACTTCTTGAAATGTTTTAGTATTCATTTCTGATTTGTTTTACGCTAATTCATAAATTCTAACTCACAAAACAACCCACATTCTGGCATTATTTCTGAAGGGAAATCGCCACGGTCAGGAGAAAGTTCGTCAAGAAATAAAGCCTTTGCTTCATTACCTATTCTTTCTTTCAGGCAAGAATGCCCGACAACACGTTCCAATTTTGCCATACGTTCAAAATCTTCTGGGAAATCAATACGAATCTTATTCCAGTAACCCATTCCGCCACGGATGCAACCGATGCAGTTGTTATTGTGATATCCCATTTTATACATTCGAGGTAATCCAATTCCTTCTTTTGCAAGCAAGCAGGCACAATTAGCCTTTGATAGTTGATTGTCGATTAATGGGAATAATGGCTTCATGTTCGGGTATTGTTCAACCATTCGTTGCGCCCGATTGGTTTCCGATATATCAAATCCCCATACTTGACCATCCCAATATTTCAATTCATCTTCGATTTGGTATCGAACCCGTTTTTTAAGTTCAAAGGTACACGGATAGTAATTGTGCTTACTAATTAGACCTTTCTTTTCAATCACATCGAAATGGTTGGTATATTCCTTGCTCCGGACAATATTTATTTTTTGCCCGAACCATTGCTCACAATCATGAAGGAAGCGTAGACTATCTTCGTCCTGTGAGCCAGTGTCTGTATAGTATAAAACCACATCTTTGTATAGCTGTAAAGCTATCTTACAAGCTACTGCGGAGGTTACACCGCAACTAAACCATGCTATTATCATTTTATTCCTTCCTGTTCTGATTTACACTAATTCAATTATAACCTTTTTTAAATTAACATATAAAGGTATTGCTGACATACCCCCATTGCAATCCAACTGCCTTAAAGAGGGAACAACCTCTCCGTTATCATCAATCTCATAATCTGCAATATAGGCTAACTTCTTCACTTCGGGGACCAATATCCTTTCATTGTTCAAAGGAGAAAACCTTTCATGAGCCGGGACCGTTATACAGATCTTGCTTCCAACAGGAAGTCCTTGGTTGGATTCAATGTATTCCTTTTCCAACTGTTCCTTTTTGCCGTTCAATTCTTTTAGCTTTAAATCAATGGCATCTCTTTTGCTCAGAAATTCTTCCTTATTCATCTTTTTTGTGTCATTCTAATTGATTCTAACATACTTACCTGCTATATTACAAGTCCTTAATATCTCCGCATTATCCTCGCCAAAAGCGATTAAGATGGAACCACAACCGGGTGAATCTCCACGTGTTCCGTCTTGACGATAGAATCTGATTCTGTTGCGCAAAAACTTCATCGCCGTTGCTTTTTCAAAAATTGTGTCTTGAAACATCTTTGAATCGCAACGATTGAAAAGTAAAGCGATACCGTTTCCATGCTCTGCCATCCTGCTGATGAATTTTTCAATTAGAGGCCGGGAATAAGGCGGGTTTAGCCATACACGGCCTTTCCATTCCTGTTTTAACCCATCGACGTTTTTATCATACATCACCTTACCTGTTTGCCATAGTGGGTTGACCGGGGCACACGGATCCAAATCAAATTCACCCAACGCATCTATAATCTCCTTCGGCGTATACCATTCATCGGTAGCGCATGCTGACCGTTCAAATTGTGTATTCATTTCTAATTCGATTTTAATTAATTACTCCCGCTAAACCTCCTTAAGCTGTCCATTGACTAGCATATACCATGTGTCAGCCTTAACCTTTTCCCCGTCAACTTCAAACGCCTTGACCTCCTTAATCGGGTAGGTATCACCGTCCCATTCTCCACGTTCTGCGAGGACTATCCAGCAACCTATAGCTCCCTTAGCCTTACACCCGTATCCGGCAGCAAGAGCAATGCTATCCTTGCCGGTAGCTGATGCTGCACCATAGTCGCCTGTGGCTGATGCTGCACCTTGGTAGCCTGTGGCTGATGCTGCACCTTGGTTGCCTGTGGCTGATGCTGCACCATAGTCGCCTGTGGCTGATGCTGCACCTCGGTAGCCTGTGGCTGATGCTGCACCTTGGTTGCCTGTGGCTGATGCTGCACCTTGGTAGCCTGTGGCTGATGCTGCACTATAATCGCCTGTGGCTGATGCTGCACCTCGGTTGCCTGTGGCTGATGCTGCACCATAGTCGCCGGTGGCTGTCTTACCCTTCTTCCACTTGCATTTTTCAAACGTAAACTTAACGGCTGCGTCTACAATACTCTTAATACTTAGTTCCGCTCCTATGTGGATTTTTGAGCAAGCAATTTTCGTATCATCCGTATCTACGTCCATATCGCCAGTCCCCTCAACCTCGTGAAACTTATTCATACCAACTAAGGCAGGTGGATAGTAACCGAACACGTCCAACGGATGGAGGCAGAAGTGAAATCCGTTACCGCAAGCCATTATATCGCCTGTTTCTTCATAGTCCTTACCCTCTTCGTATTGGAAATCCCTACATGTCATATCGGGGTTAAAACCTTTGTAGCCCTTTATTTTGACAAATTCTTTTGGCAGGGTAACGTTATCCGGCAGGTTTGCCCTAAGTACCATGTACGCCATGTAGCTGGCGTCAAATCCGGCTATCCCGGTGCCAATGGCAGTTAGGAGGAATTCCTTTTCCGGATGCTCGTTAGCGTAATTCCCGAAGTTCCCTAAAAATACGACCAGCTCTTCTTCGGTAACTTTCTGCATATCCTTGTCCAGCGTAGGAATGGCATAGGACTGACCTTGTATTCCTTCTGCCTGCCCCATAATTGCGCCAAACTTCTCAACTGCCAATCTAGCTGCACCTCCGGCGTGATTGCCGTTCATATTGCTTCCAAAAACGAATATTTGATTCTCTTTCAGTTCCTGAATATTCTCAGGCGTTAACTCTCTTTTCATGATTCTTCCTTGTTTCTGTATTACTTTTAATTAATGGTTCCTACAAACTTCTCTAGGTTTCCACTCTGACGGTACTTTAGCCCACTCTCTGAATGCTTTATCAAACCCATCAAGGTCAGAGAACATATCCATCTTGGCGGTATCAGTAGTAATGAGGGTGGAGAACTCCTTGAAATACTTATCGGCAACTTTTACGAAGTCATTGTGCAACTTTTTTAAATCTCCAAGCAGAAGGGAGTTCTCTGCCATTAAATCGCTCGCTTCCTCTACTAAGTTATTGGCTTCGCAATTCAACAGGTGAGCGGCTGAAAGCAGCATATTCAATCTATCTATGCTACCATTGGCTATGGCGGCATCTATTATTTTTTTCTTTGGTTTCATAATTGTATATTTTCACTTTACATTTCCTTTCATGCGGTTAATACTTTCGTTCTCCTTTTTATTAATTTTGTCAATCCACCTTTGGAATTTGGCAGCTACAAGAGGGCAGTGTATGCGCAGGTTTCTGTCGCGTTCCGCTTCCCATTCACGTATCTTTATAAGCGTTTCGGTATTCATGATTCTTTTATTTTGATGAAACTTAATATATGCTTGATAACTTCTACAGTCCACCCATTCCCAAGCATCTTGTATTGTTGAGTGTCACTGCAATTCCATATATACCATTCGGGTACAGTTTGAAGTCGTGCACATTCGGTTGGGGTAAGACGTCTAATTTCTGTATTAATTCGGACACATGGTTGTGAGCTTCCGTCATTTCTAGCCCTTGCCATCAATGTACATGACTTGCCTGATTTTATTTCCCTAAAATGTATTCCTCCAAATCCACGTACCGTTCCTGAAACCACTATCAAATTATCCTTTTGGACAGTTGTAAGGCAATTCGTCTTACTATCAGTACGTGGTTCAAGCTGTTGGATATTCTTTCTCTGCTCAGAAACCTCACCTGCTTCATACTTTTTCCGTATCTGTTTTCCATATTCGGTTCTTCTTGGTGTAAGACAGGCTGATTCACGCCCTCGCATGGCTGCACAGATATAATCCGTGCTTAAATTTCCTTTGACCTGCCCCGAAGCCGTCAGGCAATGGCTTTTGTCATCGCCATCTAACAACCTTATTTCCACATTCCGTTTTTCCTTATGAATATTCAGCCAATCCACCATTTTTCTGCTCAAAAAATATTTCCTGCACACTTCTTTTTCCAAAATATCTTTCAGCAAAACACCTCGGTCGGCAGGCTGCGGAATGTCGCTATAAGGATATCCGAACAGACCTTCATGCCCTACACGGATATTCGTCCAATAAATCCTACGCCTGTTCTGTGCGCTAACCAACGCAGAATTAATATGCACCCCACGTAACCCGATAGCCTCACTTAATACACTTTCCCATTTTTTCTCCATTTCCACATTTTCCAGCAGGAACAACACATCAGGATTATATTTACGGATATCCGTCAGAATACGCATATATTCCCAAAATAGATATGACTGTCCTTCAAATTGGAAGCCGTTTCCCTTCAACTCCATGTATCTTTCAAGCGTATATATCTCCTCATTCCCTTTTGTTGACATCCCTATACGTTTCCCGGCAAAACTAAATGATTGGCAAGGACTTCCGCCAATCAGCAGATCTATATGTTCCAATTTGGAAACATCAATGTCTGTAACGCTTCCCAAATGGATTACCTCGGGAAAATTCAGTTTCACTTGAGCTATCGCATATTTGTCCACCTCACTGGAATATCCTCTGTCAACCTTAATGCCAAGCTCACGCAAGGCAATCCATCCACAACCCATGCCATCAAACAGTGATAATACATTCATGATTTCTCTTTCTCGTTATGATCTTTTGAAACTGTTGCAAATTTGCCCATATCTGTCACAGGCACACACTCTATGCCCTTTAGCCTTACAATACGCAGAATTATCCCCGAAGTCCGAGGCATTCTTGCAATTCCGGCATTTGACATATACAATTTCCGGTTTGACTTTCTTTGGCATACTTCAATGTGATGTTATCGTCTTCTGCTACCTCCTCCAACTTTAACAAAGTTGAACATCTCTTTCGCCCTGTCCATAATATAATCTCCATATCTCTCTCGAAATTCATCAGGATGTGCCATATCCATGTTTGTACTTCCAAGAGTAAGGATGTTATGACGTTGCTCATAACGTAATTGCAATACAGTCTGGACCACATTGCACGATGTCCCGAAATGTTTGGATAATTCTTCACGACCTATCTCATCAATAGCTAGATTGCCTGCCATGTTACGATCCGTCCAATAGTCAAGAGCATTAATTCCGTCAATAGAATATCGTAATGCTATTTCTGCGGCAGATCGTATTTCAATACATATATTGGAGGCTCTGAATCCATAAGCAATTTGATTAATAGTAGCCAAATATCTTTGTATTCCTTTCAGAAGTGTTGTCTTACCGGTCCCTATCTCACCCCACAGAAGTAAGCCTTTATGTGGGTCAAGTACCCCTGGAGGGAACCTTCCAAGATTAGACCAAATCCATGTATAAATCGCGCCTATAAGATTTCTGTTTCGTTCATCAATTACAAAATTAGGAGATACTTGTTGCAGTGACATAACAAATCCTCCCTTCCAAAATTTTTCAATTTCTTCTTTTGACATCATTCCTTTCTTGCCGCCATACAAGAAATTGAATTGGTCATCCTTTCCTTCAGAACTCAAAGGATTCAGGTGGTGTGATTGAGCTTCCTCCATCTGTTTTGGCGATGGTATAGGAATTAATTCGCCTATCTTTTCGGGTGATTTCATCTTTTTTCTTTTTTTCAAGTTCAATTTTCAGCCATCGAGCAAAATGCGATTTTGCATCTTGGGGTGATTTAACCGTTTCTCCCTCGTTTTGGAGTTTCATAAAGAACTTCTCCAAATAATCATAAAAATCAGGAGGCGCGAAATCCTTATACCCACATAAACGAGTATTCATACAGACAGCTTCCATCCATGAACTATTCGATTTCAATTCTTCATAGCACTCATCCAACCCTTTTTCAAAAATCCCAGTCGGAATTTCCTCATACGCGCGCGGGAGAGAGAGATAATTATCTTTGTCTTTATCTTTGTCTAATGCGCGTACATTATACTGTAAGGGTTTAGGTTCAACTTTAGGTTCATGGTTAGGTATAAGGTTAGGTTTCGCTTTAGGTTCAACTTTAGGTGTCAAATTTTGATAGCTAATCTGATACCTTGTTTTATCACGTTGCCCTTTTCCGCCTGATTTGAATGTGATAAGACCCGCCTGAACTAATCTGTTACGTGCTGATTTCATTGAGTTGACCGACACTCCCACGTCAGATGATACCTTTGTATCACTACGCGTCCAGCTATCCACCCAGCCTAAACGATTCGCTGTTTTTAGCAAGTAAAAATAAAGCCTCGTTTCACAGCAGGTAAATTCCCAGTCTTCGTCAAGAGACCAAAACTTATTTATCAGTTCTATATAAGTCATATATCTTTCAAATAATTATCCACCACTTTAATAAACTCGTCTAATGACCGGACAACGATGTATTTGTTACCATTTGCCTCACATTCCTTTTGCCATTCTTTTTGGACTGGTCTTTGGTATTCTCCCGGCTTTTTCATTTCCACACACAAAGCTCCATAGAAACGATTGCTCTTAAGAAGTATCAGGTCTGCAACTCCGGGAAGCATACCTTCATCTTTCATATAAGCTCCGTTCCTTGCAGAACGTCTTGCCGCATTAGGAACAGCAAACAGCATATTTCTGAGATGGGGATATTTTAAACGGAAATACCTAACACAAGAACATTGTATTTTATGTTCCTCATTTTTGGGCTTGCTACGGCTGCTTGCCACACAAGCCTTGGATTTCATCTCTTCGTAAGTCATAATTATTATTTGTTTATGTAGTACGGCATTGTCTATTTGCCAATTGTACCATCAAGAACCTTGTCTCTTGAACGACGGCTTGTTTGTCCCATTCATATTCATTGTCTCCATAATGGAATGTGTCAAACCCAAATATCCACCAGTCATCACCTATTTCTGTATTATCGGTAATGAATTCCACATCATCCAATATGGGATTTCTTTTTCCGACATACTTGGGATTAATTTTCCTTTTGCTTCCGATAGATTCTTCACCGCTTATTGCCGGTTCTGAAAATGTGATACCTCCATGTACACTTATATCATCAATATCAGAATAAGACATTCCATAATATTTGTTCGCAGGGGGGACAGCCACATATCCGTTATGCGTTCCATGCTCTACCATAGTGGACTTAAACCATTCGTTTGATTTTATAAATGCTACTGCTTTATTTTCCATAGTTTTCTATTATTGGTTTACACAGTTCAACAACTTGTTTACAATCCTCCACATCAAACATTCCGATATGGCAAAGCTCACGTGGTATGCCCAGTTGATTGGATAGCCACAGGTAGGCTTTGTTTCTGTTTGAAGTGTTGGGGATATGTTTCTTCCAAATTTTATTGATAAGATTGGTCTTAGCTATTTGGTCAAAGTAGAAATGCGCTTCTTTCTTTGCTTCCCTTAGTTCCGCATTTGCCAAACGCCCCAATGCTTGGTCTGTACCTTTATGTACGCCTACATAAGCCTTGCAATCACGACAGAGATAAATCATTCCGTAAGAACGTCTGTAGATTATAGAACTATCCACGTATTCGGTAGGCTTCCCGCAATAAGGGCAAATCTTACCGGTTAATATTTCATTCATAATTTTCTCAATTAAAAGCCCCGAAGCGTATTCTCCGGGGCACAACCATTATTTACTAACCCTTGCCATTTATGTGTGGCTCACATTTATGAGGTGGTAGCAGGACTTGCACCTGCATGATAGGAGTTTTTTTTGGACTTTCACCAAGTAGTTTATTCATTGACATTGCGGTCTATTCGGCATTACCCGTTATTAACTCAGTGGTTTGAATTTCTTTTTACGGCTAACCGTAACACATTGACTTACCAACCTATCTATAAGAGCTTCACTTTAGCGTCTCTCGTTGTTCCGCCATACCACCATTTTCGCCCGCCCCATCTTCACAGACCGAGCAGGCATGTAAACAAAGTTATTTCTGTACTCTGATCAAATAACAGATTTTATCCTACCTAAATTAGGAACCATATACCTGTTTTCTAACCCTTTTATTAGTTCCCATTCTTCAATCATTTTTCAAGTTTTATAATTTCTGGGAAAGTTCTATATATGCTACTTTTCCCATCCCATTTGTCAATGAACTGTTTGTAAAGAATTTCTCTGGTAAGACCTTTTGACTGGATAAGAGCCTGTTCGGTTTTCAATTGTTCCAGCTCGTTGCGTTTCTTCTGCTCCTCAATCTGTTGGTCCAGTACGGATATATTGGTGTTCACTTCATTCCGGCTGTCAATCTTCTCACGGACCTTTTCGGAGAACTCCAGTTGTGCGGAGAATGTGAGCAGTTGCAGACCTCTTTTTTCAAACTCCATGTCAACTATCTGTTCCAACCGTTTCTCAAACACCAACGACCCTCCGTCAGCCATCAGGCTATCGGTCTTATGCTTCCGACTTTCCTCCTTTATCAAATCATATATACGTGGTTCCAAAATGTTATCTTCCAACGAAGACATAAAGTCACTTCCACGACCAATATGCTTGTTGTCAAAGACAACATCAATGGCACGGTCCTTGATAACTTTATAGCTGTATGTAGGACACGCTTTGAACTCCGTGTTGTCAGCAGCTTTCAGTGTGACAGCTTCAGCGAATTCTCCACGTTGATCGAATAGTGGAACCTGGAAAAGTTCTGTGCCCAATTCCCATGTAGACACTTTGCCGGAAACAATCTTAAAATCTTCCTTTCCCTGCTTGCCATAATTCTCCATAAGGACACCTGCATAATTAGGGGCTACTCTCTCACAAGAGGTAAACATTACCAAGGTCATACAGACCATCGTTAACTTAATCAGTCTTTTCATCTTTCAATGTTTTAATCAGTTTGTAAATAAAGAAAATTATTGTGGCTGATATTATTGTTATGCCCAGCCATGCATGTAAGTGATTGAATACCCTATTTCCGACAACAATTCCTATTATCAGAAACAGGATTAAATAAATATACTTTTTCATACTACTCTTAGTCAAAATTAAAATTATCCTCACCATTAGGTTCTTCCTCCGGCATATCATTACCGAAATCCATCGGAATGAACCAGTCTGAAATAAACTCTTCCATATTATTTCTCCGTATCTTCACTATAACATGGCATAAGCAACCCAACACTACTTACACCCTCCATCATACTATCAAAAACAATAGGTTTATTAGTACCCTTAAATGTAGCGACACACTTGTCGCTTTCAAAAAGAGCTTTATTCAACCGTTGCATAATCTTCATGTCAAACTTCACTTGTGGAAGCGGAGTAGTCTGCGTATTCAAAGCACCCTGCAAGACTTTTTCCGCATCAGGATATTTATCAAATGTGGAAAAGTAAAAGAATACTTTATCATTATCCTTGCTGCATTCTATGCCATCTTCGGCAATCATAATATTATCGTATTTCAGCATATCTTTGTAGAAGTCAGCGTGAAGAAATTTTCCGTCAAGTGCGGTTATCTCAGGTTCCTTCAACCCCGATATTTCTGAAATTCTGTTTTTTGCCAAAATATGCCCGTCACTTGCGTATGCAAATCCGTTTTTGAAATAGATACAACACATTTCAGGTTTGATAGGATAATCTCCAGAACAAGCAAGATGCATCTGAACTTTCTTGTTAAAGTTGTTTCCTTTTTCTGACATAAATCATTCCTCCTTTGTCTTACTACGTTCCTTAATCATCGCATCGGCTATCTGGTAAGCAGCTTTAGCCTGTTTTTCAGAGTTGTAGTTTATCATACTAACCTCTTTGGATGGGAAAAACAATGTTACAACTCTATTCCATAAAGTTCTTCTGCGTTTTGCTGTCATCATTATGCACTTCATTGCTTCAAGCGCAATATGATCGCGCGAAATGTTGCTTTCCATAATCAGTCCTATTTTTGTATTAGTCGTTTAATCAATTCTTTTTTCCATCCTTGAATAAATCCATTTTCATCAATATTCATAATGATGTAGTCACCATATCCGTTTTCTTTCGGGCACATTACCTTGGGCACATAGCCGTTGTAAGAAGTGATAACCTCTTTGTTCCCATCGAGAATTTCACAAGCAAAATCATCGCATACTTTGTAATGGATATTGGCGGTAATTCCTTGCCGCCAGTTTACTATCTTACCTGCTTCGATTTCAATAAGCGGTCGCCAACGCCAATTCTCGCCATGCAGAAATCTGTATTGTTCCCCTACATATTCAGCGCATGGAATAGTAGGTTCGGCAGCAGGGTTCTCTAAATCTTCGCAATTGGTATCATACTCTCCGTTTACTTTCGCATCGTCCCAATAACGTACACCAGCATCCACTTTCAAGTAGACTGCTTCAAACTCGGTCGGTTTGTTGATTGTAATTTCCATATTATTTTAATTGATTAATAACTTGTCTTTTGATTTTCTTGCAGAGCTTCCCGACAAAACGTCCATGCTTCTCTGTTCCGTCATCGGGCAACTCGTTTTTGTAAGTGTTGAGCAACTTCTGGATGAGAAGCACTTCTTGTTTTGTCAAAGTAAGTTTCATAATTATTAGTCTTTAATCTCCCATAAATGCCAGCAAGTACTATGTAAATTCACAAATTCTTCTCTCGGAGGGAATATTTGTGCCACTTGAATGTTATTTGGTAAAAACTTATATCGTACATCTTTCAACTGCTGATAACCTAATGGGAACTTAGCACTTACTGATAAATGCCATAACCCATTTTCTATTGCAATTATCAAACTCATCCCTTTGTATTTAAATACTCCAGTAGAATACACTCCATATTTGTCTGTTATTTCTTGCTCTTTAATATGAAAAGGGAATGACTTTGATCCATCTAACCTGTATTTGAGCAACTCTTCTCGTGTCATTTATTAAATGTAATTTATATGTTGTTCAATTTCAATCTCCATCAACTGAATCAAACGTTCTTCGTCTGGAGATGGGATATATATGCCACATTGGGCACTCGCGAAATTCCGAAACCTTTCAATGGTAAGGCTAAACTCTGTACTATCAAGGTCAGACGAACTTCTTAAGTATTTTATTCTCCCAAGAAACTTGTCTTCTCTCTCACGGACGAAAGTGTCTTTGTTGCAGAGAATCTTGTAATAGTTCCGCTTTACATATTCCATCGTCTCACCGATTTGGCAACCGAAATAAGCAAGGCAGACATGAAGGTATTTGTTCTGATTTAAAGATCTTTGGGGTTTCTTTTCCGTCAATTCAAACACCTTCTGTTCCTTTATCAACTTCTCCAGCTTCGCTCTTGCCTGCTGGACGTGGAGAGGATTGGAACCATCGTATTTCATAGGCTAAAATGGCAGATCATCATCCGACACGCTAGGAGCATTATTTATATCCTCTGGGCTAGGTGATGTACTCTGAGGTACAAACTCCTTGAGGTCACCGCAGATATAGTTCCTTCCTTCTACCCGTTCCTCTCTTTTAGGAGAACAAGTGATGAAATGCGTATGCCCGAACTGGGATTTCTCTTTGCGCTCGATAACAGCCACATTCACATAGATTCTTTCAACTCCATCTTTACACTTAATTTTCTTCATCTGCTCACGAGGTATATCAGAGAGACAGATACTTCCTGTTAAAATCATAATTTTATAGTTTATATGTTATACAAATCCTCTTTTATTTTTAGCAAGTGATATAAGTTTTTTTCATCTATATATTTGCAAAAGTCTTTTATTATTTGAGCATTCTTCTCTTCCATCTTACTGTCTCTCAAACATTCTATCGGATTATATATTACGAAATCCGTATTTATTGTGTTCGTAACCATATAACGCTTATATCCTTTAAAATGAAATAGATCAAAATAGAAAGTGTCACAACCAAACAATTCAAGATAAAAACTCCATTGACACGATTCTGTATAATCTCTTGTGTGTGGTTGTGAATATTTGGTTTTAATGTCTCGTATCACGTTTCGATATTTGACATCAGCATATCCGTGCACATGAACAGGGAACAATCCACAATGAAAATCTTTACCTTTATGTACTTCATGTTCCGCATCCGGATATTGTTTACGGTAATAAAGGGCATTTTCCACAGCTTTCCCATTCATAAGCACTCTAAATCCATCTTGTTCCTGCTCAAATGTGTTTTCTCCAACATAAATCGCCTTCCCTGTTTCTACAATACTATGGAATACAGATCCTATTGCTGCATAAGCGTTTGGTCCTTTCTTGCCTGAAAGTGTATTTAACACTCTTTCTTCTGTGTCCCATATTGAATGCTTATCCCTGAATCGTCTGAACGCTTCTAATGAAGTAACACTGATACGATACATAATTATCTCTTTTTGAATGTGATTGAATAGGATGTTGTAGAGCTTTTTGAAGGAGCGTACAAAGTTATAATCTCGCCTGTTTCTTCATCTATATCTGTTTTTTGTTCCTTTATAGTACGAAGAAAAGATTCACGTTCCTTGAGTCTCATGTCAATGTCGTTTTTTTCCTCATTTAACCTTTCCCATACCGGGTCACCACATCCTGTAAAGTCATATTTCACTCCTGTTTCTTTCACCTGTATCAACGCCCCACGGAATGAAGGGATTTCACCTTTTCCATACTTCCCTACTTCATTCAATACAGCTTCCCTTACATCCGAATCTTTCAAAAAAGTGCTTATTGTTTCACTAAGGCTTTTCATCTGTATGACAGCATCTATCGGATTTACATCACCATCAATTACTTTTTGTACAAACATACAGGCAAGTTCCGTCTGTTCCTGCTTCGTAGATGGAATATTGTTTATCTTCAAATCATTACTCATAGCAAATTATTATTAACTTTATATTGATAAAAATTGTCAGAAATGACAGTAATATCGTTCTGCGTAACTTTATAGTACTTTTCTATAAGATTGGATAACGAAAGACGTTTATTCTCAGATTTTGCTTTTTCAAGTTTCTGATAAATCCATTTCATTAAGTCCTCATCGTTAAACTTCTCTTTCGGCAGGAGTTTTCTGTTATCTTTTTCCAATTGATTATTTGACTGACATTCATTATTCAGAGAATCAGAATCTTTTGTGTCATCTATACAAAACAACCCGTTTAATGCGTACTTCCGTGCATAAGACGATGTGCTTCCTGTGATCTGGCTTGCATCCATTCCCTTCTTTGACTCGTCCTCACGTGCGTATGCCGTTGCCGTTTCCGTTTCACCATTAGCATTCTTAATGGTTGCGGTTGCCCTTACATAATATCGTGTACCAATCATTACAATTTCGTCAGAAATAGTAAGTGTGCACGACTGACTAAACAACAATGGTTTTACTGCTTCCAAAATATCCTCGCAATTACGATATTTATAATTCCCAAATTTATTATATTGATCTTTGGGAGCCTTAAGCAAACTTTGAATTGTATTAAGTTCCTTCATAATTATATTATTATATTACCAACACAAAAAAGGCAGGTCCGCAGTCCTTACAAAGTTCCGCTTCCTGCCATGATATATCTCCACTTCTTCAAGCTCATTTTCAAGAGAATCAATTTCTTCATTGATAAGTGCAATATATTCAGCCTTACTGTCAGCATTGAATGTGAGCATTACCGCTTCTTCACTCATTTGCTGAACCGTGTCAAGCTCTGAATAAAGCTTATCAAGTTCTGAATTAATAGATGATTTACACCTCATACTTTCTCCAAAAATTGCAAAGGGAGTGAATAAACAGCTTTTAACTTAGAAAATTTGACATCTGCACGCCCATCTTTAATCTTAATAATCGTGCCTATCAGCGTATCGCCAATTTCACGGACTTTATCACCTTTTTTCATAATAACTACGTTTAAATATTTGTCCGAAAGACAGGAATCGAACCTGCTTCTTGTGGGGTAATGAGACCTACATAAAGAATATGATTATTATTAAATTACCACATACATTCCATAATGCTACTTTCGGATGATGTTCATACCTATATTCACATACCGGCATGAACGGATAATATTACTAACTTAAAAATAGATAGAGAAAATATTAGTCACACTCTTTCAGTTCATTGTATGTCAGGACTACCAGTCTTATGCACAACAGGAAGATAATGGAAAATATAATCACAGATACGCATTTTACAGGACTTTCCGTAACTATCGCACCATAAATCATTCCTAAAGAACATAAGGCGGCAAATAAAGACATGATAAAATTGGCTGTTTTCATTATATTATGTAAAAAAGGGTACGTCCCCAAATAGAAGTATAAACTGTCACATTTAAAACTTTATTGATGGAAAAGAGGAACGTACCCGAATTATTATTACTTTTGCGGTGTCACATTTAAAATTTTTGTATTATGAACAAATTTATACTGATCGAGGGCAAGACTTTCCCTTGTTATATAAATCCTGATCATGTAACTTTCATTGAGCATAAGAGCCGTATGACTTTTATTCATTTGGTATCCGGTGATGTGGTTGAAACAACTTTGCCAATACCTCAAGTGTTGTCTCTGTTAAGCCAACAATAGTATTCTTCCCAAAGATCATTGCCAATTCTAGCAATTAGAAGCTTGTCTCTCCACGTATATATCGGTGAATTGTAAATCCACTCAAAGAGATGCGTGGAGATGGTTTTTTTTGTTTCTATGGCAATCTTAATAAGCCGTCTTTTGAGCCATTTTTTAAGAAATCGTTTCATGAGGTCATTTAATTATTAAGTTCGTTCCCCTGAGCCAATCCGATTGGCAACATCACGTTATTGTCAGGGGATTTTCTTAATTTTGTGGTGTCAAATCAAAAATTAAGAAATATGGATAAAGAAGTTGAATCCAAAGCAGTAGCTGGTATCGCAGTACTACTAATCTATCTCGTTGCCAAGCTGCTTAAACTCCAATAAGTCGTCTCTATTTACTGACGTTACAAAGCAATCCGTGTATGTCATAAAGTTGTACAGGCTATTGCATACATGAATTGCTATATCCCGTTCTGTATTTATGCCTTTTGCAAGGCAGTCACTGATCGCCACTTGGATTATAGAACGAGGATTTGGTACATATTTATTGTCAATTTCATTAAATGGTATTAAGGGATATTCCATATCTATGTTCAGAATTATAATTTTGTTCCCCTCAACGGCTTAAACCGGTTGTTACCCCGAATCTTACGGGAGGGGATATATTAGACCTTTCAGCGATACTTGTGCCTAACCAAGCATACTTCTACGCTAAAGACAAATTGGCGTGCTGAAAGTAAATTTCATTTCAACTTCGTGGCTTTACCACCATCAGACATTTACAACCATTCGACCGTTATCGTCTTATCTTCGGTTGCTATCGGTGTCAATTCCGTTCCACTTGCACCCACCACTATCTACCATCACTGGCTTCGCTTCTGTGCCTGCGCAGAAATCATATATAATAATTGTACGGTTTTACCCATACATTATTTCTATTGTATAAATAAATATTTCAAAGAACTACTAATTTGAAGTTTCGGTCGGAGTTGAACCGACTTTTTTGCTACATAATAAGGTAAATACCTTTCCCGCCCTGTCCCGAAACCTTCTCAGATATACACTTATCGTTCAAGCATTTTTACTATATCTGATTTTCTATACCTTCTTCGACATCCTACTTTTGTATATGGAATATCGCTGTGCATTACATAGCTTATTGACATGCTTAACATTCGGGCTACCTGTTCTGGAGTAAGCCATTCATCTGCTTCTTCTGTGACAACTTGTGATACAATAGTCTTGATGTCCTTTTTCATCAACTTGTATATCTCCTCAGCTAATATTTTCACTTCGTTACGCGTCATAAGCTATTATTCATTTTACTATTACAGTAATCGAGAAACTACTTCACAACTTCTTGCAGCCTTAACGCTATCTTCCTATTCTCTTCTGCAAGTTCTATCGCACGCTCTATAATATCGAATCGTCTTGTCTTGCCTTGCAGTGCATTACTCACTGTAACCTCTGTTGTCCCACAATCTTTGGCTATGATTTTTGTATAGCCTTTGGGTAAGAGAGGGCGCAATGCCTTCAAATTCTCCATCAGATTCAGCATATTCGGTTCTTTTCTATTCATTTTTACGCTATTTTACTTGGTTTCTTTATGAGTTATCAAGTATTGTTTGTAACTTTATAGTGCAAATATAAAGTAGGATTTATATTTAAACAAGTTCTCTTTATACAAAACGCATATTATTAACATTATTTATAAAGCATACTTTATATGAATACGGAAAAATTGAAGGTTTTATTTGAGAAAAGTGACGATAAATACGCTGATTCTCAAAAAATTGGAACTACCTATCAAACTATGTATAATATTATATATAAAGGTAGCGTGTGCAAAGTGGACTTGTTGCAAAAGATAGCCTCTTTTTATAAAGTGCCAGTTGGATATTTCTTTGATGAGGAGCCAATATCATCAAATGAAGATATAACAAACGAACTTAATATTGCGTATCAAGAAATTAATAAATTGAAAAAGGAAATAGAACTTCTTCGTTTAGGGAAGAGAGGTTCCACTAAAGTTGTCGTTGAGCTTGATGTGGATGATGACGAGTTCATTAAAATGGGATTAAAGGATAAGGTTATTCAGATATTAAATAAGTAGAATTGTTATATGTCACAGCATTTTTTATATGACTGAATTAGTTACATACATATTTGATTTTTTGAATAAGAATCAAGGAGCAATAACTTTTATTGTTTTTGCAATTCTTGTTGGTTACTTATTAGTGTGTAAAATGAAGGAAACTGATAAATTTAAATCTTATGCGAATTTCATATTTTCGATATGTGCTTTAGTTTTTAGTGTTTTATCTATATGTTATTCGTTCCCAAAAACAAATCTTGGACTTGATTATATGGGAGTAATATTTGGTGCATTGGCGGTGCTAGTCACATTCTCTGTTGGATGGCAAATTTATAATGCAGTAGAGGTGAAAAACGAAATACAGAAAATGAGAGATGAAAGGGAGGCTGCAAATGACTTAATTAACAAGAAAATCGCATCCGCAATTGAGGACGTTTGCAACTACGCCGCCGACATTTCAGAGCTTACTACTAAATCGCAATGCAACAATGGTGATTATATAGTTTCAATCATTACCATCTACAATAAATATAAAAAGATTGGTAATTCAACAATGGTAAACATTGCAAAGTCACATCTGTATAGTTGTCTTGAGACATTCAATCCTCAATCCCCATATTGGAGTGATTCTGCTTGTAAATTGAAGCAAGATGATGTAATAACTATTAAGAATGATATAGATAGCAATCGTAAGGACGAGATGTTAATACTCAATGGTCTTATAAAAGAAATATCCATTCAAGATAGATATAAAAAGGAGGATGATAAAAATCATTCTACTCCCCCAACAGAAAAGGACGAACAATAACTTAAAACCTTATAACTATGAATGAAAAACTAAAAATAACCACCAACGAACAAGCGTGGGAGTACCTGCAAAAAGCAAAGCAAAATTTGAGTAAGGATGCTATGACACTTGAAACTGCAAATCCAGAATTTGTCAAGATGAGCCTTAAAATGATTGACGAGGTGCAGTATTACCTGTGCCCCGGCAAAGAACAGAATGAGCTATAATCCCAATTCTAATGAAATAGTATATAAGCAATGAATAATGAATACAGAAACAAAATATAGAGTTGCTTCGTGCCTTGTGGTGATGAGCTTAATATCATGCTCAATGAGCCTTATTGCTTTGTACATTGCAATACCTCAAATACCCAATAATACGTATGATTATAATGGCGCACTCGTAACAATATTGTCTGTTCTTGTAACTCTGTTGCTTGGATGGAACATATATACAGTGGTAGATTTTAATAGAAAAGTCGAAAAGGCGGAAGAAAAAGTTGGGGAAGAGATTGAAGTGATAAAAGCAGAGAGTGAAAAGTTAAAGGATGATTATTTGGAACTTGAAAATAGTTTGAAGTATATGCAATCAGATATAACATTTACATCTGTATTTAACTATGCAATGAAAATAGATAAGGAAACGACTTTTGTTCAATATGCAATAGATGGGTACATAGATGCTTTAAATGTTGCTATAAAAGATGGATTGAATAAAGATAGAATTGATGTAGTTGTAGATTCACTTTTTACGATTTTAGATAAACCAAACGATTCAAAATCATTGATATTACCAAATATGACAAACGTCTATTATTCTGTTGTGTCGGAAATTCCAAAAAGAGGGGCTTCTAAACGAACTTTAGGTGATTTAATATTAAAATTTACGGAAGAGGAATATATACCATTCCCATCTGGCTATGTACATATTATGAGTGATTACCATCCTGATTTCATTCAACAAAAGCATAGTTGACGCTTCATCCATAAAATAACAAGCAAGTACCCCAAAACGGTGTAAGAGAATAAGAAAGCGAAATAACTAACTCAGTAAAAGCAACATTATGAGAAAGATTCTATTATTTATGCTATGTGTAACCTCGTTGGCTTCTTGCAGTGGAGGAATTGAAAAAGTATGTGTTATGGGGATAAGAGATAGAATCATATATGTTGATGAGAATAAATACGAATTACTACTTGAAAAGTTTAAACAGAAAAAGAAGAAAAACGTAATTGAGGTGATAAAATATGTTATTGAGATTATCACCTCTGCGATATCCAAACTTTGATATCAATAGTGTCCTCTGAATTCGTCAAGTATTTCAGGATGCTTTTCGTGGATATATCTTATAAAATCGTCCACACCTGCATAATCGTTCTCTATTTGTTTGTCAATATCAACCTCAAAATGTTCGCAATGGAACTTATTGACGTATATATTGAAAAAGGAATATTTGATAAAAGATTCAAGAATGTCAATCTTATGTTGCAGAGAAGCGACAAATTGAAGGTCTGACAAGTTCTGTTTCGGTTCTTGTTCAATGTGACTTGCTGATTTAAATGGATTTTTCATAATTCGTTCTTTGAAATGTTTACAATCGGTTATTAATGACTATCTTCCCCTTCCAACTCTTGTTCTTGGAAGATTGTATTTCTTTACAATATCTTCGTAAGCAGAATACGCTAAACTATCAACGTGCTCGTTATACTCATTACCGTTGTGCCCCTTCACCCAAACAAAACATATTTCACGAAGCGATGCGGCACAATGATGATAAAGGCTTATTAAGTCTAAGTTCTTTTTAGGCTTCTTGCAGTTCGTGAAACTTGTTATGCAATATTGAGAATCGGTATATACGGTTAATGTAGCTCCTTTAGGAACAGATTTAACAGCACTTATTATGGCAAGCATTTCCATGCGGTTATTCGTAGTGCCAACAAATCCTTTTTTAGACTCTTTTATTATTACACCGTCTTTAAGTATTATATAGGCAGAACCGCCTTCTCCATAAGGAGATATGTTATCACAGCTACCATCTGTGTATGCTTCATATTTAAGATTTGTTTCTTTCATTGTAATTATATTAATAATGAGTTATCTATTAAATAATAACCTGCTTTGATTTGAGGTAGGGGACTTGAGCAAATCATCCCCTTACCCGTAGAGAGTGTTTTCTCTCTTGCGGTTCGGGAATGATTCAAGAGAATGAGCCCGTCATCTCGGCTTTTTCGTCTCGGCTCTGAATTGGGTGCTTTCAATCTCGGCTTTCAGCTTCTACAGAGTTGGTTATCTCGTAACCTGCACCTGCGCACCAGTCTGCTTATTTCAATCGACTGCCTTCTTTCGTGCATCCCCTCACGGGCTTTCACCGTGAAGCTTCGGAAGGTTGTTTTAAATCTGTTATTGGTCGAACGTATTTTCCCCGATAGCCCTGCTGTATCCAATTCATGGAAAGCATACAATAACCGATTGTATGGATTTAATCTAACTAATAGGAAAGAAAAAATCCGTTGCTAAAGTAGAGCGGCAACGGATTTCCAAATATAAAGAAGGCTCACGTTTGAGCGATTGTTTAATCATATGTCTGTTGCCGCTCTACTTGCAACGGATGCAAAGTTGCAAAGTATTTTGCGATAAAAAAAACAGCCGATTATAGGTTGTTAACATATAAAGATAAACGAACAAGAATAGACCTGTAAAAAAACAAAAAGTTATGACATATAAAAATAGTTTAAAACGAATGTATCGGCTAAAATATGATACCGATTAAAAATAATTACAAATTAAATTACTGATTATCAGGTATATAAATATTAATGTTGTAATCGCAGCGGAATCACTTTTACAAAACGCTGATTACCAATAAGATAATCAGCGTTTTCTCTTCTAAAGCAGCTGGAAAATATAAAGTCACTTGACCCACTATTATACTCCTGATTAACCCATCAAAAAAAATATGAGATTTAAGTAGAGAAAAATGCATTTTAACCCGGAACAGTTTCAGTTATAATTCTTTATAGCAGATACTACTTCTTTTTAGCATTAATCTTTCTTACAGAATCTCCTGTTAGTTCAATTTTGTGTGCAGTATGTACAATTCTGTCCAGGATTGCATCTGCTACCGTAGGATCACCAATTGCATCATACCAACTTTCGACAGGAAGTTGGTATGTTATTATGATTGATTTTAATCCGTGTCTGTCTTCTATTATTTCCATAAGGATTGACCTTTCCCTGGCATCCAGTCCTATAAGAAACAGATCGTCTAGAATAAGCAGTGAACACTTTTCATTTTTTTTCATTTCAGATTCTATAGTTCCCTTGTTTTTGGCCATTTTAAGCTGTCCCATAAGCTTTGACGCATTGGAGTATAAAGTTCTGACTCCATTTTTGCATGCTTCATATCCTATTGCTGAAGCAATATAGCTTTTACCTGTACCGGAACTTCCCGTGATAAAAACATTCTGTCCGTCTTTTATAAAATCAAGAGATGCAAGTCTCTCAAGCTGGTTACGGTCAAGGTTACGTTTTATGGTATAGTCTATTTTCTCCATATATGCCTTATATCTGAAGTTGGCAGACCTTATCAGTCGCTCAATGCTTAATTGCGTCTGTAATCATACTCACTTTCTGGAAGCCATTTAAGGAATTCATCATTTGTCATACCATCAGAGGATGTTGTCCTACAGTCATTTCTATATGTTTCAAGCATACCGTAAAAACGTAATTTGGAGAGTAATTCCATTATTCTGTCCATATTTTTTTCGACTGTTCTATTTGTTTTATTATTACTTGTCATTTTTATCTATGTTTTTAGAGTTAAAATAATCCTTACCTCTGAGATTTCTGTGTTTAGGGGTAAGTTCCGGAGTCTGTCCTTCCATTTGGACATGATACTTTTCATCTTCCCTGTTTACAAGAATACTTTCAAGCTCGTTGAATCCGAACATGCAGGATTCCATTGCTATCTGGCATGCAAGAACCATTCTGTCATGTCCGAAACGTTCCACAAGACTTAATATACCATCAGCTGAACGTACTGCTTGAGCCGGATATTTTTTAGCTACGGCCACAAGCTTTATGTACTCCTCTACTATCGGATCGATTTTACGTGCCTTGCAGTATACATCATCCATTCTGATTCTGTATTCATGTAGTACTCCGGGAAGTTTATGGGAAGGTTTTTCTGAATATGTGAAAGGTGTATCATCCCTGCGATGTGTCGTAATGTGCCTGAATTTATGATATATCTCCACTGTATCCCCATCATACAGTAATTCTACAGTATCGCCGATATACTCTTTAGGGACACTGTAATAGTGATTGTTAAGCGATACATAACTGTTTCTCATGACAGTTGCCGTTTTCCGACTTTTTGATATAAATCTTGTAGTCGGTAATGTATGCAGCCTGTCTTTCTCTACCTCTATGAAACGCTCCTTACGGCTGTAGCTGCGGTTGTACATCTTTCGGCTGTTCAATGCATCCGTATGTTTCATTATTTCTATGTTCAAGGCTTCAAGATCATTGAATTTCAATCCTGTCATCTTTGAATAGACCTCCCTGTAAAGCAGTCTTACGGCATTTTCAACCAAAGCCTTGTCTTTGGGCTTGCGCACCCTTGCCGGAAAGACTACGCATCCGTAATGGTCTGCAAAAGCTGCAAAATCATCATTTATTACAGGCTCTATTCCACCGGGCTTTGTTACGGCAGATTTGAGGTTGTCGGGAACTATGGCATTGGGTACACCTCCAAAATAATGGAAGGCATTTTCACATGCCTGGATAAGATATTCTTTCTTTTGCGATGGTACAGCTTCGTAATACGTAATCTGGCTGCAAGGAAGTATAGCGGCAAAGACTTCTACGGGAACCTTATCACCTGTATTCCTGTCTGAAATATAGAGTTTGTCACCGGCAAAATCCACATACATCTGATCTCCGGCTATATGATCTATGCGTCCAACCGGTACTTTTACCTCCCTTTCACGTCTGAGATACAGGCAGAATGAACAATAGCTGTAACCTTGGGGACGGTTTCTCAGATACTCCTCATACAAGGACCTTCTTGTTGTTCCACGGGATTTAAGTCGTTTAATGTACTCAGGTATATGTTCTTGAAGATACTTATACTCTGCAGATCCTGTTGATTCGTTGTCAGTCTCCGTACCGAAAAGCTCGTGCAGATGATGCTCGTCCATTTTCAACAGGCGTTCCAACTCTATACCCATATCTTCGTATATATGGATTATCGTTTTACTGTATTACGTGAAATCTGAAGAGAAGAACTGATACTACGGATACTCATTCCTGACTGGTAGCACCGCAGTATGTGTTTGATTCTTATTTTCATTCTTTAAAATTTTTATTCGGTTAATAATACCGGGTTAAAATGCTTTTTAAAGTACAAAAAACAAGACTGAAATGTGGTAATTCTATAGGGTCAATTTTTATTATAATCTTAGTGGCTCAGTTTCGGTTATAAAAGTGGGTCAGGTCACTTTTACAATAGTGGGTCAAGTGACTTTATATTTTCCAGTTGGGGAACCCGACAAACACTACATCGTACTCTTTCAGATTTTTAATATGTGTGGCCAATGCAGGACGGGCGTTTTCGTCCGACTCCTTTTTGGCAGCATCGATCAGGGCCTTATGCAAACCAGGATAAGTATGTACGGTCTTTATCTCGAAAAGGTCGCCGCCGGTAGCCTCACTGATGACTGTGGCCACATATTCGGTATTGCCTTGCAGTTTGCCGTCCGATACCAACCGGCTGGCACCGGAAGAGGCATCCACGCCATCGGTTTCCGGAATGGAGAAGTAAGCCACAAGAACTTTTCCGCCGGAGCGAGAAACCGTTGTCGCTGTTTGCTGTCCGGTTGCGGCTGCTTCGGGTACATCCGCACTCTCATTGGCGGCAAAGGCGCAAAGGACAATAACGCACAGAGCTACTGCCAGTGTTCCGCCGATAAAATATCTTTTTTTCATGATTGTCATTTTTTTGTTGATAAACGATTGATATTCCTATTCGATAATCCCGATTCGTTTCAGCCATGCTTCCGTCCCGCTGGCATTGCCCGGCATGTCGATACCGGCATCGTCCGGACGGCCCGGTGTCGTGATGTCCTCCGGATCGAGGTCTTCAGGCAATGTTTCCGGAATATGTTTCGAATCGGGCGTTAATTTGTAAATCTTCTGCATCGACTCGTTCAGATAGGTCGTTGCACCGTAAGTGATGAACGGAACTATCACCTTGTCCTTCAAATCGTATGCTTCGAGAAACGTGCACACTACCATAGCGGGCTGGTGCCACCAGCAGGGCGAACCGATGAAAATCGTATCGTACTGCGCTATCGTTTCCGCATCGGGCAGGTTGGCCACACCCGGACGCAGGTCGTTGTAAGCCTCGTTCTGGATGCGGTCGCTGTCATCGTAAGGATTCACGGCATACGGTTCGGCAGCCTCGATGCGGCACACGTCCGCCCCGGTAAGTTCGACGATACGTTCGGCCACGGCCTGCGTATGTCCCTGCGCCGAGAAGTAAACCACGAGTGTTTTTCCGTTGTCGGGGCTGTCCGGAGTCGTCGGCTGCTCCGTTTCCGGTTTCGGCTCATCCTGTTCCGAGCAGGCAGCCATTGTTGTAAGTGAAAAAAATAAAAACGGGATAACAAACAATTTTCTCATATTCTTCTGATTTTATAAATGATTACATTTGTTCCTTCAGTATCTCGTAAATCTCATCCCTTGACAGTTGTTTGCAGCAACCCGGCATGATGAAGCAGGTGTCGGCAGCGGCACGGAGAATACTTTCATCAGTAATACCCATCTCGCTCCAACGGGTCGGCAAACCGATTTCCTTGATGAACGATTCGAGGACATCGATACCCATCCGGGCTGTTTCGAGAGAACTGTCAGCCTTTACGCCCCATACATTTTCTGCCATACGTGCCAGTTGCGCTTCGCCGGCATCCAACAAATGTCGGTAAAGTGCGGGGTGAATTACCGCCAGACCTTGTCCGTGGTTGCAGTCCGTATAGGCACCCACGGCATGTTCTATCATGTGACATTGGAAATCGGTCTGCTTGCCGAGTTTTAACATCCCGTTTTCAGCCATTGCCGAAGCCCACATCAATTCTCCGCGTGCGAAATCATCATCAGGATTCTGAATGAGACTGCGCAAATTCTTTATCACATTCCGCATGATCGCTTCGTTGATTTCATCAGACAGATTCAGGTTATGGGGCAACCCCATGTAAGTTTCCATACAATGACTCAGCGTATCGAATGCGCCGCTAATGACCTGATTCATAGGTACGGTCTTCGTCAAATCGCTATCTAATACGGCAAAAGAGTGATATGCGCCCCAAAGAGGTTGTTTCAGTTTCTTCTCCTCGTGGGTAATCACTGCTCCGCAATTCTGTTCTGCGCCTGTACCCGATGCGGTCACGACAGCCCCCATCGGCACGAACTCCGTCGCAAACAACTGTTGGGAATACTGCATATCCCAAATATCTTCATTGGTTTTCGCCTGTACCGATACGATTTTGCAACAGTCGATAACCGAGCCGCCACCTACGGCAAGAATAAAATCAATATGATTTTCCTTGACAAGCCGTGCTCCCTCCTGTACCTTGGCATAAGTGGGATTAGGCATGATTCCGCCGAAATCCGTCACATTCTTGCCCGATTCGTCCAGCCAGCTCCGTAACTTGTCATAAAGGCCGTTACGTTTCAGCGAACCGCCGCCATACGCCAGCAATACATTTTTACCGGCCGTTTTCAATTCCGTTTTAATCGCTTCTTCAGCGCATCCTTTACCAAAATACTGTTTGACAGGATATTCAAAAATAAAATTATCCATTGACTATCAAATTAAATATTAAACATTACTCAATTCACACAAATGCTTGCCCGTCGATATGCTCCAAGCGAGTAGCCGGTAAGTTTCTGAAATGTATATTCCAAGGCTTGCAGACTTGAAAAGCCCATTTCGGAAGCAATCTTTACAAACGGCTTATTCGAATGACAGACCTCTCTTTTTATCAGTTCCACGCGAAGTGTCCGGATATATTCAGGCAAAGTCATACCCGTTTCGGAACAGAACAAATCGTTCAGATAGAGTGGCGAGAAGGGAAATTTTCCACGAATATATTCTGCTGCTTGCCACTCGGATTTACCGGCATGTTCCGACATAAAATATTCTTCTGCCAATACCCTGGACTTTGCCACAACCCGCTCTTGCAAGTCCCCCCGTAAGATGAATTGCCGTCTGTAACTGCGGAGACAATGATCGAGCAATACGCTGAGATGCTTGCAGAGAAGCTCCGAAGTATAGCTGTCCGACGTCCTGAATAACTCAGCCATAATAGTCGCCACATTTCCGGCAATAGTCTGCAATTCCCGCCATGACAAATGCAAAGACTCATTCTCGTGATAACCGAAGAATGTATATTCGTCCCGTTTGTCGCAGAACGAAGAATGAGCCAATAGTCCGGGCGTAAAAAGGATACCGGCCGCCGGTACTTCAGGCAGTTGCCCGACCGGTGCTGGTTCGATAATTTCGCCGGGCGACTTAAACACTACGGTAGCAGACGTGAAGTCATAACATCCGCATCCGTAACGTTTATCCCCGCACCATGTCCGCCGGAAACAAATCGCATAGAAGTTCCCTTTGAAAGCCTGACCGTCCGGTAAGCTGCCGGAGGTAATAATACCGATATCGGGATGAAGGCAGCGTTGTCCGCAGTAACTGCAATATTGCTCCAACGTGGGTATCTCTACAAAACCGGTCATCTGTCAATATCCCATTTTCTTCAGCCACCCGTTCACTTCCTCTTCTTTTCCCGTCACCTGATTTCCATTGCAGGAAAATCCTTCCTCCACGACATCAGCCTCCGTTTCCAGTCGCTTAACCGTCGGTATCGTTCCGGACAACCCGCTTCCGAGATGAGTGGTGAATACGGCTATCCGTTTTCGGGACAAGTCGTATTCCTCAAAAAATGAATATACGGGCATGGGCATGTCGTACCACCAGATAGGATATCCGATAATAATAGTGGAATAATCATCCATATTATCTATATGCGACATCAGCTTGGGCAATACATGATTGTCATGTTCCTGTTTCGCAGCCTCGGCCAGTGGTTCGTAAGTTGCTGGATAATGTCCTTCCGCAACGGTAATGCGGAATAAATCCGCACCCGTCTGCTTTTGGATATACGTTGCGAAATATTCCGTAGAACTTGCATATCCGGTATCGACAGGGGCATAGCTGGCACCTGTCACGCCATCCACTTCATACGGCACTTGATGCGAAAAATAGACGACCAATGTCTTTCCGGTAGCTGTCCCGGAGTCGGTGTCCTGAACTTCGGCATTCGCATGCTTGCAACCCCATGTTACTATTACAATGGCGAATACAGCCAAAGCTGCCAGATGTTTTCTCCTCATTGCTATTGTCTTTTAGTCAGGTTATCCAAAATTTTGCGCATCGGTTCCGCCGATGCTTTCCCGAGATTTGTTTCCACGATGTCGAATACGGACTGCATCTGCATAGGGGGCAATCCCAGATGAAGGCAAATGCTGATATGCCCGTATGCCATTGGCTCCACGCCGCCAACGCCGGCAAGGATAGAAACGGTAGCAAGTTCGCGCTCCTTGTAGGTCAGCAGGTCGCGTTCGAAAATGTCACAGAAAAGATGCTCTTTCAGAAATTTTTCAATGGTAGGGGCAAATAACGCAAAGCCGCTTGCGGGAGCATCTGCCGGAAGCCCGTTCAGAGCAGAAAGAATGTCGCGGCCACGCGAGAACTTATCGCCCGTATTTGCAACAGGAGAAGCATCCCTTCCGACCGGGTCCTCGATACCCGTTGCCTTGCGCTCATCAAGCAATGCCATGAAAGTCTGTATCGCTCTCAAACTGCGAGGGAAACCACAATAGGCGTATGCGTGGATAAGCACCTCCTTAATCTCATTAACGGTCATTCCGGCAGAAAGTCCCTGCTTCAAAGCTCCGCGCAATCCGCCGAGTTCACCTTTGCCGGTAAAAGCGGCAATAGCCACAATGGCTTGCTGGCGTTTGTCCAGCGACCGGTTGTCCGATTGACAGGCATCTGTTGCGGCTTGTGCCGCGCCAAGATAGTCCGCATCATTGACAGGACAAATCCAAGTGACCTGGTTCGCTCCGGGATTACACTCTATGGCGATGTGCGCAAACCAGCGGTCAGGGGCTGCACCATGCCAGTGTTCCACATCGGGAGCAATCTCTACGATATCGCCGGGATAAAGCCTGCGGGCGGCTTTCCCTCTTTCCTGATAATAACCGATACCGGCAGTGGCTATCAGCAACTGGCCACCGCTGTGCGAATGCCAACTGTTACGGCATCCGGGTTCAAACGTGACATTGAACATAGGCGTATTCAGGCTTTCAACACTCGTCAACGGATGCAAATAAGCCTGCCCGATGAAATTCGGATTATTTACAAGAGGCTCTCCTGCCGGATAAGGTTGGGAGAACTGCTCTACCTTGGCTTGAGCAACGGCAGGTAAAGAGTTTATCGCTGTCATAAGAAATAAGAGTAATATTATTTTTGTTTTCATTTGTCTCGTCATTATTGTTTGAATACTTAACATCCGCATCCCAGCCGGTAGGCTTCCTCCACGGCATCCTTGCCTTTTATTTCACCGATTCCGAATGCACTGCCGTACACCCTGCCCTTTACGGAAGAACCGGACAGACAACGTACATAACCGAGCATATCATTCATAGTAGTTTCCATAGCCTGTTTGCCGTCCGCAGCGGTAGCAATCAAATAAAACTCCTTGTTCATCAGTCGTTTCCCTCCGGCAAGCGAACGGTCAATCATTACTTTGAGTTGTGCCGAAACCGAGTAATAATATACCGGAGTGGAAAGCACGATTACATCGGCATAGACCAGTTTGTCGAGAATACCGGCCATATCGTCCTCCTGCACGCACGTCCCTCCGTTACGCAGACAGGCTTCACAGGCAATGCAGGGTGCGATTTTCTTTTCCCGAAGAAGTAATTTCTCGACCTCATTTCCGTTTTCTCGTGCACCTTTGATAAAACTGTCACACAATAGTTCCGAGTTCCCGCCTTTTCGTGGGCTGCTCACAATCACCAATACTTTCTTATTCATTGTTAATTCTTGTTTGATTATAATTTCATAATCCGATTCGCTGCAAAAAAAACGCTCCGCATCATTCATAACCGCCAACGGTTCAGAGTAATCGCTCGTAATTTTGTCTTTGCAAAATTACTGTGCAAATAAATAGCTGTACCTATCTGAATTACAGATTCACTTACCAAAAACAACGGTTGTTTATTTCAGTCGCCATTTCAGAATTGCCGTACAGCCGAATGCTTGCACAAATTACGGATTCTCTTACCGAAATTACAGATTCACTGTTATATGGGATAAATCTTTCCTCCAAAATGGGTATCTTTGTACAGACGAATAATTGAAAAGAATGATGAACAAGAATATATCGAATATCAAGACCGTTTCGGAATACAACGACCTGTTGGGAGTTGAAACCCTGCACCCTTTGGTAAGCGTTATCGACCTTTCCAAAGTGGATCCGATTAACAACATGCGACTCATTTTCGACTTCTATGTCGTATTCCTGAAAGAAGATAAAAACTGCGATTTGCTTTATGGACGTCAACGTTACGACTATCAGAAAGGTTCGATTGTCAGCCTCGCACCCGGTCAGGTCATAGGAACAGAAGATACGGGGGAGAAGTTCCAGCCGAAGGGTTGGGCCTTGTGCTTTCATCCCGACCTGATTCGCGGCACGACACTGGGACGCAATATCAAAGAATACACATTCTTTTCCTACGAAGTGAACGAAGCATTGCACCTTTCGGAAAAAGAACGTACCATCATTATCGATTGTCTTGAAAAAATCCGGTACGAACTCCAACAATCCATCGACCGTCTCAGCAAGCGGCTCATAGCTACAAACATTGAATTGCTGCTCGACTATTGCCTGCGCTTCTACGAACGCCAGTTCATTACCCGGGGCAATGTCAACCACGACATACTGACTCGCTTTGAGCGGTTGCTCGATAACTATTTTATCGGGCCGAAAGCTGCACAGAACGGATTGCCATCGGTCAAGGAATGCGCCAATAAGTTATGTTTGTCCCCAAACTATTTCGGCGACCTGATAAAAAAAGAAACCGGAAAAACCGCTCAGGAATATATCCAATACCACTTGATTGAAATAGCCAAGGAACAAATACTCGATCCGGGAAAATCGATCAGCCAAATTGCCTATGGTTTAGGATTTCAATATCCGCAGCACTTTACCCGCCTGTTCAAAAGACTCGTTGGGCAGACGCCTAATGAATACAGGAGCGAAAGAATAACGGCATAATTCAACCGGATGGATATGGAAGAACTTAGAATAGATATGCGCAAACCCGAAGAGGCGAATCCGGCAGAAGGGATTCGCTGCGCGCAATTATGTTTCAGGATAAACCATACTATGCCTTATACCGAAGAATATGACAAGTTAATAAATGAGCTGTTCTTAGGTAATATCGGTGAAAATAGTCGGATAATGCCGCCTGTAAACGTAGTGCGCGGCAATAAGGTGAAAATCGGCAGGAATGTGGTAATCATGAACAACTCCCTCTTCATGGCGGCAGGAGGAATTACAATCGATGACGATGTGATGGTCGCCGCCAATGCCCAGCTTATTTCCAACAATCACGATTTATACGACCATCAGGTATTGACCTGCAAACCGGTTCATTTGAAACGGAACTGCTGGATCGGTGCCGGAGCAACGATTCTGCCCGGTGTCACCGTAGGGGAAAATGCAGTTGTCGCCGCCGGAGCGGTGGTGACCAAAAATGTAGAACCCAATACGGTTGTCGGAGGAAATCCTGCAAAAATCATCAGGCGGCTTTCCGATAAATAACCCGAAAAAGATGCTATTTCCGGTAATCCGTCGGATTAAGCCCGAGGTTCTGCTGCACGTAACGGCTAAAGTAAGCAGGCGATGAGAATCCGAACATATCGGAAATCTGGACGAACGTCAGCGACTTGTCGCGCAGCAGCCGCGAAATATCGAGAATCGTGTAACGGTTGATCCAATAGTTTGCGGCATATCCGCTGACCTTTTTCGACACCTCCGACAGATATTTCGACGTGACGCACAAACAGTCGGCATAATAGGACACTTCCCGATGTTCACGGTATGAGCCTTCTTCCAGCATTTTCAGAAAACGATTCATGATGGAAGCGTTCTGTGTGGAAATGTCGCTTTCACCGTAGATGCGGGCATGAAAATCAAAGAAGTCGAGGATGGCGGCCTGCATGGCGTTGATGAGCGTCTCGCGGTAGAAACGATGTTCCGTATCGGTGATGCGTTGTTCGAGCAGGTCGAAATCGCGTCGGCAGACAATCTGCTGTTCGGGCGAGAGCCGCATGACGGGATTGAGGAAGAGAGCCAGTTGTCCTTTCATGCCGTAATTGCTTTGCGGCGTACACAGCTCAACGAACCCGGGTGTCACATAGATGATTTTGCATCGGAAATCATCCGACGGTTCTATCCTTTCGATAAGTTTCCGCTTGCGGATAATGGACAAATCCCCCGCATGCAACTCGAAATCCCGTTCGTTGAAACGGTAGCGGCAAGTTCCGCCCAAGCAGAGCAAATGAGCCAGATATTCCTCCTCGGAGTCAGTCGGAATCCGACCGCCCCAATCAACAATGACAATATCTTTTTGCTCCTTCATAACCTCATCTTGTTTTCGAGTGCAAAAATAGCGAAAATACGGATTCGCTCTGTAATCGCACCCCTAAAACCATTGAATTACTGCATTTTTAACGGTTGCACGCATTTCCTTAGGCCAGTTCTTGCGAAACAATCGCTCGTTGGGCAACCGCCCATCGACAGAACTCATGATATGGCGGATTACTTTCGGTTTCATAACTTACTGCTTTATGGGTGATCCTCCGAATACTTCGCTCATCCGCATCGCACCGAGTGCCGCATCGATGTTTTCCACCTGTTCTGCGGTCAAATGAATATCGGCAGCCCCGATGTTCTCTTTCAACCGGCACAAATGTCGCGTGCCCGGAATAGGAACAATCCACGGCTTTTTGTTCATCATCCACGCCAACGCAATCTGCGACGGAGTGGCGTGATGCTCTTCCGCCAGACTTCCGATAAGGGCAAAAAGCGGACGGTTCTGCTCGAAGCTCTCCGGTCGGAACTGAGGCATCGACGCCCGGTAATCTGTCGCAGGGTCGAATGTCGTGTCTGCCGTATAACAGTCGGTCAGTAGCCCGTTGGCCAGTGGAGAGAATGCCACAAAACCGATTCCCAGCTCTTCGAGCACGGGGAACAGCTCTTCATGTCGGCGCGCCATCATCGAATAGCGGTTCTGTACGGCCGTGACGGGACAGACCTTGTGGGCACGGCGCAGATATTCTTCAGTCGCCTCCGAAATGCCCCAATGCAGGATTTTGCCCTCACGAATCAGGTCGGCCATCACACCTGCCACCTCTTCCGGCGCAACCTTCGGGTCGATACGGTGCTGGTAATAGAGGTCGATGCGGTCGGTACGCAGACGACGGAGCGATTCCTCGACCGAGTGGCGGATGGTCACCGGACGTGAATCGGGAATGACCGCATGTGTGCCGCCCGCTTCGGGACGGTCGAACGATATTCCGAATTTGGTAGCGATGACGACACGGTCACGAAACCGTTGCAGGGCTTTCCCCAACAATTCCTCGTTATCGTGAGGCCGGTCGGAAGTCCCGTACATTTCGGCCGTATCGAAAAAGGTATAACCCATCTCCACGGCATCGGCCAACAATTCCGTCATTTCTTCCTTGTCGGCCGGCGCACCGTAAGCATGGCTCATGCCCATGCAGCCCAGACCTACGGCGGAGACTCTCAATCCGCTCAATCCCAATACCCGGTATTCCATATCAATCACTCAATTTTGCGTTCCATACCATATTTTCGACCTGCTCCAAAGTAGCATTGAAGAAACGCTGCTCCTTGTCGAGCGAACGCATCTGCGCCATCTCCCCGTCGGTCAGTTCAAAGTCGAAAATCCGGATATTCTCTTCGATATAATCAGGATTCGTTGCGCCCGGAATGGCCGAGAACCCCTCTTGAATGTGCCAGCGAAGAATTACCTGTGCAGCCGTCTTGCCATGTGATTCTGCTATTTTCATGATTGTCGGGTCTTTCAACAATGCGCCGTTGCTCATCGCACCGCCCAATGGGAACCAGCAGGTGATGTGGATTCCGTAAGGCTTTACCTTCTCGCGCATGGCCAGCCGTTGTGCGTAGGGGTGGCACTCTATCTGAAGTACAGCAGGTTTTACAGTGGATTCGCTCATGATTTTGTTGAACACTTCATCGTTCGCATCGAAGTTGCTGATGCCCAACGCACGCACCTTACCCATTGCCACGGCTTTCTCCATATCTTTCCATGCACCCACGAAATCGCCGACAGGCTGGTGGACATACAGAAGGTCGATATAATCGGTTTGCAGGCGTGCCAGCATCTCGTCGATGGCTTTCAGTGTCTTGCCCTCACCGTATTCCGTAGGCCACAGTTTCGATGTAATCCATATCTCCTCGCGCGGGATTCCGCTCTCTTTCACGGCTTCTCCGACACCGCGTTCATCGTTATAGGCATGGGCGGTATCAATATGCCGATAGCCGGCTTTCAATGCCGTCAGACACGACTGCTTGCATATCGCGTCGGAAGGCTGCATGAATGTTCCCAATCCGAATTGCGGCATCAGTACACCGTTGTTGAGTTGTACCATCGGTACATTGGCCGCCGTCTTATAAATATCCTGTGCGGAAACAGAAACGCAGGCCATCAAGGCCGCGCACATAAACATTGCAATAAACTTCTTCATATTCTTATCCGTTTTAATGATTTACTGGCACAAAATTAACCGGACTCCCTCACAACGGGCTTACGAGAAATACGGCTTGAATTACAATTATTTCGGTTTTTGAATATCGGGTTGCCTCTATCCGTAAAAACAGCAATATGAATCGAAATTTGTATAACAACTCCCGAAAAGCAAACATGTAATTTTGCTGTCGGGAATAATCAATAACAATGATGAATATGAACACAGTAAAATTGAATAACGGCGTCGAAATGCCACAGATAGGCTACGGCGTCTATCAGGTATCGCCCGCCGAGTGCGAGCGTTGCGTCGCAGATGCGCTGAGCGTGGGCTATCGCATGATTGACACAGCGCAGGCATACCACAATGAAGAGGGTGTGGGTAACGCCGTGCGCCGCAGCGGCATCGACCGCAAAGAGATTTTCCTCGTGTCGAAAGTCTGGATTTCAAACTACGGCTACGAAAAGGCAAAGGCTTCCATCGACGAGAGCCTGCGTAAGTTGCAGACCGACTACATCGACCTGATGCTCCTGCACCAGCCGTTCTGCGACCGTTATGGCGCATACCGCGCACTGGAAGAAGCGTACAAGGAAGGAAAACTCCGCACCATCGGCGTCTCGAACTTCTATCCCGACCATTTTATCGATATCGCCAGCAACATGGAAATCGTTCCGGCGGTCAATCAGGTGGAAACGCACGTCTTCGACCAGCAAATCGAGCCGCAGCGCATCATGGAGGAGTTCGGCACGCGCATCATGTCGTGGGGACCGCTTGCCGAGGGGCGCAACGGTTTCTTCACAAATCCGATGCTTGCAGAAATCGGTAGCAAGTACGGCAAAAGCGTGGCGCAGGTCGCCCTGCGTTGGCTCATCCAGCGCGGCGTCATCATCATCCCCAAATCGACTCACATAGAGCGGATGCAGCAGAATGTCGACATATTCGATTTCGCACTCTCCGACGAGGATATGGCCGCCATCGCCACGCTCGACACGGGCCGTAGTCTCTTCTTCGACCACCACGATGCGGAAACCGCCCGCATGTTCATGGGATGGAGGTAAAGAAGAAATAAACCTCTACCGACGAACACTGCGTAAAAAAATCAGAGCAACCGGCAAATCATGGTTTACCGGTTGCTCTTTGCTATTTGTATACACTCCGAATACCGAAGCAGAATTATAATAATAAAGAATAGACAAAATCGAGAGTTATAAGGTTTATAGAGATTGTTAGCTATTGAAATTGTGGTAGAAAAATTAGCAGATAAATAAAAAATATTACCTTGGCGATACAAAAGGAGAGAGTTACTATAAGTATATTCAAGGTCTTATTTTACTAATGGAAAGATATTGGAATGAAATTGTAACTATCTGATTGTAAAAATCTTCAATAAAAAGTATTATTTGCCACAAACGATAAACGGTATTTTTATAAATTTGCATTATGATAGAAAACAGCCATTTAAATCATATTGAATCACAGATAAAATCCGAATACTTGTCCGTTCCTTCCAAAGCAATTCTTTTGGAGGAAGGAAAAGTTGCAGAAAAACTCTATCTGATCCGTAAAGGTTGTCTGCGGCTGTTTTTCTATAATGGAGGGAAAGATATTACTTTTCAATTCTTTTTCGAAGGGGATTTTGTCGCCTCATTCGATAGCCTATATAAACGCACGCCGAGTCTTTTCTATTTGGAGAGTATCGAACCAACTGAACTCACGGTTATAAGAAGAGAGGATTTTTACAACCTAATCAACAATAATTTGTCGTTTAGACAGTTGTATGAAGAAAAACTCATAGACCGTTTTCATGCTTACCAACAACTGTTCTTGTCAAGAATAAAAAACACACCGCAACAGCGATATGAAGAATTGCTGAAAGAGTATCCCAACATAATACAGCGTGTTCCACAACATTATATAGCGTCTTATCTTGGCATAACTCCCGTTTCTTTATCACGCATAAGAAACCGTCATTAACTTCATTTCTTTACAATTGTTATCGTTCTGATTCTACTTGAATACCGAATTTTGTACCGTAAATATGAAAACGGTAAGCAATGAAGAAGATTTTTGTAATAGACTGGATTTTGGTTTTTGTGTTTGTTTTATCAGCATTTTCCGGAATAGGATTGCATATTGCCGGACATGGCAACAGCCACGAAGTATGGCATAATTGGGCTGTATTTCATGTTTTGACCAGCTTTTTATTTTTTGTGGCGGCAATATTCCATATAACAACACATTGGGGATGGTATAAAGGAACAATTAAGAATGGGCTTGGCAAAAAAAGTAAAATTACGGGGGTGCTTTCGGTTGTGTTCTTACTTGTATCTGTTACCGGAATTATCTTATTGGGAGTAAACGGGGCTAATTCCGACATAGGATTATTGCACTATGAAATAGGGATTGTCACAATAATTCTATGTGTCGGACATATATTGAAACGAATCCATTTATTGCGCAAATCGCTAAAATAAGCAATCATATAATGAATAAATATGAGAAAATAAATTGGAGCAGCAGGTATTCCGATAATTATCGCCTGTGTGGTAACCGATTATTGAAAATCTATTTGTATCTTTGTATCTGGAAAAGTGTTCTTTTGACTTAATGCGAAATATGGTGAATATGTGTAGTTCGCTCGTTTCTAAATCGTTACCCATTCAAGAAAATAGAAACTCTAATTAGCTGTATCTCAATCAGAAAAGAAATCTTGAATGTCTTGCTACATATGTAGTTAGACTTATTGGTAGCTTTAGCTGTTCTCCAATCTCTTTTAAATGGTTGTTTACCTTTGCTAACACTTTATGCAACCTGTTTGCTACCTGTACTTCTGTCTTGTGGAATGACGAAAGAACAGGAAACAGATAAGGCGAATGTTCGTTGCTGTACTTCTTTATAATCTCAACAGCCTTATCCTGCAAGGGGATAATGATTTGCTTCTTGGTCTTCTTCCTGTAATAGACAAGCTGACCGTCCACTATATTGCTCCGTTCCAGCATAGCCATATCAATGAAGTTGATTCCAGCAGTGAAGTAGGAGAATGTAAACAGGTCTATCACCAAACATTCCATGTCAGACTTGCCTTTATAATTGACAATCTTTTGAATGTCATGTTTGGATATTGCTCTCTTGGCTGTCTGCTGATTCACCTTTGACAACTTGTAGGAACTGAAAGGATAGGCGGTGGTCTGCTTGGATTCAATAGCTCTGTTGAACACTGCACGCAAATGTCTAAGTCGTGTGCCTATCGTATTTATGGCGTAATGGTTTGACTTCATCCATTGCTCATATTTCTTTAACCAAGCAACATCAATATCAGAGAATGGTATGTCAAGATGCTTGTTGAACTTGATAAAAGATGAGTAGGACACTTCAAACATTCCTGCATATCTGAGCCTGTTCTCATTTTTAAGAGCTTGAATATAGCTTAGAAATCCTTCTCCAACAGATACGGGGGGCTTGGATTGGAAGGTGTCTGTGGATTGGAGTAGGGTTGTAGCAGTAAACTCTGCGTTATTGACTTTTTTATCCAAGATGATTCTTTGAAACTCGTTAATCTTCTCGTTTATGAGAATGAGCAATGCTTCATAGTTTGGACACTTGGGCTTGGGTAGGTTCTTCTTGAAGTCCCAATGTACAGGATTGACAGAGATTCCTAAGCTCTTGTACTTCTTCTTTCCATTCTTACAGATTCTCACCATAAGTGGTGATTCGCCATTCTTTAAAACCTTTGATTTGTAACACGTTACATTAACAGTCGCTTCCATTCTTGGTTTAACTCTCGGTTTAACTGAACCAAGTAAACCGGCGCGTTTAAGGCATAAAAAAAGAGAGTTACTTTGGTGTAACTCTCTGATTCTTTGGTGATCCGCTTGGGGCTCGAACCCAAGACCCCAACATTAAAAGTGTTGTGCTCTACCTGCTGAGCTAGCGAATCAAACCTGTGTTGCATTCATTTCCTGATTGCGAGTGCAAAGGTAGGTGTTTATTTTTAATCTGCCAAATATTTTAGAAGAAAATGTGAAAATAATCTTTTGTTTAATTTTTAATATATTGATTATCTGTGTGTTAATCAGAAAGATTTTTTTGAAAAGAATATTTAAGAACATACTTAATAATCGTCAAAAGCCTGGAAAGGTTTGTAAGATTCTTGTTTTTTTACTTACTTTTGGCAAAGTATTTGTATGATTTTAAATTGAATAGAAACACATAAAGTATAATTATATGTATTGGATTTTATTTATTGGCATTGCACTCATCAGTTATTTAGTACAGTCGAATTTGCAGAGTAAGTTTGATAAATACTCTCGCATGGCATTGAGCAACGGTATGACGGGTAGGGAGATTGCAGAAAAAATGTTGCGTGATAACGGTATTTACGATGTGAAAGTAACCAGCACTCCCGGAATGTTGACAGACCATTATAATCCGACAAACAAAACTGTCAATCTGAGTGAAGGAGTTTATAATACATGTAGCGTGGCTGCTGCGGCAGTTGCTGCGCACGAATGTGGACATGCTGTTCAGCACGCCAGAGCATATGCTCCCTTGCAGATGCGTTCGGCTTTAGTTCCGGTTGTTCAGTTCTCCTCTTCTATCGTACAGTGGGTACTGCTGGCCGGTATGTTTATGATTAATACTTTTCCGCAGTTGCTGCTGATTGGTATCTGTCTGTTTGCTATGACTACCTTATTTAGTTTTATTACGTTACCGGTAGAAATAGACGCCAGCCGTCGTGCTTTGGTATGGTTAAGCAGTGCAGGGGTAACAAATATGTCGAACCACCGTCAGGCACAGGATGCGTTGAAGTCGGCTGCATATACATACGTTGTTGCTGCATTGAGTTCACTGGCTACCTTGGTTTATTACATTATGATATTTACCAACCGCCGCGACTGATAACAGCAGTTTAATAATATAAAGCAGGCGCAGAAGTATGTAGGCCTACTACGGCTGACATGCTTTTGCGCTTTTTTATTGTCTGTATCAGGAAATATCTTCTTCTGTATCAGCTTTCAAATTCAAATATTTCATGTATTTTTGCAACGAAATAAATAAACTTTGATTCATTATGGCAACAAAACCAGGTATACCAAAAGGAACAAGAGATTTTTCGCCTGTTGAAATGGCGAAACGTAACTATATATTCAATACCATTCGCGAAGTATTCTATTTGTATGGATTTCAGCAGATAGAAACTCCTTCTATGGAAAACCTGTCTACCCTGATGGGAAAGTATGGTGAGGAAGGAGATAAATTGTTGTTCAAGATACAGAATTCCGGAGATTATTTTTCAGGACTTACTGATGAAGAGTTGTTAAGCCGTAATGCAGCCAAGCTGGCAAGTAAGTTCTGTGAAAAAGGTTTGCGTTATGACTTGACAGTACCTTTTGCCCGTTATGTGGTGATGCACCGTGATGAAATAAGCTTTCCTTTCAAGCGTTTTCAGATACAGCCCGTATGGCGTGCCGACCGTCCTCAGAAAGGCCGTTATCGTGAATTTTATCAGTGCGATGCCGATGTCGTAGGCAGCAATTCGTTGCTTAATGAAGTAGAGCTGGTACAGATGATTGACGCAGTATTCAGCAAGTTCGGTATCCGGGTGTCTATTAAGATTAATAATCGTAAGATTCTGACAGGTATTGCAGAAATCATCGGTGAAGCTGATAAGATTGTCGATATCACCGTAGCTATTGATAAGCTTGATAAGATTGGTCTGGAAAATGTCAATGCCGAACTGGCTTCGAAAGGCATTCCGCAGGAAGCTATCGACAAGTTGCAGCCAATAATCTTGTTAAGCGGTTCGAACGAAGAGAAGCTTGAAACACTGAAATCTGTACTTGCTGCCAGCGAAACAGGCTTGAAGGGAGTAGAAGAAAGTGAATTCATTTTGAAAACAATCTCTACACTTGGAATCAAGTCGGAAGTTGAACTGGATTTGACTTTGGCACGTGGACTGAACTATTATACTGGAGCTATTTTCGAAGTTAAGGCGCTCGATGTGCAGATTGGTAGTATCAGTGGCGGTGGACGATATGACAACTTGACAGGTGTATTCGGTATGGATGGAATGTCGGGAGTGGGTATCTCTTTCGGTGCCGACCGTATATACGATGTGTTGAATCAGCTTGATTTGTATCCGGAAGATGCATCATTCGGTACTCAGCTTTTGTTTGTCAACTTTGGAGAAGCAGAAGCAGCGTATGTGCTTCCGGTATTAGCTAAGGTACGTGCTGCTGGTATTCGTGCTGAAATTTATCCTGACAGTGCGAAAATGAAGAAGCAGATGAGTTATGCAAATGCGAAAGCTATTCCGTTTGTTGCTATAGTGGGAGAGAATGAAATGAACGAAGGCAAGGTCATGCTGAAAAACATGGCTACTGGCGAACAGAACTTGCTGGCTCCCGAAGAATTGATCGCTGCTATACGCTGATAGAAAGAAAATTTTTATTTGTTATTTCTCACCCCCTTCACATGCTTAATGCAATGTGAAGGGGGTGAATTGTATATATATATCGAGTATTCAAGCAAACCAAATCATAGGCTGAATTTATCTGGAAAAGTGATTTCTATATGTGCATTAAATTATCAGCTTGTTTGCCGGAATTTATCCTGATGTTTTTTTTTTATTTTGTACAAAAAAATAAAAAATATCATCATGTTTTTACTAAAAGAAGCTGATAAATTTTGAAGGGTAAATGAATATTCTTGATTAGATCTTATTTTATACTATAAATTGGAATTTTCCTCCAGTAAGATATTTCAGTAATACAAACGTAATTGGCTTGTAAGTAAATCATCAAAAGGATGCAATCGGCACGAAATATCACCGCTCTATTTTTGCATCAGAAAAAATTAGTAGCGAAGGATGATTAAAACTAACAAGATGTTTCTTACAGCTTCGGCGATGATTCTAAGTGTCAGTGCCCAGGCTTTTACTTTAAAAGGTGTGGTTGTTGATAACTCAACGAAAGAACCGCTTATCGGAGCAACTGTTCAAGTAGGTGGAACCACGACAGGAGTTATTACTGATATCTACGGACGGTTCGAAATTAAAGATATAAAAGGTAAAACATGTACGTTGATTGTACAGTATGTTTCTTATAAGACGCAGGAAATTGTTGTAGAAAAAGGACAGAAGGATGAGCTGGTTATAGCACTTGCTCCCGATAATCAGCAGCTTGATGAGGTTACGGTGGTAGCTAAAAAAAATCTGGAGAATGAACGTTCGTTGATGATGGAGCGTCAGAAGTCGAGTGTAGCTATCGAAAATATCGGGGCGAAGGAAATGAGTACAAAGGGAATTTCCAATGTAGAAGAAGGCGTAAAGAAGATTACCGGTGTGTCGGTTGCTTCGGCTGGACAAATCATTGTACGCGGACTGGGTGACCGTTACAGCACGACGACATTGAACGGGTTGCCTATTGCTTCTCCCAATCCTGACCATAAGTTGATACCGCTTGACTTGTTCCCGTCTTCTACCGTGAAGAATATTACCGTAAGTAAAGTCTATGAGGCCAATTCGTTTGCTGATTATTCAGGTGCACATATCGACATAGGTACAAAAGAGCAGACTGGTGAAGATTTTTTCAGCCTTTCGTTTAATACCGGGGGCAAGTTCAATACTTTAGGAAAAGATACTTATCAGATGGATCGTGATGGAACTTTGTTTAAAACTCCGTCACTTGACAATAAGTTACGTGATATGTCGCTAGTGGATTTTGAGGAATATGCCGGAAAAAACCAGTCGTTCAATACCAGTTTTGATGTATCTCGCAGTAAGTCTTTACCTGAATTTGGTGGAAACGTAGGGTTTGGAAAGAATTTTGATATAAACGGGAATACTCTTAGCTTGCTGGCTTCAATGGGGGTAAGCAATGAACAGCAAACGATGCTTGATGCCAGTGTACGTACGCTGGAGGCTACCGGAACCACATTGAATGATTTCAGTTATGACAGTTATTCCAGTGAACTGAAGATTGCCGGATTAGGTAGTCTGGGATATAGTTTCCGTAAGCAAGACCAGTTGAATTATACTTTTTTCTATGCCCGCAATGCTATAGACAATTACATGCTTCGTGAAGGATATGATTATGAAGATCATAACTTGATTGGTAGCAATAACGTAACGCATGTCTATACATTGCAAAACCATCAGTTGGGTGGAAAACACTTTTTCGGTGACAAATGGAGTATGAACTGGAGTGGTTCGTATAGCAAGACTTCGAGTGATGAACCCGACCGCCGGCAGATTATGTTTATCAGAGAAGGTAGTGAAATCAATTTGTTTAAGCTGAACCGTCAGGAAACCATGCGTTATTTTGGTGTACTTGATGAAAAAGAATGGGTAGGCAATCTGTCGGGTGACTATAAATTTGGAAACCAGAACAAGTTGCAGGCTGGATTTACTTACAAGGACAAGACACGCGACTATAGCTCAACTCGCTTTTACTATAATTTGAATAAGTTGAATCCGGTGATTGGAGGTGAAGAGGATATTTATACACCTTCCGGTTTCCTGAATCAGGAAGCTATAGAAAGTGGACTTGTTTCCATCTCACGCTCTCAGCAGCCCAAAGACAGTTATACAGCTGGAAATAAAATTTATGCAGGATATATTTTAGTTGATATTTATCCGGTAGAAGCTCTATTGGTGAATGTGGGAGTACGCTATGAAAGCAGTAAGCAATGGGTGAATTATGCAGAAGACGGAGGAAAGTTGCAGCGCCGTGACTTAAACAGTAACGATTTGTTTCCTGCCATGAACTTACGTTATCAGCTGGATAAAAGAAACAGTCTTCGTTTTTCATTCTCGCGTACAGTGACGCGTCCTTCATTTATCGAAATGGCTCCTTTCCTTTATCAGGAATCGTATGGTTCGGCACAGATCCGAGGTAATGCAGATTTGAAGAACGGTTATAACTATAACCTTGATTTGCGTTATGAGTTCTTTGGAGAAAATGGTGACATGTTCTCGGCAACAGCTTATTATAAACATTTGGAAGACCCTATTGAGCAGATCCAGCAATTGTCGGGAGGAGCTACTATCCATTCGTTCCAGAATGCCAATAATGGTATGGCTGCCGGTTTGGAAGTTGAATTCCGTAAAGAACTGATACGTGATTTACGTTTGGGAGCCAATGCTTCGTTTATGTATACTGACGTAAAGCTTCCCGAAGGAGGAGCGTATACCAATACTCAGCGTGCTTTGCAAGGAGCATCTCCTTATCTGGTGAATGCTGATATCACTTATACTCCGCGTCTGGATGATGTGAAACAGTTGAGTGCAGCTTTGGTCTATAACCTGCAAGGTCCTCGTATTCAGTCGGTCGGTATTTCCGGACTGGGAGATGTCAAGCAGCAGCCGGTACATACTATGAATTTTGTGGGTAGCTTTAAATTCAATGAAAAGGTTTCATTAAAACTACAGATAAACGACTTGCTCAACCAGCCTGTTATCTTTAAGCAGGAAGTTCCTTCTACAGGAGAAAAGGTCGAAGTTGAACGTTTCAAACGTGGAAGCAGTTTTGAAATCGGTGTGACATATAACTTATAATCGAAATAAATTCTAAACAACTAACTTAAACAAAACATTTTGAGTATGAAAAAGAATTGGAAGTTTGCAACAATGGCATTGATAGCTGGTGTTTCTCTTTTTGCAACCTCTTGCAGTAGTGATGAAGATCCTATCAATAATCCGGGTGATGGAGGTGAAGATACCTATGTTCTTGACAGCGATATTACCGAAAATGTAACGTTGGAAACTGGAAAAACTTATACACTCAACGGAGGTGTGCATGTAAAATCGGGAGCAACTCTTACTATTCAGCCGGGAGTTACTATCGTTGCACAACATGATGAAACAGTAGATTATATTCTTATCGAACAGGGAGCTAAGATTGATGCGCAGGGTACAGCTGCACAGCCTATTGTCATGACTTCTGAAAAGAAAGAAGCAGGAGCTTGGGGAGGTTTGCATATCTGCGGTTATGCTCATACAAATAATGGATTGGGAAAATCAGAAATAGGTAATGCACCTTATGGAGGAAACAATGATGCAGACAACTCTGGTACATTGAAATACATCCGTCTGGAATATACCGGATATGCTTTTGATGAAGAACATGAAGCAAACGGAGTTTCTTTCTATGGTGTTGGTAATGGAACTACTGTAGAACATTTGCAGGCTTATCAGGGATCGGACGATGGATTTGAATTCTTTGGAGGTTCTGTCAATGTAAAATATATGGTTGTGACAAGCTGTAGTGACGACTCTTTCGACTGGACTGAAGGATGGAACGGGAAAGCACAGTTCCTGGTTGCTTATCAGGAAGGTGAATCTTCACTGGGATATGCTTGCGACTGCCTGATGGAATGTGACAATAATGGTACTAACAATGCGGCAACTCCGGTTGCACATCCGACAATCGCCAATGCTACTTTAATTGGAAACGGTGGAGATGCTCAGGGAGTACGCTTGCGTGCCGGTACTCAGGTAGAACTTTACAATACAATCATAACAGGCAAAGGCAAACCGCTGACAGTGGAAACAAATGAAACAGAGAATGCTTTAAAAGATGGTACTTCAAAACTGGAGTATGTTGCTATCAGTGGTGAATTGTCATCTAAGCAGGGAATCTATACAAATGCAGACTTTGCTCAGGCTACTGGCAATCTGACAAATCAGGAATTCTCATGGACAGGCAAATATGTAGGTACTCTTGACGGAGGAAAAGATTTGTCTGCAGACAGCTTCTTTACTAAAACCGATTATAAAGGTGCTGTAAAGAGCGGTGACGACTGGACTTCTGGTTGGACACTATAATATCAAGTCTTGCCAAGAGGCATACGAACTTCTGCTTTTTATCCGGAACCGGTTGCTGATGCTCGGTTCCGGATTCTTTTTTATAGGCTATTCGTTTTCATCCCTATCTTCATCCTGACTGATCAGGCGTGAAGATAGTTTCTTTTTAGGGGTAATTCCCAGTTCTTTCAGCATTTCTGCCTGGCGGATAACATTTCCTTTTCCTGCCGATAATTGTCCGAGTGCAGTATCGTAAGCTGCTGAAGCAGTCTTTAAAGTTTCACCTATACGTTCGAATGTTTCGGTAAAACTTGCTAATTTTTCGTATAAAGCAGTACCTCTTTTTACTATTTCCCGGGTGTTTTTTTCCTGATATTCTCGTTTCCACAGATCGAGTGCCAGCCTGAGTGCTGCTATCAAGTTGGTAGGACTCATCAGGACAACCTTTTTCTTGTAGGCATAGTTCCAGAGATTCGGATCTGTTTGCAGAGCCAGTACATAGGCAGGCTCGTTAGGAATGAACATCATTACGAAATCGAGCGAGGAGATATTATATTTAGAGTAATCTTTCTGACTTAGTTCATCGATATGAGCTTTTACAGAGGATAAATGAACTTTCAGGTATTGTTCCTGTTCGCTACGTTCAGAGCTGTTTACATAATTGGCATAGGCTGTGAGTGAAACCTTTGAGTCGATGATTACCTGGCGGTTGTCGGGGTACTTTACCAGAACATCCGGTTGCAGGCGTTGGCCGTTTTCGTTACGTAAAGGTTCTCCATGCTCATCTTTTAAAAATTCCTGGCGGAAATATTCTTCTCCTTCACGCAGTCCGGAATTTTCGAGAATCGATTCCAATATCATTTCGCCCCAGTTCCCTTGTGTCTTTGAATCACCTTTCAGCGCACGGGTCAAGTTATTGGCTTCGTCACTGATTTGTTTGTTCAGTTGTACCAGTTCCTTAATTTTGTCTTCCAGTGAAAAACGCTGCTTCGATTCTTTGTCGTACACTTCAGCTACCTGATGTTTGAATTCGTTCAGATTTTCTCTGAAAGGCTTTAATAAGTTGCTGAGACTTTCGGCACTTAGTTTATTGAATGATTCTGCCTTCTGCTGGAATATTTTGTTGGCGATGTTTTCAAATTCCATATTGAACTGACGGCGTAATTCTGCTACTTCTTGCTTTTGTGCATCCAGCTTTTCTTGCCACATCTGTTTTTCTACCTGTTGCAACTCTTCTACATGTTTCTGCTGCAATTTCATCTGTGTTTGTAATGCCGATACTTTACGTGATGCCAACAGATATCCCAAAGTGATTCCGGCAGCCAGTCCTATTAATAAAAATATGATTTCCATTATTCTTCCTTATTTTTTTATTCTGCTTGTTACCTTATATAATTATAAAATTTTTCTCCGTAAACACTTTTACCAAGATTTTTGTCAGGGGCTTTGGGCTTTGCTTGTGCATGCATAATCCCCTTTGCGAAGTTAGGAAAAAACCGGAAACCCTAAAAAAGATTAGAAACTTATCCATTATCTTCTTTAAAAAGAGTGATAACTGATTTATTTTTTATATGCTTGCACTGTTATTTGTTCATACATTTAATCATTTATGAAACACACCAAATTTATCACCCTAACTGTTGGAATGTTTTTTGCTCTTTCTTCATTTGGAAATACTTCTGAAGATCCGTTGAAAATTGTACAGAAAAGTATTTTGGAAGATCCTCTTATGGAACAAGTAAGCCGGATAGCTCATCATACAGTATCGACTGGTCTTAATGCCGGGGATGGATACGGTGAAGTATGGATACGTGATTTCAACACTTTTATACAAGTAGCCATGGATGTCATGCCTGACCAGCAAGTTCAGGAATGTCTGAACACTTTTTTCATTTTCAGGGAGAAGGTGGTGACATTGTAGACGGATATATGGATATCCGTAAAGCTAATTTGAACGATCCGGAGGGCTACCGTTATCGTCTGTCTGAAACCTGTCCACAGTATGCTGCTCATAAAAATACAGTAGAAACCGATCATGAAACGTCATTGGTACAGGCTGTTTATCAATATGTAAAAAAGAGCCAAAGCACAGCATATCTGCAAACTGTAATTAACGGAAAAACGGTAGAACAGCGTATGGATGAGGCTCTGCAATACCTCATGAATGAAAAATTCAACAAACAATATGGATTAATTACAGGAGCTACTACCGCCGACTGGGGAGATGTACAGCCTGAGCACCCTTGGGGGGTAGCGATTGATGAGAATACGCATTATACCATTGATATTTACGACAATGCCATGCTGGTGCTGGCTATTGACAACTTTAAGGAAGTTGCGGTAAACAAGGCATATGGAGAGAAATGGGAGAGTGTAAAAAAACAACTGATAACCAATATCCGCAAACATTTGTGGGACAGCCAGCGTCAGAAATTTATTCCACACATCTATCTGAATGGTTCTCCTTTCCCTGAAACATTTGATGAAAATCAGGTGTATTATCATGGTGGTACAGCAGTTGCCATTTTGGCCGGTCTGCTTACAAAAGAAGAAATAGCACATGCCAATCAGCGTATGTTGGAAAATGTAGAAAAAGCACATGCCTAGACTATCGGCCTGACTATGTATCCGACTTATCCGACAGGCAGTTTTCAGAATGTAGGAATGCACCCCTACGGTTATCAGAATGGAGGAGACTGGACATGGTTTGGTGCCAGAATGATCTGGGGACTGACAGAAAATGGTTTTATAAAGGAAGCTTATGAAGAACTGAAGCCAATGCTGGAAAGAGTGGTAAAGAACAATGGGTTCAATGAGTGGTACACTCCGGCAGGAGAACCAAAAGGTTCAGGTACTTTCCGTGGTGAGGCTGGTGTTTTGTGCAGAGCTATCGAAGGTTTGCGGAAATGGGCAGAAAACTATCAGTCTGTATCAGTTGAGGAAGCTCAAGGAGGAATGGTATTATTCACCTTTGGACAATCAAATTCTGCCAATCATGGTGTTGGAAAATATCAACCGGAGCATCAGGTTTACAACTATTTCGAAGGTCGTCTTTATCCTTCTTCCGGTCCACTGATTGGAGCGACTGGCTACGGAGCCAGCGTGTGGAATCGTTTGGCAGATAAACTGATCGATGAGAAAATAACGACGAAAGTCACTTTAGTTCCCATCGGTGTAGGAGGTGTAGAAATAGCAGCCTGGGCTAAGGGAGGCTATTTGTATGATAAACTGACCCAAACTATTGCCCTGTTGAAGGAGCAAGGACTCATTCCCTACTATATCCTGTGGCATCAGGGAGAAACCGATAATATTAAGAATACTTCGAAAGAAGAATATATTCGTCAGTTTGAGACTATCCGCGAAGCTTTTAGAAGCCAGGGCATCGAAAGTCCTATTGGTATAGCTATTGCTTCTTATCATCCAGAATGTATAGATAGTGAAGATGGTAATGATTCTCAGATACGAGAGGCGCAACAAGCTCTCTGCAAAAAATACAGCGATCTTTTCATCGGTCCGGATACCGATAAATTGAACAAAGCCCTTCATCGTCCCGACGGAGTACATTTTTCTCACATCGGTCTTGATGCGCATGCAGACGGATGGGTTAAAGCCATAAAGAAAGTCAGATAAGTGTCAGCGCTGTCTGAGTATATGTCAGAAAATCGTGCCAGAATGTCAGTTTATGCTTTTGGCACGATTTTCGCTATTTATATAGCGTCCGGCAGAAAAGAAAAGCCATGGACAGTTTAATCAAGTATAAACAATAAAAAATATAAAGACTATGAACATTAAACCATTAGCAGACAGAGTCCTGATTCTTCCGGCTCCTGCAGAAGAAAAAACAATCGGCGGTATTATCATTCCTGATACAGCAAAAGAAAAACCATTGCAGGGTGAAGTTGTGGCAGTAGGAAATGGCACAAAGGATGAAGAAATGATATTGAAAGTTGGCGATACAGTATTATATGGAAAATATTCAGGTACTGAAATCGAACACGACGGAGTAAAATATCTGATGATGCGTCAGAGTGACGTTCTCGCAGTTTTGGGATAATTCATAAGTTGAACTTTTAAAACATTAAGATTATTATGGCAAAAGATATTCTCTTCAACATTGATGCTCGCGATCAGTTGAAAAAAGGTGTAGACGAATTGGCTAACGCTGTTAAAGTAACTCTCGGCCCGAAAGGTCGTAATGTTATTATCGAAAAGAAATTCGGTGCTCCTCATATTACAAAAGACGGTGTAACAGTTGCCAAGGAAGTAGAATTGAGCGATCCGTTCCAGAATACAGGTGCACAGTTGGTTAAGTCTGTAGCTTCGAAGACTGGTGATGATGCTGGTGACGGTACTACTACTGCTACTGTATTGGCTCAGTCTATCGTGGGCGTTGGTTTGAAGAATGTTACAGCTGGTGCAAACCCGATGGATTTGAAACGTGGTATCGACAAGGCTGTTGCTAAAGTTGTAGAATCAATCAAAGCACAGGCTGAAACAGTAGGTGATAACTACGATAAGATTGAACAGGTTGCAACTATCTCTGCAAACAATGATCCGGTTATCGGTAAACTGATTGCTGATGCAATGCGTAAGGTTTCTAAAGATGGTGTAATCACTATCGAAGAAGCAAAAGGTACTGATACTACTATCGGTGTAGTAGAAGGTATGCAGTTCGACCGTGGTTATTTGTCAGCTTACTTCGTAACTGATACAGAAAAGATGGAATGTGTGATGGAACACCCATACATCTTGATTTACGATAAGAAGATTTCTAACCTGAAAGATTTCTTGCCTATCCTTGAACCGGCAGTTCAGAGCGGACGTCCTTTGTTGGTTATTGCTGAAGATGTTGACAGTGAAGCATTGACAACATTGGTTGTAAACCGTCTGCGTGGCCAGTTGAAGATTTGTGCAGTGAAGGCTCCGGGCTTCGGCGACCGTCGTAAGGCTATGCTGGAAGATATCGCAGTATTGACTGGTGGTGTAGTTATCAGCGAAGAAAAAGGTTTGAAACTGGAACAGGCTACTATTGAAATGTTGGGTACTTGCGATAAGGTAACTGTTTCTAAGGAAAATACTACTATCGTAAACGGTGCTGGTCAGAAAGAGTTGATTCAGGAACGTATCAACCAGATTAAGGCTGAAATGAAGAATTCTACTTCTGATTATGATAAAGAAAAACTTCAGGAACGTCTGGCTAAATTGTCAGGTGGTGTAGCTGTTCTTTATGTAGGTGCTGCCAGTGAAGTAGAAATGAAAGAAAAGAAAGACCGTGTAGACGATGCGTTGTGTGCTACTCGTGCTGCTATCGAAGAAGGTATTGTACCGGGCGGTGGCGTAACTTACATCCGTGCTATTGATGCATTGGAAGGCATGAAGGGTGACAATGCAGATGAAACAACTGGTATCGAAATAATCAAGCGTGCTATTGAAGAACCACTTCGTCAGATTGTAGCCAATGCCGGAAAAGAAGGAGCAGTGGTTGTACAGAAAGTACGTGAAGGTAAAGGTGATTTCGGATACAATGCACGTACAGATGTTTACGAACACTTGCATGCAGCCGGTGTTGTAGATCCTGCTAAAGTAACTCGTGTTGCACTTGAAAACGCAGCATCTATTGCAGGAATGTTCTTGACTACAGAGTGTGTCATCGTAGAAAAGAAAGAAGAAAAACCTGAAATGCCGATGGCTGCTCCGGGTATGGGCGGTATGGGTGGCATGATGTAATCTTCCCCCTTTTCTATAATAAAAAACGGAAACCTCTCGTTCTGGGAAATCCAGACGGGAGGTTTTCTTGTTATTGATAATGCTTTTTTCTATCTCTGACTCTATTTTGTACCTTCGGAAGTAAAAAGGTTTATATAGAAAGAGATTAATTGGCTTTCAGTTTCTATTTTCTGATTTTTTTTGTATCTTTCCAAATAGAGATAAAATGTTAGGAGGAATTGATATGACAAAAGAAGAACTGATGCGTAAAGCCATAGAACTTTCAGTACAAAATGTAGCTGAGGGAGGAGGACCGTTTGGTGCAGTTATTGCTAAAAATGGTGAGATTATTGCGATGGGAGTAAATCGTGTAACTCCAGATTGTGACCCTACGGCACATGCTGAAGTTAGTGCTATCCGTACGGCTGCAAAGATATTAGGGACTTTCGATTTGAGCGGGTGTGAGATTTACACTTCCTGTGAACCCTGTCCGATGTGTCTGGGAGCTATTTACTGGGCGCATTTAGATAGAATGTATTATGGAAATAGTAAGAAGGATGCTGCTGATATAGGTTTTGATGACGCTTTTATATATGAAGAACTTGATTTGAAACCGGCAGACCGTAAGCTGAAGTCTGAAGTGTTATTGCCTGAGGAGGCTATTAAAGCTTTCCGTGATTGGGAAAATAAAACTGATAAAGTAGAATATTGATATCGTTTAAAATTAGAAAGCACCACGGATTACGCTGATCTCGGAAATCTGTTATCGGTTTTTGAACAGTGTAATCTGTGGTGCTTTTTTTGACACACAGCTTAATTTCTTATTTGCTTGTAATTTACATTTTCATTGCTTTTTTCAGACATGCTGATTAATCAGTGCTGTTATCGTGTCATCGTTTCCCAAATCTTCACATGGTTTTCTTCCATGATGAGGAAACTTTTTACGAATAGTTTTTTAAGCTTCTCAATCATCTAGAGTAGTCTTGTTTTATGTTTTGCAACACAAAATTACATCTTTTGAGTATATGTTGTTATGTTGTATAGCATATTTTTGGCCTCTCTTTGTATAATTCTTGATGTAAATCAATTTTACAAGCGAAAAATGAATAATAATTGGGTACTATCAAATAATGATTGCTTAGAACTTTAATCTTGCAAATTCACTTTCGAAGTTGGGGGTAAATACTCCCTTTCCTAAATTGTTTTTTATTTCTTCTATTGACCAGAAACGCCCTCCGTCAAGTTCGTTGCTGGGAGAGATTTCTCCGTTATAAGTAGTACGATGGCAGAATACCAGTTCTTTTTCTCTGTCCGACTCAAAAACATAATGTGTAAGCAGTTCGAAAGTAAAGTCGGAAATGCCGAGTTCTTCTTGAGCCTCTCTTTTTAAGGCCATTTCCACACTCTCACCTAAGTCAATATGTCCTCCAACTGAAGTGTCCCATTTATTGGGCTGAATATCTTTCCATGCAGGACGTTTTTGTAAATATAGCTCACCCTTATCGTTGAAAACATGCAGATGAACTACCGGATGGAGTAATTTACTGCCACTATGACATTCTTTTCGTGTAGCAGCTCCTGTGATATTTCCTTCCTCATCTACTATCGGAAACATTTCTTCATTGTTGTCGAACATAATTATTATCTGTTAAATGTTAGTGCTTTATTTATTGCTGCAAAGATACTAATTTTAGTGAGACAAGATTGGATAAGGTAAGAAGGAAAGGTATATAGAAGAGGCTGAATTCTATCGGGGATACGGATCAGAATTCAGCCTCAGGCTAGTGATTTCTTAATCAGAAATTTGTATTGTTATTCTATTGAAAACTTTTTAACTTAATTATTTACCTATTGTCAATTATTGTCTATTGGATATTCTGAAAAAATCTTTTTACTTTAAATTGGTATGTGAAGAAGGAATCAGTTCGAAAATACTTTTGATTCGTTTCATGTCAAATTTAGGAGTACGGTCATAATAATAAATACCGTTTTTCTCTTGCTCAACATCTGTCAGCTGAGTGTAACAGAATCCCATTACATGCTTAGCTCCTTTCAGTGCTTCTACCTGTCCTTGCAAACGTGTATAAAACTCTTCTTCTGTCTGTGGAAGATTACCGTATCCCCATGAGTTTTTACGTTCTTCGGGAGCCATCCATCCTATACCTCCAAATTCATCAACCATATAAGGTTGTCCTTCATATACGGCCAAATATTTTTTATCACGGCTGTTGCGATAAGGTTCTTCTCCTTCCTTAAATATTAACTGTTCTGATAAACGCTTGCCGTCTTGTTCATAATTGTGGACACTCCAGATATCAGTCAATACATGATCATCTCCACTTGCATCGTTGATAGGACGAGTAGAATCCATAGCTTTTGTCATGTGGTAGATGTCACGGATTAAGCGCGGATAAGAACCGTCACGGCTTCCCCATGTTTCATTGAAAGGAGTCCAGGTTACTAATGATGGGTGGTTACGGTCGCGTACCACAATTTCACTCCATTCACTGATAAAGTTACGTGCCGCAATTTCATCGTTCACATCCATTACCCAGCTTGCACTTTCTCCCCAGGTAATGTATCCCAGTTTGTCTGCCCAATAATAATAACGTTCTTCGAATACCTTCTGATGTAAACGTGCGCCATTGAATCCTGCATTTTTACCTAAAATAATATCATTTTTAAGCGCTTCGTCTGATGGAGCAGTCCATATTCCGTCGGGGTAATATCCCTGATCTAATACTAGTCTTTGGAAATAAGGCTGGTTGTTCAGGTAGAATATTCCATCAGAAATATGTATCTTACGCATGCCGGTATATGATTCGACTTTATCAAGCACTTTTCCTGATTTGTCTTTAACCAGATAAGTCAGTTCATACAAGAATGGTGATTCCGGCGACCATAATTTCATGTTCTTGACCGAAAGTACAATGCATGTGTTGTTAGAGCATGTTGCCTGCTTTTTACTGATAACCTTATCACCGTCTTTCAGTATGATTTCTAATATGTTATCCGATTCCTTGTAAAAGCTGGGGGTAGCTACTAATTGTTTCTGGTCGATATCTGTGCGTATAACCATATCTTTTAAACCTTCTGAAGCAACAGCTTCCATCCAGACAGTTTGCCAGATACCTGTGACACGGGTATAAGAACAACCTCCTGAGAAAAAGTTTGTACATTGTTTTCCACCGGTTTGTTTTCCTCCTCTTAAGTCATCTTTTACTTGAATAACCAGGTTATGAGTGTTTCCTGCCTGTACAAATCGTGTGATATCTATTGCAAAAGATGAGCTTCCTCCCCAGTGTTGCTGAATTTTCTTTCCGTCAATGTATATTTCGCACCAGTAATCTACGGCACCGAAATTCAGGAATATTTTCTTTCCGTTCCAGTAAGCTGGTATGGAAATTTTTCTTTGATACCACATACAGTTTATAAAGTCTGTATGTTTCACTCCAGACAATTCACTTTCCGGACAAAATGGAACTATAATGTTCTTGCTGAATTTTTCCGAATTCTGAAGCTGACGGTCAACACCGGACTGTCCGAAATCAAAATCGAAGGTCCATGTACCATTCAGGTTAATCCAGTCTTCCCGTTCAAATTGCGGACGTGGATATTCTTTGCGAGGCAAATCATTAGCTTTAACATTAAATGCTAATGCCAGAAAAAGCGCAGCTGTTGTAATTAGTTTTTTCATCGTTTATTTAGTTAGGGTTAATTATTCGTAAGTATTGGGAAAAGCACTGATACGCAAACGTGCTGCTCCCATAGGTATAAGAGTTATGTTTTCTTTTTCTCCTTTAGGCGCATTCGTTTCAGGTAGTTCATGACAAAGTCCATACTGATCTACCTTCCATGAAGGTACTTTACGGCCTATTGCTTTGATTTCTATTGGACAACTTTCCTGAGTAAATGGGAAGTTGTTATCAGGCCAGTTTTTCCGAATAACTTCAAAATTCTTCAAAGCATTTTCTTTATCCAGAACAAGAGAATAATTCCAAGCAGATGCAGGGAATATCTCAAATGAAGGCCAGTTTTCTGCATCTGCATCGTTTTGCCATTGTGAATCTCCGATAGCAGTCTGACGGCTGTCACGCTTAATGTATTTTTCTTGTATCTTTAGCGAGAAGGTTAGTGGACCGTAATCGATACTCACACTGTTTTTATTGACTTGCCATGTGCGTAAGTTTAGATGCATCGGCACATTCAGCTCTATAACATCATCGTTGCTCCATGTTCGTTGGATACGGACATATTGTCCTGCTATTAATGAAGTCTTTACCTTTTTACCATTAATTTTGATGGAAGCGTCTGGACTCCATGATGGAATTCGCAGATAAAGAGGGAAATCTACATTTTTTTCTGTCTGGACTAATAGTTGTATAGACTCTTCGAAAGGATAATTGGTCTTTTCTATAAGTTTTATTTTCTGATTATTCCCAACTGTAATATCCGCCTGGCAGGATGCATATAGGGCGAGTGCTGCTCCGTTGTCGGGAGTTGCCAATACAAGGTGTTCGGCATAATAAGGCCATCCTTGGGCATGATTATGCTGACAACAACGACAACTGAAAGGATTCATTGCTAAAAATGGTCCAGAGTTGTCAATTCCGGGGTGGTGGTTTTGCGCATCGCTGGTAACCTGGTTAGGACTAGTTATATAACGCAGTGCTTTAAAGTCGGGCATTGTTGCAGCCGGATAGGTATTGAATGCAACATCTTCACAGTTTTCAGCCCAAAAAGGATCACCTGTAATTTTTAGCATGATTTCATCAGAGGCCATTTGTTCTACCATACCACAGGTTTCAACTCCTTGTCGTGGATCAATATATCCCATGCGAGCATTTTCGTCAGCTCCAAACATGCCTCCCGGAACTTGTCCAAAGGTACGTCTGATCAGATGATGTACATTATAACTAGCTGCCAGCATAGCAGAATCTTTACTTAGTAAGTAATAGGTAGCTGGCTCTCTGAAGCATTGAGCTATATTTACGTTATGCCAGTTGGGCAATGATGAAGGTTTTGTCCAGTCGGCTGTATTACGGTGTATTTTCTCAGCAAGTTCAAGGAGAAAAGCTTCACCTGTATGATTATATTACCAATATACACTCAGCAGATTATCTCCTCCGCGGCTGTTTTCCCAGTAATCTTCCAGAAATTTTTCATCAGCCAGATTAAGCTGCCATTTAAAATAGTTGGTCATTAAGTCGAGTACCCGGGAATCATTGGAATATTCGTAATATGACTGCAAGCACCAGAGCATAATCATCTGTGCCCAAAGTTCAGGCTTGTCACCTCTCATATTAATAGGACCGAATGAACCATCAGGACGCTGACTTTTTAAGGTTGCTTCAATCCAGATTTTAGCTTCATCAATCATTTTTTTGTCTTTTAGGATATACGCAAGATTGCCATATCCTTTGAGCCAGTAAGGAACCTCTTCCCATCCGTGATCTCCTTGTGTGGTAAGCCATGCATTATTATTTTTTTCCAACCATGCACTGATTTCATTCAGGTGGCCGGTTAATCCGTCTCTCTGACGTATCAGATACTCTTTCAACCAACCTTCGGGTTGAATACTTCCGACGGGTAGTTTTATGAAGTGTTGGGGCAATAACGGCAAACGATTATTGACATAATTAGAGGTGGAATTACCAAGAACTGGTTTTTCTACCATTGTAATGCTTTCATCCTGATGGGGCGCTTTTATCTGTCCACAAGAAGATAGCAGTATGATTACCGTGGAATAAATAGCTGTTTTGATATTCATATTTCTCATAGCTAATCGATTTTTTTCTCTGTTGCAAAAATTGTGTTTTTAAGAAAGAATCAACAAAAAAAATAAGTACATTAATGAAAAAAACTGACCATTTTTGTTTTACTGACAATAAAATTTGAATCTTTGGAGTGAAAAAGATAAATTTTACGTACTTTTGACAAAAAAGTTGGCATTTATTTTCTAATGTTCTGTATTATTTTTGTTTCTCTAGATATTTTTAGTTTATGAAATTGAATATAATTTTCTTTTTAGGGATAGTTGTCTTGGGGGGATTATCATGTACGGATTCGGGGAAAAATCAGTTAAAAGTAGAGGATGACTATTTTATTAATCCTATTTTTTCTTCTGGAAGTAATCCTAATGCTTTATTTTATGGAGGAAAGTATTATTATACTCATGAAACAAATGATATGATTCTACTTTGGGAAACTAATGATATAACAGATATGGGTAGTGCTGTTTGTAAAGAAGTTTGGCGACCTACTGATCCCAAGAGTATGCATAACTTGTGGGCTCCGGAGATACATCGGATTAATGATAAATGGTATATTTATTATGCTGCTGATGACGGAAATACGGACAATCATCAAATATATGTATTAGAAAATGATGCACGAACTCCGATGGAGGGAACTTTTAAACAGAAAGGTCCTATTATGACTAATCAGGAATGGAACTGGGGAATACATGCATCTACTTTTGTGCATAAAGGTGTGCAGTATCTTATTTGGTCAGGATGGCCTAAGCGACGCATTATGGAAGAAACCCAATGTATTTACATTGCAAAAATGAAAAATCCATGGACTTTAGACGGAGAACGTATTATGTTATCTTCGCCGGAATATAACTGGGAACGGCAGTGGGTTAATCCTGATGGAAGTCGTACTGCCTATCCGATTTATGTAAACGAAGCTCCTACATTTTTATATTCTAAGGATAAGAAAAATTTGATTATATATTATTCAGCTAGTGGATGCTGGTCTCCTTATTATTGTATCGGAATGTTAAGCTGTAGTGCTGATGCTGATTTATTGGATTCGAAGTCTTGGAAAAAAACAACAGATCCGGTATTTTATCAATCTCCGCAAGACAGTGTGTGGGGACCAGGCAGTCCCTCATTTATCCCTTCTCCAGATAGTACAGAATGGTATATGCTTTATAATGCAAGAAATATACCTAATGGAATTACCGGAGAAAGTGAGAGTAGAACACCACGCTTACAGAAGATTTCATGGGATGAGAATAATATGCCGATATTAGGTAAGCCTGTCCGTTTAGGAAAGCCATTACCTAAGCCTTCGGGTATCGTTAAAAAGTGATTTAGAGATATAAAAAGACAACCTAGAAACTTTTAAGGTTGTCTTTTTTTGTGTAAATATGATAGTAGTCTGTTAGTAATCTTGTTGATTCATTTAAATATTTTGCCTAAACCATAATCATCTGAATATTGCTAGTTTGAAGTATTCTTTAATTCTGGTACAGTTTGATACTGCTTTCTGAATGTACTTTTTGGGAGAGTTGCATGGTGTATCTCTTTGCCGTATATGGACTCTTGTCAGCCGTAAGTGAAGTTGGCATGTGTTATTATTAGATGTGATATTTGTTTTTGAGGATTATATTTTGTTTATTCAAATTACTATTTCTATGTGTATTCGAATCTCCTGTTTGTTTAGATGTCAGGAGGTATTCTTGATAAAGAAGGCAAAAATATAATAATTTTAATTCATTTTCTGTGCAAAAAAATTTTCTTTCCTCTCTTTAACTTACAAAGAATCTTATGTGGCAATAGCGGGAAGACCGATTTGCGGCTTTCTGTTATGAATCTGCCTAAATATATGGAATTCAGAACGTAACCGGAGGTTATCAAACCCGGACAGGAAGCAGATATCGTGATAAGCGTCGATGCTTCGAAACTTGCCGGAAAGCCTGAAAAGTTTCATGCTCCGCTGATTCTGGATGGAGTAACAGGACGTCCAAGCGACAGGACACTCAGTATTGAGATTAATTTAATCGATAAATGAAATAGTAAAAATATAATTGATAAGATATTATGAAAAGTAAAATAGTTAAGATTTTGATGTTGCTTGTCATTTCGCTGACAACCTTCTCATGTAGCGAAGACGAAGTATTGGAGCCTTCTCTTGAAGTAACACCTATTACACTTCAGGGCACATGGAAGCTGGCAGAACTGAATGGCGAACAGTTGCCCGAAGATTTCTATATCTATATAGAGTTCGACCGCAAAGGAAACTTTGAAATGTATCAGAAGCATGACAGCATGTATCCACGTTATATCACAGGTACTTATTCGGTTGAGAAAGATGGCCATTATGGATACGTTCTCAGCGGAAAGTATGATTATGAAAACGGCGACTGGAACAACGAATATATCGTAACAGATCTGATGCAGTCAGGCTCAATGGTATGGACAGTAAAAGAAGGTACTGAAGTATCTAAATACGTACGCGTAGACAAAGTTCCTGATGAAATAGTAGAAGAAGCAAAGGTTGATGCTGACGAAGAATAATAAAGCTGCACAACGATAAAGCATAAAAAAAAGAGAGAACGTCAAATCGGCGTTCTCTCTTTTTTTGTCATGTCAAGATATAATAAATTTTATTCTTGTTTCATTTTCCGCGATCTGTCATCCGGTCCTTTCGGGTGGATGACTTTTTCTAAACGAAGGTCGAATATCAGCGTAGAATATGCAGGAATAACATCACGCTCTACCGATCCATATCCCATACCATTAGGGATATACAGTTCGACATGCTGTCCTTCTTTCATCTTCAACAGAGCAGTTGTCCAGCCTGTAATTACACCTGAAGCCGCAAATGATCTGGGTTCGTTTACCATTCCATTCCATTCTCCAGAGAAACTTTCATCGAAGACCGTTCCGTTTATTAATTTTCCGCGATAGTGGACACTTACCATATCAGTCGACATAGGAGAAATTCCCAGAGGTTCGATATTATCTTCCGGAAAGAGCTTCATATACACATAATCGTTTTTCCCCGGAGTGTAGTCCTGATAGCCCAGATCCTCTGAAGCATCGCTCTGTAACTTATAGTTCAATACTTTTTCCCAATGTTCTCCGGCAGGAGGATTCGCGCAAACGGAGGCGATAGAGTCGATATAGGCATCGTTGCGCACTGCCCAGTCACTATACGGATCGGCCGTTTGTGTATCTTCACTGCAAGAAGTAAAGCCTGCACTCAGTGAAACAAGGATGCCTAACAACCATAATATATTTTTATTCATGCACATTCAAAATTTTTATTGCAAAGTCTTCAACAGACTAGTGATACTAACCTTATCGGCAATAATACTATTCAGATCGGCAATAGCCACGCGTTCTTGTTCCATTGTATCACGGTTACGCAGAGTTACGCAGTTGTCTTCCTGTGTCTGGTGGTCGATAGTGATACAATACGGAGTACCGATGGCATCCTGACGGCGGTAACGCTTACCGATACTGTCTTTTTCATCATACTGGCAGTGGAAGTGGAACTTCAGATCGTCCATGATTTCACGAGCCTTTTCAGGCAGACCGTCTTTCTTTACCAGCGGCATGATAGCCAGTTTTACTGGAGCCAGTGCAGCAGGCAATTTCAGTACGACACGAGTCTCTCCGTTTTCCAGCGTTTCTTCGTGGTAAGCAGCGCTCATGATACTCAGGAACATACGGTCTACACCGATAGATGTTTCGATAACGTACGGAGTATATGATTCGTTGATTTCCGGATCGAAGTACTTGATGCTCTTGCCAGAATATTTTTCATGCTGGCTCAAGTCGAAGTTAGTACGGCTGTGAATACCTTCTACTTCCTTGAATCCGAATGGCATCAGGAATTCGATATCGGTAGCGGCATTAGCGTAGTGAGCCAGTTTTTCGTGGTCGTGGTAACGGTAGTGGTCGTCGCCGAATCCCAGTGCCTTGTGCCATTTCAAACGAGTTTCTTTCCATTTCTGGAACCATTCAAGTTCAGTTCCCGGTTTTACAAAGAACTGCATTTCCATCTGTTCGAACTCACGCATACGGAAGATGAACTGACGTGCAACGATTTCGTTACGGAAAGCCTTACCAATCTGAGCGATACCGAAAGGAACTTTCATACGTCCTGTTTTCTGAACATTCAGGTAGTTTACGAAAATACCCTGAGCAGTTTCCGGACGCAGATATACTTTCATAGCACCGTCGGCAGTAGATCCCATTTCGGTAGAGAACATCAGGTTGAACTGACGTACTTCAGTCCAGTTTTTAGTTCCTGAAATCGGGCAAACGATTTCTTCGTCCAGGATGATCTGACGCAATTCGTTCAAGTCTGGTCCTGCATTCATTGCCTTTGAGTAGCGTTCGTGCAAAGCATTACGTTTAGCCTGATGTTCCAGTACACGTGCGTTAGTGCTGCGGAACTGAGCTTCATCGAATGCGTCACCGAATTTCTTTGCGGCTTTTGCAACTTCCTTATTGATCTTTTCGTCGTATTTAGCAATCTGGTCTTCAATCAGCACATCGGCACGATAACGTTTCTTCGAGTCGCGGTTATCGATCAAAGGATCGTTGAACGCATCCACGTGTCCCGAAGCCTTCCAGATAGTAGGATGCATGAAGATAGCCGAATCAATACCTACGATATTTTCATGCAGCAATACCATGCTCTGCCACCAGTACTGTTTGATGTTGTTTTTCAGTTCCACACCCATTTGTCCGTAGTCATATACGGCTCCCAGTCCATCGTAAATTTCACTTGAAGGAAATACGAAACCATATTCTTTACAGTGTGAAACAAGTTTCTTGAAAACGTCTTCTTGTGCCATTTTTCTTTCTTATTTTTTTTGATGTATGTTATTTTCATTACATAGTAGGTCACAAAGATAGGTATTTATAAGCAAAAAAGAAGAATAGCTGTCTTAATTTATCTTATGAATGGAGGGAATCTGTAAGGAAAGGTGGTTATTTTTTTCTACTTTTGCAGAAACATCCGTGAAAAAACAATGAGTACGAAAGATAAATATACACTTATGACCACAGCTCCGATTCCCCGTCTTATCGGTTCACTGGCTGTGCCTACCATCATCAGCATGCTGGTTACTTCTTTTTATGTCATGGCTGATACTTATTTTGTGGGGCAGATTAACACACAGTCGACGGCTGCGGTCGGAATTTCGTTCTCTGTTATGGCTATCATTCAGGCTTTTGGATTCTTTTTCGGGCATGGGTCGGGTAATTATATTTCTCGTAAGCTGGGAGCCAAAGATTACGAAAGTGCAGAAAAAATGGCATCTACAGGCTTTTTCTATGCTTTCATGTCGGGAGCCATCATAGCCTTGTTCGGGCATTTGTATCTTTCTCAAATCTGTGTTGCTCTGGGATCTACGCCTACTATCCTCCCTTATGCAGAGGAGTATTTGGGGACTATTTTGCTGGGTGCACCTTTTATGGCTTCTTCGCTGGTGCTGAATAACCAGATGCGTTTTCAGGGGAATGCGGTATACGCCATGGTGGGTATCATTGTAGGAGCGGTTCTGAATATCGGGCTCGACCCGCTGCTGATTTTTGTATTCGATATGGGTATTTCGGGAGCTGCGTGGGCTACCTTGCTGAGCCAGATATGCAGTTTTCTGGTGTTGCTCGTAATGGACAGCCGAGGTACAAATATCCGCATCCGTTTCAAAAATTTTACCTTGAAACCGGCATATTTGAAAGAAATCGTATTCGGTGGAAGCCCTTCGCTTTGTCGTCAGGGACTTGCCAGCCTTTCTACCATTCTGCTGAACGTGGCGGCCGGAGCTTATGGAGATGCAGCCATTGCCGGAATGTCTATCGTTACCCGTATCTGTATGTTTATCAACTCTTTTGTGATTGGTTTCGGACAAGGTTTCCAGCCGGTATGCGGATTCAATTACGGAGCAGGCATTTACCGTCGTGTACGCGAAGGCTTCTGGTTCTGTGTCAAGACAGGAGTTGTGTTTTTAGCTGTCTGTTCGGTTATCGGTTACATTTTCTCTCCCGAGATCGTATCGTGGTTCCGCGATGATCCGCATGTTATCGAAACCGGAACACGTGCCTTACGCTGGCAGCTCATTACTTTACCTTTAGGAGCATGGGTCATTTTGTGTAACATGATGTTGCAGACTATCCGCAAGCCTGTACGTGCCGTCACCTTGTCTTCTGCGCGGCAGGGACTGTTTTTCATCCCTTTCATCCTGATTCTCCCTCATTTCTTCGGTTTGCAGGGGGTGGAAATGTGTCAGGCGGTGTCCGATCTTTGTTCGTTCCTGCTTGCTATTCCGCTTACCATTCCTGTTTTGAATGAGATGAAAAAATAAAATTCTCATTGCCGGATGGTGCAGGGAAGCCTTTGCGGCCCACTGTCCGCACACTGATTTTCTGTACAAATTTTCCTGAAAATATGCTGATGTTTTTAGGAAAAGAAGCTGATATTTTCTTGAAAACAATAGCATCCGTATGAAAGATTCGTTCGACTAAATACAGGTTTATTTTCAGCAATATATATAATAGGAATATTTTTTTTCGTATTTTTGTCTGTTGTTTTTCCACTAAATCACTTATATGAGCGAAGATATTTTCGATAAAAACGATATCCAATCAAGCGATAAAGAAGCACATTCTGACTATAAGCCTGTCGACCAGGGCGACGAAACTGTAAAACACCAATTGAGCGGTATGTACCAGAACTGGTTTCTGGACTATGCTTCGTATGTTATTCTGGAACGTGCGGTTCCTCATATCAACGATGGACTGAAGCCTGTTCAGCGACGTATCCTGCACTCTATGAAGCGCCTGGACGACGGACGCTACAACAAGGTGGCAAATATCGTAGGACATACCATGCAGTTCCATCCTCATGGTGATGCGTCCATCGGCGATGCACTGGTACAGCTGGGACAGAAAGATCTGCTTATCGACTGTCAGGGAAACTGGGGAAATATTCTTACCGGTGATGATGCCGCTGCTCCCCGATACATTGAAGCACGTCTTTCGAAGTTTGCGCTCGATGTGGTGTTCAATCCGAAGACAACCGAATGGCAGGCTTCTTACGACGGACGAAACCGTGAACCGGTGACGCTTCCTGTCAAGTTTCCGCTGCTGCTGGCTCAGGGAGTGGAAGGTATTGCCGTAGGTCTTTCATCGAAAATATTGCCGCACAACTTCAATGAGCTGTGTGATGCGGCCATTGCTTACCTGCACGGAGAGGAGTTTCATCTGTATCCCGATTTCCAGACAGGAGGTTCCATCGATGTGTCGCGCTATAACGACGGTGAGCGTGGGGGAGTAGTGCGTGTACGTGCCAAAATCTCCAAGATAGATAATAAAACTCTTTGCATCAGTGAAATACCGTACGGAAAAACAACTTCTTCACTGATTGATTCTATCCTGAAAGCTATCGAAAAGGGTAAGATCAAGGTACGGAAGGTGGACGACAATACCGCCGACAAGGTGGAGATTCTGGTACATCTGGCTCCGGGCGTTTCGTCGGACAAGACACTCGACGCCCTGTATGCCTTTACCGACTGTGAGGTGAATATTTCGCCCAACTGTTGTGTCATCGACAACAAGAAGCCGCATTTCCTTTCTGTCAGTGCGGTACTCCGTAAGTCGGTAGACAATACACTTTCGCTGCTTCGTCAGGAACTGAACATCCAGCGCAACGAAACGCTGGAAACCTTGCATTTCGCTTCGCTGGAGAAAATCTTCATCGAAGAGCGTATCTACAAGGACAAGCAGTTCGAACAGGCTGAGAATATGGATGCCGCATGCGAACATATCGACGAACGGCTGACACCTTTCTATCCGCAGTTTGTACGTGAAGTGACTAAGGAAGATATCCTCAAGCTTATGGAGATAAAGATGGCGCGTATCCTGAAGTTCAACAAGGATAAGGCAGACGAGTTTATTGCCAAGCTGAAAGCGGATATCGAAGAAATAGACAATCATCTGGCTCATATTACTGAATATACCATCGACTGGTATACACGTATCAAGGAGAAATACGGAAAGAATTTCCCGCGGCGTACGGAGATACGAAACTTCGATACGATTGTGGCAACCAAGGTGGCCGAGGCCAACGAGAAACTGTATATCAACCGCGAGGAAGGATTTATCGGTACGGGACTGAAGAAAGACGAGTATATCTGCAACTGTTCCGATATCGACGACGTGATTATCTTCTATAAAGATGGAAAATATAAAATCGTACGTGTTTCGGACAAGCTGTTCGTAGGCAAGAACATTCTCTACGTGAATATCTTCAAGAAGAACGACAAGCGTACGATCTATAACGTGATTTATCGTGACGGGAAAGAAGGATTCCACTATATCAAGCGTTTCAATGTAACGTCGATGATACGCGACCGTGAATACGATGTGACACAGGGAACTCCCGGATCGAAAATTGTATATTTCACAGCCAATCCGAACGGGGAAGCTGAGGTTATCAAGGTGACACTCCGCCCGAATCCGCGTATCAAGAAGCTGATATTCGAAAAAGACTTCAGTACCATCAACATCAAGGGTCGCCAGTCGATGGGTAACCTGCTGACCAAATATGAAGTGCATAAAATCAGTCTGAAACAGCGTGGAGGCTCTACACTGGGAGGCAGAAAGGTATGGTTCGACCATGATGTGCTTCGTCTGAATTACGACGGTCGCGGACAGTATCTCGGAGAATTCCAGAGTGGGGAAAGCATTCTGGTTGTGCATAAGAACGGTGAATTCTATACAACCGATTTCGACTTGAATAACCACTACGATGCCGATATACAGTTTATTGAGAAATTTGATGCTGAGAAGGTTTGGACAGCAGTGCTCTATGATGCCGACCAGCAGAATTATCCATATCTGAAACGCTTTACATTCGAGCAGACAGCCAAACGGTTGAACTATCTGGGCGAAAACAAACACAACCAGTTGATTCTGCTTTCGGGTGAAGTTTATCCCCGTTTGCAGGTTGTATTCGGTGGACACGACAGCTTCAGGGAAGCGTTGATTATAGAGGCAAGCGACTTTGTAGGTGTCAAGAGCTTTAAGGCAAAAGGCAAGCGTCTGACTACATTTACGGTAGACCGCATCGAGGAGCTGGAGCCTACCCGTCGTCCGGAACCACAGGAAGATATGGAAGATGCAGATACACCAGAAACGGAAAATGATAATGTTGCGGAAGAAGACAATGAACAAATGACATTATTTTAAAACCGGAACAATGAAACGAAAGCTTATCACGCTGTTCATCGCACTCGGGGCCGTTTTTTCTTTGTATGCGCAGGAAGACAGTTTGCAGGCCACGCGCTACGTAATGCGCTCTACAATGGCAGGAGTGGGACACAGCAACGTATTCGAAACATATCTTTCTCCGCTGGAATATAGCGGAACGGAAGTCAGGTTTATGCACGAAAGCATGCGTATGACACGTATGCTGGGAGGAAACGTATCCGGGCAAAGTCTGTTTCAGATCAATGCCTCGTATAACAAGAATATTTCTCAGACTGCTGAGATGTATGCCGGACTGGTAAACTGGAGCTATGCCCTGCATTATCAGTTCCGCATGAACGATGATAAGCTGAAGATTCTTGTAGGACCGATGCTCGACCTGAACGGCGGTGTGGTTTATAACCGGCGTAATTCCAACAATCCGGCTCAGGCTAAGGCATACGGAGGGTTGGGAGCATCAGGTATGGTTATCTACAAATTTCACATCGCACGCTATCCGCTGACGGTGCGTTATCAGGCAAATCTTCCGCTGCTGGGCGTTATGTTCTCGCCCGAATACGGTGAGTCGTATTATGAAATCTTTTCGTTAAGCAATGGAGGACGGAATGTACTGTTTACTTCGCTGCACAATAATCCTTCACTGCGACAGATGGTTACGCTGGACTTTCCGATACGCAATGTCGTGATGCGTGTAGGATATGTGTGCGACATTCAGCAGGCAAAGGTCAACAACCTGAAAAGCCATACCTATTCACACGATTTTATGATAGGCTTCGTGCGCAACCTGTATTTGCTTCGCGGGAAGAAACGTATCAGCATGCCACTTAAAGTAACTCCCTTTTAGCTTATGAAACGATTTGCGTGTATTGTATATATTGCTTTGTCCGGATTTCTGATTTTTAATTCCTGTATACGGGAAGATATTTCCGGCAATACGCCTGAAGATAACTTTGAGGCACTGTGGAAGATTATAGATGAACAGTATTGCTTTCTCGACTATAAGAACCAGGAGTATGGACTCGACTGGAATGAAGTGCACGAACGGTATGCCCGTCGTATCACGTCGGATATGACTTGGGAAAACCTGTTCGAGGTCTTGTCGGATATGGTAAACGAGTTACGCGACGGCCATGTGAATCTTTCCAGTTCACTTGCTACGTCACAGTATCGGGAATGGTTCGACAGTTATCCGCGCAATTTCAGCGATAGTATTCAGAGTATTTATCTGGGAAAAGACTATACGAATTCTTCCGGACTGACTTACAGCATCTTGGAGAACAACATCGGGTATATTTATTGCTCCAGTTTCTCCAATGGGATAGGCGATGGTAATCTGGATCAGACGCTGAACAAGCTTGCTATTTGCGACGGGCTGATTATTGATGTGAGGAATAACGGAGGAGGTAACCTGACGACAGCACAGAAGTTGGCTGCACGGTTTACAAACGAGAAGGTGCTTGTGGGATACATGTGTCACAAGACAGGTCCCGGACACAGTGACTTTTCCGAACCAAAGCCTGTTTATATAGAACCGTCCGACGGTATACGCTGGCAGAAAAAGGTAGTAGTGCTCACCAACCGGCGCTCTTATAGTGCGACAAACGATTTTGTCAACAGCATGAACCAGTTTCCGAATGTTACAATCGTAGGCGATAAGACCGGAGGAGGCTCAGGGTTGCCGTTCAGTTCTGAAATACCTAACGGCTGGTCTATCCGCTTTTCTGCCAGTCCGATGTTCGATCCGGAAATGAATCAGCTGGAGTTTGGTATCGATCCGGACGTGAAAGTAGACATGAAAAGCGAAGATGTGCAGCGAGGAAAAGATACTATTATAGAAACAGCATGTAAAATATTAAAGAATTAGCTCTAATATTTTGCAAATTCAAAAATATAGTCTATCTTTGCAACCGCAAAAAGGAAATATATACTGATTTAAGTTATATTTTACTTCGCGCCTGTGGCGTAATTGGTAGCCGCGCCAGACTTAGGATCTGGTGCCGTGAGGCGTGTAGGTTCGAGTCCTATCAGGCGCACGAAAAATGGATTTAATAGATTTCTCTAAGCAGAATTTATTAAATCCATTTTTTTTGTGCATTGGGGAATTGATTCTGCAAGATTGAATTAAATTCTTTCTATTCAGACCAGCTAAATTTATATTTAGTCAGCGAATTACTCAGGTTTTATGTGGAGTTATCAAATACGGTTGACGTTGTGGTTTACGCGAAGAGTTAATCATAGTGTCAAATAGTTCTAATTTGTTTTACTAAGCGACACTTTCTAAAAACAAAAAAGCATCGATAATCATCAGATTATCAATGCTTTCTACCAGTCGGGGTGACTGGATTCGAACCAGCGACCCCCCCCCCCCCCCCAGACTTTGATATTTATCGCATAATAATTATTGATTATCAGCCTTTTCTGTAATTTCCTTATGCTTTGGTTTAATTAATGGTTTAATCCGGCAATAAACCAAGAGGTTGACAATAAATTAATAATCTCTTTGCAGTATTACCTTGCATCACAAAGTCACTCAATATTGGTTTATTGTGCAATGAAAAAACTCTGTTTATAATTGACTTTGAGAGGTTATATAAAAACACTTTTTAAATTTAGTTTCCACTATTATTTGAGTTTTCTATTATAATGGTATCTGTGAAAACTCCTGTTAAATGGTTTCCAGATATATCGTAATTTTTGTCGTAATTTATAATTTCTCGTTTTACTAATTCCATTTTGTTTCCTTTTCTTTTATAAGCAGAGCGTACACGTACTGGAGTTGCATCACCTTCATCTATAAAAGCACTATCTAATTCTATGATATGGGTAGTGTAATTATCATATTCTATATCCATGTATTGATATGTGTTTTGTTTATAAATATAAGTGTACCAGCTGTTTCCACTGGAAAATATATTAGTAAATGTCTTATTAATCGTGTCAAATTTAGTACTAGGATTTAATTCCGTAAATGGATAATCTGTCATTTTTTCTAATGAATTAGCGTACATTTTGTATGCTTCATAGAATATCCCATCATTCCAGCCACCTACATTTTCGATGAGAAACTCCTTTTTCCCATCAAAGTCTACATCGTAAAAATGAACAGGTGGTATTTCATCAAGTATTATAATTTCATTATTCTTAATATCTTCTAAGTCTTTGTATGTATCTAGGTTGAGAATGCTTGATTCCATTAAGATATTACTGCTAATTTGTATATTGTATTCATTTATCCCATTATTAAGATTTAATATAATAGTGTTGTTTGAATTTTCTTTAGGCAGCCACATGGCTTTAAGTGTATATCCTTCTACAGGTTGGGTATATTTGACAAAAAAACGAGGTGTTTCAATTTCAAAACATTTAAATTCGTTTGGAAATTGTGTATTCTTTATTGGCGCACTACATGTTGCTAAAATAATTAATGGAAGCAGAAAGAATAAATTATTTTTCATTTGTATCAATATTATATAGAACTAATGATGCATGATAATTCAATCAGTGTGTTTCCTAAATATTTCTCAGAAATAGCTTCTGAACTGTATTCGTCTGTTTCTTTTATCCATGCTTGGTGTGCTGTAATCCATTTATTGATTCTGGAAGAAAGTTCATATATGTCTTTCTTTGTTGTCCTTAATAGTTCTGCGTAATCGTTCCCATTTTCTTCTTCATATATGCTTTCCTTTAATTTTATCAGAAAACAATTTACAGGCAATTCTTTAACGCATTCCAGATAGATACCTTGATTATTCCAAATTTCGAAGTCATTTTTTAGTATGCTTTTATCTCTTCTATATAAAGTTATATGCGATTCCAATATCTTAAGCATCCCAGCAGATGAAGCAGAACTGGTGCAAGAACCACCCCAATATTTTAAGAAAGTGCAATCTGCGTAGGCTTTTGATAGTAATTCCTCTAATTCATACCATGCCGTAATTTCATCCTTCAACAACTTTCTTTGTTGTTCTGTCTTACATATATCCAACAGTTGAGCATATTCATTAAATTGCTGGAATATCAGACGAGTATATTCTACTCCATTTCTTACATTCATTCCCATTGTAGAATCATCCGAGTCTAGTTCCCATAATTTACGACTTGCTTCAATCACTGTATCAGCCTTAGCATACTGTGATATGGTATCTGTTCCCAGTTTATTCGTATTGTAATATTTACACAACTTCTTACGATATTCATTCATCCACTTTAAATCGTTTTCAAAAGTAAGAGAAGATAAGGAATCAGTGTGAATATATTGATAGAGAGGGCTTATCAGTGCAACAAGTTCTCGATTAGCTTTTAAGATTGTATCAGCTGTCCAGAATTCAAGGCTTTCAACATCTGCGCATTCTTCTTCCATCATCAACTCTGCAATCTGTTCGAACACAGTTCCAGCCATTAGTCCACCACTTGCAGGTTTATCTTTCTTGTTGATTGACACAATTACACTGTATTGAGGATTATCGGCAGGGAAATAGCCACAGAACTCTACTGCGTATTCGCCATTTGGAAGTTGTATTGTTCCTGTTGCTCCAGCTATTTTTACTTCATCAGACATGGCTGGTCTAGCCAATCCATCCGTTACCGTATATTCCAGTGCTCGCTTAATATTATTGACAGCTGCTTTATCACCAATAGTACCTTGTGCTATGGCATTATAAAAAGTCAGATTCTGCAAAGGAGTAGTGAACACTCCATATCCCGAAGGATTATAGACAAGACTGGTATCTTTCACTTGATAGCCATACTTTGTAAGTGCTTTTGCAAAAGCCTGTGCATCCTTAAATGTATGCTTAGCAGTTTTATAGTTGGCAATATTTGAAGAAAGTCCGAATCCTTGTTGTATGGTAATCTTTCCATATCCTCCCCTGTACCAATTATGGTCGAGTAGGGTATCTTTACCTATAATTAAAGTACCATTACCTACGTCTACAGTATCAGAAAGTTGAACAGTTTTTGTTTCCAGTGCTGCCAACAGTGAAGCGGTACGTATCAAGCCAGATTCTTGTGGTGTTAGTTCTGTACCAGCAGAGGCTTTAATTTCTCCTGTCTGTACTTCCATTACAATGACTTGTCCTGATGTAGCATCAAGTTCGGACAGCCTGTTTTGTAGGATGGAATCTACTTTTATTTGTAGGATACTGTCGACTGTTGAAACCGAATTTGTACTATTATTTTTAATGTTGCAAGATGCAAACGATATAATTATTGATATAAGAATAAGAATTTTCTTCATAAGTTTATGGTTGGCATTAATCTATAAGTTTAAGCATTAATAGTAAAGTAAAAGTTGTTGATGAAAATAGAAAGCCAACCTATCCGTGAAATCGGAAGAAGTTGGCCTTACAACTTTAGAACCCAGTCCATATATTTATTGATATTACCTTACATAAAGCTGGCAGTATTTAAGTTTATAAAGTGTTTTCTCGAAAAGAAACACTTGAATAATGTGAAAATTGTCATTATATGTGATAATAATCATATATTGTTAACAAGTCAGAAAGGTAAATTTAGGTACATTATATATCCATAATCATCAGAAGATAAAACTTTGGTCTTATATTTGTAGCTTGAAACGTCAACGTCAGTATATACTATATTATAGTTACTGTCAAATTCTCCCCACCGAACATATTTATCACCATTTTTTGTCAATGTATAAATGGACTTATTCCTATTAGATTTTTCTCCCCTCACACATATTTTAAAAATATAAGTGTTTCCAAATGGCTTTCCATATAAATAAACTTTCCAGTTAAAAGCAGTGCATATCATTTTGTTTGATTCATGAACTAACAAATAATCTATATTTTCAATAAATTCATACCCTTCCAGCTCTTCTTTTTCAGTAAATGATAAAGAAGGTCGGTTTTGTGAAAAAGCAGCTAAACATATAATTAAGAAGGCTGTAAGTAATAATTCTTTTTTCATAATTTGTTTATAATTTAATGTTTAATATTTTCAAAATCCTTGATGACCTCTATTACAAATTGCATAACGGCTTCATATTCAAGAAAGCCTTTAGAAGTGTATTTTTTCCTATAAACGTCTAAGATAATCATGTTATTATTCTCTTTTTTGAGAAGTCCATGTGAAAAAGAGTTTCTTAAATGACGACAAAAATCTATTATCAGATTTCTCTTCTTAGTGAGAAACAAAGTTTGTTTAGTCTGTTTTGGCCTATTTTTAATTTCACTTATCGTAGCAAACTTTATATTTGTTCGCAATTTATGCTTAAACAAATAAAAAGCATTAGAGCTAAATTGGATAAATTCATTTTCTCTGTTCATCCTTTTAATCCTTGTTTCGTAGATAAAGACAAACTTAGATAAGCTATTAAAGTCACTTTTAAGCCCATTATATTGCATATTTCAATTTTTTGCGCCCTTTGTTCCCAAAAAGGAGCCAATAAAAAATATGGTGTGGGAACTATATTGCTTTATCCTACATTCAGGTCTTCGCATTACCTCTAGCATGGATAAAACAATAGCCCCACACCAAAACGGTATATAGAAACCTTATAGGGATAAGGTAGGTATATATCAAGTGTGGGTGCTATTGCCATCATCTTCATGCTAGTAATCAAAGTTGCGAAGTTTGAATGTAGAAGATAATATCAATAACACCTCTCGTTAATTATGTCCTTCCAGCGTCTTAACTCGATAAGTCACTGGAATTGCTGCAAAGTTAGCGAAAGGTTTTTTAATACTCAAACTAAAGTGCTAATAAATATGCTATTATATAACATACTAGTACAATGTATTGGACTATATACAGGCTATTATATATCCAGTAACCTACATTTTCTTTATTTTCTGTATTGGGTATAGCAGAACAAAAAATCACAGTAATGTTGGTAGATTTTCAGAACCTCTCCATTAAAGAGAATCTTTTCCGAAAAATCTACCTGACTATTATTTAGAAGCTCAATGAATCATAAGTCTGTAAGATTTCCTCCTGCCTCAATCCCAAGTATCTTTTAGTAATGGCAACAGAACTATGATTGAACAGTTCCATCAGCTTAACTAAAGCAAGTTCAGAATTATCGCTGTTCATATTATAAACCTGTCTGCCAAAAGTTTTTCTAAGTGAATGGCAAGAAAAGTTCTTAATCTTTAGCTTGTATTTCTTCTTTACCTCTTTAAGAATGATATTTATTCTCTGTTCGTTCAAAGTCCCAATGTTTTGCTACAACAGATATTTTAAGACTTTTGTAGGTGCTTTTCCCATTCTGTGCAATTCTCAACATTAAAGGGGGTTCTCCATTTGCTAAGGTTTTACTTTTGTAGCAAATCACTGAAATTGTAGCGTCCATAAGAATTCGGTTTAATTCTTGGTTTAATTGCTGGTTTAATTTGCTCGATTAAACCGCCGCTTACAGCAATATGCCTAAGAACAAAAAAGCATCGATAATCATCAGATTATCAATGCTTTTTATCAGTCGGGGTGACTGGATTCGAACCAGCGACCACACGCCCCCCAGACGCGTACTCTAACCGGGCTGAGCTACACCCCGAATTGCGGATGCAAAGGTAAGGCTTTATTTTAAATTAGCAAATTATTTCATATGCTTTTTTCTGCTTTTTTAGAATAAGCTGTCGCTGTAATATCTTTAATAATGCCTTTTAGCCCATTGTTTCGCAATAGAAGTCGAACATATCATATACCTCATCTTGAGTGGCACTTTGGTTGATATGGATATCACCTATTTCACCGAGTAGGGTAAAGTTGACATTGCCTAGTGAGGAATTTTTCTTATCATGTTTCATAAACTCGTACAGACGGTCATAATCCTTACAGCTGAATGCCAGTTTCCCGTAATGCTCCTTGATGAACTGTATGGTAGGGCGTAACTTGTCTTTTGGGAAACCTACCTTGAGATGTGAATAATATAGTTCGCACACCATTCCCCATGCTACGGCATATCCATGCAATACAGGATGTCCTGTTTCCAGAGCAAAACTTTCGAATGCATGACCTACGGTATGTCCGAAGTTTAAGGCCTTGCGGATATTTTTCTCGAAAGGATCCTGTTCTACCACTTTTTCTTTTACCTCGATGGAAGTAGCGACAAGTTGTTGCAGATGCTTGTAGTCTACGTGCTCCATATCGAATTTGATAAGCTCGCTCCAGTGCTCCGTGTTGCTGATAAGTCCGTGCTTCAGCATTTCCGCATATCCCGACAAGATATTGGGATAATCGAGTGATTTAAGAAATTCACAGTCTATCAGAACATAATTGGCTGGTGCGAACACTCCAATCTCATTTTTCAGCCCATTGAAGTTGATGCCTGTCTTTCCTCCTACAGAAGCATCTACCATGGCCAGTAATGTAGTAGGAATGTTAACCATGTCGATACCTCGTTTGAAAGTAGCAGCTGCAAAACCACCCAGGTCGGTTATCATACCTCCACCCAGATTGATCATCAGTGAGTGGCGTGTACCTCCCTTGTTGCTAAGCTGGCTCCATACGTAGGCAAGAGTTTCCAGATTCTTATGAATATCTTCCACTCCGATGCAAATATGTTCTGCCTGTGCAAGAAACGGATATTTTTCGATAATCGGAAGGCAATACGTGCGCGTATGCTCGTCGGTCAGAATAAATAATTTATCGTATGTTTTGCTGGTGACTGCCTTTTGCAGGTTTTCTTCCAGGTTATGGCAGATTACAACTTCTTGTTTACTCATAAATCTATTGTTTTTCCTGCAAAAATAGAAAAAAAGTAAAAAGTACATGTGTGTACGTTGACAATTAATTATTTTTGTGCTGAATTTACCAATAAATTGATTTATGAAAGGAATATTACCGGTTGCCTGTAGAATAGCAGGATACGCATTACTTATTTTATCTGTTTTTGTGCCTTTGTTGATGTATATGTTTAGTCAGGTACACGACGGGAATCTGATTTATGTAAAATTGGGGATTAAGTTGGTTGTCTGGCTGTCGCTGTTCATGATTTTTCTCTCTAAAGTAAAGGATGAGGCCGAAGAGACGGCATGTCTGCGCAGTAAAGCTATGAAATATGCCTTATATATCTGGGGAGTGTATTACATCGTGATGCTGATAAAGGGAGCAGTAAACCAAGATTTGCAGGTGGCCGACAATTCTGTCGGAATAGTTTATCTGATTATCTGTGTGATTTGTTGGGAGTTTTTGTATCAGAAGCATCGTATAGAAAAAACGTTCAGAAAAAATAAGTTTTAAAAAAGGTTGCAATATTAAACCTTTAAAATGTTTTGATGTCAAACCAGCGTTAAAACATTTGATTAGATCGGAATAATGAAAAACTGGGTTATGGGGCTGCTACTGTTATCCTGTGGGATATACGCTTTTGGACAAAGCAGAGGTAGCAAAGGTTTAGTTTCGGGTACAGTTGTCGATGGAGATGATAACTCCCCGGTGATGCAGGCTACGGTACAGATTCTTGCGTTGAAAGATAGTTCGATGGTAGCTGGTAATGTGACTGATTTGGACGGACGCTTTTCTTTGTCAGCTCGTCCGGGTAAATATCTGTTGAAGGTTTCCTTTGTCGGATATTCGCCGTCTTTTCAGCCTATTACATTAACGAGTTCTAAACCACGTCTTAATCTGGGAACAATCTCCCTGCACTCGGATGCAGTTATGCTTGAAGGGGCTGTCATTGTAGCTCAGGCACCAGAGGTTACTGCTGCCGAAGATACATTGGTATACAATAGCTCAGCATATCGTGTACCGGAGGGTTCTGCATTGGAAGAACTGGTTAAGAAATTGCCGGGAGCAGAAATTGACGATGACGGTAAAATTACGATCAACGGAAAGAAAATAAAGAAAATTATGATCGACGGCAAGGAGTTTTTTGCCGATGATCCTAATATCGCCATGAAGAACCTGCCGGTTAATATCATCGATAAGATACGTGCCTATGAAAAACAGTCGGATATGGCACGAATGACTGGTGTGGACGATGGAGAAGAGGAAACCGTGCTCGACCTGAGTGTGAAGCCCGGAATGAATCAGGGATGGATTGGTAATACCGATCTGGCTGCCGGTACGAAAGACCGTTATAGCGGAAAGGTGATGATCAATCATTTCCGCAACAAGAACCAGCTGACTGCCATCGGTTCGGTCAATAACGTAAATGACAATGCTTTTCCCGGTGGAGGTGGAGGATTCCGTAAGGGAGGAAACGGTCTGACTGCTGTGAAAATGGCAGGTGTGAACTTTGCCACTGAAACAGAAAAGTTGAAGACTGAAGGAAGTGTCAACTTTAATTATAAGGATGCTGATATTGTCAGTAAACAGGCATCCGAAACTTTTGTATCATCGGAAAGCAGTTCTTTTAAAAACGCGCTAGACCATTCTCGCAATAAAAATACCAAGCTGGTGGCAGATGCCTTTATCGAGTGGAAACCGGATACCATGACTACTTTTGTATTCCGTCCTCGTTTCAGCTATGGTAAGACCGACAATACCAACGGACAGAACTCTTATACATTCAGTCAGGATCCTGGATATACAACTGATGAACTTTTCGGTACGGACGACTTGACTTCGCTGGTTTCCGAAGAAGATATTATCAATACGGTGCTGAAGAATACACTGAAAAAAGGTGATGACCTGACTGTAGGAGGTTCGGTGCTCGTGAACCGGAGATTAGGCAAGCTTGGCCGGAATATTACATTCCGTGGAAAATATAATTACACCAATAGCAGCAGTGAACAGTTTTCTACATCGGAAACAGAGTATTTCCAGAAAACTCCGGAAGAACGTATGGAAATATTGAACCGCTATATTACAACTCCTACAAAGAGCTACGATTATAGTGCGCGTCTGACGTACAGTGAACCGATTTTTACCGGGGGATTTTTGCAGTTCAGCTACAATTTCCAGTATAAACACTCTACCACAGATAATTCTACATTCGATATGGGTGACAACTGGACGATTGGTGACGGAGTGAATGAAAGTAATCCGGGAGTGCTCAACAACGACTTGAGCAAGAGTGCAGCCTATAATTATTATAATCACCAGATGGATGTTACTTTCCGCTGGATACGTGAGAAGATGCGCTTGAATGCGGGAGTCAGCTTCCAGCCTCAGAAGTCGGATCTTTCTTATAAGAAAGGTGATCTGGATACAACGACTGTCAGAAATGTATTTAATTTTACTCCGACATTCGATTTCCGCTATAAATTCTCAAAAACTAGTCAGTTGCGCTTGCGTTATCGCGGACAGGCTTCTCAGCCGAACATGGTAGATTTGCTGCCTATCTCCGATAATACAGACCCGCTTAATATTCAGAACGGTAATCCAGGACTGAAGCCGACATTTACAAATGAATTGCGTGCCGAATATAATTTCTTTAATACGGAAAAACAACGGGGAATGTTTTCATTTTTCCGTTACCAGAATATCATGAACAATATAAGCGACCGCAAAGTCTACGATTCGGAAACCGGTGGATATGTTACTACTCCTGAAAATATTAACGGAAACTGGAACCTGATCGGAATGGTGGGAACCAACATTGCCTTGAGAAACAAGAAATATACCATCAATACGTTTACCAGAGCAAATTACCAGAATATGGTGAGCTATATAAGCGAGAAGGATCTTGTTTCTGATACAGACAAGAATATTACCAAACGCTTGTCGCTGGGTGAACGTTTAAGAGGTACGTACCGTAATGACTGGTGGGAGTTCTCTCTAAATGGCTCACTCGATTATACCCATTCGAGAAACAGTTATCAGGAAAGCAACAATCTGGATACTTATCAGTTTGCTTATGGAGCCAGCACCAATGTGCGTTTGCCGTGGAATATGTCCATTTCTACAGATTTGTCGCAGAACTCCCGCAGAGGATATGCCGAGTCGAGTATGAATACCGATGAACTAATTTGGAACGCTCAGATTTCTCAGGACTTTTTGAAGGGAAATGCTGCTACCGTAAGTATTCAGTTCTATGATATATTGAGAAACCAGAGCAATATCAGTCGTGTAATTACGGCTGCTATGCGTCAGGATACTGAGTATAATGCTATTTATAGCTATTGCATGGTACATTTCATCTATCGTCTGAACCTGTTCGGCGGTAAGGGAGCTGGTAAGGGAGGTCCCGGCTTTGCGCCTCCCGGACCTGGCGGACGTCATGGAGGATTTGGTGGTCCTCCCCATCGCCGGTTTTAAATAATATTCGAAAACGGAGATTCGCATAATGGCGGATACTCCGTTTTTTGTTCGTATCGGTTGGGTTGCCAGTGAATCTTTGTAAGGGAAATATTTTAAACAATTTTAGACTCCCTCCGATTTTCATGTTTGCGGAATCATTTAATTTTTCCTATTTTTGTCCGAATAGCAGAAATTTAGTATGAGAAAATTTTTTTATATCCTTTTGCTTTTGTTCGTCAGTGCTTTAGCTCAGGCACAAATGAACTGTACGTTTACTCATTATTCTCAGGAGAATGGTCTGTCCGAGAATTCGGTAATGGATATGGTACAGGATCACGACGGTATGATATGGTTTGCAACGTGGGATGGAATCAATCGCTTCAATGGCTACGACTTTAAGGTTTATAAGGCCCGTAAGGAAAACGATATGCGATGGAGTTCCAATCGTGTAGACCATTTGCAGGTCGACAAGTATGGAGATGTATGGTGCATTACTTACGATGGGAAGGCATTCCGTTTCGATAAGCGGATGGAAGCGTTTACCGAAGTTACGGCAAATGGGGCTGAAAAAGACTTGGTTATAACTTCTATCTTGCCGTTGGATAATGGAACTGTATGGCTGCTTACTGATAAAAACGGAGGTATCAGAGTGGTGCCTGACAGGAAAACCGGAACACTTGCTTCGAAAGTTTATTTGTCTACTGCTTCAAAAGAAAAAGGTACTGCTATCAAGACTGTTTTTTTAGATAAGAAAAACAGAGAGTGGCTGCTTACAAAAGATGGATTGCTTTGCATCGAAGGTAATAATGGAAAGCAGACTCCTTTTTTTGTAAATACGCATCCTGAATCCGGACGGCCTAACCAGTCTTTTTTTTCGGCTGCATTCGTTAACGGACACGTATATTTTACCTCTAATAAAGGACGGGTATGGAAATACTCGCTGAAGGATGAAACATTCGAATTGAAAGACCTGGGCTTGCAGGACGATGTGATAAGCATACGGGAATTGTCCGGAGGAAAGGTCATTATGGCTACCCGCCGGTCGGGCTTTGTTGTGGGAGATGCAGCGCTCGAATCACTGAAGTATTACGGTCTGAAAAATGAATTTGATTTTTCTCAGCATCCGATACGGTCAATATATGTCGACAGTCATAATGAGGTCTGGTTCGAAGTAAACAAGATTGGTACGGTCTGTCATTTTAATCCGTCGACGGAGGTGTTCAAGGTGGAACAGGTTCCGGTTGAAAAAGAACCGGGTGATGCTCCAAAGTTTGCTGTCTGCGAGGATAAGCAAGGCAATCTGTGGGTACATCCGGTAGGAGGAGGACTGTCTTGGTTCGACAGAGAAAGTAATGAGCTGAAGCCTTTCTATAATGAAGTGGGAACAGATGCATGGCGCTTCTCAAACAAACTTCATGCTATGATGCTCGACCATCAGGGCAATTTATGGCTGGGCACTCATTCCAAAGGACTGGATAAGGTTACATTCTTCAAAAACGAATTCCAGTTGATTAAGCCGCAGAACTGTAAGTACGATACCAATGCCAATCAGGTACGTTCGCTTTGTCAGGATTCCCGTAAGCAGTTGTGGATAGGTACACGTAATAGTAAAGTTTCTGTGTATTCTCTTGACTTCCAGTTACAGGGTTATCTTACAGTCGACGGACGCATATCACTTACTGGCACTCCTTTCAGAGGATCTGCCTATAAGATAATAGAGGATTCGAAAAAAAATATCTGGATTGCTACGAAAGGAAACGGAATCGTTCAGCTGATACCGCAGGGAAGCGGATATAAGATGCTTCATTATACTTACGATGCCAACGATATCTATAGTCTGAGTCATAACAATGTGTACGACTTGTGTGAAGACAGTTACGGTCGTATCTGGGTTGTTACTTTCGGTGGAGGTATCGATTACATCGAAAAGGAGAGTGATGGAAGTGTCCGTTTTATAAACTCGCGTAATAATCTGAAATCGTATCCAATGGAACGTTGCTATAAGGCACGTCGTATGTTGCTCGACAAAAAAGGTATGCTGTGGGTAGCTACTTCCAATGGACTGCTGGCTTTCAGTGAAAAGTTCGAACGTCCCGATACGATTGATTTTCATTTGTTCGTGTGCATGCCTAATAAGCGTGAAGTGTTGAGCTGCAACGATATATACGATATCTTGCTTACACACGACGGACGTCTGTTCTTTGCTACTTTCGGTGGAGGACTGAACGAGCTTAAGAGCCTTGATAAAAAAGGTAACGCCCTGTTTACTTCGTATTCGGCAAAAGACGGACTTCCTACCGATGTACTTTCTTCACTTGCCGAAGATACGAAAGGAGATATATGGATTGGTTCGGAAAGCGGTCTGAGCAAGATGGATATTGTCAACCATCATTTCGATAATTATCTGAAGCAGGAGATAGGAGAGGAGCTTTCGTTTGAAGAAAGTACGGCAATACGTGCCGAAGACGGACGCTTGCTGTTCGGAACAAACAGAGGACTTTTGTGCTTTACTCCCGAACTGATACGGAAAAACTCTTATGTGCCTGGCATTGTATTGTCGGGCTTGAAGATAGCCAATAAAGATGTTGTTCCCAGACCGGAATCTGTATTGCCTGAGTCTTTGAACAGTTTGTCGCATTTGTATTTGTCGCATAAGGAAAACACCGTAACGCTTTCTTTTGCTGCTCTGGATATGAGTTTCCCGGAAAATGTAAAGTATGCCTATATGCTCGACGGGTTCGATAAGGAGTGGAATTATGTGGGTAAACAGCGTACGGCTACTTATACAAACCTGCCGAAAGGTAATTATGTCTTTCGTGTGAAGTCGACCAACGGAGCCGGTATCTGGGTGGAGAACGAACGTGCCTTGCGGATAACCGTCAAGCCTTCGTTTTGGGAGACTCCTTATGCCTATGTGATTTACACATTAGGCTTTATGCTGATTCTGCTGGTTGGAGCCTATACACTTTTCGTTATTTACCGGTTGAAACATGAGGTGTCTGTCGAACAGCAGGTAACGGACATGAAGCTCCGCTTCTTTACCAATATCTCTCATGAACTCCGTACACCGCTTACCTTGATAGAGGGGCCGCTGGAATATATCTTGAAACGTTCGGATTTAAGTAAGGACGTACGCGAACAGTTGCAGGTGGTAGAACGTAATACACATCGGATGCTGAGGCTTGTCAATCAGATTCTGGATTTCCGTAAGATACAGAATCACAAGATGAAACTGTGCATCGAACAGATTGATATCGTCGCGTTTGTACATAAGATTATGGAGAATTTTGAATCCATAGCCGAGTCGAACAAGATTGATTTTATTTTCGAAACCGAACAGCCTAAGCTCAAGTTGTGGGTAGACGCTGACAAGGTAGAGAAAATAGTCTTCAATTTGCTGTCGAATGCATTCAAGTATACGCAGCCCGGAAAAACCATTACTGTATTTATTCATGAAAATGAAGATACGGTTACCGTAGGAGTGCAGGATCAGGGTATAGGTATTTCTGAAAATAAGAAGGCTTCACTGTTTGTACGTTTTGAAACCCTGCTCGATAAGAACCTGTTCAATCCGAACAGTTCTGGCATCGGACTTTCGCTTGTGAAAGAACTGGTGGAAATGCACCATGCCAGCATACATGTAGACAGTAAGGAAGGAGAAGGCAGTTGCTTTAGCGTAGATTTCCTGAAGGGAAAAGACCATTACGGTGAGAATGCCGAATTTGTTTTGTCGGATAACGTGGAAATAATCGGTGAAGCATCCAAGCATTCCTTGCCTGTGGATGTCGAAACTCCTGCCGTTGCTGTACCGGAGGATAAGCCGGAAGCTGTTCCAGCTGCTGATGAGGCTGACAAGGCATCGGTTTCTGAAACAAAGACAATGCTGCTCATAGAAGACAATCTGGAGTTGCGCTTCTTCTTGCGGAGCATTTTCAGCCAGCGTTTCCGTATTATAGAAGCTGCCAACGGAGTGGAAGGACTGGAGAAAGCCATTAAGTATGTGCCCGATATCATAATCAGCGATATTATGATGCCCGAGAAGGACGGAATAACTCTGGTGAAGGAACTGAGGGAGGAACTGACTACCAGCCATATTCCAATCGTATTGCTTACTGCAAAGACCGATATGGACACCAAATTGCAGAGTCTGGAACTGGGGGCTGACAGTTATATCACCAAACCGTTCAGTGCCACTTACCTCGAAGCACGTGTTGATAATCTGCTGGCACGCCGTCAGAAGTTGCGTCAGTTCTATTGCGACCACCTGATGGATATCAATCCTCCGAAAGTGGAAAATGAGGAAGAAGAGGTAGATGTCATGTCGCAGCAGGACCGTCGTTTCCTGGAGCAACTGACAAACTTTATGGAACGGAATATCGACAATGGAGAACTTGTTGTAGACGATCTGGTGCATGAAATGGCTGTGAGCCGTTCAGTCTTCTTCAAGAAGCTGAAGTCATTGACCGGACTTGCTCCGATAGAATTTATCAAGGAAATGCGTGTGAAGCGTGCTGCCCAGCTTATCGAGACTGGAGAGTTTAACATGACACAGATTTCGTATATGGTGGGAATCAACGATCCGCGTTACTTCAGCAAGTGCTTCAAGCAACGCTTTGGCATGACTCCTACCGAATACCGTGAAAAGCAGAAAAACAAATAATTGAGATTCCTGAATTTCAGGTATCTGATAGTTGTACGAATAACAGAATAAAACAAGCTGAAGTTTTCCGGAAAATACACGTTATTTCTGGAAAACTTCAGCTTGTTTTGTAATCTATGTAAAGAATGATTCTGTTTTTCCTGCTTGTATCAGAACGGATAACCGATTGCGAAGTGGATACCCATTCCGTCCTTGAAGTTCGGTATATTGTAGTATTTGGAGATTCCTGTTTCGTAAGGTACGTGCAGGGCTACTCCCCAGTCGAGGCGAAGTACAAGGAAAGACAAGTCGTATCGGATACCCAGACCCGTTCCCAATGCAATATTGTCGAAGAACTTGTTGAACGTAAACTGCGCATCAGGACGTGCTTCGTCTTTCCGCATCAGCCATACGTTTCCGGCATCGAGAAATAATGCTCCGTTCAGATTACCTCCGAAAAGGTTGGAGAAAATGCGGAAGCGATACTCCAGGTTGGCTTCCAGCTTGATATCTCCCGTTTCGTCTACGTACGAGTAGGCTGCGTTTTCGGCCGGATGAAAGCGTCCGGGACCGATAGAACGTACCGTGAAAGCACGTATGCTGTTGGCTCCTCCTACGTAGAACTGTTCGTTATAGGGAGCAATGGTCTTGTTACCGTATGCCCAGATTACTCCGGCCATCAGTCGTCCGGCAATCTGCTGCTTGTCGTTGATGTAGTAAAGCGGTCGTATCTCGCTCGAGAACTTCAGGAACTGTGCAAATGGAGTTCCGAGGAATTTCTTTTCTCTTTCTTTCAGACTCTTGCCGAAGGCTGCATAAATAAGTGAGGTGACATTACCTGCCGAGCTGAAAGAGTTTTCCCACCATATTCGCATCCGGCGGTGACGCCATGAATCATCGTAGGTAAAGGTATAGGTGACCGAAGGGATGAACTGGTCGTCCAGACTGTGAAACAGCATGGGGTTGGCCTGTGCAATCGAGTCGAATGTAGCCGTACGGTGCTGCAAATGATTGAACGCCAGATGGAGCGGTGTTACGGTATGTTTCATGCTTCTGGACGGACGGAAACTGTACGAAACGGTTCCTCCGAAAGACAGCATCTTGAAGTATCGGGCACGGTTTACCTGTTCGGCATAAATCTTGAAGTTCGTTTGCGACGGGAAGCGGAACGGGTCAATGCGGTCGCGTACCCATGGAAGTACAAGGCGAGGGAACTCCAGTGACAGGGCTGCTCCCAGTTCGTAAGAGTTCATGACAGACTTGTCGCCGTCGACGGTTGAGCTGGTCTGCCATTCGTATGAACCTTTCAGCTCCAGATTGAGTGAGGCTCCCATGCGGCGGAAGTTTTTACGCGACAGGTTGAATATGGCTCCGGGACCGGTCTGCTTGGTACTCTTGGTAGTGACGTTAAGCTCCAGCTCACTGTTGTAGGGCAAGTCGGACATGGCATTCACGCGTACGTCGAGTGTATCTTTTTCTGCTCCTGTACGGGGAGTATATTGAAACTCGCTGAACTTGAACACACCCAGTCGTGCCAGAGCTTCCTGGGTATAGTTTTGTCTGGTCTGCGAATAGACTTCTCCCTTACGGTACAGGAAACGCTTGCGCAGTACGCCGTAGCGGATGCCCGGCTTCTTTCCGGAGTAATAGATGGTAAAGTTGCGCAGCTTCAGTGAGTCGTCAGGCTGTTCACCGTTATATCCCGTCAGGTACACAGAAGTATGTCCGATATGATACGTGCGGAGGGCTTCTTCGGGAATACTTTGCCGGGGTACAATCTTTAGCTTGACGTACCCTTTGCGCATGATTGTATCGGCAAGGAAAGTGATGAATTCATTTCTTGCGTAGTAGTATCCGTTGTCGCGGAAGAGGTCTATCAGACGCTGCCGTTCCTGATTCAGGACCGTCACGTCGAAATTATCTCCGCTGTGTATCAGCCCTTCGTCGAAATGTGCATGAATCAGACTGTCGGTTTGTGGTCTGAATCCTTCGTATGTCACGGTATCTATGTAGTACGGATTTCCCATATCGATGTCGTAACTCAGTTTTACAGCCCGCGGGTTACGGGTACTGTCTACCCGGTAAGTTACTTTTCCGTCGAAATACCCGTAGTCGTGCAGCAGATTGGACGCTACTTTTATTCGGGTTTCAGGATTTACGGTAGAAACATATACCGGTTTGGCAGCCAGTTTTTTGAATATCCACTTTCCGAAGCCTTTTTCATACCTTTCAAAGCGATTGTATATCCATAGTCCGAAAGGTATCGGAAAACGGATGTTGGGCTTTACCACGATGGCGTTGTTCGGAGCAATGCTGATAGCTCCTTCCGCTTCGGCAAGTGCCTTTTGTCCTGCCTTGCTCTTGTCTTCGTTGTTGATGGTTACTTTCTTCAATCCCAGATACAAGGTTTCCCCTTCCGGCAAGTGCTTTGTCGTAGAGCATGATACAGCCATCATGGCTGCAAGCAGAAGCGTCAGGATATGATATATTTTATATTTCTTCATGGATATGTAATTATGCTTCAATCAGTTTTCTGTTGTTTGTTCGGGCTGTTTCTTTTTGCGGGAGCGGAAGATGAACAGTTCGCTTAGTTTGCTCACTTTCTTTCTCAGTACGATACCGGCTCCTGTTTCTATCACTTCACCGTCGAGTATGCTTTCGTAATTCTTGTCGTGGAAAATCTTGATGTAGCGTGTACCGCTGTTGTCCAGACGGTATTCCAGCGAAATGTTGTCGATAAACGACTCGTCTTGCTGCTGTACATCGTTTCCGGTAGATATTTTTCCTCCGATGATAACCTGGAAGCGGTTGTTCCAGAATCGTTTGGCAAACTGGAAGTTATAATCCGTACGGGTATTTCCGGTTTCGCCCTCATCGGTCGTTTCCATACCGAAGTTTATATCTATTGTTTTCAGTGCATTTCCTGCTATCTTGTTTATCTCACTTTGCAGGAACGAGTTCAGCATACTGTTGGTGTCGAATCCTTTGCCTCCGGTATTGCTTTCTGACATATATATACCCGTAACCAGCATGGTGACAGCCAGCTTGTTTTTCTCTTCGGCCGATTTGGCAGCGAGTTCGTTCTGCATGGCACCGTCGTCGGGAGCTTCGAGTGTGAAGGTAAAGCCCAGATCTTCCAGACGGTTTGTCAGATTCACTCCCACGTTGAAGTTCACCATACGCGTACTTTCTCCATCGGAAGAAACTGACGCACGCACCCGTTCCGAAGCCTTTATGTTCAGATTCGGGTTCATAACGTTTCCGGTCCATTCGATATAGCTTCCATCCTGAATGTAGAAAGTCTTCAGCGGGATGATAGGCATTTCGTATTTCATTTCTCCGCTCATCAGCGAATAACGGCCGTTGAGCAGCATGTTTCCGTCGGGCTGATACTGGAACGACAAGTCGCCTCCACCTTCCAGCAGCATGTAATTGCTTCCGCTTTCATTTAAGTTGACACGTGCCTGCACAGCCTCGTCGATGTGAAGTGTCATCAAAATGTCCATACCTCCCAGCGACATGGCAGGAATGTGAGGCTTGGCTATGTGAGTCGTATCGCTGAAGTCCACAAACGTGACAGTTTCGTTCAGACGGTCTTCTACGGTCAGCGGAGAGTCTTTCAGTACATAAGTGAAATCACTGCTTCCTAAAATATTCATGTTGCCTCTCATGGTAAGGGCATCCGGCCGTCCTTTCAGCATGGCATTTACATCGACATAAATCTTACCGTGTACCAGCGACTCTTTGGTCTGTTTGGCATTGATCAGCTCAAAGTTATGCGCTTCCATTTTCAGGTTTATATCCATAGCAGCCATGTCGGTCATGTCTACGTAACCGTCTATGCTGAACGGTGTCTTTCCCTTGGTAAAGATGTTGAAGCGTTCGAATTTCAGTCGGCTGTTCTCAATCTTCAGCGGCCGGTTGTCGAGTTGCAGGTTCAGTGAAGCCTGTGGAATATTGATTATTACACTGTCAAGTCCCAGTTCTCCGTTCAAGACAGGCTGTGACGTGGAACCCTCTATGGAAATCGAACCGTCCAGGTCACCTTTCAGTCTGGCCATATCATCGGGAATGAATGCGTTGGCTACCTTCAGCGGCAGATGATGCAGGTTCACATCTGCCGTCAGATTATCTTTATCATTTTTCCCCGTGGCAGAAAGGTACGTTCCGTTCAGGCTCATTATTTCCTCGTCGTTCAGCATCAGGAAGCCGTCTATGCTGTGTTCTCCTGTTTCTTTAGGCAGATATACGGCACTCATTTCCCAGTTGCCCAGCTGTTGTTTGTTGTAGGCAAGGTTGTTGATTCCTATGTCGGTTGCAACTTGCATGCTCGACTCGTTTTGTATATAGTGTGCTTCGGCGTTGATAAAGCCGGCTATGTCGGGCATATATGGGATGATGCGCCGGAACTCAGCTATGTCTATCTGGTTGAGAGCTACGGTAAGATCCTGCTGTACGAGAGAGTCCGGAGTAGAATATAAGGATAATCCGGAATGATTCTCATCGTATATCTTGACGTCGGCATGGATACGTCCCTCATCGCTCAGATAGATATAGTTGTCGGGGTTCACCTTAAACGGACGATATACCAGAGTAGGATTGTCCGGAGTGATGTGCATGCTGATGCCGTTGGGGCGTAGCTGTGCCTTCAGACCGAGATCAACTCCAGTTTCTCTTTTACCGTTCAGGTAACCTATTGCCAGTTGTGCATCGGTAGATCCGATATATCCGTTCAGTGAAATGTCGAAGGCTTCCTGACGTTTGTTGGCAAGAGCCTTTACACCACTGTAGAATTTCACCTGCACAGAGTCTTGCAACGTCTTGAAGTAAATCGTATCCAGTTGAAGACTGTCGGTCCGCAAGCCGTACAAGTCGATGGAACCGTTTAATCCGTCTTCCGGCGAAGTGCTGAAGCTGGCCCGCAGACGATTGTAGTTTACATGCTGTGAAGCCAGGAAGTTGGCCACCGGATTGTCTGATCCGGAGAATACTTTCAACTGTGCCGAAGGTAGCATTTCTCTGATCAGGCGCTGATTTATGTGTTTTTTCTTCCACTGCTCTCCAAACTCTTTGGCTACCAGGTCGCTCTTGCTCATAAACTTGTCGAGGCTGTTGGCCGATTTGAACAGGAAAGTCAAATCGCCTGCATTGACATATCCTCTTACCGAATCGGTAGCCATATCGAAACCGGCATGCAGGTCTTTGGTCCTGAAGTTTCTTTCGGCTGTTACGAGTTGTATACCGCTGACGGTAGCACGTGCTTTGTGGCGTTGCTTCATATCCGTCTGTGCATGCACCTCGATGTTCATCGACGAACTGAAAGGCGTGCTCATAAGTGACAACGCCTGCCAGTCTAACAGCCGCACATGGGTGTTCAGGTCGGCCTTTATCATATTCGGCTGAAGCAATGCCTGCAAATTGGCCGATACGTCTATTGCACGGTTGTTGACATTCAGCATCATTGAAGCCTGAGAGTGCTTCAGTCCGGCATCGAGTGTGACTCCGGAAAACAGAAGCGAGCCATACCGGAAGTGTGAAACCTCACCCTTCAGCAGAGCGGATGTTTTCGGAGAGAAAAAGTCGAATCCGTTTCCTTCGGCATGCAATGAAGCCGAAAGTCCGAATATCGAATCATGCGGCATAAACTCGTGTATGTTGAGGCTGTCGATATTCAGGTCGACCAGATAGCCTTCTTTTTGCAAATCATAGTCAGCTTTTAAAATAACATTGGCTTTTTTGCCCGGAAAGAACTGCATGTTTGCTCCGAGCAGACTGCCGTTGACCGAAGCTTCTCCTTCTAGTTTCATGCCATGTGGCAGTACGACACCGCTGAGCATACTTTCTACAAAGTTCAAGTTGCCCGTTTCTACCGATAAGTTGATGTTACCGTTTCTCTGGAGACTGTCCATAGGCAACGTAATACTTCCCGTAGCCTGTGCACGGAAAGCATCCTGAATGCTTGCCGAGAGCGTGGTAAGACGAATCTCCTTCAAGTTTCCGTCTATGCCGGCACGTATCTGCAATGGGGCAGACGGATATTTTTTTATAAAATCTTCCGGCATTCCGGTGATAACCTTCAGTAAATCATTCTTGCCGATGTCAGCCATCAGACGAGCATTGATCATACCGTCTTTTTCAGCATCAGTTGCCTCCCAGTCCATGGATGCGCTGAATTCGAGATACGAATCGGGGGTTGTTATCTGCAACGACGGAACTTTCAGTGTCTTGGCATCCGATACCAGTTTTCCTTTTGTTGAAACAATTTCCAGTCCGGAGCGTTCCTTTAAGTTGAAGTCGCGTATATTGGCATAGATATCATTTCCGGCATAGTAGGCAGAATCTACATCCAGCTTGATGTTGGTAATGCCGATATGCGATGCATCGAATCCTTCGGCAGCAGGAAGTGTATTGGTATCAAGATAAGCACTACCGTTTGTCAGTTTAAGTGAACCTGCCGAGTATGCCGACTTATGCAAGTCGACCAGTCCGTTCCGTAGAGAAAGCTTTTCGAGCGATGTTGACATGCTGAATGTATCCAGCGCCATTTGCATGGCAAACGAAACGTTTTCGAAATCAACATTTTTCAGTTGTATTTTCCAGAAAACCGGTTGCGAGCTGGTCGTATCTGAGGCTGTAGTATCGGCCATGCAGATGGATAAATGAGTATCCTTTAAAGAAAGAGTGTTGACAATGGCAGTTTCCGGATCGAGCTCTACGCCATGTGAGGATACGAATAGCTCTCCCAGATTTCCTTTCAGCGTCATACCTTCGATGAGGTTTGCCGTATTTACAGATGCCTTGCTCAACTCCAGACCGTCAAGTTCGATTTTCTTTCTCAGCAGGGGAGTTAACTGGATCTTCGCTGTTAATTTCTTGGCATTCAGTATGGTATCCTGCTTGTCGATAATTACGGTGTTGTTTACTACCAAATCTAACGGAAATGAAAGAGAGATTCTTCCTATCGAGATTTGCATACCTGTGGCTTCGGAAGCGTAGCGTGTAGCCGTGTTTACCAGAAAATTCTGAATAGGAGGTATGTATATCAGAATACATAGCAATATAAATAATATGAACGGAGATGCTACGGCGATCCCTGTCCATCGCAGATATTTTTTCATAGGCCAAGTCAAGCTGTATTGTTTGTGCGAATTTATATAAAATAACCGAATTAGTATTCATTTTGTTCTGGAACTATTTAGTTGTATTTATATAAATTCTTTACCTTTGTGCTATAACTTAATTTTAAAAGATATATTATGAAACCAACTTTGTTTGTTCTGGCTGCCGGAATGGGAAGTCGTTATGGAGGTTTGAAACAGCTTGACGGTCTGGGACCCAATGGTGAAACAATTATGGACTATTCCATTTTTGATGCTATCCGTGGCGGATTTGGAAAGATTGTATTCGTAATCAGAAAAGATTTTGAAGAAGATTTCCGTAAGAAAATCATCAGCAAGTACGAAAACCATATTCCAGTAGAAGTAGTATTTCAAAGCATCGACAAGCTTCCTGAAGGATTTACTTGTCCGGCTGAACGTGTAAAACCATGGGGTACAAACCATGCAGTGTTGATGGGTAAGGAAGTTATTCGTGAACCTTTTGCCGTAATCAATGCTGACGACTTCTACGGACGTGACAGTTTTGCCGTAATCGGTAAATTCTTGTCTGAACTTCCTGAAGGAGCTAAGAATACATATTGCATGGTAGGATTCCGTGTTGGAAATACCCTGAGTGAAAGTGGTACAGTAGCTCGCGGTATCTGTTCTACCGACGAAAACAGACATCTGACAACAGTAGTAGAACGTACTGAAATTATGCGTATTAACGGTGTCGTTTCTTATAAAGATGAAAATGGCGAATGGGTAGGCATCGAAGATAACACTCCGGTTTCAATGAATATGTGGGGCTTCACTCCTGACTATTTCAACTACTCTGAAGAATATTTCATCGACTTCCTGAAAGAAAACATCGATAAGCCTAAAGCTGAATACTACATTCCGCTCATGGTCAATAAGCTGATCAACGATGGTACTGCTACAGTAGAAGTTCTTGATACTACTTCTCGCTGGTTTGGAGTAACATATGCAGCCGACCGTCAGGGTGTAGTTGATAAATTGCAGGCTCTTGCCGACTCTGGAGAATATCCTAGCAAGCTGTTCTGATAATTGAACATATACTATACAGGGAAATTTCCTTTATGCGTAAGCTTTGTGTTTGTCATGAAGTAAGCGTGTAAAGGAAATTTTTTTTGTTGAAGTTATGCCTGGCCGGTAAATATTGCGAAATGGATTTTAATCTTTTTTTCTGAATTTTGGTTAACTTTGCACTAATATAAAAGATATTATGAGGAAGCACATTTTATTTTGGCTGCTAGTTAACTGGATTGGATGGATTTATGCGGAATCGGTGGAAAAAGAGATTCCGCAGCTTCTTGCTACACTCGATTCTATATTAGTACAAACTGGAGAGTTGGCATCGCAGAAAGAGCTTAAAATAGCGCAATTGAAGAAAAAATTATCGAATGCTGCAAATCTTGAAGAGGAATTCTGGATAAATAAAATGCTATATGACGAATCTTTCGTATTCAATGCTGATTCTGCAATGAAATACGTTGACCGTAATATACAGATTGCTACCGAACTTAAAAAGAAGGACTGGCAGGATGAATGGCTGATAAACCGTTCGTTTATGTTTGCTGCAACAGGATTGTTAAAGGAAGCAGGTGAAGTGCTGGAAAAAGTTGATTCTACCAGTTTGTCTGACGGACTGAAACTCTCGTATTACTATCAGCGTTCTTACCTGTATTCGCATTTAGGGCAATATATGGGCGACCAGAAGCAGGTTAATAATAAATATTATAATGAGTTCGAAAATGCCAATAAGCACATGCTGGCCTTAGTCCGTCCGAAAGATTCCCTTTATTGGTGGTGTGTAGCGTCATGTAATGAACTCTCTCCTGGAGATAGCTTGTTTTCGGCCTTAGAGAACGTTGTATTGTCTTCTCATCATAATACACGGCTGGATGCAATGAACGCTTATGGCCTTTCGAATATGTATAAGCGGATAGGAGATAAAGAAAAAACCATGATTTATCTGATTTATTCGGCAATGGCTGATTTGAGAGTCTGCAATCGCGATATTGCTTCGTTGCAGGAACTTTCATCGTTATTGTATGATGCAGGAGATATTGACCGCGCGTATGCTTACATGAATTATTGCTTGAAGGCAGCTTTGCTTTATCCCAACCGGGTGCGTATCATTAATATATCTACAGAATTGGATAAGATATATGCTAATTATCAGCAACGTGATATAAGATGGCGTAATTCATTGCAAAATTATTTGTATGTAGTTACTTTTTTCTCGATAATCCTGGTACTGGCCTTGATTGGTCTTTATCGTCAGACGAAAAAAATGAGAAAGTCGCGTACAGAACTGGATTCTGTAAATCATTCTCTTAATCAGCATGTTGTTGAACTTTCACAGATGCATAAACAGCTGGCCTTAGCCAATCAGGAGCTTCAGAACTTGAATGAACTGCTTAGAAGTGCTAACCAGAAGCTTCAAGAGTCGAATGATGTAAAAGAAGAATATATCGGATATGTGTTCTCTATTTGCTCGAACTATATCAGTAAGTTGGATGAGTATCGGAAAAACATTAACCGGAAACTAAAGACTGGTCAGTTTGAAGAGGCAAGACAGTTGACTGATAACTCTTCATTGACTCAAAACGAACTTAAAGACTTTTATGCCAATTTTGATGCTATCTTTTTACGGGTTTATCCTGACTTTGTAGCGGATTTAAATTCTTTGCTTCGTCCTGAAGAGCAGATTTTATTGAAAGATGCAAGCGAACTGAATACGGAAGTTCGTATTTATGCATTGGTCAGATTGGGTATAAATGATAGTGTCAAGATTGCTGACTTTTTGCATTGTTCTCCTCAAACAGTGTACAATCATAGGTTGCGCATGCGAAATAAAGCAATTATACCTAAAGATAAATTTGCCGAAGCTGTCCGCCTGTTGGGAAGAGGAGGCAAGTAATAGGAAATTCAAAATAGACTTTTTTAGCGGAGAGAACTTCTTGATTTAAGTTTTTCTTCCGGTTGAGAACAGACCATAGTACACGCTATTTTGTAGTGTGCTATGGTCTGTTTTTTTGTACTGTTCATGTTTTAGAAAACCTTGTTCTTTCCTGTTGTAATGAGAAGAAGAGGTAAATCTCATTCCCGAAAGCTGCTTTTCAGACTTGTAAAGGCGTATAAGTCACTCTGTATGTCAGTCGTATAGTTTACCTGTTGGTTTTATATATGTATTGATAATCAGCGTGTTGTCTTTTTGTAATCTTACTTGTTAACTTTACTTTAGAATAGATTAACGTCCTTTAGTATCTAATTTTGCTTCCAGAATTTTTAATCAAATATTCTATTATGTTAACTAAAAAATTTACTAGTATGAAGAACAATTTTCAACCGGTACAGATTACTCGGTTTGTATTGTCTCTATGTTGTTTATTGTGTTTTTCTGTTCATTTGTTTGCACAACAAATAAGAAGCTGTTTTGAAATGATTAAATTATTTATATTTATCTGTTAATCAGTTGATT
>ERZ772901.15-NODE-15-length-147696-cov-7.528322_pt1 | contig 147696 bp, 177 predicted proteins | sample MGYA00512123_ERZ772901 | MGnify/ENA primary metagenome ERZ772901 (study PRJEB29015, sample SAMEA2737711) | human gut metagenome | biome: human gut; feature: human-associated habitat; material: faeces | place: China | collected 2012 ...
CAGGCACGGATCAGCGATTTGTAAAAAACGCTCTCAAAAATGCGGAGTTGCCACCTTGATTCTTTCAAATATTTGTTTTTCTTTTATTTCTGTCACTTACACGTAAGCCTACCTACAAATCAAAACTTGTCATGAAATAATACTGACAACTAAAATCAAAAAAGTGTTAGAAACCTAGTATTTATGCAGATTATAAGGATTTGTGTGAACAGATGTTCTGATACCGTTTGATACCCTAAAACACATAGAAAGGAGAAAATCCTGTATGTGCGATACTTTTTGCTAAAAATCTTGATACCCTAAGCTGATACCTTAAAAAATCACTTTCGAGTGGTTTATTTTTTTGTGTTTTTATGATTATACTAAAGTATTCTTACAACACAACATCCAAAGAATATTTTCGTATACTCATAAATCAAAACTCTCTTTACACCAAACACACGTTCGTGTTATAATATCCAAGAGGTGAAATAAAATGTACAATACAACAAACATTCCAAAAGCTACCAAGCAGATCAACGTCTCAGGAGACACACCACCAGACATTTGGATGTCTATGTTAGATTCCCGTGGTAGGCTTCAAAAATTCCACATCAGAGAATTACTTCTACAGGGTACTAGAAAAGAAACCAACAGCGCAAGACAAGAACGTGAAGTAGAATACTACAAAAGCAGAATAGAAGTGTTAGAGCGATTCAACATTTCTACAAAGACAAAGATATTGAAATACATTCCATCGTCAGGCACATGGTATATTTGCGGAGAATATGCAGACTTATTAAAATCACAAAGTTTTTAAATAGATAGGAGGTGTTCTAATGAACAAGCTATTCGGAGTAGAAATCGGCTCATTCTCAATTAGACACAATAAAAAAGATAATACTTACCGCCCAGTAATTAATTACAAAAATAAATTATATATATTAAGGAAATTTAATAATCGTGATGATGCAATGAAGGCGCTGACAGAAGCTCAAAAGAAACTTTACGGTCATGTGCGGTCAGAAGTAGAAGAAGCATATATACAACAAAAAAGGAAATTGAAAATACAATGAGAATATACGAATACAACGAAAGCACTCAGACACTCAATACAGAGTGCGGATTGTTTCACATGGGTGACACAGTACAACTTACAGAAATCGACTCTCAGACACCTATAAAAACAGCCTTATATGGGGCTAGAATGGATTCTACAGAGTATGTCCTTACATTCTTCGATGAACGATGTGGGATGCCTTTGTACTTGTCTGAGCATGAAATAGATGATATGTGTAGAGTAGAAAAATCGTAAAAAAATAGGGTACACCAGAAATTAACCTGATGTACCCTAAAATTTTAATAATACTCCGAATATCCTATCCAGAGTCTCTTTGTCATAATAGTATATGTTTAAATTGCAGTAGAGAGTAACACTTCTTTATCACTAACAAGCAAAACTAATAAAGAAAATATCGACTGATCGCCAAATCGCCAGATCAATCATAACTGTTTCTTGTGTCCTTTAAATAACTTTTCAGTCTTTCTGCAAGAACCCATAAACTCTTCGCTTACAAGATTCTTGTTCCATTCTTGCAGAAATTCCTTGGACTTTTCTGATTTTGTCACTACCATCTTATTTCTTTTCATACTCTTTAACATTTCTTTGTGTAAGACAGTTTAATCCAACCATCTTTAGTTTTACCCCAACCGTTTTTGACGGCTTTGATTGTTACCGTTGTTCCTTTCTTATAAGCATCTCTGACAATAGCAGCCGTTGTAGATGGAGACTTACGTACATTAAGAGCAGAAGCAGTCACTTTTACTTTGTATGATTTAGAAGAAGTAGATGCTTTAGGTTTTACTACTGTAGAACCAGAAATGTCTGCTTTGAATTTAGCCCACTGTTTATTATTTTTTCCACACCAAGGTTCTGGGCACCGTTTTCCATTTGTGTCCCAATGACGAATAACATGACTAGCAGGGATATTATATTTTTTCATTAGTTTTTTTGTTGATGCAACAGCATTATTATATGTCTTTTTAGAAACGCCATTAGCTACACCTGCCATTTCAATACTCAGACTGTTTGCGTTTGTGCAGATTTCATAATATTTTCCTGCCCCATTTGCTTGAGTGAAGAAACCTCCAACCGCCCATGCTATTCTGTTAACAGGAACAGATTTCCATACAATATCTTCGTCATCAATAAAATAATGTGCACCAGCAGATCTAGTGTTACCAGTAGCAAAATAATCTGCGTTATTCTTTGCACTATCTTTCTCCCCCCCTGTGAAATGGATTACAATAAACTTAATAAAACTTGTGCTACGTTTACTTCCGTAGCTCACGCTCTTTGCCGTTCTTGTTTTAAATTTTAATGCCATAAATACAAACTTCCTTTCTTTTATCTAAAAAGAGCAGTCACCATAACAGCAACTGCTCAATAACTAATTATTCAATTACTAATTACTCGCTTAGCAAATTATCCAACAATGTCATCAGACTCTTTACCTTCTGCGACATCATCTAATTCTTTTTCAAATAAATCCTTATCAACTTTTACGATCACATCTTTATCTGCAACCTTTTCCATAATCTGATCAATTTCATCAGCAGTTAATCTACCATCTCTTAATGCGTAAGCAATCTTATCTCCTGTCTGTGCAAACCAAGTAAAGCTATGATTCTTCCAGTTACCATAAGCAGAAGTACCAAATACAAATACCCAACCTACAATCTGGTTAATTACATCTTCATGTACGTCAATCACAGGTTTACCAGCCGCAGTTAACCCCATATTCACCCATGCAAGAATCTGTAAAATGATACTTACAATAGTATGTGGTTTTACTTCACTCCAATTAATACTTGCCAAAAATTCTTTAAATTTGTTCATAATGCAATCCTCCTTTGCAATAAAAAAGACCTACAAGAATGACTCTTCATCCTTAATAGGCAATGCTTTAATTTCGTTATACATTTTTTCTCCAACGCCATTTTGATGTAATTGGTCATGGTATACCTTATAAATAGCATTGATGTTTTCAAGCCCCGTAGGGGAAATACAACCTTTTTGCTTGTAATACCTGTGGGCTTGTTTGATTCTGTCTCTTAGCATTGCAGCAACACCTTCAGATAAAGCAACGTCCATTGCGCACGCATTATCTAATTTTTTAGCCAGTCCAGCTGTATGTGCAAATAGTCGTTCCATACCTACCTTTTGGTCTGTTAATAATGCGGCTTGCTCTCTCATCATGTCTTTGATAACTTGAATATCTTTATTCTGATTGCTTAAAATCTGTGTTAGTTTATCCAAAGTTTCTGTATGCTTATCGATCATTAAGCGTTGTTGTTCAATCACTTCTTTTTGATGTTTCTTTTCTAATGAGGAACGTGTCTCAAAACCAAACTTTTCGTTTAATTTGGAAGTGACATCAAAAATTTTATCTGCAAACAAAAGAACCGCAAAGACAAACACTGTCAATGCAGCCCCATGTTGAGATAAAAAATTAATTATAATATTCCAATTTTCTATCATGTAATTACCTCGATTATTTTATAAAAATCACTCCTTTAAGTCTTTACCAAACATATTCTGGTTTTTCTTCTCCAAATAATAAATATCTAAGCCAATCATCCACAACAATGCACACTGCACTCAATAGAATCCATAAGATTGTATAAGGTAAGCAAATCTGCCCACACAGATTAAAAGGCATGTGAGAATAATCCCAAATGCCTAAGCCTAACCATAAATTTAAAATACAACCTGCTATGAATTCCATTACAGTAACAATCAATCCTCCGAGAACCATCTGCTCACGAAAGGGCATTAGATGGTAGAAGAAGCGACTGTTATTGATCAAACCAATAAGGATGAAGCAAGTACCACCTAACACTCCCATTGTCCAGTGTGTGTATCCTCTCCAGATGATCTCAATTCCACAATAAGCAAATGCCCCAATGCAAAATAGGACAAGATATTTACATGACTTCTTTACATGTAGCATTTTATTTATTCACCTTCTTTTTGATCTTTGTTCTCACTTTCATCTTTACAAATAAGCTGTAAAATCATGATGTCTCCCTCAAGAATTCCTTGACAATTCTCAATAACATCACAAACTTCGCTAAAAGTCATTCTCATCTTATGGAACTCAACCCCTGAGTTTTCCATGCTTAAAGGATTAAACTCTGCTAAGAATTTCTGCCCGTTCTCTGTACCATTGATCTGGGCATCAGTAGTGATATCATATTTCTGTAAGAGTTTGTGTTTTTCTTCAAAATATTCCTTCAGCTCTTCTTGAATCTTTCTAATATTCTTGGCAAGCCCAGCACTTAAAGTACATGGTACTAATTCACTGTTTTTCATAAGGAATGCATAAATTGTATTTAACTGTCCTAAGATCATATCTGCCTGCATATTTGTCATTTCCATATTAATTTTCTCCTTTTCTCTGTTAAACTAATTATTCTTCAGTCGTAACTGAATCTTTTCCTGTTTCATCTGTCTTATCAGTCGTAACTGAATCTTTTCCCTCTGAAGGAGTAGTAGGTTCTGTCGACTGTACAGGAATTACTTCATATTTAATTTCAATCTTGTCCAATTCTTCTTTGCTAGTAGAACTGAAAATCTGTTGTTTGATGACATTCATTTGTTGGAAATAAGGATAGACAAATGCCTTGATCATTGCTGTTAACTGCACAAATTCCTCAGCAGTGAATGTTTCACACGCACTCTTTTTGCTATGCCACTCAAGAGTTACTTGCTGACCAGCAGTAGTAAGAGCTTGATACTGCATAAAGTTCAGAGCCATTTCATTCTGATCTTCTTCAGATACTCCATAAGGCTTTCCATTGAATTCCACACTCTGATTTGCTAAGAACTCAGCGAGAGCAGTTTTGTTTTTCTCCTGTAAATAGTTCTTGTACTCATCAATAGTTAATGTATTAATATCTACGATTTGATTAACTTTTTCATCAAGTCGTTGCACTTGTTCTACAATATTTGCTCTTGTAAGAGATACAATCAGTGCATCTTCCCATTCTCCATTAGAATTGTTATATAATCCCTGTTGTAAAGAGATTTCTTTATAATTGTTAAAGCATGTATAAGTTGCAATCTGCACATCATCTCTGTAAATGTCTAATGTTTTAAAGTTTGTAAATGCTGATTTAACCGCCTTTAGATCATCTGTGCAAACGACAAGTTTACATTCCATATCAAAAGTCATAGAATTAAACTGCATAAGATTAAAGACTTTGTCGTCAGAGCTATCTAATTTAACTGTGTATACCATATGTATTTCACCTTTCTTTCTGTTTTTGGGCATACAAAAAGAGCAGTCCGAAAACTGCTCTATGTACGATCAAATTTATGTTTTATTTAGTTGTTTGTCCGTTCTTAAAGTCCAAGTTTTGCTTCAATTGCTTGTAATCGAACTTCTAGGTCGGCTTTTTCTTGTTTGACTTTAGTAAGTTCACCTTTTGTTGATTCTAATTTTTTATAAATATGCTGTACCATATAAGTAGTAGGAGCGATAAGTTCGTCATAACGAAGTCCATATTCTTCTGTCATGTCGTCTACACCATATAGTTCCTTTGCCTTGTCGGGATCAATAGGTCGAGAAGTGCAAATATCAAATGACTCATTGTAAGCGTCTCCATAATCACTAAATACTTTATCAATATGTTGTGCCTTAAAACCAAAGTGATAACTGTCATTGGAACTTTGTTTGAGTTGATATTTTACTGGTTCGATGTTCATATAAGCATCAATAATATTATCATCAAAAGATTCAAAATTCTTTTTGATACGTTCATCTGAGGTCTTTGTAAAGCCTACACGAGAAGTAACGCCATTTGTGTTGATGTACATCATTCCAGAGCCTGAGTCATTATTTACATAGAATGCATGATAATTTGCATAGTAGTATATATTATTCCCACCTGAATAATTCCCACAACCAAGATAGGCATCTGTTTGCCCAGCCCAACTAAAATGTCCGTTGGTACATGTATATATGTGTGCATCACAATACAAATCTCCTGTTACAGTAGCCGTCCCAACAATCTGTAGTCCCCATTCTTGTGCTATAATCCTAGACGTATAGTCAGAATCACTGTTTCCATAGTGAAAGTCAATAAATGGCGTATACCCATAAAGCTCGATAGACCCATTGTTATCTGGGTTAAGCTGAATCTTATTAGATCCATAGTTAGCATGAATTTTACCGCTTACAACAACATCTCCCGTTGTTTCTATAGCATTATATTTAGTAATATCTGTTGAAAAAACAGTAATAGGACTATTAATTTTAATTTTAGTATCACCAGGGTCTCTTTGCATATCCGAAATTAGACTTCCAGATTCATTGGTGTGTAAAATTGACCATCCGTACCCGTTCTTAGCTGCCATAGATACATGCCTCATTGTCACTGTGCTGTTTGAGGAAATTGTATCGGTTGCTGTAATCGTTCCAATATAATCATCGTCCATTTTCAAATTAATTTGTCCAGACTGCAATATAGTTGTGTATAGGTGATTTTTCTTATCATTCCCAACCATAGATTTTCTAACTTCTAATCCACCATTGTTATAGATTACCAAAGATGCATCTGTTGGGACATTTGAAGATCTATTTGCTCCAATAGCATCGTTCGTTTCTCCTGCCCATAGCACATATTTCCCTTTTGTCCCGCTTATACCTGCCCCGAATATATTCTGATTAGCGTCATATGTTGTGTAAATTGAATAATTATCAATATTCCATCCCCCAACAGTCCCTTTCGTAGCAGTAATCTGTCCACTCAGGTTCGCATTCTTAGCAATCAAATTACCATTTGAATCCCAGCTTAAATTAGGACTCTTAAAGCCACCGTCACTCAGATTCAAAAATGATCCTTGCGTACCGCCAGAAGATATGTAGTTACGGGATTTAATAGCATCTGTTGCGATTTTATCAGCTGTGATAGAACCAGTGTAAATTTTACCGCCATCAATCCAAGTAGAATTAGTTGCCCAATTTGATACAAGATTTGCTTGCGGTAAGTAGTCTTCGGGTGCTGGTGTCCAATCGGTGGCTTTGTTTCCTGCTTCAATCTTATATCTTCGTGTTTTGCATTCTATTGCAGTAACTCTTATATACTTTGTATTGCTTTTCAGTTCTATAATAACGCTACTTTTTTGCCTTGGATTATAATCAATAGTACTTATACAGTTTTTATCAGCGTCATACTCACAATATCTTCCTGAATTATTAGTGTTTGTAAAATCTTCATATAGAGTAATTGTGATATATTTATTTCCTGAAACATCTATCCAATCGCTAGTTTGATCTCCACCGCCAGAATTAATAAAACTTCCTTTACCATCTGTAGTCAAATAGCCTTGTGTGATGTTTTTTTGAACTAATAAATTCCTGCCACCAACTTCTAAATCATCGACTTTACTCTGCGCTACTTTTCCGATCTCATTTTTGGCATCACTGCTTAAACTATTAAAAGTAACTTTCCCAGTCAAATTAATATTATTAGCAACAATATTCAAAAAATCATCTGTAAGCACCATGCTAGATGATTTATCTCCGCCCTTAACAATCCACTCAAACTTCTTAGCAGTCTGATTGGCAATAGTTTCTATATTTACGATCTTTCCATTTACATCTTCAGGTGCTAAGGTAAATGGTGTAGCAGAAGTACCACGTTCGATCTTTAGACAGATTTTTGAGATGTCGGAAGGAGTAATAGCTGAAGAATCAGTATAACCAACCATAATGGCTATATATTTAGCATCCTTCATATTAAGAGTTCTTGGGAAGCTATTCCATGCGTTAGAAACATAATTATTCCCAAGATAATTTTTATTAACATCATATGCAGCAATCCAATGTCTAATAGGTTTCTTTGATTGATTTGAATATGCAGTTGAAATCGTAATATTCCCAGAGACAGGAATTAATTCTTTTGGACGAACGGAACCAGCGCTAGAACTTTTGGTGTTGGCATATGTTGTTCCAGTTGTTGATCCTTCTGTAACAGTTCCTTGTTCCCAATTAGAAGGAAGATTACTTACTAGGTTCTGTCCGTTGATTTCATTGTCTTCAGGGGCAGGTGTCCAATCTGTTGCTTTGTTGCCTTTTTCAATTTTCCACTTATTAAACTCAAAACTTAATCCAGTCTGGTTATCATCTATGCAACCGCCATTAATTACGATATAAAGCGTATCGACAGCGGCAGTAAAAGTGATCATACCACGTTTGATGTTCGTAACCGTATTTTCTATAACATATTGTCCATTTGTAATAATGTTTGCAGGTGTTGCGTTTGTTGGCACAGACGTTGATAAATATACACCATATTTTTGTCCACTTAGGTAATTGTAGGCTTTGTTAACTTTATAATCAAAAGACAGAATATATTTTTGTCCTTTTGTAACTGAGATTTTCTTGTAAATAATTTCCCATTCTCCACCTGTAGGAACATAATCTACATGATTTAAGTAATCATTGCTTGTAATTTTACAATGGGCTGGATATAAATTTTGCCATTTAGACATATTACAATCGTCTTTTGTTAATAGATTCCTACCACCAATTTCCAACCCATCGAACTTCTCGTTAGTAACATACTTTTCTCCAACACGACTCTCAATCTTATCTACATTTTGTTTCCACTTACTATAATTGTTTTTAAATTCAGTAATATTTCCAGAATTTCCAACCGCAGTCATAACATCTTGTACAGTTGATGTAACTCCAGTCAAATTCTTAGTAACATCAACCAATTGATTGGTAATTCTACTTTGTCTTGCAACAGGTGTACCATAATAACAGTTCATCATCTGACATTCGGACAACTTAGAAAGAGTAGTAGAGAAGCGGAATCCTTCAGTTCCATTGCCTTCATTAACAACAACTTCAATACAGTTCCAACCTTGTGCAAGAGCGAATGTAATTTCTTCTCCATTAGTGTACTCACTTGGACGAGTAATAACCAATCCCCCATTAACATACAAAGAAGCCCCATCATCACTGAACATCTTTGTTGTAACATCTTTCTTAGCACTCATTTTTACGAAAGTTAATGCATAAGCAATGTAACCATCTCTATAATTCATACCTGTGCTCAAACTAGCATCATCTAACAACACGGTCTGGCTAGGCACTAAGTTCAAATTCCTTGCAAAAATATCAATCGTACTTTTACTCTGATCTTCACTATCAAACAAACTCTTAGGATAAATCTCATATCTCCACTTATTTAGTCCATCATTTGCTTTGGATAAATCGCCTTTAACAAGTGTTAACTCTCTTTCATAAGTAGTCTTGGAAACTTTGTCCTGAATTGATTTTGTGTTGGTATCTACCTTACTGCTAACAGAATCTATACTGTTTTTTGTAGATAAAATAGCTGCTTGAACATCTTCGGGAGATACCGTATAATCAGTTGGTTTATTGCCTCTTTCAAGCTTAATATTCGCTAAATAAATATCTTTGTTGGCTTCAACTGCCCAGAATGTTAACGATCCTGCGGCTGATGCTTTGTATGTTGTAGTATATCTTTGCCATGACGTTGTAAGAGAATAATTACACGGATTAGCACCACCTGCAATATTGCTTTGTACTTGCGTATTGGCAGATGCTTTAGCGTAAAAAGACAATGTATATGTTGTATTCTTAGTATGGTTAAAATTACTATCTGCGTCAGCCAATAATCTATGATTACTATCACCAACAACACTGGAAGAAAATTTAATATGATGTCCATATGTAGAATCTGTTTCAACTGCATATGTAATACCAATAGGTGCCCACTGATTAACACCATCAGCAAAATTAGAGTTCTTAATTAAGTTAACTCCACCAATCTCAATATCACTCACATCATAAATCTTAGCAATACTACAAGTATCATAAAAACTACTATCATCGGCAACCGCTCTGAAAGTAATCATAGTTACAGCATCACTGTATAAACTACTATCTTTGCTAACAGTCAACACATTATTACTGATCGTCAAGCCTTTCTGCCCACTCACAACATCAGCGAAGCTAACTCCACCATCGATAGAATACTGCCATTTACCGAAATTGATTTCTCCTTGAATAGTAGGTTTGATTGTGATTGTGTTTGGTGCAAATGTTTTGCCACCATCTGTAGATTTGAAGTATTGAGATGAAGGTGTGATAGAAAGGTTTTTGGCATTTTTTCCGTCTTGACCATCAGACCCATTATCAATAACCCCGTAGCTTGTACAAGTCAGACTATAATTACTTGGAATAGCAGTAATATTTGCAAAGATTAAACAATCAGAACCTTTTGTAGTGTTCTTAACTTTTAATAACACACTGTCTCCAACTTTAAGGTCTGTTGTAGCATCACTTACTCCCCAAACTCCTGAATAACCAGAAGTAGAAAACTTATCTATATTTGTTTGGGTATATTCATACGAAGTTCTAATAATCTTTGTGCTCGTTCCTTTATCTCCATATACACCAATAATACTAGGGGTAGTATAATTGCTTGTTGTACCATCACTATACTCAGTCCTTTTACAGCTCCAAAGATATTTCTTTTCTGCTGTTAGCTTCTGTGTTGTAGGATCAGTAGACCAACCACTTGTTAATGTTGTGACCCCACTAGAAGCGGAAGTGGCAAGGTAATAAATAATTTCCTGTTGAACACCTTTCCCTTCAAGGTCGTTATGGTGTGGAGCATATGGAACCTCAACATTCCCTCTGGACAGCATTGGGCATGCAACATAAAACGTAGCAGAAGAGTTATTGGTCTGTAACATAAAAGTACAGGTTGTGGCTGTTTCAACTGTGCAATTGCCAAAAATACTTACTTTAAACCAATTTCCGTTACCAGCCGCCTCAAAATCTGTTTTTGTAATCCGTTTATTGATTGAAGCGACAGGTTTGTAGTCATGTCCTTGCCTAAATCCAATCAATGCGTCCACATTATTCGTTGTAATTTTACTAACATCAGGACACATAATCCAGAATGTCAAATATAAATCTTCTCCAGCGTTATAATCTGCAAAGTATGTAGGTGGTACATCTAATCTTGTTGAGCTTTGATTTACAATTTTAATTGAATTATATCCATTGTATTTGTTTTCTGTATCAACAGTAAAACCACTAGCAAGATTCCATTTTTTTGTACCAACTGGGAATGAGCTATCTTGAAGAAGATTCCAACTAAAGTTACTTCCGTTTATCCCCTTAGTCAATACCCACGTATATTTAGATGGATCGCTTGAATTACTTTCTATGAAATCTGCGTATTGTCCCATGTGAGTTTTGTTTGTACTATTACCAATAGAAAAATCGGTAATTTTATCTACTTGCTTAACAGTTCCAGCCAATGGATCACTACCAAAAGTCGTTGCGTTCGCAGTATAAGTTCCTGCCACAAGAGTTTTATAAACCCATTTATCATTTTTTCCGAATCTAAGTAATGTGCTTTCTGTTAAGGTAAAACGAGAATTTTCACTACAAAGAAACATAATATTTGCATAAGCAATATGTATGTGTGGTGCTTGTCCATTTTCTCCTTTAACACCTTGGGGTCCCTGTTTCCCACAACTCCAAGAAAATTGCTTCTTAACTGTCTGCCCATCAAGTGTAATAGGAATCTCGATTACTCCCGTATCGGCTCCAATCACACTCCCGGCACTAACGCTAAACGTAACTCTTTTACTGGTCTTACTGACAGTAATCCCACTACCAGAAGTGATATTCCCAATTGTGTAATCAGTCCTCTCCTGACTACCACGAATAACAATAATGTCTGTATAGTAACTTTGTGCGGAAGTTACTTTTCTATTTGAATCTGTAGCGAATTGCTGTGCTTCGTTTGTTAACATGACTGTAAATGGTTCTGTCATATTGGCAACAGTAATCTCACCATAGCCTAAAGTTTTACCCATTCAAATATTTCCTCCTTAACGATAATTAGGCGTACATTAAAAAAGACAATAATGTACGCCCTGACATTATTGCCTATTCACTATCATCAACGACTTCACAGCCGAAAATCATTTTCCCATTTACAACAGATGAATCTAAGAAAATTGCTTTTCCAGATGCATAATTAGAAGCTGTGTCCAATTCCACCCCTTTTTTATCTCTTCGAGTCCAGTTGTAAGTATATTTTGGAAGATCGTTACCAGTAGCTGCTGACCAAGCTGTTCCGTTATATTTCATTAAAGTAACTGTTTTAGCAGAAGCATCTACCTTATAATAAAAATCCCCACTCGCAGGTTTTGTAGGAGCAGAAGTAGAGAATGTTGTAGATTTCAATGTATCAATTTCTTTTCCGTTTCTTGTAACGATTACATATAAAGCACCTGCACCCTGTCCGTTAATCAATTGATCCCCTAAAGAACTCAATACATTAATTGAACATGGGTCACTCTGATCAATAACACTGACATATGCAGAATATGTCTTGCCACCATAAACAGCATTACATCTGAACGAAGCAACAGAATCTACCATGCTAGGCATTACTGTTAAATTCGCAGATGTAGCACTTGCAATATTCTGATATGCTCCGCTAACATATTTACTCCATTGATATGTAACACCAGAAGTAACAGTAGTTGTACCATTTGTTAATGTTGTTTGTAATAAAACCGTGTTCTCGCCATTGATAATATGATTTCCATTAGGCGCATAAGCCTGAAATAATATAGCATTTACACCATTCGTAGCTTTCGTATTTTTGCTCCAATTAAATTTATGCGTAGCTGTTAATCCTTCTGCAACTATAGAAATAGTAATATCTCCTGACATTGCACTTGCTAAGCTTGCACCAGCAGCAACAGCTAAGATAATTGATCCTTCAGCAGAAGCAGTTGCATCTGTATTGGATTTTACAGTTACTCCACTTGGCAATGTACCTACAGTAGCCTTACCTGCAATTCTTGTTGTTCCTTTGTAACAAGAATATGGAATTGTAATATCTTTAGCAGCACTAGCAGTTCCATTAGCATTACAAGGAATTACTTCGCTATAATTTCCAAGAACTGTACTTACAGCAGAAGTACCGTTTTTACCATCCTCACCATTCTTACCATCAGAAATAATCGCTACAGTCTGAGTATCCAATAATGTAGTTGTACCACCAGAAGCATACAATTCTGCTTTGATTGTCTTAATACTCGTACTAGAAGGTGTATAACTAACACTATTCTGATCAGAACTTGATGTGTATTTCACTGTATATGTATTTCCATCTGTGCTTTCAGAAATTTTAAACCTACCAGAATAAGCAGTTGCAGCTGTAGTGTTTCCAATTCTCTTATAGGCACTGAACTTAGCCTGTGTTGGACTAAATACATTAGAAGCATTTAGTTTAAGAATATTACTTTCAGCTGTTACCTGATAAATAGTCGCATCACTACCTGATCTGTCTTTATTTAAAGAAAATCTCTTTGTAATATTCGCCTGACCTGATTTAGTACATACAAATTCAACATAACCAGAATCAACAGTAATTCCTGTAACAGTATATTTTCTTGTATCTCCATCCCAAGTACCTGTGATACCATTGCTTGGAGTAGCTTTGATAGTCCAGTTTGCCGAGTCATCAACTCCACCTTTGTAAATAGTAATTGTAGTATCAGCACCTGTAAGAGATGAACTATATAATCCACCATTGGCGTTACAAGGCACAGACTGTGTATCATTACTTAATACACAACTATAAACATCCTTACCTGCCGCTCCGTCTCTTAACTTAACAATCTGATGAATATCGTAAACATTATCATCATTTGTAAGTAATTTAATAACTGCCACATCATTTACAAACACTGCATCATTGTGATTTACAGTAAGAGTAGTAGTTGTGCCAGCGCTAGGGTAGGCAGCGAATGTTCCATCTGATTTTTTATACTGCCATTGTTTTACAGAAGTATTTGTTAACACAGCAGTTAATGTAATAGAAGAAGCAGAAGTAATTGCTCCATCTCCATTGTATTTAAATGTTGTATCTCCAGTAATGCTACAGTCGGATAATTCAGTAGCTTGTTTCACCAGAGTAAAGGACATCTGACATCTTGTTTCTGCTTTAATTTGTGTATCTGGATCAGTATAAACGATACTACAAATATAAGTGATCATTTCTGAACTATTAGACACTAACATACTTTTGCTAACACTTAACACTCCACTAGATACACTTTCTCCTGTGACAATATTTGTAGATGCTGCTGATCCAACTTTTCTCTGCCAAGTAATGCTTAGCCCAGTCTGAGTTAATGACACCTGTTTATTATCAATAAAAATGACTGGCGTAAGTACCAATTTACTTGCTGACCAGTCAGGATTATATTTTGTAGTTGCATTGGGATCGTATGATACAAAATTTGGTTGGTTCGATGTCACATATGCTTGTATCTGCTTCCCATCTGTTAGGTCTGTAATTGTAATCTCGCCATAGGCAAGCACTTTTCCCATATAATTTTCCTCCTTAATTTAAAGTAGTTGCCAATGTTTCTCCATCAACAACAAAAGAGCAACCAAAAGTCGCTCCATTCATAATATCTTGTTTATTTACAACAACACTTTTCATACCAGAGTGCTGTTCGTTCCAATAAGTATCTCCATCTAAATCAGATGATTTTCTACACCATTCAAAGTGATTTTCTGACCATTCGCTTGTTACATCTGTACCATTTTTTGTCAATGTGATACTCAATGTAGATGTTCCGTCCACACCAAGCCTTGCTCCTGTAGAAGAAGTAAGAATGATATTATAACCCATCTCATTCATTTGAGAATCAAAATCATCCAATGTACTATTTACACTGTTCTTAAAAGTTGTGTACTCAACTCCCCACAAACCGCCTTTACCATCATAAATTTGTTCAATATTAATACCGCCTTGTTCGTTCGCTTCAACGATAGGAAAGTTCAGCTTATTCTTAGATATAGATTTATCTCCAAGCATATTATTTACAATCAATCCATCAGCAATCGCATCCTTAGTGATACCTTGACTTGTCATAACTGTTACGCCTTTATTGTCTTTGATGATAATGCTTGGATTCTTGTTCGTATCATAACCAATTTGGATTCCAACATTCCCTTCGGTATCTAAGAATTGCATGGCAGACCCGTTCATTATAAAGTTGCCGTTCTCAGATAAGATTCGCATTGTATCAGAGATTGTAATATCGCCTGCGGCTAAGTCACCGATCGTCATTTTGCCTGCAATACCATTAATGATCCACGCAGAGTCAAACTTTGCATTGGCTGAGGATAGGTTGAATACGATACCTGTTTCTGTAGAAGAAGTACCGATGATTGCACTTTTAATATTTGCTACTTCAGTTGTTAAATTCTTAAACTCGCCAACATTAGCAATAACAACTCTTGCGTTGATATAGTCGGCATCAATATACTTAGAAAAGAATTTCTCAAACTCAGCTTCTGTACCAACAATTTTCTTTACATTTGTTTGGTTTGCTGTAATATTTAAAACACTGTTAGGCTGACTGTTGATATACTCAACCATATTCCCAACAGCGTTACCAAAGCCAACAGATGTAGTTAATTGTCCTGTGATTGCTTTAAGAAGTTCTGGAGTAAGAATTGCATTGATACTTTCATCAACTCCAGTGTAAGTAGTAGAAGTGATAGAATTTCTATTGTGCTTTGTAGAAGAATTTAACAAGAATACTTCATCATCTCTCTTTGCTTGAGACTTGATCATATTTGTAAACGAAATTTCAAACTTTTCAGATGGGTCTTTAGGATTGAAACTAAATGTGTACAATCTGAATTTCTCTAAATTACCATGCCCACCGAATTCATTTCCATCGTCAATTTCTAACCAAATATAATCTCCAAGAACCAATTGATCTAAATAAGGAGAGAAGTTCTCATCACATAATAAATTTTCAATCTGAGGAGAGTAGATATATTGTGGCTGGGCCTGTGAAGACAATTCCTTAACTGCAGCCTGATATAAATCTTCAGCTCGATCAACATAAGTTTCGATATCATCAAGAGTTGTGATCAAATAATTCTCATTTACATAATCAGTTGATACATATAATTTGAGAATTGTCTGGCCCTCTGAGTTAAGATTTCCATCTTTGTCAATAAAACCAAATTTAGAATTATTTTTTAAATTGCAATCATTGTATATTTCTGTTCTTTTGTCTAATCGTGCTTGAACCTTATCACTTGCCTCTTTATATTCTTTTTCTCTTTCTTCAAGAGCGGCTTTTGCATCAGCTAATTTCTGAACATACTCCTGATATTCTTTATAATAGTCTGTATCATTTTTAGAAACTTCATAAGGCTTGTCATATCCTTTTTGAACTAAAGTATCAATAGAATTTTGGTACATCTTGATTTTAACTTTTAGCTCATCAACTCCATATAATTCCCACTGAGTTTCCCATTTGTCGATCGGCTTTACCTTATCGTCATCAGACTTGTAAATGTTATCAATGGCAATCTTAATGTTAGGAATAACTCCATCAACATAAGCAGTATAAGTATACCAGCAACCATCTTTTCGCATCTGAGCCTGTAATTCATCACCTGTTAAAACGGTTTCATATGTACCATCTTCTTTTTTAATGGGTTCACCATTCTCATTCTTTTTAGCATATCCATACTCTAATAAAATGAAATTAACAGCATCTATATAGATGTCAAGTTGCTTTTGAAGTTCATCTTCCTTGAATGTATCCCAATCAGTTTTTAAACCATCATTAGGAACACGACTTTTAATTTCATCAGCAACTTTCTTGTATTTGCCCCACATTCTAGTGAGATAAGAATAATACTCTCTACGAGTCATTTCTTTTGAAGTTCCATCATCAAGAGTATAAGTTACTTTTTCATTCTTGGTGCTATCCCAATGTGTTCCTCTATATTTCAAATAAGCTTCATATTTGTCAATCAGATCCTTAGAAACTAATGGCTCTTTAAGAACATATGATAAATTATCAATAGTAATTTCACCAAAGTTTACATATTTAATATCAAGATTCTCTCCACCGGCCACATTAAACTGTGTATAGACATCATTTGTTGCCCCGGTTACACTTAAAGAATCAATATAGTTTGTTGTGCTTAGAGAAATACCTGTATCTTTACCAAGTTGACTGATATGATAACAATTGATCTTCCTATTTAATATGTCAAATGTGAACACGCATCTATAAGCCTGTGCTACTTTCTGAGTTAAGAAAGCATAAACATTAATAGACTCTTCTTCAAATGTACCTCTTACGAAGAACCATTCGTCTTCTCCATTCTCATTTTGTCTCTTATAAGGAATAAGCCATTTGGTATTTCCCTCTTCATCAATATAAGATTCATCGACATGTCCAACAGACCACCCCGGCAATTTTTCAAGGACTAAATCTAATAAACTTAACTGACGATTATCAGGATCATATAAAGCAACATAGCGTTTTAAGATCTTATTACCTGTTAATTTATCTTCGATAACATTCCCATCGTCAGTATATTCCTTACTTCCTGTTTTTCCTGTATTAACATAGAAAGTAACTAAATCTTTATTCTCTAGCTCAACATCACAAGACTCAGCTTTGACAGTCTTCATCTCTGAATATCCATCAAACTGAACACTTGGGACCTCAGTGATCACAAAGTATCCGATACGATCTATATAAATTTCCATTCCTTTATCTAGATATTCATATCCATTTGATAAGACAAAATTTGCATCATTGTTGACATCAATATACTTTTCTACACTAAAACTTAATTCCCATCTATCATTAAGAGTAGCAGTGAGAGAAGTAGTAGAAGTGTCAATGCTATTTAAGGCGCAAATTGCCTTGCCTTCTGGATTTACCAGATAAAAATCATAAGGCTCTGTATGATTGAAAATGTCTTTTATAAATTCCAATTCACTCTCACGCCTCCTTTCTGAATTTAAAAAGCTCCAACCTTCTTAGGTTCGAGCCACTTGATTTTTATTTTGCAACGACCTGTGATTTCAATCCGGTTTTCTCCCGGAACAAGTCGTAACCAATATAATTTTTGCACAGTGTCCATCTTGAACACATTTGATAATACAATTCCTTTTCCATTCAATTTAATAACTTGATGCTGACAATTAATCTCATAAGTGCCTTTCGTATCCCATAAGTGCATCGTGCTGTTATTATCTGAATGATTTGTAATTTGAAGATCAGTCCAAAGCTCAGGACTTTCAACTTCAATAATAGGATAAACATATTGTTCCAGTTCATCAGATTTACAATCAAGAACTAAAGATCCATTATGATTAGGTGTTTCTAGTTTATTTGTTAGATCAAATAAATTACTTTCTTTTTCTACAAATCCATATGGTGCATTACACTCAAAGTCAATCTTTAAGCCAGCAATTCCTCCAGCAAGAGCAGGAGTAACCTTAGTAACAATGGCATAATAAACGACATCATTCTTGCTGCCATCACAGCCATAAAACTCTAATTTTCTATAGCTCTTAGGACTTGTTAACCATCTAGTAACTTCAGATACTTCATTTTCAGTAAATCGTTTCTGATCTTCATGAAGAAGAGTAATTTGGAATCCAAGTTTTCCTGAATATTTTGTATTATAAGCATGATAGATGTTACGATTCATAGTAGTTGAACCGCTTACGATCTCTCTATCAAGACCGAATGAATCTTCGGATTTATCAAGATATCCGATGATCATTTTATGTGAAAAGTCAGAAAGACTTTTGTTGTTGTAAGTAAAACTTGTTGCGTTAGAATACATAGATTCTCCTTTCTTAAAAATTATCCTGTAAGATGTACATTCTTAAAAATAACCTTTACTTTTGGAAGTTATTGTCATATAATGACTTTATTCGTATTTTACATATGATGTCTGAAGGGTATGTGGTAGGAAGGGGCATGTCGAGTGCTAAGAACATTACTTGTCGTGATTGGCGTTGCTGCAGACATCGCAAGCATAGCCTCACTCGTATTAACCGTATTAACTATACTTCAGTAATTAGAGATACATAGTTGTACAGGAAGCAAAAGATTTTTTGTATTAGATTCATAATATCTACTCACCTTAATTGCCCAACTGGTGTGCCGGATACTAGAAAGAAAACCCACGTAATAGATTAGGCGAAGATAGTACAAAAAACCGATGCTTACGAAAATAATTGAATCAGTTCACAATATGTGTTATGATGATATTGACAAGTAAAGTTAAGACATGAGCTTAGCCACTTCAAACCAAATTCAGTAAGAATGGGCATCTTACAGGAATTTGAATGATGATTAAAGGATAGTAAAAGGAGGTCACAAGGAGATTAATACTTTGCACTTATCCCGATTGGGAATCTTCCCTTTAACGGGTTAATCCAATCATCACTGTGAATTTAATTAAATAAATTCACCCATGAGAGAAGACACTCACTAATTACAGTGGGTGTCTTTTTCTATGCTTTTATAATAAATTTCCATCCCTCATAGAAGCGATTTCTTCCCTGATGTACATAGACTTCATTTCAGGAGTCAGCTCATCAAAAGGAGTTAATCCTTCATCATCCATATAATTCATTAGAGCTCCCAACGAAATTGAATACAATCTATTCCTGTATTTCATTCGCACAACTCCGATTAATAAAATTCCAATAATAAGTAATAATAATAAATTAATTTCCATGATTTCCTCCAATTTAAAAAGAGCCCATGTTTTCACACAGGCTCTACATTATTTACCGATCGTAGGCTTACGACCAATTTTGTGATATTCTTTTAGTTTATTAGCTTGCTCTTGATCATAAACCTGTTTTGCAACAACCTTAAGATCATTCAGAACACTCTTATCAACCATGCCTCCAGATTCTACTTTGATCAATGCATCATAGTAAGAAGAGAAGTCTCCAGTACCAGTCATAATATCTTTTGTCTTAGAGGCTTTAACAACTGATTCAGAAATCTTAACAGCTTGTTTCAGCACATCAGATGTTTCTGGTTTCAGTAAGATTTCATCTCTGCGGACAGTAGCAATACCATGATCATGGTTGCTTTGAACTACACCATTAAGTTTAGAGATTGGTATTACATCATCAATGACACCACCATTTCTTACACCTGCTGCTTTAAGTGCTTTTAAAATCTGACCTGATTGGTTCTTAGAATATTTGCCATCACTACCTTTATAAAATGTTCCACCCTTTCTAGAATTTTTCTTGGTAATTACACCAAGTTTCTTTCCAAGGGCTTCCATTCCTCTAGGGTTATTAACAACATCAAAACCACGACTAGCCAAATAATTATTTAAAGCTGACCAACTTTTCAATTGAGCTTGTGTGTAAGGATTTCCAGTATGAATTTTTAATCCATACATTTTACCTCTTTTTTGCTGATTAGTTAATTGAACCGTAACAGCAATATTGGCACTTACTCCATTAGAGGCTGTACATGTTACCATAACTGTTCCTTCATAATCGGCTCTTACAGCTGTAATGGTACATGAAGTACCTGATCCATTAGCTGTAACATGGCTTGAATCTTTAGATGACCATTTAAATGATTGACCTGACGCATCTGGTGGAGTAATCTTTGTAATATTAACAGTTCTACTTTGCCCAAGATTAAGAGTAAATCCATAGGTACTTAATTCAAACGATTGTATACCGTGTTCCTGTTGTTCAGGAGTTTTCATAGAACCACTAATAGCACTAGCATTTCCAGTTTCAACTTTTGAAGAATCAACCTTAGAACCTGTAATACCAGTTGTACCAGTTACATTGGTATCAGGATTTGCAACATTATTAGTCACAGAGCTGTTCTTGTTCTGAGTATCTTTTGCGTTCTGTTCAGGTGTCTTGCCATTAGCAGAGCTATTGTATTCAGAATGATATAATTCACTTAGACCATTAATAAGTCCAGAATTAATAGCAGTGTCATTGATCTTTTTAAATACATCAGAATAAGAATCTCCAACCTGTTTTAAGAACTTGCTAATAAGCTTAGATTGTTCATCCAGAGAACCGCTTAAAGATTTAAGCTGTTTATCCAAAGACTCTTGTAATTTTTCAGTCAGATCATCGTATCCTTGGGATTCCATAGAATATTGATGTTCTTTCTTAGTATCATCCATTTGTTCCTGAGCATCGGCAATCTGAGCGTCTAATTTGGCTCTTTGCGCTTTCGCAGCTTCACCTTCAACACCTTCTAAAGCAGCACGCTGGGCCTCAAGAGCTTGCAGATCTTTGGTCTGACTCTTGATGTTTTTATCATAATCATAATATTCTTTCTTACGGTTTAAAGCCTCTTTACGCTTATCAATAACTTTAACCAGAGCATCAACTTCAGCTTGCATCGTTGTTTTACCAAGTTCTATAATTTGGTTCTTATAGTCATTGGTGTTTGTTGCAGCCTCACGAAGTTGTTTATTGATTTCAGCTAACTTACTCTCAAAAGTAGAATCACCAATTTGTCCTTCGTCATGTAATTTATATAAAGCATTTCTTTGTTCTGCCAGATCGGCCATATTAAGCTGTTCTTGGCGCATACTATCACTTAGAAGAGCAATTTTAGCTTTACCATCTGTAGTCAGTTTACCTGTGTCAGGATCGTTTAAGTAGTCCTGATTCAACATATTCATAAGATCGTTGTTTTCATCGATACGAGTATTTCTCTTATCAATCTTACGACTGCTTTCATCAAGAGGAATCATAATAGCTTCCTGACGTAACTGTTCATTCTTTTCTTCTAAAGAGTAATTTTCTTCACGTCTTGAATACCAGTCATCATAAAGCTCTTTGTATCTTTCAGAATCCTTAGCAACCTTATTCATCAATTCCTGATCGGTTTTCATGATCTCAGCATTGACAGCAGCCCTATCATTGTTTTTAGCGATCTGATCAGTTTTTGACTGCTTAGTAGCATAATCACCATGAGCTTCAGCCATAGAAGCAGTATGTTCTAAGGCAGTAGCAGCATGTTCAGCTTCATCTGCAAGTCTTGTCAACCTATCAAATTTAATCTGATCAATTTCTTTTCTTGCATTTGCAATAGCAGTATCAGTATCAGCAATATTATTCCTAAAAGTTTGAATCTGGGCTTCATATGTGTTCTTTTGTTCATCTGTTAAGATTCCCTTTTTCTTAGCCTTATCATATTCTGCCTGATATTTATTCAATTCTTGTTGCTGAATATTTCTCTGATTTTGATATTGTCGAATCTGATTGTTTAGATTAGCTGTTTTATTATCAAAAGTATCTGAACCCTGAGCAATATTAAGATCATTGATCTTTTGATAGTTCTCTAGGATAGCAGACGTTTTAGATGCCATAGCATCATAATAACTAACAACCTTTTCAAGCTTGGTTTGTACCAGTTCTTGTTGTTGTTTCTTAAGCTCCTCAACTTGCTGTTTGCATTGTTTAGCTTTATCATACCAGTTCTTATACTCTTCAACAGCACTACGGATTTTATCATTACTAATAGTTTTGATATCAATAGACCCGTTACGTACTTTTTTAAAATAAGATTTTAGAACTTTTTGATTCTTAGCTTTTGAAGCATTTTTTGTTTTAGGAGCTTTCTTAACTGCTTGTTTTTCAAAGCTTTCATAGAATTTCTTATATTTCTTATAACCTTGGGTATTAGCAGTGATAGAAGAACCAACACTCTTTAAAGCTTTGTCATAATCATCAACGGCAGAAGTAAGACTATGAACATTTTCTGCTTTAGCTGTCCAAAGATCAGTAGCAGCAGTAAGATTTTCAATCTTTATTTCAATGAAATCAAAAGCCTTACCTATCTTATTAAGATAATTTTCAAGAGCTGATTTCTTAGATTTAGATTTGGTTTTCTTCTTACCACTTCCAGAACCAGACTTACCAGATCCTGAACTTCCAGAACCGGTTTTAGATTTACCAGAAGAAGTAGTTTTCTTCTTTTTACGTGTAGTAGTTTTGCTACCATTAAATTTAATTTTAATTCCAGCAGAGTTAGCATGAGCAGATCCATGAGCAAATGCTCCTTCACCACCAACAATCTTAGCTCTACTTCCTGTCTTTCCTTTGTTTAGGAGTTCTTTTGTTTGTAGGTGATTAAATACTATATCACCACGTTTGAGGTTTACAAACTCAGGTCCCTGAGAACCTACAGTAAACCATCTGTTACCACGTCAATTATGTTTTCATCGGTTCGCAACACCGACAAGAGTTTTCACTCCTCATGCTTTCACATGAGTTCAGACTATATCTTTTACCTGATTTTTTGTATGTATGTTTTATTTGTTTTTTATTTTTGTGTATTAAAAAAAGAGCAGAAGTAGTTGTTAGCTACTTTGCTCCTTATAATCTAGGGTTGTTAAATTAATATCTACACCATCGAATAGCTATTCGTGAGAGTTTATTGTCATTGGAATATTTTTCATAAAATTGTAACCCCTGGTATTCTGAATTTTTCTTTACTAAAGGACAAGTTTTTCCTTCATAATAATAGCTATAAAAGTAATAATAATCATATGACTCTCCTAAATCTCCATGAGCTTGTGACCGACTTGACATATTCTTAGCTGTCTTAAAAAATACTTTTTTCATAAGCTTAAGTTGTTCTGAGGTATATTTTTTATCTGGGACCCACTCTACAGATTCTACCTCATATCCGTCGTAATTGGTAATATGGAATTCTAAGGTGCCCTTAACGGTTCCTAGTTTGTATTGCTTTGTAGGTGTATCATAATCTCCATATTCTCTATCCATCTTTTCTACATAGGAAACATCAGCTATCTTATTTAAAGAGTCTTGATTAATCTTATTATCACAAAAAGAAACAAGCCCTTTTTCAAAAGATGTAACTAACTCTTTTTTCGCTTGATCTTTCTTATAATTTTTATAAATAGAGCTCCCTCCCCAAACAAATAGACAAACGATTAAAACACACGCAACTATGCGGCTACATAATTTACTTTGTTTTTGACGTTTATTTTCTTCGTACTCCGCTTGTTCTTTCTCTCTTTTTTCTTTCTTTTTTAGCTTAGAGGTTAAATATCCTGAGTTTAAAGTATTTTGAATCCATTTTTTGGACTTGGAACAAGTATGGCATTTTTGTTCCGCTTGTGAATTGATTCCTCCGCAAGAGCAAACCCATATATCTTTGTAATCTTGTAAAAAATAAATATCTTTTTTGCTACAAAGTGTTTCATTTTGGTATTGTTCAACTAAATCAGGAGAAAAAGTATCCATTAACATAAAGGATTTAATGGTGTATTTTTTAAAATTTTTTTCGTTATTCCAATATACTGTATTATTATCCGTTACATAACAAACTTCCTCAATCGAAACTAATACTTGCTTGGCATCACAATTATTTATGTATATGGGGCATTGTTCACCAAATGTTTCATTTCTACTTATTGTTAAGTTGTCAAAAACATATTTCACAGTATTACAATTTGAGGTACCATCAGATAAACATCCGATAACCTTGACTGTAACCGAAGTAATTTTGTAGTCGACAATATTTTTAAATTTTAATTGTACTACATTGTCTTTTTTTACTTGATCATACATTAAACGAGTTCCAATAGTTATAATGGGACAAGTTTCTATATGTGTAACGGTAGAAGACTCATAAATTATTTCAAATCTATTATTGCTCATTTTAGTCTCCTTTCTACATTGGTGGTAAGATTGCAGTTTTTTGATATACAAATCTTTCTAATATTAGAACAGTATCTTCAACAGTAGAGTTTACACCGCCACCAAAGCCGCCGATGCCAACAGAGCGAGTTTCTTTACCTAACTCGTTAGTGGTTACACATTTAAGTCTCCATCCGTCTCTACCCATTTCATTTAAATAGTTTTTCAATTTTAATACATCAACTCTACCGTCTTCATCTCGCAGAGCAACTACTTCATATTCGTAATATCCTTCTTCAAATTCTTTCATACAATTTCCCTCCAATTTATTTATAAAGTAATTATACATTATTCTACATGTTTTTCATAGAGAGAAATATTGTTTTATCAGGTAATTTATCATTTGGGATCACCATTAGCTTGTGATCCTACTCCTCATAAGAGGATAGTCGTTGAACCTTATCCTATTCGGATCTTGGCTGCTGATTGTCTATTGTAGCAGAAGCAGGGGATTTAACCTCGCTTCCATATAATTAATTCTTTTTACTTTCGTAGCATTCACATCTAGGCATATTTCATCCTTCTGTTGTAGCTTAATTATCTTTAAGACTTTCCAGCAATTAGATAAATTTTCACATATGTATTACTACATAAGGTCGCATATGTGGTTTATACGACAAGTTCGTCTCCTAATTCTCCTGTAAGAGCTCGTTCATCTTGTTTTAATCCCCAATCGCCACCATTGGCGTGAGCATTACCGACAGATGATTTGAGCTTATCTGTTTTCTCTTGTAAATATTTGTTCTTTTCAGCCTGTACAACAGGATTGATTTCTGATAAATCAGAAATTTTTGTTGTTCCCATCGCAAGAGCACGGCTTCCAAGTTTCTTAATTGTCCCGTGAGCAAAAGCACCAAACTCTTCAATATCATCAAGTTCATCATCATACCAGTCTGTTAAGTCATCGACAGTGCCTTGGACATAGGCATTTGACTTTGGAATGAAAGATCCGTGTGCATTTGCAGTTCCATGAGCTTGATTTCCGCCAGTGGAAGGTGTTTTACCTGTGATAAAATTGACTATACGAGTAATAGGGTTACTTGCCCATGCACTAACAGTCCTATCAGCAGAAGAAGTATCTGCCTTAAGTTTTCCTGTTTTAGACACTTTTTGATTTTTCCATTGATTCGTTTTCTTTGTAGCATCGGAAATATTACCTTTAAGTTTACCGGTTTTGGAAACTTTAATACCAATCCAGTTTAAAACCTTTTGGTTGGCATCACTAATGTCACCAATTAAACGTCCCTTTTTATCAACGGGAACACCAGCCCATGCTAATATTTTCTTTTCTGCATCGGAATAATCGGAACGGACTTTAATCTTTTTAGATACTGTTTTTCCCTGTTTTTTATCAGCTTTATCAGTATCCTTGGTGTCAGCTTTATAAGTAATTTTTTTATTTTCGCTTTTGGTAACTTTTTTATTTTCTTTCTTAGCATTTTTGGTGTCAGTCTTAACTGTAACTTTTTTATCTTGAGGCTTTGTGGTTTCTTTAATATCACTCTTTGCCTTCTTAGTATCGGCCTTAACTTCAATGGTTGTAACTTTTTTTGATCCTTTAGGAGCAGAATCATTATAGTTTTTATAAGCGGAATTTATTTGACTATCTTTTTCTTTGTTTCCGGTTAACTGAATTTGATTCTTTTTATTAACTTTTGTACCAGGAGCAATTTCATTTAATCGTTCATTTAAGGCTTTTTTAGAAGTAATAGCTTTTTCATACGCTCCTAAACTACTTTTACCACTTGTTATTGTTGTTGCAGTTTCGGATAATTTAGACAGAAAATCATTTAAAGTTTTATAATTGGCTTGACTTGGATCTTCAATAGCATTTTTTCTTAATTTCCCAAGTTTTGTATATTGGGCGGTCTCCCATTCTTTCAGCTTGCCTTCGTCTTTTAAGTAATAGCCATTTTTCTTAGCTGTTGGGCGTACATTATCAATAAGAGAACTACCATATTCAAAAGATTCCTGGTTCACCTGTTTTTGATACTTTTTAGTTAGCTTTTTGTCTCCAACTTTTGTAGCCCCCTGAAGCTTACTATAAGCAGTATCATAATCAGTCTTATCTTCAGCAATCTCAATCTCAAATTTAAGCTTTTTAATCATCTCATCAGGAATATCTTTACCCGCGTTTTTCAGCTTAAGAATTTGCTGTCTATAGTCCTCAATTTGCTCACCTAGAGCTGTTTTACCAGCCCCATCTTTCATGTCTTTCCATTTACCAGCTAATTCATTAACGGTACTTTCAGCTTTTCCATATTGTTCTGTGACAGATTTAAAATCAATCTTACCACCATAATCTTTCAAACGATTCAGTACAGCTTCAAAAGGTTCAATACCCATACCCATTGCCTTAGCAGCAGTAGCAGTATTAGTGATCTTTCCTGAATAAGTACCTTCAGCAGTTTTCTTTAAAGTACCAAAATCAGTATTAGCTTTTTGGGATTTGGCAGATAAATCATCTAAGAATTTAACCAGACCGCTATTATCGGAAGTAAAATACTTAGTAGTCTTAGCCCATGTCTTATCAAAGGTAGCAGCATCAGTCTTACCAGAAGAACTCATTACACTTGTTAGTGTTTTGAAATCATCTGTTCCAATAAGTCCTTTATCACGTTCTTTCTTCTGAGCATTGAACGCCTCACGCATTGCCAAGTAAGTATCGCCAGAATTAGCAGTTTCCTTAGCTTGGAGATAATCACTCCAAGTAGACTGAGATTTTGTTTGATTGATCAGTTTTAGACGTTCTTTCAACTGATCAAGACTACCAGTCCAAACCTGAGTCTTAGAATTTAAGATATCAAAGGCTTGAGACATTTCAGTAAAATCAAGACCATCTAAAAACTTAGTTGTGTCTTTACTTTTACCAAGTTTGTCTTGTATACTACTGATCATATCCTCAACATTTTTGCCATCATGAAGAATATCTCCATCTTTGCTGAATTTAAAATCAAAAGCGTCTTCAAGAGCAGCGCTTAATGTTTTACCATCAACTTTTTTACCTAAAGTTTTTGTCAGATCGTTATAAGCATCTTGGACATCTTCACTCCACTTTTTGGCCGATTTTCCACCAGTTTTGTTGGTTGTTTTAACCAGCTCATCCAAATCTTCCTGTGCTTTTTTATTCTTAGTAAACTCTTTGGTAATTTTTTGGAGATCTTTACGCTTCTTACTAATGTTATCGTCAGTTAAATCTTTTTCATTGGCATTGTCGAAGTCAATAATGTTACCAGCAATACCACTTAAGAAACTTTGTCCTTTGCTAGATAGTTTGTCATAACCATCTGAAGCTGAAACCGTATTTTGGAAATCTTCCTTATATTGTTTCGCAAGAGACTTGATCTCTTTCATCATTTTATTATATCTAGCTACATATTTAGATACATTGGCTTCAATAGCCTCAGTTGAAATAGAAGGATTGTCTTCTTTCATCTGATCAAAGATTTTGCTGTAATTGTTAGCAAATTTGCTAATATCAGCATCTTTAGTTAAATCAAGAGCTTTTTTACCACCGATAACTTTTTTTGTTGCATCTCCAAATGCTTTTCCGAAACTATCTCCAGATGAAGATGTTCTTTTATAAATCTCATCAGAAATATTTTTTCGAGTTGATTCAATATCTTTAGAAAGACTTTTATCTAATAGGCCACCAGCAGCTTTCTTCAAGCTTTCCTGATTACCTTTGTTAAGTTTATCCCAAGTAGCATCAGAAGAATAATCCTTTTGTGTACTCTTTAATTTCTTCTCCTGAGATTCAATCGCTTTATCTATCAATCCTGATGTCTTAGCAATTGCATTTCCTTCAGCATCATAGCCAGAGATGAGAGAAGGAGTAGTATCTAAAATTTCCTTACGGATGTTTAAGAATCTCTCATAGGAAGAAGTATCTAAGCTAATATTATTACCATACTCGTCTACACCTTTGGATAGAGATTCAAACTCAGTTTTGTTTCCTTTAAGAGTAGAGATATTGGTTTTTGTATCAGATAATTTGTCCTGATAGTTTGTACGTGTTTTGTCAGCAGCTTCTATTTTATCTTTATCATAGGTAGCAGCTTTTTGAATCTTGGTACCAACCCAAGAAAGTGCCATAGCACCTAATTGCATAAGAGCACTAGCAGCTAAACCAATACCAACATTAGCAGCAAAAGCACCAGCCTTAGCAGCAATACCAGAAGCCTTAATCTTTTCAAAAGCAGCACTAACTCCACCTGCAGCAGATTGAGCAATGCTACCAGATTTTTCTACAGCTTCATTAAACTTCTCAAGACCTTTTCCATAAGTATTTTTCTTATCACTAAGATCATAATTATTTTGCTTAGCTTGACCGTAAAGAGTACTAGCCGTATCACGACCTTTTTCAGTTTTCATATCCTCCTGAAGTCGCTTAAACATATCCTCTTTTTCTTTGGTAGTTTTACCACCAAAAATCTCAGGAACCATACTGTTACTAAAGAAGTCCTGCAATCTACTTTGATCGGACTTCATATTCTCATAGTTAGCCTTACGTCTTGTAGGACTAAGTGTGTTCAGAAGAGCACTACCAATTGGAAATTCATTTTTACCAGTTTCTTTATTGTACTGTACAAGCAAACTGTTTACTCAAGGGCAGGGAAATACCCTATTTTCACACTGGTATAATATGTATTTGACAATCGCTAATGCAATATTCTATACTAATTTTGTAACAAGAGATGTGTATTGTATCTCAAAGTAATAACACACATGGGGCTCACAATTCAGTGAGCCTTTTGTGTATCTGGATCTAACAAGAGAAGAGAGGTTCATAAAGATACCTCTTTTTTCGCAATTAACCTTGCAATATTTGGAAACATAAGTTATAATTAGAAACATCATGGAATAGTTAATTCCCCAATTAATTATTTTCATACAAAGGCATTCCTAGGAGGTAGGGATGCCTTTTCTCCATTTATGAGGTAACGAATCATTACCTTATGTATTTTCGTTGCTTTGAGTAGCAATTTTATTCATTAGATTAGTAATCTGCTCAATTGCTTTAGAGTAGTCATCAATGTATTGGTATGTAAGACAAAGAGCAGACTTCCCTGTGAATTTACTCATCAAAAGAATGAACCCTTTTTGATTCATTTTATACATTGGTCTATACTGTCCTTTTTTATCCTTATACGAATCTAAGATATAATATGTCCCACCCAATTGAGGCAAGTCTTTAATAAAATTGTGAATTTTCTTTAACACATTGCTATGTTTTTTTCATAGAAGTGTGCAACGTCAATAGAAGTTATATATAAACTTTCTCTTTCTGAGTGAACTCCACAATCTTTTGTAATATCATATCCACTAACAACTTTAGTATCTAATCTATAATTTTCTCTTCCCATATCTCCATAAACTCCTTTTAATATAAATTTAATTTCAAAAAGGGGTCGCATTTCACGACCCCCTATCAACAACAATCTCACCAAACTTTAATCTTCAAGATCCCCAACAACTCTGTAAACAAGTTTCTGACCTTTACCAGTTACATAAGTCTGTGGAACAATCACATTGCAAATCACATGTTCACCAACTTCAAAACATCCGTTCTCAACGTATCTCTGATATGGCATGTTGTCCCGCATCAGGATTCCATTATTTCTCAGAATCTCAAAAAGACGATTCCTTCCAATGTCATATCCATCATTCTGTAACAACTTGGCCATTGTATTCATGTCGATCGTATCAGAAGAAGCAGTAACACATCTTGCAAAATCTACATCTTCTTTGGAGGCCTCAAGTTCTCCACGAAGCTCTGCGATTGTAGCTTGCTGAATTTCTAATGCTTTGAGTACAAACTCAGCTTCAGACAGATTTTTATATGGAATGTATCCACCTGTACGTCTGATCTGTGGAAGAATTTCAGATGTTACCCATCTACGGAATCTTTTAGCTGAATCTAATTTACTATTGAAAATTAGATCATAAACACCAGATTCATTGATGACAGTCACATTTCGCATTTGACCTGCGTACTCGATTTGGGTACGCAGCTTATCCTCAACATCTACGTGCTTTGAGACAGCATTTCGATAGTTAGAATATCCAAGTGCGATTGCAATATCATTTCCAACGAAGTATGGTGTTCCTTCTATCTCAATACATCTGATTGATCCAAATTCATCGTTTACGAAGTTCATAATCTGATTGTTGTTTTCTACTCCATTTTCTACGTTTGTTAAAATTGCCATATTAAATTCTCCTTTTCTTCAGGAAGGTGCACCAAATGGCATAGAACAGATGGTGCTGATGATTTGCTTATCCTTCTATGCATATATGGCTAATTTACTACCCCTTTAAAACACCAGGCTCTACCTAATGTTTTAAGACTCAATTAATGTGGTAAGTCTGCTAGAGCAGTATAAAAAGAGTATTAAATTATGTTAATAAGTATTTATAATATATCATATAAAATTCATTTCCCTATGTGCAAGCATGTTTCCATGCTGATAATTTTCTAGCGGCACATTCGCATACAGTTCTGATCATCCCTTTCTGATGTCACTCGTAAGGTGAGTTAACCAGATTCCCATTATGATCGATGGACGTTCCTCTAATATAGAGGCTTCGCTGCGGATTCTGTATAAATATTGATCTTATTACTATATCTTAGGAATTACCCCTTGCCCTTAATACATCACTGTACTAAGTTAGTAATCAATATCGTTTAACAGTTCCCGTACATAAATTATCAAAAAGTATTTCAGTTTCGGTTGTTTTCTAAGCAATCTCTTATTCGTATCACCATTTCAATACAAATTCGTTCTGTGTTACCACTAGATTGCTCTGGGCATTGTACATGAGGACAACTGATAATTTGCCCTACCCAGCTTTCCTTTTGCTCCTGCGACTCCTAAAGCACCTATAAAGGCTGTTCTAAGAAGTCCTGCTTTAGTTACTAAATTTGTTATTTGAGTTCCAGCATCTACAAGTCCTTTGATAAAATCAGAAGAAATAGAAGTGTTCCACATTTCTTGGAAACTTGCTGTCAGCTGATCAACTTTACCTTGGATGGAATCAAGTTGAGTTTCGTTTTCACGAAGAGCTGATCCTTCTGAGTTTTGTGTTTCGTTGTAGACTTTTTCAAGCATCTCTGGCTTCTGTAAAATACTGGCAACAATATTAGCTCTATTTTTTCCTGCAATTTTCTCTAAAATAGAAGCTTGTTTAAGGTCACCACCATCGGTAGAACCAATTTCGCTCCAGATCTTACCCAATCCAAGTAAAAATTCATATGGATTTTTATAAGATCCATCATCTTTTAATAAATCAAAGCCTTTGTAGTCGTTTGATGCTACTTTAGTTTGATTTTTAATGAGATCTCTCAACTGAGATGTGTTCTGAATGTAACCATCAACATCTTCACCTGCTTCTTGAAGCACATTCATATCAGTGCCTCGAATTCTTAAGGATACTGTTTTTAAACCAGCTCCAACGCTCTCAGGATTTTGCACGACGGAATTCCCAACTGTAGTAAGAGCAACTGACTGTTCATAGTTAGCACCTGCCGCCTGTAAAGCACTAGCAGATCTCTGTAATGAACTAGCAATCTCATCTGATGAAATAGGCTCTAAGTTACCGATATTATTCAAAACATCAACAACATTTTCTACATCGTCAGCACCTTTATTGAATCCCTGCATGATAGAAATCAATGCATTAGTAGCATCATCTACTTGCTCAAATTCTGATACATTCATGAGAATACCTGTCCATTTAGACATCTTCTCAGAATCTTGTGTGTTATAACCTAATCTAGCCCAATCAGCAGTAGATTTGGTTAATTCCACAGCATCTCTACCGATATCTTTACCAGTAGCATACATATCTTTTTCGACAGTAGCATAAACATCACTCGTATCACTTGTGACTTTCTTTAACTCTGTCATTGCAGCATCCATTTCTTTGATGCTTTCAATTCCTTGTTGGAATCCTTGCCATACGACATCAATTCCACCCATTGAGATCAAGTATTTACTTAACTTAGTAACTTCCTGACCCATATCTCCAACAATTTGTCCAAACAAACTCTTATATTCAGAACGACTCTTAAGCTGTGATCTAGCAATACCAGTATCCTGATTAAAATTAATAGCATACTTTTCAAGCTTTCCATCATCTCTTGATCTCGCCTTGATATAAGCAGCCATTCCATTTCTACCCATACTGGTTTCAAGAATGTTACTGTTTACACCAGAAGCTCTAAATAATTCTTCAGCCTTAGCTTCATTGAAATCACTTAGAGATAATCCTTCTCCGATAATCGTTCCCTGATTATTCTGAAGCTTAAATTGATTTCTTTGTCTTCCAAATTCCGTAAGAGAAGCAGTTAATTCATTGATACGTTTTGTATCTTTCTCAATCTCTTCATCATCAAAAAGAATTTTTCCATTATGTTTATTTTTGAGGTCATCTAATTCCTCAATAACACCTCTAACTTTTATAGCGAAGTCTTCGGTATATTGATTAAGATCCTGATTAACAATTGTTTTTGATAAAGCTCTGTTTGCAGCATTTTTTACTTTCTTAGATTCAGGATTGACTAAGCCAAGAATAGATTCTTCATGATTACTTGCTTTAGCGTTTGGAGATTTTGTAGTTGTACCTCCACCAAGAATCTTATTCATATGCTTAAGACCAGTAGCAATCTCACCAGTAAGATTAAATTTTTTATTTAAATTATCAACCAGTCTTGTAACTTCACGAATCGAACTACCAATACCAGCAAAAGCACCTGCGATCTTAGCAGAATAAGCAGTGGACTTATCAGACAGATTGGCAATCTTATTTGTCATAGTCTCAATATCAGAGGCTTTCTTGTCTGTAAAAGACTGTCCTGTATTGAATTTAACTTTTAAATCAAGATTCTTTTTCAGATCATTAATGATTTTCTCTACAGTAACTAAATCATCTAATACAGCATCAGTGTTGATACCAACTTTGATAGGCTCAGAAGCTTTCTCTCTTAAAGAAGTAAGCTTGCTTTCAGCCTGTGTTAATTCTTCATCATTGACATTGATATCAATATTAGTGTCTTTACCATTAGAATTATCTTTCAACTTTTGGGTAGAACTAATAGCTTTTTCAAGATCTTCTGCATTCCCTTTGAAATTAACAGCAACATCAATATTATCTTTGGAACGTAGTTCATTAATCCCCTGTAGAACGGTATCTACATTTTCTGTATTAGCTTTAAAATTAATAGCAATATTAATATTGTCTTTTGATCTTAATTCGTTAATTCCTTGTAAAATTGTATTGAACTCGGAATCGTTTGCTTTAAGATTAACAACGATATCTTTGCCTTCGTAAGAGGCAATCTTTTCATCAACCTTAGCCAATGCAGATTCTAACTGAGAAGTGTCAGCAGTAACTTTTACAGAAGATTCTTTGAGATGTTCACCTTCTGTAACACTGTTTGTCTTAGTTTCAGTAACATTTCTACTTGGAAGTTCACGAATTGCATCTTTGTTTTTGCTTAACCATTCACGGCTTTCTTGAGACCAAGGAGTTTCAATAGTAGCTCCTTTTTCAGCTTTAATAGATGTGTATGTATCAACAGTTTTAACAGCTTCTTGAAGACCTTTAGCTTCCTCGGCATAGATATTTTCTTCATTCTTAATCTTTTCATTGAATTTCTGGATATATTCTCTAGCGCTTTGGAAAGTACTGATCAGGTCTTTGTTACTCATGTCTTTCATGTCAGCAGGCATTTCAAAATCTTTATCAACTTCCCTTTGACGGAGTTCTAATTTTTTAACTGCTTCAGATAAGAATTGTGTAATATTTTTATCAACAGCATGAGTAGTAGAACCTTCTTCTGGCTGATAATTGCTTAGTATTTTACTGTAATACTCGGCTTTTTGTAGTTCCTCATCGGTAAGAGTTTCACCTTTGGATTGTTTTTCCATCAGGTTCTTACTACCGGCTTTTGCACCGTTGTATTGTTGAGGACTAATTGCTTGTCCTTCTTGAAATTTATATGGTTTACTAGAGTCGAACCCAGAAATCAAAATACCTTCTTGGGCTAAAATATCACTCCATTGTTTATTGAATTGGTTTTTAAGTTTATTAGTTACTCCTGTAGTCTTTTTGATATTTCTATCAGTGCTAGTCATAGCCTGAGTAAGAGCCTTATTAACCTGTTTAACAACATCCTCTTCGATCGGAGATAAAATATTTTTTAAGTCGATTCCCTGGGCTTGGAACAGGCTTTTATAACCTTCTGTACCTGCAAAATCAGTTTGTCCTGTTAGCAATTCTTTTATAAACTTTTGTCTAGAAGTAATAGTATTTCTTAACTCACCAGCTCGTTTGAGCATTTCATCGTTCTTACTCCAATCAGAATTTGACATTAAACCATGCAGTTCTTCAAAAGCTTTTCCAATGTCTTCTTGAGCTAGCATTCCGGCCATTGCATATTCTTTAAAATCATTTAAAGAGATACCATTTTTAGAATTACCATGTAATTTGTTATATTGTGTTTTAGATTCGTTGTAAAAATCTTTATATTTATCTTGCTTATAAGTCTTTTTTTGTACTTCGTTTACCTTAGAAGCAGCTCTTGTGGCAAGATCACTGTCCTCGTAGCTACGTTTAGAAATCTTGCTTAAATTGTCGTTCTTAATTTTTTCAAGATCATTGTAAGTAGTTTTAAGATTCTTTAACTTCTTTTCTGCATCGGCCAGATCTTTAGATTCATATACAAATTGAAAATTTGTTAATCCAGTTTTATCAATATAACTTCTGATGCTTTTAGCAACTTTATCCATAGAGGATTTATTGATATTAGCACCAATAGGTACTTGGACTTGTTTAAAACCATTTACTACTTCGCTTTTAGCTTTTTCTAAAGAGGCTTGATCAACGTCAACCCCCATAGAGGCAGTAAAAGAAATTACTTGTGTACTTTCTGCCATTTATTATTTCACCCCCTGTGATTTAAAGTCAGCTATCATTGCAGCTTTTAATTCGTTCATATATTGCCCTTGTACGATCGCCATAGCTTCTTGAGCACAACTAGCTTCCAACTCAGCTCTTCGGCTGTTAACATCGTTCTCTATAGTCTGCATAGGACTAGGAGAAGAAGTAGGAGTTCCAACATTGTATCCACCATGTTCTCCACCAATAAAGTCCCATTCAAATACTGTTTCAGGACTCTGATTATAGTGCCCACCTATAGAAGCAGAAGAGATAGTAATTCCACCTTTCGCTGTTCCAGGCCCACTGATAGTTTTAACCAAAGGCTGACTAGCTTCATATAGTCCATAGCTTCGTCCATATTGCTTAGGACTGTAATCTCCATAAAAGCTGGCTGCAGCCAATTCACCAATTTCTTTCAATTTTTCTGATGCTAATTGAGCAGCCAAATTAGCTGCAGCAACATTCATTTTCGTCAACACTTCCTGTGCTTTGCTCATGTAATTCTCCTTCCATTAAAAAAGAGCCTCACATGAGACTCTTTCAAAATTATTCTACTTTTAATTTTTCAATCATTGTTTTCATAACTTCAGTACTGTCAATTCCTTTAGCACCTTCTACAATAGCTTCCTGAATGCTTAGATTGATAAATCTTAATTCTCTTGAAACAATGGCTTCTAAAGAATTATGATTTCTCATATGATCTTCCCAAGCTAATTTATATAGCTTTTTAAATTCTTCAAAATCCTTTCCAATTTCCTCTAAGATTCTGTCAATCAATCCAGCTTCAGTAAGAGAATCTAATACCTCGTAAGTGCTTTCTCCTTCAAACTCAATATTTGTATAAAGCTGTAGAGCAGTAGTGATCAATACATGATAAGCACTGATTGAATTTACAGTAACTGTATAGCTTTCGCTTTCTTTCCCCAACGCCTTAACGATTTCTTCAATTGCAGTAATTTTTATTGCAATTGGAACATAATGACCAATCTTTAAGCTTGGGATAGCATGTTCTAATGTAGCTCCCTCTACAGAGCTATTAAATTCCTCAATAATAGTGTCTAAGTTTACTGTATTTTCTCCCATAGTTATTTCTCCTTTTCTTTTTTCTGTTTCTCTTTTTCTTTTCGTCTCTTTCTTCTTTGAGACTGAATATATTCATAAGTTTTCCATCCACCATCAATCTTTGAGTATGCTACCCAATAAAAGTTGATATGAGGATATTTATATAGAAGTAATTTTCTTTTCATAGGTGCCACATGATCTGGCATACCTTTTACGTCAATGACATCTTCATGTCCGTCTTTATATGTAAGTACAAAATCTGCTACATATTTAATAGGAAGATATTTTTTATCTTGATGTTCAAATCCTTCCTGTAATAAATATTCTTTCTGTCGTTCACAATAGGTGATTTCCCCTGAAAGGATGCCCGGAAGAACAGCATCTCTGTAAAATCTCATCTCAAGAGCAGAGTCGAATACGATCCCATCACACATACGATTATCAGTTCGCTTACTAACATTGTACTTACTGTCTCTTTGTTTCTTTTCGCTCATAGTCCTCCTTATAAAATCCGTATACTAAAAAACAGCAGAAGTACCTGCTGCTATAATGTTCTAAATTAATTCATGCTTACACCAAGCATCATACAGGTGCTTAGTGTCTTCTCTGTTCCAAACAAATAAAATTTTGTTCTGATCGAATCTATTGTCTGGAATGATATCCAAAAGTTCAGCTCCATAGCTTAAGTATTTAAAATTCTGAAGCATATTTGGAATAAATACACATTCATCCGGTTCATAAGTCTTCCCGGTAATTCCACTTGTAGTTTTCATAGTTCCTCCTGTTTATAATTAAAAAAAGAGAGACACATAAAACCTAATGGCTATGTGTCTCTCAGTGATCATTTCTTTTCACTAAGAGATCCGCAAACCTATCTCCATTTCTTCTTACCTCGAGAGTAAGAAGAAGGAGAAGAGGAAGGGGATTGAGCCGTTTTGTTGGTCTCAGCGAAAACTTTCTCAATAACGCCTAAAACGTCAGGGAGAAAGTCAGATTTGTTAGTTAAATCACACTTGTCCAGTTTTTGTCTTGTTTGTTCAGCATTGCATTCGCCTGTAGAATATCTCTGACAAGCATCAAATACTTTTCTACAATTGTCTGAATCAAAGATAAAATACCAAGATGGTTTATCTCTATCGACATCACAATGAGGACAGTAGTGATATGCCTTCCCACAACAAAAACAGGTTCTCTGTTTCGTTTCTCCCATGATATTCCTCCATTTCTAAATCGTTTCCAATCAAATAGCTGCCTTATCATCTGACAAGACAGCTTTTAAATTTAATTATTCTGTAGGCATTTTTGGTACGATGATATCGAAAAGTTTCTTTTCTTTATCACAGTACTGTTGCATACACTGGATTTCAAATGGATGTTTACCATCAGTAGAGAATGTTAAGTCTACATTAGAGCTTAACTTAGCCTGTGGGAATACAAGATAAGCATTGTACAGTGTACTTACGTTACATACGTCAGCACCTAAAATCTGTACAATCAGTTTTCCAGCTTTAGGGAATTTTGTAGCACTGTTAGTTACTTTAACAGCTTCAGCTGTCTCATATTCGTATTCAACGAATAACTGAGAACCTTTAGATAAGCCAGTTGGTAATGTTACACTATCTGTTCCTTTAGCATGAACAAATTTATCATCACTTGCAGCTGCACCATTAGTATATTTCTTCCCTAATGTGCTATCACCTTTTAATTCATAGATGTATTTAATCTGCTCTGTAGGTGTGTGTTTTAATGTAACAGCAGTACCAGCTGCAATATCAATTGTTTCGAAAGCTGTAGCAATTACTTTAGACTCAGCATCAGCAACCTGTTTCTTTGTACCAAACTGAGCAGCAGCTAATCCTAAATCGAATAAAGAGTTAGTTGCAGAGAAAGTAGCTTTCTTAGCTCTATCGAATTCCATAATAGGAACTTCAAGAGCATCAGTAGCCTGAGTTGTGTCAGACTCGCATTTAATAGATGGCTCTGTAATCTGATTAATAGACCATAAGATTTCTCCTGTGTCTGTATCTACCATGATTGCACGTAAGCATCTATCGATGACAAAGTTATTAATGTCGAATGTACTTGCCATGTTTAATCCTCCTTGAAATATTTAAAAATTTGTATAAAAAAAGCAGCTCCATAAGAGCTACTTAATCCAATTAAGGTCTTCAGTTTTGATTTTTGAGGTATCTATCATACCTGAATAGCATCCTTGTAAAAGTGCAACAGCTTGTTTCTTTTTCTGAATCTGTTCAACGCTAGACATAAAAGCTGAGATATTTAAATCTTGAACAGATTGATAATCATACTTGAACTCTTCAGTATTTACCATTGAGATAACAAGAGGAAGAAGTATTGGTTCAAACTCTTTGTTTTGATTCATTTCATATTTCATCTTGTCTTCTTCAATAAGGATTTTTTTAGTTTCTTCGTTACCAGCGATTTCTACTTTAGGTTTGAGGCCGTGCAAAGATCTAAAATAATCACATATTTTGATATAGGCTAGCTTGTCAATCATGATGTCGTCTTCCATATCAACAAGAACAAGGTCTCCATTTACTTGATTTTGAGCCATCTCAAATTTACTGAGGTCAACTCCCATGAACAATCGTTGAGATATGTCAGTTTCAAGAGTTGGAGCCATGAGCATAAATAAATCAAAGTCTTCAACTTCTTCATAGTCTAATCCCAATTTAAAAAGCCTATATTTCATATCACTAGGAATACAGGTTAACGTAAATACAGCTTGGAAGTATTTGTCTTCACCCATCTCTTTTATGTCTCTAAGAGTAGGTTGATGAATACTTATTGCATCATTGATATAATAATCATCTCCGAAAATGATAGACAGGTCTTTATCCATGATCTACCGCATTGTCAGGAATTTCCTCATGTGAGACATTGTTATGGGCATTATTTCTATTGTCCATTCGTCCCTGATAAGGATTACTTGGAGTGATCACTCGGAATTTCAATGTCCTGCAAACATATCTGGTATCAGTAGTTCCTGACACATCGTATGTAAGTTTCATTTGAAATCCTAAATTGTTACTCCACTGAAAATTATCTCTGATGCAATATCCTAAAAGATCATGTCTTTCAGCTCCATAAGGAGTAGCGAGATTATCTTCGTGGCAAAATACTCTAAAAGTACATACCTGTTCTTTCATCATCCCATTTCTGTCATTGATATCTACATCATCAATGTCGAAACAAATGAAATTCTGGACTTCAGATTGTACTGGTTCAATATGAACTGCGGGGAATATGTTTACTCCCAAATATTCATCTGGAGAGTTTGGATCAAGTTTTGGGTTATCCAAAAGCTCGATAATATCAGAATCATTGTAAAGAATTTCTTTAATAATCCTTTTCTTGTAGATAATATCATCATCTATGTTCTGAAAATCTCTTATCATAATCCAATCACCTCCGTCTGAAATTCAGCTGTTAAATCATCTACAAATGCTTGGATGGTGATCGTCTCACCAATTAGAGAGTACACCTTATGACATTTGATATTCACTGTTGTGTCATCACAAACAATGTCAAAGTCATCTAAGTGACCCTGTGGTACTATAACATTCCACTCCACTTTTTCAGGAGAAGAAGTAGTACCATCTCCACGTTTAATAATAGTAGAGAATTTTTTAGCACTACCGCCACATTTAATCTGTGGTTTAGCACCAGCAAAGTTGATCACCAATTTATCATCTGGAAGATCAGGCAACGTAGGCTTGTCTTCATCAGTTTCAATAGTTGGTGGAACTTCGGTTTTATAATAATCGGCAATCAATTCGTCCACATTATCTGTGTGACCGTTGAAAGCATCTTGTTTTAATGTAATTTTTGTAATTCCAAGAGGAACTGCATCCTCTCGTTTTGTAACCTTCCATGCCACTGGATGTAAAGGATTACGTGTAATTAAGAATCGTGTATCATAGTCTATGGTATTGACCACATCATTCGTTGGAACCCAGAATTGTATCTGATTTTCTACAGATGTTACTAAGTACAATTGTGTTACTCAAAAAGTTCGTTAAGCTTTTCAAGAGAAGCAATGGCTTCCTTTCTCATATTCTCATATGATGTTCTGACTATATCTCCATCTGGTCTAGATGCTACCCATTTCTGATCACTTGATCTTACATAATAGTCGATGAAGGTTCTCCTATTCGGAGCTTCCCTGCTGATTATCCAATCTTCTTTTTTTAAAACATTCGCACTTATGTATATTTCATCATTATGCTGTAGTAAAGAAGCTCTAAGGACGTTCCAGCAAAAAGAGTAGAATGCATCATAATGTCCCCACTATGATGGACAACTTCTCATCCGTCCAGGTCCCTTGATTATAGCTATTGCGGCTGCGGATTGCACCAAGACATGAATACACTTTCCCATTTGCAACCCACTTAAAAGTCCAATTGCAAAGAAGAATATTGTACCGATAGAAAAGAGGATGATTATCATGATCAACAATTAACCAAGTACTAAATTCCTCATCATCATTGACAGGAATATCTACGTAAGTTCCCAAAGGATACTTAACCCCTGGTCTAAACTGCAGATGATAATCAATCGCATCTTTACTGATACTGTTTTTTGTATATGCTAAAAACTTTGCGTCAACATCTTCACCTAATATCCTACATTCCCGAAAGGCGGGGTCCTTTGTGAATGTGACATCCATAGCTTTTAGCGAATGGGCTCTGTACTTTTTAGAAGCAGCAGTACTATGAGCACCATTGTTTAACCTATTTCTATAACTCTCTAGACTCATCTACATCATCCTCCTTGATATGGTCAACAAGTGATGTAGCATCGAGAATAGCTTTTCTATAAGCAGCATGATCGTAATCTTCTTTTAATGCTTCATCTCTAGCCTGAGCTAAGATAGCAAGAAGATCTAATACGACTGTCTGATTAGAAAAGATTTTATTGTATCCAGATAATTTCCATAATAATCCTGCAAAGTATCTATCCAAATTAGGATCTTTTTCTTCACGCATATATAACAGCTTGAAGATGGAATTCTGAATAGTCTTTTTATGAGCATGGATCTGCTCCTTTGGAAAATTTCCATATTTGCTATTCATACATTTCTCCTAACTATTGTTCTGTCTAAATTTTTCTGTTTGATAATCTCTGTAAGCTTTTTGTTTTTCTACTCTGATCTGATCTCTCAAGGCCATTACCTTATCTAATTGATTTGATTGAGCATAAAATTTTTCTTCAGCTCCACCAAAAATCTGTTTAGTAAGAAGAGTAGAGTTCACCTGAGGGCGAATCCATTCTTCTACCATAGACAAGGCTAAGATTTCAATTTCAATATCTGAAAGATCATCTTCAAAGACCCCTTCAGTATCATCTCTCTTGGAAAGATCAGAAGTACATTTGCTAAACTTAGAAATACTTGCGGTTAAATAGCCTAACAGCATTTCGTTGGCATCTTTATCAGATAGATCAGCAAAATCATAATCTTCGATCTTTAATAAGAAAACAGAGTAGATGCGTTCATAAGAGGTCATAATACACCTCCTAGAGCACTAACTTAGCAAACTCAGTTCCCAGTGATTTGTCGATTGTTTTCACAATACGAATACTATCTAACTGTCCATCTTTAATAAGTTTTGCAGCAGCTGTTCTAGCAGCATCTTTAACTCCTTCAGGAGCATTGTTTAAGAATGACTCTAAGGCATCTGGTGTCTTATCAAAGAAACTTCTAGGATCATCTAATCCATAGAACTGATTTGTAATTTCCTGTAACTGAGGGTTTTCCTTTAAGAAATCTTCATCCATAACAATAAAATAAGGATAAAACAGGTAATCGGATTTTCTGGCTAACATTGCTTTTAAGTCCTGATACTCAACATCAGTAATTTCTCCATACTGGAGCCACTCATATCGAGTACGAGATTTTGCGAATGTTTCGTGATAAATTAATTCTCCTGTTGTTACTGACATACAAGGAATTAATTCCTCCTTGTCAAACACACGAACTTTTGGCTCTGGTTTAGGGGTAGCTTTTTTTGTTCTAGTTCTTTTCGCTGTGGACTTAGCAGCAGCTTTTTCCTCGACTGCATTTTCTGTGTTAGTTTTATTAGTTTCTGGCATTTTATATCTCCTTTTTAATATCAAAAGAGCCAGCATTTAACTGGCTCAGATTTTATCCTACTGTAAATTTGTAAGTTCCGAATAACTGGTTGATAACAACATTGATACCAAGTTTCTGCATTAACTCGTACTCATATGTCATATCCTGGTTTGTTGCACCATCATTGACCTGTTTAACAATAGCTTCACCCTCATTAACAAGTTTGATAGGTTTGTTATCAGCATCAATAGGCATTAACAGTAATTTCTTATTGTCAAGCTTTTTGTTTCTTGTTCCCTGTTCATTAACCTGAGGGATAGCCATTAATCTGATTCCTTCAAACTGTCCTAATGTACCAGTTGTATGTCTTTCATTTCTCATATCGTCTGAAATCCAAGCAGATGGAGAAAGAGCGATAACCTGAGAAATAGCAGATCTTGTACCACAGATAACAACTTCTTTACCTGTATCTGTTTCAAGATTCTGAACAGCTTCAATTAATTTATCAGCTTCTAATTTACCTGTGATCTTTAAGTCTGTAGGTAATTTTTCATCAGCTCCCATGAAAGCTTCATAGATCATGTCATTGATTTTTCTGTCAAAAGCCTCATATACTTTTGTGATCATAGCAGCAAAGTCACGTCTACCAGCCATGAAAAGTTCAAACTCTTCATAGATCTTAATTCCATACCAGTCTGTAGTAACAGAGAAGCTTTCTCCGATTCCTAATTTCTGGCGGATTAAGTCGTGATGGTTACCAGAGAATCTACTAACTGTTAATACAGCCTGTTCTTCAACATAGAATACATTCTGATCTCCGTCAGCTAAGTTTCTCTGATCAACCCATTCCATGAAGAAAGGATTGTCTCCCCATCCACTTACAAGTAAGTTCTCTAATGTTTCCTCTAACAGTTCGAAAACTTCTGTCTGATGTCTACGGATAGCTTTTCTAAGAACTTTACGATTCTTTTCATCTTCAGCAACTCCAAGAACCTGAGCAAATTTCTTTCTAATAACAGTGTTAGCGGCACCTTTAGCATCTGCAACACCGTCAATTTTCTTCGTTTTATCGTTAGCTGTGTCTAACATTAAAGCAGAGAAGTCCATATATTCCTGCTCACCTTGTTCAAAAACAGCCTGAACTGTTTCACCCAGCTCGCTAAATTTCATAAGTCTTAACATATATTTCTCCCCTCCTTATTACGCTGTAGCAACTTCTGTGTTTTTCAGTACTTCAAGCATGACCATAGTTACACCAGATTTGATGTATGTATAACGAATTTTCGCTACAAATCCATAATCTGTAACAGCTGTTGCTTTAGCGATTTCCTGATATTTACGATCCTTCGCAACAACTAAGTTACCAACTGTAACTTTTTCTCCAGCAGCTTTTGTGATCAGATTGTCAGAAATTCCATACATATCTCTTGGAACAAGAGTATAAGCACGAGCACTTTTACCTGCTTCGATCACATAGTTGTATTCAGCCTGTCCAACTGTTGTAGACTGATCATAAATTAATGCTGGGTTAGCAATTAAAACAACCTGACTACTTTTTGTAGGTGTAGCTGCTTTATATTCTTCATTTCCACTTGTTTCTACTGGATCACCCAGAGCAACAATCATTCCATTTTCCATAGCAGCAGCATCGTCAACTACAGAAAAAATGTGTCCACCACCGAAATAAGTAGCATTGATCTTACTTGTTTCGACAACACCATATTTTGTATTTGCCATTAAATTTTCCTCCTTGTTTTTAGACATTAAAAAAAGGCACCACACAGGCATCCTTCAAAATTCATATATTATTTTTCAAAATCATCAAATAATGAACCATATGGTTTATTTGCTGTAGATTCAGGTGATTTTCCACCAACACTCATACCAAATTTATGTTTAGCAGGGTTTTTATAAGCAAATTCACCACTGATAGCAGCTTTTCCAATGATTTTTAAACATTCATTTTCTAACTCTCCAACAGAGAATTTTTCGATCTGTTCATATAGAGCAGAATATTCTTCAGAACCTTTTAATTTCTCTTGGAAAGAATCTAACATGGCTGTCTTTTCTTTCTTGTCAGCCTCTTTCTTAAACTCTCTAAGAGTTTCTAATTCAGGTTCCATTGCTTCATAATCAGCAACCTTGGATGTTAATTCACCAATTTTAGCTGTATATTTTTCTTCAACTGTCTTTTCAGTTGCTTTTTCAGCTTCATATTTAGCTTTATCAATCTCAGGTTGTACAATATCAGCAAGAGAGAAGTCTTCAGCTGGTTCCTCAGAACCTTCGAAATCTACAATTGTATATTTCTTTCTTTTCTTAGAGTCAAAATCAACTTTAACTTCATCGCCTGCAACATCAAAGCTGAATCCAAATAATTTGTATCCATCTTCTCTGTCATAAGCATAAACTTCTCTGCTGTCTACATCATAGTCCACTACAAAATATTTAGAATAGCTTCCCCAGTCAGTTTCAACTTTCTGATCAGCAAAAGCTTCACTCATAGCTTCTCCGAGATTACTAGACAGTAAGAATTCTTTTGTCTCTTTCATCTGTGTTAATTTTTCAGTCAGGGCTTTTTCGTCCATGTCTGCATATTCAAAATCAAGAGACTCTGGATCAAATCCAAAAGATTTGATAAGTTCTTTCTTATTCAAGTCATGTTCCTCCTTTTTCTTTGTGGTTTCTGTGTTTTTCATTTCAAAACAGTACTGTTTAAAGTCTTCAAACATTTCATCCATTGATTCTTTGAAAGTATCTGCACTATATGTTTCTAAACATGCTGATTCAAAACATGGTGGAGCACTCTCTAACAATGTGAATGCCTGAAATTCAAAATCAGTAACATGACATACACCATCAATCATTTCATATGAATTAACACCAATCTCCATAGATTGATCTGTAATACCATTTTCTTTGATGTGGTCATAAACTGCCTGACGTTTCCACAGAAGGACCTCACAACAAAAATAAGTCTTCACACGGCCATCATCTTCAGTAACATTTTCCCAATACCACTGTGGAGATTCAGGAATTACACCTAATGGATCAGTCAGATTGTATTCTTTCAAAACCCCGTTCTTATCTTTTCTAAATGTCGAGTCGTGAGAACCAATCTTGTCTTCATCGATTGAATAATTTGCTACAAGAGGTACGTAAGCAAGAGAAGAAGTAGCTTTTTCAAATGATTTTGTACTAATATAGCTACCATTTCGGTTTTTGCCCTCGTAAGCAATGTGTAACATTCCTTTATCAAAAGTGCTATTTGCAGACACAATGTCCTCAATATAGGCACTGTATTTTAAACTCATTTTTGTTTTTTGTTTGTTTTTAGCCAAATTTCATCTTCACCGCCTTTCTTTTTGTTTTTTACAACTAAAAAAAGACCTCAGCGGTCTAGAATGTCATTTTATTTGTGAAAACCATCTTCATACGGTCATCCAACGAAAATTCCATATCTACGGCTTCCAATTTATTTTCAAAAATATAAACCGTATGATCTTTACATTTTTCAACTTTTAACAGCTTACATTTTTGTTCTAATTTTTCTTTTAGTTGCTCATCTATACAAAAGATGAATGGTTTATTCTCCATTTTTGTTCTCCTCTCTGGTTGCTATGCCTTCCTCAGTCATATCATCAAGATCCTTTTCTTCAGCACCACCTTTAGAGTCAGTTGTACCTGTATTAGATGTATAAGAAGAATTAAGAGGCTTCCATAATTCGTCTAACCCAAGTGCATTTTCCAAACCAGTATTCTGCATAACTTCATAAGGTGTATACCCTAAAGAAGTAGCAAGTTCCATTTTTACAGGAACGCCTAAGGCAGCGGCATCTTTTCTCACGTTGATATAATCTTCTTGTGTGAAGTATGTATATCTGTGGAACTTGATAATATAATTTTCATCAATATTGTTTTTGATGTACATCTGAGCCCATCTCTCAATCTTAACTAAGAAATCTATGGCCACAGTTTCATCAACTTCTATAGAATGTTTCAATCCAACAGATCCACCTTTGTCAGAATTGAATAACATTTCAGATACACCAACTTTGCTCATTAAATTAGATAAAGAATTAGCAAAGATGTCAGTGTCAGATGTGTCATTAGTTTTAAAAGAAACGACTTCAAGATCGCATGGACTATAAGCGGTTGCAGCCAAAGAAGGAGCAGCTTCACTTAAAAGTCCATCCATAGCTTGTACAAGATCTAGATCAACAGCAAAATCATTGATTTCTTTTGTACCAGATAATAATGGGATTTTTTGAAGTAATAAGACACTTGCTTCCAACTCTGTCTTAGCTTTGATTAAATTTTCATAGTCTAAAAGATCAATCAAAGACACAAAGAGTGGAAGTAGATATGGAAGCGGAAGAAGTGGATCGTTTCCAGAAATGATACAAATAGAGGTTTCCATAGGAATTTGAAACCATTTGTAATCCTGACCATTACTTTTATAAGCATTGTAGCCAGTGCTAAATACAGAATCCCACTCTTCAAGATAAATACTATTATTTCCCTGATCAAAGAAGCTTGCATCAAAGTCAAATCCATAAACACCGTTGTCTACCTGAGTAACTTTGCAATATTTAGCTTCTAACTGGTATAAAAAGCATTCATCATCTCCATTGTCATAAACAAACCCAAAATAAGCACCATCTCTAAGTGCTGTTGCAATAACACTGGGCATATCGGCTTTAAAATTAATTCGCTGAACACCTTTTACGGCTTCTGTATAAGAAGTAATGAAATCAGTCTGTCCACTACTCAATAAGTCCTCTTTGGGGACTAGCTGATAGTTATATAACAACATAGAAGAGTAGTACTCGATCAGTTTCCGATATGGCATACTTACTCTGTATAACCATTCAGAAACAGCTCTGATATTGTTAATGTTCGATTGTGGATTCTGAATATATTGTTGTAGTTTTGCTTTTGTGTAACGAGTATAACTACGACTTGTTTCTTTGTTAGCTTTTTGTAAAATTAAACTATTGACCTGACTTTGACTGAAAGTAGAAGCAAAAGGTCTTGAATAATTTCCTGATTGCATTTGTGTAACTTTACGTTTTACGGGTTGATTCTTGCGCACGGGTTTTCCTGTATTTTGTTTTTTCGCCACATTATCCAAGTTCTTTCACCTCCTAGTATTGCTTCCAGTTAAATTTGGCCGGACGAATATTAATAAATTGTTGTGTATAATCAGTTTTCTTTGGTTTACGCCTAGTAATATGCTCACGTCTTCTCTGAGCTAACTCCCAAGCGAGCATGGCGATAACATAAGCTCTATCGTCATGCATTTTATTAGCTTTCTGGGGATCAAGATCAAATCTATCCTTACCAGAAGCCTGTTTGAATCGATAAATATTAACCAATTCAGTTTTTGCGTGATCAATCTGTTTCAAAGCAATCTCTTCATAAGTGGTTAACTTGTGAATTTGAGTATCAACAGTGATTTCTTTCTTGCTTAATATTTTTTCCTCATCCTCGGATGGGAAATAATCACGCAGAGTACGATTACCGTTTTTATCAATCTCATAAATTAAGTTGATGAATCCCTTTCCGTCATACTCATTCGGAAATTCAATCAGACCTAAATCCATCATTTGGATCAAAGATTCAAACATTTCAGACTTATATTTCAATGGGGACATCAGTTTTACGATGTCTGGGATAGCATTAGGGAAGTTTCTAGCTTCCTCGGCAGAATATTCCTTATCAATCAATCCACGATGCATTAATCCGTCTGAATCTTCCCAATCCTCCAGAAAGAAGTCAGTAATAGGCACGCCAGCTCCACCAGAACCTGCATCAACTAAAAATCTCTTGATATTTTGGTAATCAGCAACACCATCGCCGTTATAATCTAATAGTAATTGTTTGATTGCTTTAATCTGATTTGGGGTATTCATAGGAGTTTTATTAGCTTTGAAATAATCTTGAAGACATACAAGATTGACAATTTTCATTTTTAATCCCTGTGTAGGATCTTCATAAAGTTCTCCTATGGCAAGAGCAGAATTGTCATGTGATCTAGCAGGGTCATATGCAAAAACATACTCTCTGCGACCATCTGGATTCTTAAGAATTGGAATTCTGTTATAAGAGTTCTTAATGATCCTTGCTCTTTTAATGATCTGACCATCTCCACCTTCATTTGTGAAGATGTTATAATATTCACGCAATGCGGCTTCCTTATCTGTTCGCATAGCACTGTCTACAGTACTTTGACTTAACAGAGGTTTAGGTAGTCCAATGCCTCTTTTTGTTGCTTTAATAATGACATCACAGCTAATATCAGCACAAAAATAGTTTTTATCTCCTGCATCCATTCGTAGGCTACATTCTCTGTACTTTTTATAAAAATACTGGTCAGTACGACCTGCAGAAGAGCAGTAGAGTAACTGATTTTCGAACATAGGTGGTTTCATAAGCATTTCAGAACCATCTCCATTTGTTCCTAATGCAAAATCAGCATTCTGAGTTGTAAATGGCTCAGAAGTATCAAATAATTCATCTGGACTGTTCATTGCTTCATCATATACATTGCAATTGCTACGCTTCGTTTTTGTTATCCTACAGGCTTTTTATCCCATAGTTCTTATACTTGTACTTTCGTATAAGATCGGCGTACCTCTTTACCTGCAACTTTACTTGTTAAGGCAGTGAGAACTCTTGCAGGGATTATATTCTACAGAAATAGGTTCACCCTGTACGCTCTGCATGTGACTTTACTTTTAAATAAAGCCTTCCATTCGGATTAGCATCTCAGCCTTCCCGTTTTCTTTCTCACTTAAATTACATCCTCTTAGGAAAACCAACCATTTCTGACTGGGGGAGCAAGCTTTAAGTAGTCTATAAAATTTTAATTTAAAGGTAATTTTTAGCTTTTTGATATTTTCTATCAAGATATATAGAAGAATTAGAATATAGATATTTTAAGAATTTTTCACGATTATGATTTTTACAAGCAATTAAGAAACTATAAGAAGATGAGTTTGATTTTTTAGATATTGGATAACAAGGTATCCCCATTTTTTCTAAATAGTCTTTTAGTCCGGAGGCAAATTCTTCACTACCGGTAACAAAACTACATAAAAGACGACCATTTGATTTACAAATAGATCCATTCCCATCAAAATACCCCCTAATGTAATGTTTCATAAGATGATTAGGAATATTGTTTGGGAATTTTTTGATTGTTGATTTACATGGAATAACTCCATATTTTTGTAAATCGTGAACCATTTGCTGAGAATAAAATCGTATGCGACTGGTTTCATAGGGTTGGTTGTTAAAATTGCTAATTTGTTTTACAAAAATTACAGGAACATTGCCATTCAATGATTTGTTGAATTTTTCTAAATGCGTGTAGTCACTTTTTTGTAAATTAATTGTAAGTTCGCAGCTATTAATATCTTTTTGAATGGTCACACATCCATCTGCCATAATAAAACCACACCAATAGGCCTTTTCTTCTGTATCTATAATAGAAAAGAAATCTTGATTATAGTGATATTTAGTGTTCTTAAGACCTAAATTATTAGCTTTAATATCTACAGCAACTTTAGTTTTATGTAAAATCTTTGCCAATTCTTTATTTGTTTTCAACTTATAATTATCTATAAGATATTGAACCTGTTCATCTGTCCATCTTTGTTCAGATTTACAGACTGATTTAATACCATTGCGTTTAGCTTTGTGCATAATAGAAGAAACTGTCCTATTAAGTTTTTCAGCAATTTCTTCTAAAGATAAAACTCCATAATTTTCTCTTAAAAATTGTAATTCTTCTTCATTCCATTTTCTCCTTGCCATAGTAAATTCTCCTTTTATTCATTTTGTTAAATTAAAATATTTATAGATCTAGTCACTCCTGTTGTTGTTATATGCACCGTTCAAAGTAAAAATCTGTGCATCATTGTACAATTGATGATGATATGAAGCAGGATTGTGAACAAATCCATCTTTATTTGCATGAGATTTAATAATTTCACTTGCATAAACACTTGTAAGTGTTGTAAATGAAGGAACTTCATTCTTTGTGATCTTTTCAAGCTTTGAATACATTTCAATAGACTGTGATCCAACACCGCATAGAATATAAGCGGTGAAGTTTGGTACTAACAGTGATTTAGTCATCAAATAGATAGATGCCAATGCACTTTTACCACCATTTCGACTCATAGCCCATACTGCAACCTTAGAAGTCCAAGTATTCATGAATATATAGGTCTGATAGTCCATTAACTCAACACCGAATATCTCTGATGCGAATCTAGTGGGATTCCTTCGGCCCCATTGAATGAACTCAGCAGTCTCTTTGTATTGCTCATACTGACGATTTGTAATGTCATATAGACTAGGTTTTTTGAAGATTTGATAATTTTTTGGGAGATATACACCAGATTTGTGTAATTCGTATTTCTTACTTTCTCTCAATATTCAATCACCTCACCATCTTCAGTCATGAGGCGCTTTTCAATTAGAAAATCTTTAAGATCTCTGTTTTCTACGAGAAGGATTCTTGCCCTTTCAAGAGCTTCATCACGTTCTCTACTATATTGTTCAACTAACTCAACTTTAATATCTTTAATTTCAGAAGCAATGTTCTCATCATAGCCACCACTATGTTTAATTGGGACGCTACTCCCAACCGAGTTAAACTCCTCAAGGTCATCCCTATGAGTGCAGACTATATCTTCATCCTTGCAAACAAGGAGCCTACTATTTCGAGTTACCAATCGCTTGTAGCCCTACTTCCTTACGGAATAGTCGTTGAACTTTGCTTTTCAGTCAAAGATGCTGATTGTCCATTAAAAAAGAGCAGGGGATTTAACCTCGCTCTCATACTGTCAATTTTTTCTGCTTTCGCAACATTCACGTTTATACCATTTAAAGCATTGCGTTGTAGTTTGACAGTCGTTAGGATTTCCCAGCAATTAAGTAAGTATTTTTTCATACAGCTTACGCTATACGCAGACTGTTAAAGGTCATCTGTTTATGACGAGCTTCTTCTGAAATCTCTGCGACTTGGCGCATTCCTTCACAAGTACCAATATCAAAAGTGTTAATTTCTGCCTCTCGGAACCCAATATCTCGTAAATGCTTTTCTTTCCCGGACAGAGTGAATGCACCTTTAGATTTATTATTGTTATTTGTGATAGAAATACCATTTTCTTTAGCTAATGAGTTAATATTATTAACCAGTTTTGAAACTGTTTCAGATAAGTTTTTGACAACAGCATTGTTTTGTACAGCAGTTGTAACATCAATCGTGTACGCATCAATAGCTGCATTAAGATTTGTGATCTGGGCTTGTGACTTAACAATTTGGATTGCAGCAATCATCTTCATTGCATCATTTTTAGTTTCTTCATCCAAAAAGTTAACAAGCTGAGAGTAGAGCAGAGGCATGTCTTTTTCACTTGGGTATTCATCAAATGGATCATACCCAATGATTTTAATGACATCCTTCCTATTTTGTTCATATGCTTCTTTAAGAGCCTCAGCATCAGTATAAATGGATTCTGTTTTTACTTTGGATACATGAGTCATATCTTTAAAGATATCACTGTCACGCCAACGCTTACCATGATACTGATTCAAACCAAGACTTGTTAGATAAACACCCCATATAGTTTTATTTTCTTTCTTTTTACCTCTTTCTGGAGGCTTGTTTGCACTGAATACAGCAGTTTCCCATAAATCTTCATAGAATGGCTTATCTAAATACTCTAAAGCATCTTGAACGCTTTCTCTTGTCTCTCCAAGAAATTCTCCAGCATCAGTTTTTCTACGAGCAACAGCAGTAGAACAATCTTTACAGATTCTTGTAATACCTGTTAAAACTCTAGGATCTGAACTACTATAGAATTTTGTCTTTGGAAGATCTTTGTTGCAAAAAGGACAGCGAAATGTTTCTTCTTTTTGTGCTTGTACCTTTTTAGCAGAGGATTGTGTACGGCGCATTGCAGTTTTCGCCATATCTTACTCCTAACTTAAATATATTTTTTCAGAAACGGTTCTACCCTTACCTTCTTCAAAGATCGTAAAGTAGGCAGCAGAATCGCTTGATTGTAAAATTTTCTCAGCGAATGGATCAACACCCATTACACTTGGAACATTAATAACTTCAGCATGACGACCAACATCAGAGCTTTCTAGATGATGTACGTGACCTGCAACCAAGTAGTCTAACTTTACACCATAGAAGTTCTGAAATTTACCATACGCATCTTTAATGTTCTTTTTATCACCATGAAAAGCCAGAACATTGAAACCACAGATGTTTTCATAGATCAATCCAGTGGGATTCTCAATTACCTCAATGTTTGGGTTATTCTCTAATAATATTTTTAACATTGCTCTTACTACGATACCAAGATTTTCATGAGTGAAAGTACCCTTAGGCTGTCCAAGCATTCTCAATTCACTATGGTTGCCATCAGTCATGTGGAATTTGATTCGTGCGTATTGAGACAATTCATTTAACCAATTTGCAAGAAAATATCCATATCTTACAGAGCTATCAATAACTCCATATCGCAATATGAATAATTGTCCAACTCTCAGAAGACCATCAATAAAGTCTCCAAGAGAGAAGATGTGTAGCTCTGATAGATTATGTTCATCAATCAGGCCAATTGTGTAGCTTAAAAGTTTATACATTCGATCTTCAAAGATTTCTGGGTTATATGAATTGATAATCTCACCTGAAAGGCCTTTAATTTCAAATTCAACACCATAGTGTTCATCTCCGAAGAACAAACAACCAGCTTCTCGATTATGAGTTACCGGCAATAAATCTGGAATTATAAAAGGTTCAAGATCTTTCATTGCCGATCCAATCTTTTCAAAGATCAGATCATCTCGACCAATCTCACGTTTCCATCTGTTTAATTCAAGTTTTTCTGTTTGAACCTGTGTCTTCAAAAGCTCTAACTCTCTAGTTTTAGCTTTCACGGCAATAAGTTCACTGCTCTGAGTCATATCAGAAAATACATTTTCATAATATTTCTGAGCGTTTTGATATTCTTTACGATACTTAGACTCCCCATAGTTGTAACCAAGTTCTTTATTAAGATGTTTGGCTAATTCTTCCCAACTATTGCCTATAATACCGTTACTCTTCATGTCACACAGTCTCCATATGTACTGTTTTTCGTTTTCGTTTTCCTGTCTGTTTAAATCTACCAATGTGTCTTAACCCTCCCAGTCTTCGTTTACCAGTTCCTTAAATCTATCAGTGAATTTACCATATGGTTGTAGTTTTGCAGGAACTGTAATAGGTTCTCTGTTCCTTGGATCAACCAATTCCTTTTCAGGGATATACCGAGATCCCAGTACAATACCAGAAGCGAGAGAAATCTCAGTGTCTTCAGCATCATTAGTTTCTTTCATAATCTTCATAATACAATCAGGAATAGCATCTAACACGATTTTACAATCGCCTTTAGTGAAACCTGTTGCATCAGAGACCATTGAAACAAGATCACGTTGTTTGTGTTTAAAATACTCTCTTTTTTTCTTTTTCAATTTTCCAGCACCATCCTTTTTATCATTTCTCCGAGTTACAGTCCGTGCTTGCTGCTCATAATGAGTCAGCGTACACATTTGGACATAGAGCTACCGATCAGAATCGAACTGATAACCTATCGCTTACAAGGCGATTGCTCTACCAATTGAGCTACGACAGCACAAAAAGAGTACATTGTAACTACCAACAATGTACTCAAACTTAGAAAAGAGGTATAAATTATGATTCCTACAAGAAATCTTAATAGCTTTGTAAATCTTTCTGAGGTATGAAACAACAGTAGAAAAGCGCAATAATCAAAACTTCACAAGAAAGGAGATAATATGATTCCTCAGAAAGATTAACAGGGATAACTGGATTTGAACCAGCGAATACAGCAGTCAAAGTGCTGTGCCTTACCACTTGGCGATATCCCTTAAATGTATTTTAATTTTAAAGCAGGTCTTCACCTTACAGTCATTTGTGGAATAGTTTATTCTGCAACATAGTAGATAAGTCTGAGCTTCGAGGAGCGACCCCTAACTTCTTACCTAAGTCTAAAAGACCAGTTCTATGACATGACCAATACATGTAATGTCAACCCGCCATTCAGAATTAAGTTTTATTGTTATATACTCTATTAGCATATATATTCATTTTGAATTAGAACTTACCCTTAACTGACTTGAGCGACATACCAGCGACTTTTCTTATACACTGTCTTTTGAACAGCTTCACATCAAACTACATTATTTGGCTTTTCCACCTTTTACGTACCTGCCAGAGTACGCATTGAAGTGGATTATTCTCCACAGGAGCGTCTATTGTTGTAGCGAAAAGTTCTGTGCGTTAACCAGACCAAAATGCTGCACAATATCCATTTGCTTGAGAGTTTCTCTCTTGTCCATATCAGATCACTCCGACATAAAAAGAGACACAAAGAACGTATCCGTACAATGTATCTCTCCAATTCGACATATGTGCCTAGAATATTTCTCGGACTCATGGCATTGAGTTTTATAACCGAGTTGCTTATGTTTTAAAATACAAACACCCTAAGCTGGATTTGAACCAGCACGAACGGTTTTGGAGACCGTCATTCTACCAACTAAATTATTAGGGCGATATTACTGACATGACAGGACTCGAACCTGCAACACCAACGTCCGTAGCGTTGTGCTCTGTCCAGTTGAGCTACATGTCATTAAAATTCGACCTCAATCCACATAGGATTTTGAGGTACTTTCGTCCCTGTTGAGGGTATCGAACCCACTCGTGACCGAAGCCATCTGATTTACAGTCAGATCCGCCTCCTTAGCGGGATAAACAGGGATATAAGCCCGTGAGCTCGAAAGACATCACAGGACAACCTAAACGCTGCGACAAGGATTCGAACCTTGAGGTCACTAGGACACAATAGTTTTCAAGACTACGCCGTTATAACCATTTCGGTACCGCAGCAAAAGCGTACAGAGTGGGCTACGACCCCACGTTACATGTATTCGCATGTAAACCCAATTAGCAGTCGGGCGCCTTAAACCAACTCAGCCATCTGTACATAATTTTTGTAGACCACTTGAAATAAAGATTCTCAAATCACATTGAACCAAGTTATCGAAAGCTTCTACATGTCTTCGTCCGTGCGCATCAGACTAATCATTTTACGATGTGTGATTTATTTATACTGTCTTAACAGTTGGTTCACCAGATCTGTCCACAAACAGTCTGGATCTCTCATCAATTACTTGACTAAGTATACTTTTCGGTATTTCTTCCCAAATTTTCTAACTTGGGAGTGAGAAGAGAAGTACATGTCGATGTGTTTCCCTTTTACGCCGCCTCCGACATCTTCGGCTACCAGTGTCTTACCACCAATTCTCACTTTGCTACCGAGTTTAATTTTTCTTCGATCGACTGAGATAGTTCTACCAGCTTTTGCTCTGCATCCAGAAGCAGTACGGTTTCCCCATCCACCAGAACAACTACGACAACCACAGTAAGCTGTGATTTTATATGTCCCTAAACATTTGACTTTTTTGCTCTTTGCTGGAACAGAAGAAGTAAGTCCTCCAACTGAAATCAACAAAGCCATTAACAATGCGATCATTGAAATTTGCTTTTTCATGTTTGTCTCCTTTGGTTGCTTTTACAAGTTTCCTCTGGAGGTCTATATATGTTATGGACAGTTGCAAGTCTCGGATGTCATCTCTGATTTTTGTTTTTAGCATAGACCTCGGAACCTACGAAGCGAATATTCTTTGTTGAAACAGCGTAGGCGTGAATCTTTGATCCACTGACATTTTGAGATTTTATCTGCCCGAATAACCAATTATTTACTCTTAGAATCCTTTTTGATCTGCTGGCGTTTCTTGAATGGGACTGGTTTCAATCCCCATGCAGATCTTAAATCTTCCAGTGAGTTGTAATGTTCAGTTACTGTATTCCTTTTCATTACTTATATCCTTCCTTTCATATATCACTATTTTACCACCCCTTCAAAACACTAGGTTTTACCTGGGTTTCTGAGGGGTATTTAATGTGGTAATTCTGCTCACCACTCAAAAATTTGCCATAAAATACACTTTTTAGTATATATAATTAACTCTTATTTCCTTTTCGAAAATCTGATCTTTTGAGCATTTCCTTATCCTTCCTTCCATATATCACTATTTTACCACCCCCTGAAAAACGTAGGCAAAACCTAGTGTTTTCAGGGTCAATTAATGTGGTAATTCTTTTTGCTGGCCTTATTTTTTGTCAGAATTATAGTATTTAGTATACCTATTTAACTGCATTTCATTCTTACAAGAAGTACAATACTGTCTAAGCCGCCCTTTACGATGTTTTTTCTTTTTTGAGATGTCTCTAAAAGGTTCTCCACAACAAGAGCATACAGAAATCTCAGGATATCCAATAAAGTGAAGATATCTGTTCCCAAGATTCTTGAAATCTGTAATCTCAAGAGCAACATCTCCTGAATCGACAAGAATATCTACAGAGAAGTTTAAGCTATTAACTTTCTTGCTCATTGTTATACAATCGCTTCTGAACAGCCTGCCGATTATTTGGCATCTACGTTCTCTTGTACCTACTGTATTACCCAGTGAGAATAAATCTTTGTAGTCTGTATTCACCCAATTATTGTTTTGAGGATTCAGAGCATTATAATACTTGGCCAAACAAAGAGCAGTGAAGAGGATCTTTTGATCTCTAAGATTTTCTAACCCATTTATAATTTCCATTTCAGACTCATAGATTGGCAGTGAATCAATTTCCACAAGAGAATATTTTTTAGCTTTGTGAATGATCTCATCAATGCATGAATACCATTTAGCTTCTCTGTAACTCTCACAGGACTCTTTTAAGAACTCATTGATAATTTTATATACCTGTGCAGGTTCTAAGCCTTTCTCGTGAATGTAATACTTTGCAAGCAAGGTAGCAGTATATGGGATACTGCCTTCCAGCTCTTTTGTTTCTAAAATTTTTTCTACCAGTGTTTTTTCATTCAGTACGATATTAATAACAATCAGCCTCCTCAAACATAGATGATTCAATTTGTTTAATAGTTTCAATGACGAAAGAATCTCCGTCATATTCAAAATCTCCTGATTCAGATCTTACAGGATAAGAGATCTGGTGATAGTTTCTCTCTAAGAGTCTTTGGACAAGGATGTCTCCAAACATGTCCCATACAAACTGCTTACTCTTGCCATTGGTATAGCAGAGATCAAGAAGAATGTCACAAGCCTTCTCAGGATCAGGAACAGCAGTAGCAACAGCTTCTCTGAACAGCATGACTCGGTTATTAATGATGTCTGTTACATTTAGCCCAAAGCCACCCTTACTATTGATTAGAGCATTCAGGGTTTTCATTTTCTTTGAATACTCGCTGTATAACTTCTTAAGAGCATAATAATCATTCTTGTTGTACTCATGATCTCTTTTGAGAATGGAGTAATCAAAATCTGTTTGCGTATTCAACTTCTTTAAGTAGCCATCAAACTCATCCTCAAAGAGCTTACAGATTCGATTCATTACGCAAGGCCCTGTGCCTACAGGCAAGAACTTATAGTAGTGATCTAAGAATTCCGCTTCATCCTCTGTGATAGGTTCTGTATCAGCTTTCTTGAGCAATTCATCAATCGTGCGTCCAAACCAGATAATACATTTGTCGTTTGAAGCTTTCACATAATTTGTATAATCCTTTCTCAGGTGAGAGTAGATGTAGATCATGAAGTATGGTTTCTTGTCAGCTACGATTCTCTGATTGAATTCTTTTCGCTTACGATCCTTTGATGAGTCTTCAGGATGGATGTTATTTTCCTTGCGATTATACCAGTGTAAAGGCATTGGTTTTGATTGTATACCTTTTAGTTTCCTTCGTACCCTCGGTTTCCCGATATTTATTAGGGGAGTAGACTATATCATTGCCCAGTGTTAATCCACTGGCTCACAAGCTGTGTGAGGATTTCTCGCAGTCAGCACTTCGATTTAAGGGGTTCTCACCCACTGAGAGTTTCACTCAGCCCTACTCTTGTTGCGTATCTCAACGCTAAAAGATAGTCGTTGCACCTTCCTCTGGGGATAGAGGCTTGGCACAGGATTGTCATGTATTCGTTAATTATTGATTGTTTATGCGTTTGGCCATCTACGGTATGTTGCAATGTTATATACCGTTCCACGAGGGATTCCCATTATTTTAGAAATCTCTGTGTATCCTTTTTCTTCTTGCTCATGGAGACGTCTGATTTCATGAACTTGATCAATTGCGTATGGAGACCCATTTGGTCGAGTCTTTTGAACTTCAGAAAAGTGTTTTCTTGCTTCGTCACACCATTTTGCGCCAGTAGCGGACTTTCTCATCTTTTCTCCCCATGCTTTACGATCTTCATCTGTCCATTTTTCAAATCGAGCTTTTTGTGCAAGAGACTTTTTAAGTATTGTCTCTGGAGAATCTTTTTTGCCTGTCATATGTTGACGATTTTTCTCTCCAATGATTCTTTTAGCATGTTCTGGGACATGTAATCCTGAAGAGCCTTTTGATCCACCATCAGAGCGATTATAAGAAAGATCTTGATCTTTGTAGAATCGAATATGATAGCGTTCAGCTTGATCGATTTTATCTTGATCCTTTTCTTTGAATTCCTCTAAGATTGAAAATTCAAAATTCTCTTCTCCATATTTATCCCAATCGGACTGCATGTCTTTCAGAGTATGCTTTCCGTGTCGTAGAAGTGCTCTATGACAGTCCCAACGATCTCCAAAGTTCTTTGTTGTTTGCCCAACATAACTTTTGTCGTTTATTTTGTTTTTGATTTCATAAACCCCAAATCTTTTGTATTTACTAATAATGTTTACCTTCTTTCTTTTATGTTTTAACGAATATTTAGATTTTCCCTGTTAGCATGTCATATGACCATTTAAATTCCCCTTTGGTCTTGTTATGACATACACCCTAGATTTCTAGGTTCACTGACTTTTCGATACACATTGCTGTGTAAAGCGACTGATTTTAATCGATTGAATTTTGTTGGTACAACTGGCCACAAATGATTCTGTAATCCAGTTCTTTAAACTCATCACTGTCAGGAGAGTAATGAGACTGTACTTCAAACTGAGAAGTGATAATGTTTGTTGTGAAGCCGATTTCGTCTCCAAAGGCATCCTTGTAAGCTTTTAGGATGTCTTTCTTTTTGGGAACAATCTTATTAGCTTTACGCTGTACACAAATGATCGATGGAAGAGGACGATTGTTCTCAACAAGTATTTTGTTATTAGTTGTGAAGAAGAGGTCTCCCGATGTACCCTCGGTTTCCCGATATTTATGGAGAAAGGGGACTAGACTATATCATTACACAGTATAGGTCTTACACTGTGATGCTCGGCACTTCCCTTGGGGAGTTTCACCCTTTTGGTACTCTACTTGCTACCGATACCGTATTCCTCGAATATCAGTGCTTTGGTTAGTCGTTTGACTTTTGTTATTTTGTAAATTTTCTTAGCTAACATGTTTCCATGTATATCGTTTAACTATGTTATTTATTGTTGACCATGGAGTATTAAATTCTCTCGACAATTCAGATATATTCTTAAGCTTAGAATCATACAGTCCTCGAATTTCACGGACAGTATTTTCTGTTAGGTTGGCACGTCCGTTATTTGATCCTCTCCGAGCACGACTCGCTGTTTCATGAGGAATTTTTCTCACATTGTCACTGTGACTTAACCATTGAAGATTACATACTCGATTATCGGTTCTGTCATTGTTGATGTGATCTACATCTGTTAAGTTGTCTGGATTGGGAATAAAAGCAATAGCTACAAGTCTATGTACTCGTACTACACTTCTGTTTTTATTGGTTCCAACAGTAATTGTTGGATATCCATCTGCATCAATTCGTTGTTTGAGCTCTTGATGATATTTTCCACGACCGATATTCTTTGTACTAAAAACTTTCCCTTCGTCACTTACGATGTAATCAACACCTTTATAATTAATTATTTTTTCATTCATGTGTTTTGCCTCCTTTCTTTAAAAATTTACAAAATAACATTTAGCACAGGATTACCACCGGCACTACCCGCTGAGGCTCCCCTGTTAGCATATGTGTTAACTTCCATTTCCTGAAGCTACTGTACGTCACATATACACCTTACGTTTGTAAGTTCACCGAGTTTTACTTCGACCAAGTAAACTAATCGAAATCGCAGCCATTAAGTGATTCACATGTATTATCCCAGTCATTGATCACACAAATGGATGGGAGATACTGGAACCAATATGAAAGCTGCTCATTGTTCTTCACTTTAAGATTGACGATGTTATAATGGCTTGTCATTGGAGCTCTGAAGCAAGCTACTTCATCAACCTGTCTATCGATCCAATGCTTGTGATACATTTCTCCTGCTTTAAGCAATCCTGTAACTTCAAGTCCAAACATGGATTGCATGAGAGCATATGGATCACCAGCAACGATTGAATAATTACCTTTCACTTTAATGCGTCCGATCTTAGCATCTTGGATTCGTTTCTTGATGAGAGAATGAATCTTAGATCGAATGAAAGGATCTTTGATCATCTCAGGTTCAGCTATGAGTGCCTGAATGTATGTAAAAGCATCTGACTGTAAGATGTTCTTCTCAGTCATGTTCTTGCCTCGTAGGAAGAGCAGAGTCTTTCTGTAATCCATTCCAAGGATGTCTTTGATTTCTTTTATGGTTGGCTCACAAAGCTCTCTTATTTGGTCGTCTGTAAGATAATAGCTCTGTAAGAACTGATAGTTAAGATTCCTTTCAGTATCACATTCTTGTTCGGCTGTCTTGGCAAGAGCAAAGTGATAATCATACTTCTCAATGTTCTCTAAGTAGTCTTCCATAGACTCATATGCATCCCATAGCTTAAACATAGATGTTGTAAGTATCACCTGAGCGTCTCTAATGTCTCTAGGATGGCCCCAAGCATCAATAATGGTATAAGTCTTAGCTACGTCCTCTGCAAAGGCCCTAAAGTCCATACAGTGAAGCATACCTTTACAGAATGGCCATCCTCTCATGTTGCCAGATGGAAGAGGAGTATCATAATCTCCATTCAGTTCGCCATTCCATTGTCTTGCAAGTTCTGGAAGAACTAATCCTTCTCCATCAGATCCATTGTGTACAAACTCTTGATCATCAAGAAGAGTTACTTCTGGCTCATCTGAGTTTGTATCATCAACATAAAGAGCTTGTCCCTTAAAGATCGTCTCACAGTCTTGTACAACAATCACTCCTGATGGTGGAGTAACAACTGTAGAAGAAGAGCAGAAGAGTGCTTTGTACGCTCCGAGCTTGTTTGGTATGATCGGAACTTCTTTATTCCTTCCGGCATCTACTTTCTCACAAAGAGCATCGTATACATTGTCACTGACAAAGATCACGACACTATTCTTTAAACCTCCTGTGGTTCCTAAGAAGAGATTGTAGTGAAGATCGTTTACAATGAATCCATGCTTGCTGCAGTAGTCATAATCTTTCTTCGTGTCGAAGACCACTGTGAGGTAGTCTGTTTGGAATCGACATTTGTACAGATCATTGTAGAGTAGTGAAATAAGTTCTTTGCTTCCTCTGTTGGCTGAAAGCTCTTTGATCTTCTTTCGGATTCTTTTTGCTCTTATGTCTGAATCATAATCATGGATCAATGAGTCAATTGCTCTTAATGCTTCAGAACTTGAAAGAGTAATAATGTCGTCTCCATTCTCCCTCGCTTCATTGAGTGGTAGAGAAAGTTTCCACTTCGCCTTTCTTAATCGGCTGCTGTGTAGTTTGTAAATATATTTCTGACTCGTCTTTTGTTTAGAAATAATGATCACTCCTTTTTGATTTTTTATGTGTTAAGTGGAGAGAAGTTTTTGTGATTTTTACCCTCTCCAAAACTTAATCTCTTAGTATAAAAATTTCGGCGTCCATAATTTAAGTAATATTCTTAATGTTACTACGTAACATTAAAAATATTATTAAATCATTTATATGTTATAAAACACTATTATTAAATAATATTTAATATTACTGTACCGCCAGAATTCCAAGACAGCATTGTAAAAATAACGTATTTATGCTGTTTGGTACATAACAGGGGGTCTAAAACCTCTTCCAAAAAGAGGACTGATTTTACCATGCTTTTGAAGAAAAATGATAACTTTTCGAACATCTGTTTTGTATCGAACATGTTTCTTTTCATAATACTCATGAATAAAATTCATTGACACATCACTTAACTCTTCTTCAGTCATATTAAGTCCATCGAGAAGTGGTTTACGAACCTTGTTCATATACTTTATGGTGTAATTGTTTATCAAATCATCTTTTCTACGCTGTGCAACTTTGATATATTTGTCAGTTAAATTATTCTGAACTCTTTTTTGATACATATAAAATTCATACTCTCTTAGGTAGCTATGCTCTTGTGGGTAGAGATACTCTAAGTCGTATACAAACTTAAAGTATAAGTCTTGAAATTCAGGATATTTTTTTATCTCGTGCTTGAACTTAGAGAATACATTTGTATACATATGAGTTGAATATATGTCAACGTCAGCATTCGTATGATATACAACACCTAAACAGTGTTTGTAGATTTCTTCTTCTCGAGGTGTGAATGGTCGCCATTCAGCTCCAGGATGATTTCTACAAATGATTTTCACATGTTTCTTAACTACACCTCTTTCTTGAAGAGATACAATTGCATTCCTAAATCTTCCTTGAGCGCAATCTTTAATTGCTTCATATGCCGTATGGAAATATTCGACAGGGTATTTAAAATCGCTTAGGTCATAATCTTTTTTGTTCCCACAGATAAGTCCAAGTTTATTACACCAGTCATATTGGCTCCAGTTGTCATTAATATGATTGTCCAGAATATAGATGATCATCATTTCTAACATGTATCCAGTACTCATGAAAGGACTTTTTAATTCCCATGAGAAGGGATTCTCAACATATTCTCCTCTTGCTTTTGTCACTTTAACTTGTCCATCTTTTTGTTTTTTTACATTTACGAAATGACTCAGATTTGCTTTGTGGACTGCATAGTGACTCTTTCTTCCTTCTTTGTTGATTCCAACTAATTGAAGAATGTCAGAGTATTTGCTGTACTTGCGACCTTCTTTCAGATTGGATAAATCGAAAAGATGTTGTCTCTCTTTCATGAACCAGAACTGTTCGTTTAGATATTCGTTTCTTTCTTGTAATGTCATTTTTTTGACCTCCTTTGCGTTGTTTGTTTTTGTTAATTTAATGAAAAAATGCATTTGTCTGAGCAATGACACTTTTCTTTCGATGAATTCACATTACCACAGATGTATGACAAAATCAATAGTTTTTTGAAGAAAAAATAAAATTGTGAGAGTAATGACACTTTTTATTTCATTTAAGTACGTTTAAGGAGGCTTAGACTGGGATTTTTATGTCAAGTGTTTTTTGGAAATTTCTTAAAATAGTGCTTTCTTTGGCTGTTTTACTTGGTTTGTTCTGGATTTTTCTTTGACTTGTTGTACTTAGATGGGTAGAAATATGGCTGTTTTATGCGATTGTACAAAATTAAAATAAATTAATTTTTTATATGCTAAAGTATTGACTTTTGAAAAATCAAGTGTTTTTTGAAAGAAATTTAAAAAAATTTTTACCGTGTGGAATTCTCAGAGAAGGGGTTTGCATTTATATAAGAAGAGCTTGGTTTTTGAAAAAATTTCAGAGAGATGTGTTTATGGCAGAACAGGTGTTCTATATTTTAGGGTGTGCTGAGGGGTGTGTTTCTGGGGAAAGTTTTTATGAGGGGGGAGGGTGTATGTGAGGTGTTCGGAAAGGAATGTTGGGGATGTTTTTAGGGGGGTTTGAGAGGTTAAATGGCGTAGATGTGGGGTGGAGAAACGTCTGGCTGAACTTGTGGTATAGAATTACCAGCTATACAAATATCAGCAAAACTGTGATTTAAAAATAGTTTTAAGTAGCCCCCTAAATACTTTTAAAAGTCCGTAAATAACTATTTACTTGCGTTTTTGATCAGAAATAGATAGTCAAAAAAGCACGTATTTATGCGGGTTTGAGACCGTTTGAAAAGATTTTTAAAAATAATTTTTTTAGGGTATTGCAATATTTTAGTGTGTATGGTCTTATACAGTTGTTCAAACGAACAGGGAACTTGATAACACACCAACCGGCAAGGGTTGTAAAACGTGCTTGCCAATGATTCAACATAAAAAGGGGGTAGCCCTACCCCTGTATCAAAATTGGGCTTTGTACCTTGATAATTTCATAAGTCCGATTCCGTTCGGCAAGTCTCCGAACAGGTTCAAAAATCAGTTTCTTTGGAAACTGGGCGACAGGTTAAAACTCTACCCTGTTACTCATTCGTGACAGGTAGACAAGTAGGTCTTTGACTTATTGCCTGTACCCAACGTCAAAACGAGCGTGGTACAGGATTTATAAGAAGTCGTTTCAAGTCCAAAGAAGTATAGCACATTTCTTGAATTGGTTCGCAAAAATACAGGTAGTGACAGCCTGTAGACAAACTACCGAACAGATGAAAGACTTCCTAAGTGATATATTTTATATCGTTTAGTATAGTCGATATGACAGGGTGTCAAACATTGACGGTTGACCCAAAACACGTCCACATACTATAAGTCCCTGTGGGGGTGGGGTCCTGTCTTTCAAGTGTTTGAAAAGCGTTGTTGTTGACACTATAACAGAGTACCGCCCACGGTAGAAAGTTCTAACAGGCATGACAACGGCTCTCATTCGAGCTGGGTATATTGTGCATTGAATACTACTACTTATCTAGTTCAACGGTAGGAGACTAGACTCTGTGAAATAATAGGCTATGACAGGTGCAACCCCTGTATAGTATCGAGTGAGTGCATGAACACTTGCGAGCGGTCAAAAGTCCCTTTAGGGATAATATTAGAACTCTGTGAGTTCATTAGAATACATCTAACAGGTGTGGTCTAATGAGTTCATAGGAACTCAATGCAACAAATACACATTTTTTTAGGGTACGACTGTATCCGGAATAGGAGTTTATCATGAGTAGAAAATCAACAAAAACAACAGTAGCAAACATTACACTACCAGTCCGTAAAATGGACTTCACGGAAGCAAACAAAGAATTCCGTACTCTTTGCCGCAATTTCTACACAGACTTTGAGAAAGTTGCAGAAAACAGGGAAGCTCTGCGAGCAGAGAAAACAGAGTGTGAAGAATACTTTGACACTCGAGTAAACAATGCTTTTGACGTATCCGAACCTGTGGATACTGATAAAGAATTACCAGCAGAGTATGCAGACCTTAGGAATATTCTAGAAAAATATTCCGTAATACAGGCTACAGGTCTGCTTTCTAAGGAAGATAATGACTATCTTTCTGCCCTTTGTGATAAGTGGAAAAAAGCTGACGCAAAGATTAGAAACTTAAAAAATCCAGTGCCTGAGAAGTCTTTGGTTGTAGATGCAATCTATGACCTGTACAAGGGATGCTCTACAGATATGAGTGAAAACCGTGACGGCTACGCTCGTAAAGTCAAGGGGTTCTTTGAATCTAAAGGTATGACACTAACTTCTTATGGTTGGGATGTGTTCAATGCTTCTATTGGATTCAATGTGAACAATGACAAAAACTTCTTAGAGACAGGTAAGTTCTTCAACCCTATCAAAAAGAGCAAGTTTGTAGAAAGATTCTATATGTTCTTCTGTGAGGGGTTTGTAAGTGCAGATTGCTTCCCTAAGACTAAGAAAGCACGTCATGCAGATGCAGAAGAACAGGCACCAGTGGCACCTCAGAAAGTTGAAACACCTGAGGAAGTACATGAAAAGTGTGCAGACGCTCGTGCTGAAATCTCAGCTCAGAAACTGGGTACAACTGAGTCCAAACCAATGGACAAAATGACAGTGGCAGAGTTACGTACTTTCATTAAGAAACATGATACAACTGCCAAAGTATCTAAGCTGAAAAAAGCTGACTTAGTAGCTATGGCTACAAAGTTCACAACTGTAGCAGCTTAATTTTACACAAATAAATACCCCTAGTTGGTATTTGTATAAGCCTGAGTGGGTACTCACTTCCAACACCTCCGAAGTGAGTACGTCACAGGGTTCAACTCCCTGTACAGGCTATAACTATCAATTTTGAATTCCTAGCGACTGCTAGGAGAAAGGGGTATACCATGATGTATACAAAAAATATTCGTGTAACTGTTAACCCTGCCTTTGACCTTAACAAGCTTGAAGAGCTAATTGCGTCAACTGATAAAAGGCTTAAGGACATTGATAGCCTTGTGTTTGATGGTTGGTGGTTCGATGGAGAGTTGGCACCATACCCTAAATGGTACAACTCATGGCAGAAAAAGCTCGGTCAATTACAAAATTTGCGAGATTATCTTGACACTATTGACCATGAACTAGAGTACCTTGAGAACACTCTGTAGGATAAGGGAAATATATCCCACAGCTTATGCACTAAAACAGAAACCAAAAAGCACGGAAGATAAAATAATTCCATGCTTTTTCTACGCCTAAAGAAAGGAAATGAAACATGAAAACGAAAAGATATATGAGAGAAATAGACTCAGTAAATGCAGTGGTTTTTGCAGGTATTGTGGGATTAATCATAACACTGATAACACTCATAGTATTGGCTTACTATGCACCAGAACCAGATAATAAAGCCCGTACCACAACTCGCACAATCAATGGAACTTACAGCAACGGAACCATTGTAACTACAGACAACAACGTCTGGAAAGTAACCAACTACAACGGAATCAGCACAAAAGGGAACCACAAAGTCACTGTCAAGTTCGATACAAAAGGAACTGACAGTGTACTGGATGACGAAATTGTAAAAATCACAGAAATCAGATAAGTAAGAAAGGAAACAAATATCATGAAAAAATATACAGCAACATCACAGGCAATTAACTATGCAACAAAACACTTGTTAGACAGACCGGGGACATGGGCATCTGCGGAAACTGGAAAGATGGTAACTCGTTGGGGTGATGAACTTAAGTTTGAATGTGAGTCGGATAAAGGAGTGTTCTACACCGACAATATTATGGAAGCTATTGAATGGCTGTATACAGATGGAAGTACAACAGACACTAACACAATTATCGCAAAAGAAATGCTAGAAAAGGTAAAGCGATATTGTATTAAACAAGCGAAACGTACTTATGACATCTATAACAAACCACATAAACTTGTAAGCGAAGCCTATGCAGGAGAGAATTATGCTTACAAAGATGTAGTTATAGCTATCAATAGTGTTATAGAAGACTTGGGAGAAATTGACACAAAGGAAAGTGTTGCGATACAAGCAAAAAGCGAAGTCTTAGTTGACTTAATAAAAGAACAGCTTGCACGTATTGATGATTGTGAAGAACTAGATAGAATGTCTGGAGTAGATTACTATCATGTAGCAAGTGAAGTACATGAGGAAATAAGCAAAAGACTTAAAGAACTGTTACATGGACTTTACGAAATCGAAGATTAAAGCAAACCAGAAAAGCAAAGGAGAATAAAACTATGACAAAAAGAGAAACAGCAAAAAAGGTAATTGAAGAAATGCTTATAACTTCCGTCAAAGCAGATGGGCAAAGACAATACTACGACAACAGTGATGATGAAACTATCAGGACTGCTGTAGTAGACAAGGGAACTATATTATGTTCTAAAGAGCCTGTGAACGGAACTCGTGAAGATTTTCAATTCAGAGTCTTTTCGCCTCATAAAATTGAAGAAGCATTAGACTTTTTAGAAATTGAAGACTAACCCAAAAGGAAAACAAATAATACAGAGGGGTAGTATTTGTAGATAGAAATTGAGCCTTAAATTTACCAACATCAAGCGAAACGCAAAGCAAAGCAAGGTAAATTTGAGGCTCTTTTTGTACCTACAAACAACACAATTCTTGTGGATGCACAAGAGAAAGGAATAGCCTATGGGATTAACAAAAGAAGAAATCTGTTACCGCTCAGAAACTATTGCGTACTACAGCGGCTTTGGTGGAGTAGAAGTGAAACAAATTACATATGGAATTGAAGACTATATGTATTGTGTATCTGGTGCATGGGGTGGTTATATGAGCTGCCACAAACTGAAAATCCAGACAGACACCAAAGGAAATATGTTCGTGAAATTACATGGATATAAACTTCCTTTGGATGAATTTATTCGTACAGGAAAGGAACAGACAGAGCTATGGAAACTATAACATCTTTAACATTGTTTGAACAACAATGCATGGAACAAAAGACATTCAAACTGAAAACATTAGAAGAGTTTGGTCATGCAACTTACAAAGGATTTACACTTCGTAATGGATATAGATATGGAATCACAGAGGAAGACGGAATCCATGTTGCGACTTCAAACTGGCAGCAAGGGAACTTCATTTATATGTACTTCTACAACGAATTAACAAACCAGTGGGAAGGATTATGGATTGACTTGGAAGATGTAGAGATTGTGGAAGAGAAAGGAAATTAAGATGTGGAAAATTGGAGATAGAGTAGTTGTCGTTGAGGCTCCCCAAAAAGGGAATAGGTATGGGTTAAATGTTTTAGCAGGCGACAAGGGAACCCTTATAGTCGAAAGTGAAAGTTATGGTCAGTATTTAATCCAATTTGATAGGAGTATTGGTGGACATGATGGAGCTTTTCCAGAATCAGTAGGTAAAGATGGTCATTGTTGGTGGTTACATAAAGAAGGTTCTTACCTTGTAAGTTGTGCTTTAGAACTTAAGTGTAAGTGGATTCCAAAGAAAAAGAAAAACAACTTCTACTAAAAGAAAGGCAGGGCAAACATGAGAGAACTTAAACTTGAAGATTGTAAAGTTGGGATGACTCTTAAGTTAAAGGAAGGTTGTCCTTTTAGAGAAAAATGGATAATTGATTTAAATATACAGATTACATGTGTAGTTACTTATAGAAGTAATACCGGTATCAGAGTAAAATTTCAAAACATGGATAAATATAGAGGAGTCCCTATAATGTGGAATTTCTATATAGATTATGCATTAATAAACTTTGACGATTATGAACTAATCTCAAAGAACTTGGAGTATCCGAACAAGCGAAAGAACAATTATTACTAAGAGGTGTAATATGCAGAAAGAAAGAGAAATTCAATTTGAAGATTGTCATATTGGCGATGTTTTTAAGTTAGATAGACGTTCGCCATGGGTTGTGGAATGGATAATGGAATCAAATGGATACATCCCTAGAGAAGAAATCACAGCAGAGATTGTACATATGATAAATAATGGTGACGTCAAAGAAGTTGGGATAAATGTTTATATAGGTAAAGCTTCATATGATCATTATGATACTTCTTATCTCCGAGAGGGAAGTAGGTATAAGGAAGACAATCTTGAAATGAATCTTAAAATGAAAAATCGTATCAAAGCAGGAAGAAAGAACAATTATTATTAGGAGTGGTTATATGAAGACACAAGAAAGGGAAATTCGATTCGAAGATTGCCATGTTGGAGATGTACTTAGGTTAAAAACAAGATGTCCTTTTGTAGACTGTTACCTTACATCTGAGGGAATTGCTGTAGCAATAGAAGATAAGGTTACTGCAAGAGTAGTTCATAAAGAAAGAGATACTCTTGCAGTGGTGATATATGTAAATGGAAAAAGATGTGCAACAGATTTGGGTTGTTGGCTTGCAAGTAGTTCAGCTTTTCGTGCACATGTTTTTCATATTAATGTCGATTCAAAGATTAATCGAAAGAACAACTATTATTAGATAGATACATATAAATAAGGTATTTCAAAATCAGTGGAGTGATTTTTGTTAATACATGAAGAAAGGCGGGATTTATTCCCGTCTTTTTTTAAAACAGAAAGGAAATTAAGATGAGTAAATTTAGATTTTTAGATAAAGAAGAAACAAAAGTGTTGTTACAGGTAACAGAATGGTTAGATAATCATTTCTTTAATCCAGAAAATAAATTCGATGAAGAATATTTTGAGAAATACATGAGAATAATCATTAACAACTCAAGGGAAATGTACGAAGCGGTATACATTTGTGTGAACACAAAACCTGTAACTGTAATGATTTATGACTATGTGCTTGACATTATTATTGCTGATGCACGAGTTGACAAAGAAGATAGAGAGATTGTAGAGATTGCCTTTACAACTTGGTTAATAAACATGACAGATAAACCATTTGAAAAGATTTTTGAATGGATGATTGAAGAAAGTTACAGAGTAAGAAAAGGAAGAGAGGATGAAGAAAATGAAGATGATGAATAGATTTGAAACAGTAATGAAGTTAATTTGTTGGATTGCAGCAGTGACATTGGCATGGATGCACGTTTCAATTGTTGCAGTGATTGCACTTGCATTGGTTGGAACTTTTGGAAGCGAGGTTGATTTAGGTGCAAAGTAGACAAACGAGAAGGCAAGTATGTTTTGAAGATTGTCATGTTGGAGATGTTTTTAAGATAAGTTTGGATAGTCCTTGGTATGAGAAAGTAGGTCAACACCGATTTGAATTTAGTAGTGTTACTCTATTCACCACACTAACAGTCAAAGTAGAAAAAATAAAACCAAGAGATGGAACCGTTTTAACATGCTTTTACATTGATAATACACCAACAGAGTGTAAATGGTGGTTTTTTAGAACTTCAGGGTCTGATGTAGAAGCACTATCAGATAATCTTGAGTTTCTACCAAAGAGAAAGAATAACTACTGGTAAAGAGAGGTGTGAGAATGGAAGAGAAAAGAAGAGTACACTTCGATGATTGCGAAGTTGGCATGTTTTTTAGGATTGATAAAGACTGTCCATGGATGTATGACAATGAGTGGATGGATGGTTTTGATACATTGACAAATGCTGATGAGTTAAAAGTTAAAATTATTGATAAAGACGCTGATGACAGCAGTGTTGAGATAGAACTTTGGGCAGATGGTCAAAAGACACATATAACAGATTGGCTCTATCAGTTTGAAGACGATCCAGAAGATAGGATTGGAAATAACCTTGAGTTCCTGCGAAAGAATAGAAAAAATAACTATTGGTGAGGTAAGCAAATGGAAAATAAATTAAGAATTGGAATGCAATTTTTAGAAGTAAAAACAGGAATTGTCTGGAAGCTTACAGATACGAATTTTACACAAGAAGGGTTTTATATAACAGACGTATCATTGTGGTTTCAAGCTGTACATGTAAATACAGATGAGGACGATGTATGGAAAAGTGCATCGTCAATGATGCCTAAGACAATGCTCGAAAGAAGATTGAAAAAAGGCGAATGGAAACAAATAAACAATAGAAAAAACAATTACTATTGATTAATAGTAGAAAGGACATATTATGGAGGATTTAAGATTAGTAACAACAGAAGAATTTAATGGAGTTGATTGTAACTTTTACAAGGCAGATAGCAACATGTGGATGACTAGAGGACAGATTGGTAAAGCTTTAGGGTATCACAACCCAAGGATTGCGATCGGAAAGATACATACTGCACATAGAGATAGACTTGATCCACTTTCAGTTGATACCAATTTAGGGTCTACTGATGGAAAAGAATACTCTACTTATATATATAATGAAAGAGGCATCTTTGAAATCTGTAGATGGTCGAGACAACCCAAAGCAAATGAATTTATGGACTGGGTGTGGGATGTTATAGAAGCTTACAGACGTGGAGAATTCCAGAGAAAGCCTAGGGAAACAGCCATTACACCTGTTGAGAAATTCTTAGATGGAATGCAGAATATGTTCTTAGAAATGAGAGAAGAGAACAGAGTATTCAAAGATACTGTTTTAAAGATTTTAGAATCTCAGCAAGAACAGGAAGTACAAAAACCTGTTGAAAAACTTGAAGTTCAAGAGAAAACTGTTAATCAAGTAAAAACAAAACCAGTTGTTAAGATTGAAAACCCTAGATTAGACACTTGGAAGTTCGAAATTGGTACTAAAGCAGCCTATATTGTTTTTAATGGAAATGAATATAAAACAAAAGGGAAAGTATTCTCGGCATGTTATTCAAAAATGAAGAATGTGTATGGAATTTGTTGGTCACAGGAAAATAAAGAATACAGAAGAGCTTTCGGTTTAGAATCTCAGAGAGGTAGATTAAGTACTTTAGATGTTGTATTCAATGACGAAAATTTGAAAGACCTGTTTGACAGTATTCTTGATGGAATATATGAAAACACAAAAAGAAAAGTTATAAAGAGAAATACGGGAACCAATCCAGAAAAAGATTGGCAATATTATAAAGAAAAGATTCAAAAACTTTGTGAGCAAACAGGCAACAAAAGTTTGGGCGGAAGCTCTATTTACTCAGGAATTATTAGAATGATGAATGTAGACTGGAGCAAGTATGAAACAAACAAAAAGAAAACTGAATTAGTTAGAAAGTATCCAGAGTTATTTGCAGAGTTCTCTAAGACAGCGGATAAATATTTAGAGGAGAAGTTAAATGAGTATTAAAATTTTAGGGCTTCGTCAAGATTGCTACAAAGTAATCATTGATGGAGTCCTTTTTAAATTCCCAACAGAACAAGAGTTTTTGGAATTCTTAGAGGAGATTGAGATATGAGTTTTAGATTTGAAGTAGGTCAAGAGTTGGAATTACACAATAACTTGACAGATATGAAAGTTTACATGAGATCGGGAACGGTTGTTCGTATCTTAAGTAGAAAAACAAGAATGGATCATACACAAGGGGTTGAGAGAAATCGTTACAAGATTGCATATGAATTTCATACAAACTTTTTGGAGATTGGAGATGGTTGTTGCCACTCTGGAAAAGACTTTATCTGGGAAGAAGATTTGATGAGAGCTGTTGGTCAACGGAAAAATAATTATTATTGAGAGGTGATTAAAATGTGGAAAGTTGGAGATAGAGTCGTAATTATTCAAGATACTAGAAGACCTTTAGAATCCTTTGTAGGTTTTAAAGGAACTGTTAACTTTGCAGATGGAGATGACATAAATGTTGTTTTTGACAAACATGTAAACGGCCATGGGTTAGGAGGGAGTTGCCAAGACGGTCATGGATGGTATTTGTCCACAAGGGGAGAGAATGAAAACGAAGCCGAAGCAAATGGAATGAGAATCAAGAAAATAAACAACAGAAAAAATAATTATTGGTAGGTGAGAACATGTGGAAAGTTGGAGATCGGGTTCAGATTGTAAGATGTCTCTCTGGGAAAAGAAACCTTGGTATAAAAGGAACCGTAAAAGCAAAGAGTCCTTATAGAATTACTGTAGAATTTGACAAAGAAATGGGAGGGCACAATGACTGTGGGAAAGGCAAAGTTGGCTGTTGTTGGTATTTCTGGGAGTATTCTGACAATTCAGAGTATGCAGACCAGAAAGGAATAACAATAAGAAAAACAACTTCTAAGAAAAATAATTACTGGTAAGGATGTGATGAAATGAAATACAAGGTAGATCAAAAAGTGGTCTTTGTAGAAAACTTGGACGATGTACTACTAACGAGAACAATAGAAGATATAGGCGCAATGAGAAACGACAGTATCGTTTCTGGTATGAGAGGAGTAATAACACAGGTAGATAGAGATTGGGTAGGTGTTGAATTCTCAGAGCGAGTTCATAATGTTCATGCTGGACAATTTCCAAAAGGAAGAATGGGATACACATGGTGGATTAAGGACTATATACTGAATGAAGCAGTTAGAGTGGTTCGAAAGAAAAACAACTATTATTGAAAGAGGTGTTTAAAAATGAGTTTTAATATTGGAGATAGAGTGGCTGTTACAGACTTGGGTATGGTCTCACAAGAGAATTATGGAATTGAAATAAAGATTGGATACAAGGGAACTATTATCAACTTTTTAAAGGTTGATGTCCCATGGAATCCTGATGAGATAATTAAATTCTTAGTAGAGTTTGACGAACCCATGGATGGACATGATGGAAATGATTTCGGTAAAATAAGTGGGAAACCGGGACACTGTTGGTGGATGCGTGGAAACCAAGATAGTAATTTAATCAAATGGCGAGATAACCGGGATTGTGAAGCACCATTAATATGTAAGAAAATTATGAAGAAAAGGAAAAACAATTTTTACTAAAAGCACAGGTTCTACTTGTGCTTTTACATTGTGTAGGATGACCAAACATTGGTTGTCTTATAGAGTGTAAAAACTCTAAATTAGATATCTAAAATACATAACACTGCAAATTAATGGCTAGGGCAGGATCGTGTGTAAGAGATACATAGCTACAATAATATTTTATAAAAGAAAAGGAGAAACAAAATGAAAGTAGTAATCGCAGAAAACAGATTAGAGGTAGTAACAGGAATCAAAAAGGCAGACTTCGACAAACAGGTAACAGACATGACTGTTAAAGACGACAAAGGAAATGTGACATTTAAATTAAAAGTTGGAGAACAGCCTAACATTTCAGTACTTGGTTTAACTTGCAACACAACTGTTGACAAAGAGTTAGCGGTAACAATGATTCTTCCAATGGAAACAGATGTTGAAGAAATCAAAATCAAGTATGGTAAGGCTTTAGTAGCAGCTGAAAAGAATCTGAAAGTAATTGCTGACAGAATCGTAGCAGATACAGAAGCAGTTGATGGAATCTTTGCAGACACAGAAGAAGCAACAGAAGCCTAGGAATAGCCTTGAGTAAAGGTAAAACAATATAATCTAATATCAATCCATTCACTTATAGGACGTCTCCCAAGGGCGTCCTTTTTAGTTACACATTTACATATTCAAGAGATTAAAAGGAGAACAAAATTATGATGATCAATGTAACATTAGCAACAACAGCAGGTAAAAGTTATGTAACAGCAGAAGGAAACCAGACTCCATCACAGGTACTTGAAGAGAACAGCGTAGCAACAACAGGAGCTACTGTATCACTCAATATGAGACCACTTGCAGATAATGAAAAAGGTAAAACTTTTGAAGAATTAGGATGCACAGATGGTGATTCCGTAATGTTATCAGCAGTTGTAAAAGCAGACTCAGCAATGTAGTAGTAAATCAAATTAGATAGTAAATATTGAAAATCATAACGCCATGGGAAGTAATAAATTAGATGGGACAGGATGATTTGAAATTTTACATATAAAGAAACTTAAAAAAATCAATGAATTAAAAAGGAGAACAAACATGAAAGTATCATTAAAAGAAAACGCATTAGAAATCAACACAGAAATCAAAAAAGCTGACTTTGACAAGAAAGTAAGCAACATGACAGTAACAAACAAAGATGGTGTACCAACATTTGTTTTACGCTGTGGAAGAGAGGGAGAAATTTCTCAGTTAGGACTTACATGTAACTCTACAATTGATAAGAACTTAGCTGTAACAATTGTGTTGCCTCCAGAAACAAAAATGGAAGACATCAAAGTTGAATATGGTAAAGCCCTTGTAAATGCAGAAAAGGGATTAAAAGTCCTTGCTGGGAGAATTGAAGCCGATACGAAAGCTATTGATGCGATTTTTGCGGAATAGAAAGTAAAATAATATCTAATGTAATTTCACAACAAACATGGACAGCCAACCCAATAAGTCCTACGAGTAACTGTTAACCAAGCAAAATATTTTCTCTTTCGACTCAAAAGCTTTGCATGTAGGGGTTGGGCAGCAAAGCTTTTGTTTTAGTAACTATAGAACACAAGTATTAAAAGGATATAAAGGAGAACAAAATTATGATGATCAATGTAACATTAGCAACAACAGCAGGTAAAAGTTATGTAACAGCAGAAGGAAACCAGACTCCAAGTGAAGTGTTAGCTGAAAATAATGTAGCAACAACAGGAGCCACAATCTCTATGAATATGAGACCATTAAGTGTAGCTGAATTAACTGATACATTTGAAGAGCTTGGATGCACAGATGGTGATTCTATCATGTTATCAGCTGTAGTTAAAGCCGATTCTGCTTTCTAGTTCTAGCAGGTAAAGAGAGAAGAACATGAGGAGCGTAGGTGTCATAGCCTACGTTCTTATTTTTTACTTATTAATTATATTCATAAGAAAGGAAAATACATTATGGAAGAAAGAAAATTTAAAGCAAATGACTACGTGGTAGTAAAGAATTGGGATGAATTGGTTGAAGAATATGGATTGGTTGATCCCGAATCTGTTAGAGAACAGATGAGGAATGATGAGGATTGTTATTGGTCAGAAGAAGAGATTAATGAATACAATCCAGAAATCATTAATGTTCCATGGGGAGCAAGAAAAGCAATGATTGATGAACTTGTAACTATGGGATTGATGAAAGTTAAGGAATATGGAGAAGATGGAAGTGTCCAGCTGGAAAGCGATACTTACATTGACAGTATTATCCCAGAAGAGATTTTACAGCCTGTAAGCGAAGATGAGGTTAAGAATTATATCTTTTGGCTTAATAAAAAAGATGATGATTTTGTAATGCAAGACTACGATTTTAGTCGAGGAGATGGATTATTAAGTTATGTAGGATTGGTCAATGGAAGTATTGATTTTATCGGAGGAGACAGAGGTAATGAATTAATTGCTTATTTCTATGCAGCATCAATTTTAAGATCAATTGATTTTAATGAGGGAGTTACAGAATATCTAAGCCATTGTCATGAACTTGGTGTTCATGCATTTGACCATCTTTACACTGACAGAAAATCACATTTGCAAGTTGTAGCGATAAAAGATGTTTCTGAGGATGGAGAAGAAGAACTTGTTAATATGTGGGCAGAAAGAGGCTGGGAAGAAGTTGAATTTCACCACGATAAAGTTTTTAAGGTGCTTACTCATCCTGAGCAGAAAGGAACCACAATTTTCTTAAATGGAGAAAAAGAAGATTATAAAAAAGATTTTGAAGCTTATGAACTGATCATGCAGATTGTTAGCCATGTTTATGGAGATACAATGCAGGATGTTTTAGAAGTTGTTAGCAATAGAGATAGATCAGAAGCTATGAATATGATTCGTGATATTTTCTCAGAAACGGATAAACACTATGTAAAAATCAAAAATAAAATTAATATTGAAAACTTCCTAAAGGTTGCATCTAAAGGTCAGCAGAAACATTTAGAACGAGAAGTTCAGAATAATCAGGACAGAGTTAATAGCTATAAAGATAATCTCAGACACTCTCTTAAAACATTAAGAGAGTCACAAGAAAGACTTTTCGGATATTTACATATGAAAGATGATTCCCAGTTCAATGAAGTAAGAGAAATGTTAAACATGATGGGTGATGATTTAAGTGATTTTAGGTGTGATCCTAGCGGTGATTGGTTTAGCTTTGCAATCGTTCAGCCATTGTTATATTGGGATGATGATATTTACGAAAGAAACTTTGATGATGAATACTTTGAAGAAGAGGCTGAATATGAAAAGACGAAAAAAGTATTAGACAAAATCTTTAAGACAAGAGAATACACTTTGTATCTACAGCAAGCAATAATGATTGACTTGGTCAATAATAAGCCAGTTGCAATGAGAGATTATAATTACACAAATGATATGTATATTCCTAATCCACATTTCCATGAGTTTAACTGTTGGGGAGCAAATGAAGCAAATTTAATTGAAGCGATTTCAAACAGAGATTATATGTCAATTTTCAATCTTGTTAGATCAGCTGTCGCTGGAATTTCTTTATATGATACTTCTGTAGTAGGAGCTTTCTTTAATTATTGTGAAGACAGATTTACAAATAAAAAATGTCTTAAAGTTCCAGGAAGAGAAGAATTTATTTCATTCAAAGAAGCAAGAGCATTGGAGGATTAAAATATGAGAAAAATTAGAATTGAAGAATTAGATGCACAGAGATTAGTACAAGAAGTGATAGCGAAAGCTATCACTTCTATTGGTTTAACCCCAGAAAAATTACAGATGGAAATTAATCCTAATGTAAAACTTAAAGAAGAAGAGAAAATTGAGATTGCTTTTTCAGAAATGGCAGAAAAGAAAATGTATTATCTCATTCACGAATGTGAAAAAGAAATTGGTTGGCATGGACTTGTCAGTCGAAGCGAAAATGGATTCTATGTAGAAGACATTATTGTATTCCCACAGGAAGTTACAGGAGCTACTGTAACATCAGATGATGAGCTATATCCAACTTGGATGCTTAGTCAGCCAGATGAGATTTACAATAAGATTAGATTTCATGGACATTCGCATGTAAATATGGCAACAAGTCCAAGTGGTGTAGATGATACGTATCAGGAGCAGATTATTCAACAGTTTATGTCTAGTCCAGTTGATGAAAATAATTTTTACATATTCGGCATTTTCAACAAAAAGGGAAGCTATTGGTTAAATATTTATGACATTTATAACAATAAATTTTATGAGACAGATGATATCAGTTATGTTTTTTATCAGTCAGATGAACAGGCATGGGCTAAAGAACAGATTAAAGAGAATGTAAAAGAAGAAGTAGTTGTAAAAACAAGTGGATATTATTCTAATGGACATGGTTACAGAGGCGGTGGATACGGAACAGAAGAGCTGTATGATAGTTGGAAAAAGAACTATGACAAAAACAAAGGCAAAGAGAAGCCAAAAAAAGATGAAGCAGAGTTGCGAAAAGAATTAAGTGGAGCAATTATTGCAGATTTAACACCTCCAAAATGGCATAGTAAATGGAGTAAATGTTTACAGAGGATGATCAGCTGTGATGAAAGTCTTGATGATTTAATTGAAGAGTATTGTATTACTTATCCAGATTATAGTGGAACAAAGAAGAAATAGAGGAGAATGATTATGAATACAAGTAAAGTTTTAGAATTTTTTGACGCACAGACATTAGTTAAAAAACCAGTTCATGTAATTGGATGTGGAGCAATTGGTTCAAATGTCGCAGAACAGCTTACAAGATTAGGAGTCTCAGTGATTCATCTCTGGGATTACGATCATGTTGAGCCTAAAAACGTAACTAATCAGATGTTCTTTGATGGAGATATTGGGAAAGCTAAGGTAGACGCAATTGAGAATTTGTGTAAGTCAATTAATCCACAGATTAAAGTAATCAAACACGAAAGAGGGATTGATAATCCATATATTCTTACAGGATATGTATTCTTATGTGTAGATAATATTGAACTTAGAAAGAAAATTGTAGAGGCTAATAAGTTAAATCCAAACTGTATTGCGTTCTTTGATTTTAGAATGAGACTTACAGATGCACAGCATTATTTTGCTGATTGTTCAGTTAAAGAGCAGGTTGAAAACTTAATTGGGACCATGAATTTTACTCATGAAGAAGCGGCTGCAGCAACTCCTACAAGTGCTTGTGGAGTAGAATTAAGTGTGTGCTATACAGTTAAGAATATTGTTTGTTATGGAATTGCAAATTTTGTTAACTTCTGTTTGGGGAATGAACCAAAACAGATGATTATTACAGATATGAAGACGATGGATGTGACAGTATTCCCTATGTAAGAGGTGATGATGTTGAAAAAAGAAAAATATAAAGCCGTACCTAAAAATTATAAGGGGGTTGTAAGACTTAAACCATTAAAAGCATACCCATCCAGTTATTGGCATGTGTATGTTAAGTTGAAAAGAGATTGTCATTATACAGGTAATCCAGGTCACGCAGTGGACGTTAAGCTTTACAAGACTTATCAAGATTTAACAAATAATGGTAGATATGTAGGAGATGGTTTTGTACCAGAAAGAAGCTTATATGTCCCAAGAGAACGTAAGAATAATTATTGGTAGGTGAGAATATGTGGGAAAAAGGTACAAGAGTTAAGATTATAGGGGGAGCAAAAATCGGTATAGGGGGAACAGTGGTTATTGACAACGCAGAAAACCATCTCAATGACACTAGAGATCGCTTCTTAGTAGAGTTTGACGAATCCATGGGTGGACATAGTGGAAATGGAGCTTATGAAGGAAAGCGGGGACATTGTTGGTGGTTTGATTATTGCTTAGACAAGTTTACTGCCACAGATGGCATAAGGATTGAGCAAGTCAAAAGGAAAAATAATTTTTACTAAGGGGTGATTAGATGTGGAAAGTAGGTGACAGAATAGTAATTACTCATGGAATTAAAGTTAGTAGCGTATTTAAGACTGCAGCAAAAGGGACAGTCACTGCTGTAGATGCGGGATCTACAATGCCTGTATTGGTTGAAATAGATGGCACAGGAAGAAGTATGTGGTTCTGTGAACATGGTGATGATTTAGTTTGGGACGGCATTACTTGCACACGAGTGAAAAAGAGAAAAAACAATTATTATTGAGAAAGGATGATGACAAGTGCTTAAGGTTGGAGATAGGATCGTATTAACAGAAGAAAGCCGTCAAAGCTGCAATGTGTTTAATGAACATCCGGGAGATACTGCAACGGTTATTGGAGTTTCGCAAGTAACGAATGAACATGGTTATGAATGTGTTTTAGAATTTGATAGACATATTGGTGGGCATGATGGATTAATCGATGCTAGAGGCAAGAACGGTCATTGTGTTATCTATTATTTTTGTTCAACACAGTGGGATAAGTATTTTAGGAAAATCCAAATCAAACGTAAGAATAACTATTATTGAGAAAGAGGTGATCGTATGCCAGAGGATGTAAAGTACCGTCCAGTTCCTAAAGGATATAAAGGTGTTTTTAGACTAAGAAAAGATATAATATCCTTAAACAATGAATTTTATGGGGCATGGGGCATTATAGACGACAAATTTTTAATCGATGAAGATTATTATAATGAAGAAAATGAATTTAAGGGAGATCCTAGTCATGTAATTCGAGCAAGTTTTTACCCTAGCCTTTTAGATCTGCAAAGAGGTGAAAATCTTATTAGAGAAGTAGGAAGAGTGTCTGGGACAGAAAAGTGTTGTTATATTCCTTTCAAAAGAAAAAATAATTACTATTAAGAAAGAGGTAATCAAATGGAGAATGATGGTAAATATCCTCCAGTACCTAAAGGATACAAGGGTATTTTTAGAGTTAGACCTGATATGATAGAGTCAAAAAATGTGTTCCATGAAGCATATGGTATTACAGGAAAAGGTATTATAGAAGACATTGATTATTTAGAAGGCCAAGGAGAATTTACAGGAAATCCAGATCACTCGATTAAAGTTATTTTTTATCGAACCTATGAAGACTTAAAGAACAGAGAAAACATGATGCTTGGATGGCCTGTTGATGTAAGAGAGTACTTGCTTTACCCTGTGTCAATCAAGAAGAACAATTACTGGTAGGTGATTTAAGATGATAGAAGCAACAGATATCAAAGAGGGTATGAAAATTAAGTACGAGGGTTGGGAATGGACTATAACAAAAGTGCTTGCAGAATATAATAATGTCTTGGATCTTCGGAATGGTTATACTAAAAAAATCATTGATCAAGATAGTTCATTGATTTGGATTGAAGCATCGAAGAGACGCTTTGTGCCTGAATCAATGACTATGGAATGGTTCTTTAAAGAACTGAAATATGGAACAATAAAGATTTTAAATCGTAAAAATAATTATTATTGAGGTGGTGTGATGTATTTAGAAGACATTAAAGTTGGTCAGAAAGTGAACTATCGAGGTCATTCCTACATAATAACTAAAAATATTGTAAAACAATGGGGAACATTAAGACTCTATTCCCTATATTCATACATTAAGAAAAGTACAAATTATCATAGATCACGAATGTATTTCCAAAGAGAAAGAGTGGAAGACAAAAGTGAATCAATTGACGGATTTTGGTTATTATATGACGAGATTGAAGGAAGAATGGATCGAGGCCTTATGAAATTTTTGAACATGTCAAAGAAAAATAATTATTATTAAAGGGGGCCACAAAGTGAATGGAATCAATAAAAGAAAATTAGAACTGTTCATGGATGATCAGTTATGGAGACAAAATATTACACATCAGCAAAGTAAAGGTATACATAGAGATGTATTAAGAATTGTGTGTGATCCAGAATACAAAGCAAGGCTTTTAGGAATGATCTGGGATGGTAATTACAAAATTGCACCTCCGTATGTAGTAGAAATTCCTAAAGACAATGGAAAAGTAAGAGAAGTGTATGTTAATCAGCCAATTGACAGATTTGTTATGACACAAATCAATTATGTTTACATGCAATTATATGGTCATATGATTCATCCAAGATGTGTGTCTTATCAGAAAGGAATTGGTGTAAAAAATATCGTAGATGATATTTGTATGGAGCTTAAGAAACATCAAGGAGCTGTTGGGTATAAGGTAGATATTAGTAAGTATTTTGACAGTGTAAGTCGTGAGGTCCTTAATGGAATGATTGATAAAATTGATACAGGAAGCCCTATTGATCAGATTGTAAGAGATTATTATATGGATGATTGTATCATTGATCAGAAAGGAAATGTTATTGAGAAATACAAAAGTATGACTCAGGGTTGTGCAGTGTCTACATTCTTTGCCAATTGTGTTTTAAGAGATGTAGACGAAGAGTTAAGCAAGATGGATATTATTTATTACAGATATTCAGATGATATCTTGATGGTTGGTAAGGATGCAGATAGGGCTTTGAAGACGTTAGGAGAGATGTTAGAAACAAAAGGACTTACATTAAATCCTAAAAAAGTAGAAACAGTCAGTACAGATCAATGGTTTACATTCTTAGGAGTGCGAATTAATGGACAGAAGAGAAGTTTTTCTGAAAAGAGCTTAAAGGAATTTCAGAAGCACATTAGAGAATATGTAAATAAAAAAGCGGGAATTGGTAGTGTAAAGGTTGCAATCAAACAGATTAATAAATATCTGTATTTGAATTTTTTAAGAAATCCTAATGAGTTTGGCTGGGCTGAGTATTTCTTTAGTATTGTGAATGTTGAAGATGATATTAAGACATTAGATATGTGGATTAAAGATACTCTGAGAGGTTTATATACTGGTAAGAGAAAGGTTGGTGGTCTTGGTGTAAATAAAGTAACTGATGAATGTGGAGTATTAAGAGGGAAAGGGAAAAACGTAAGTGCAAATCTTGGTAAGACAAGAAGTGATAAAGACATTTTAGAAGAAGCAGGATATATCAGTATGAATGAAATGTATCATCAGTTTAGATATAGCAAAGAATTGTACAGGGCTTCATTGACAGCTTTATCTTAAGTGAAACCTAACACGAGGTACTTATGTGAAATGTTATAAGTCAAATTAGATCCATAGAAGCACTGGTGATTCCATGCATGGTTGATAACCAGCATTTCATCACCTGTTCTTCCCGAATCTTATCATCATAAAGAGAATTTAGAAACGTGTTATTAACATGAACATAAGAAAGTTACTATGGACGTTGTATGTGAGACAATGGAACTACATATAAGGCGCGTTGAGCTGCAGGATGACTGGCAATACATTGACCAAGTCATCCCTGCAGCTCAACCGCTTTATAATCATAAAAGAATAAAGGAACATAGCATTATTGTGAGCATACAAACAAGCTAACATGGGCTAAACATACGAGACATTGAATCATACATAATAAGAGCATAGCTGCCTTACGCAGCGGGAAATTAGTCTCCACGACAGTAATTTCACCGCTGCTACAGGCCCGCGTCGCTCTTATTAATCATAAACCAATAGAGAAAACATGTCGCCAATGTAGAGTATGTAGAAAGGGAAATCTATGAAAAGTTTATTTAAAGTATTGTATGAGCTGTCACAAGGAAACAGCTTAATGATTAATAGTTGCATGTCTTTTAGGATGACAACTGATCTATACAAAAGACAAGTGAGATTTAAGAAGTATAAGGTTGTTGATCAAGGAAGCGTAGTAAGTGATGTGACATTGTGTAGTGGAGAAATTATTGAGCATGATGACTTAATAAAGGAAGGAGATTTAGATTTTATATTGCCAACTGAATTAAATGAAAAAGAAAATCCATATGAGGTTATTGAATACCTGTATGGATTATTTTATTGCTCAGTTCCTGATAGATCTGCTGTTCAAAAGAAACAGAATTTTATAGCAAAAGGATTAAATGATTTTGGAGCAAATGATTTTACAGGAATGAGAAGAAGTGAAATTCAGCCATTGTTAGAGCTCTATGTGTTACTTGCTGGAATGAAAGGATGGATCACTTGGAAAGATGATAAGTTGTTCTTTTGGAAAGGTGAGCATAAGAGTTTGTATATATATAGAAAATGGATTTTAGGTTATTAGGAAAGGAAGAATGTAAGATGAATGTAGAAAAGAGTTTAGAAAAAGCAGGAGTAGACACAAAGAAATATCCTTCATTGGCTATGCAGAATATTTTAGGATATCAAGGGAAAGCGTTTGCAGAAAATTCATACCTGTATAAAAAGATTATGGAAGATGGGCATGTGTTTAATCCTTATATACACAGAAGATGGCTCCCATATCAGTTTATGAATTCTGTCTATTGGGTAAGACAGTATTATGCAGAGACTATTGGTTATGCAAAGATACTTGAAAGAGAATTGACAATTGGAAATAATGTAGGTAATTGGAAATATATGTACGATAAATTTGAAAAAGAGCTTAATGCTTTATATACACTCTCAAAAAGAGATAAAAAAGCGTATAAAGAAAGATGGGCTGCTTTTGGAAGGTTAGAAATTTTGAAATATTTCTCCCAAGGGTTTGATTGTATAGGGATAAATCAAAATACATTCTTGGAAATGAAAAATTTATTAGCGGATGAAAGATTTGAAGCTGAACGATATTGGCGATATACTAATTGTTTATTATATAAACGGCCACAATTTAGAAAAGATTTGGTAACAACAACTTTCCATTCAGGAATTTATTTTACATTAAAACATATTATGATGTTTGATTATGAAAAATTACATATGTCTTCATCCCAAAAAGAAAGCCTAAAACGAATTAGAGAAGACTTAATTAACGGAGATTTCAATTATGAACAGGCTTTTACGGTCATTGAAGATTACGTAGCAAGATATTACAATCCAAGATAGAGAGGGGAATTATATGTCAGAAGAAGTAAAGGAATTAACTATTAAAGAAGCAGATGAGTTTATTAAAAAGAAAGTAATCGGAGTTCTCATAAAAGCAGATGTAACAATCGTAGTAAATGAATTAGAAGCTATTTATGGAGATTCGTTAGCAAATGGAACGGTTGGAGATTCGTTTTATATTTATAACTGTCCAGAAAATTATGATGAATCAGATTATGAAGAGCTTGAGTATATTGACTATGATGATATGTATGAAGAGAGAGCTGAAGCAGGAGATTTCAATCTTAAAGTATATAAGTGGTTCATTGTTGATCCAAGATTTACAGAATTATTAAAAGATTTGGGAGAGATAGTTGCTCCAGATATTAACCTTTGGGGATGTTGTGAAGACATTGAAGATGTAAGCGAAGCAACTGTAATTGAAGAATTTTTTGAAAGAATGCAGATTTTGTATGGACAAAAGAATGCAATTATTACAGAAAAGCTAAGTGCTTAAACCAACAAAAGGGAGATGTACCCTTTGTAGAAATACTTATCATCAACCATCGAAGAAGGAGGATCTTCAGAACCCTCCGCATTGATTACGTTAAACATCACTTCGTAATGATTTAACAGCATCAACTGCGAGAGGAGTTCATGAAGATCCTCCTTCTTGAATCATAAATACATAGAGAAATACATCAAAGATAAGTTGTTCTACATTTTTTTTGCAAGAGATATACTTGCTGATTTAATGAATTGTGTCTTAATCACCAAGAAGACCAAAAGGAGATAGGAGGCATAATCTCATCTCCTCCACTGGCAAGCCAGGGAGGACTTGATGAGATTACACTCCGCTGCGGCGTCCTTGTGCCTCCAAACTCCTTTGGTCTTCTTTGATCATAAACCAATAGAGAAATATATCACCTCACAATGAGTTAAATCTGTAACTATTAATTTACATAGAAAAGGAGAAACAGATGAAAGCGATTTTTAAAGGAGAAACAGTTGTAAGAACTAAATTAACATTAGATACTGGGCTTGAGAAATTAGATGGATCTGATGTTAGGTATTTTGTAAGAGAGCCCAAACTGATACATGAGTGTACGAATGAAGATTGGGGGATTGTGTTAGAAAAAGATCTTTCATTCAATAAGATTATGCTTATTAATTCTTGTATCGATGAAGTAGTTTTAGATGGAATTACACTTGAGCTTCCAGATATTGTATATCTTAATCTTGAAGAAGATAAAGTAATTTTTAAAGTTGGTGGTTCTTATACAATTAAAGATAAAGACGAGGAAGAGAAAATTGAAACATACCACAAGCTTATGGAAGCTTACAATAAGCAAGTAAGAACTAGAGAAGAGAACGAAGATGATTGCTGTGGTTGTGGATTCTGCTCAAAAGAGGGTGATTTCTCTGGAGAGGAATATGATGAAATAAAAGGGTTCAATGAAGAGAACATTGGAAAGAAAGCAATGGACGATCTAGATGATCTAAATGAAATTCTTACAGCATTCTTTGGGGATGTTCCGGGATTCAAGTGTTAGTTAAAGATTGATATTGAGAGAGACACTTCGTATGAGGTGTCTCTTTTAGTATATAGATTTTTTAGAAAGGAGATGAAAAAGAAAGATGGCAACAGAGTTTGACAAACGAATGAAAGCTTATGAATGTGTCTCAAGACAGTACTTAACAAGAAGAGTACCAGTTGCAATTAGGGTAGATGGAAAGGCGTTTCATACATTTACTAGAGGGTTTCAGAAGCCGTTTGATGAAGTGCTTAGCAACGCAATGCAGGCCACAATGATGAAAATGTGTAGACAGATTCAAGGTTGTGTGTTTGCTTACACACAGAGTGATGAAATTACATTTATTCTTATCGATTATCAGAAGCTAAATTCTGATGGCTGGTTTAATTATCGTACTGATAAGATGTGTAGCATTGCAGCGAGTATGGCTACCATGGAGTTCAATAAGGCTTTTAGTGCTTTTGTTTATGGATTTAAGGTAAACAAGGGAGAAGACATATCAAGCGAAGATATGGAAGTGCTTAAGGCCTATGAGAAATCTAAGGAACGTGGAGCTATGTTTGATGCTAGAGCGTTCTCAATTCCAAAAGAAGAAGTCACAAACTTAATCTATTGGAGACAACAGGATGCCATGAGAAATGCAGTTCAGATGATTGGACAAGCATTTTATTCTCACAAAGAACTTCAGGGTGTTAATTGTGAAATGCTTAAAGAAATGTTACTGGCTGATAAGGGAATTGAATGGGATAAGATTCCTGTGAAATACCAGAGAGGCAGTTGTTGTGTCAAGGTTGATGGTGAATGGACTATTGACAATAACATTTCTATCTTCAGAGGTAGTGACAGAGAGCAAATTGATAAGCTTGTGTTTGTTGAGAGTGAAGAGGATCAGGAGTGATCAGGAAGGAGAAATATGATTCCAGAAAAAACTAGATTAAAGAGATGTCCTTTTTGTAGGAGTAAGAAAGTTAACTTAGTTCGAGTGCGAAATGTGGGGGATGAAGAAATACCATATCGTTATTGTGTTTTGTGTTCAAAATGCCATGCAAGTGGGCCTGCATTCGCTTTAAACAAAGAGACCTATCGTTTAGATTCAGATGTCATTGCGTTAGAACTTGAAGAGAAAGCTGTTAATGCTTGGAATGAAAGGCCTAAATCAAAGAAAAAGAAAGGAAAGTAAATGGAGGTAGAAACAAAAGAGATTCCATTCTATGATGACACTTTGTTAGGTGTTAAAGATGAGGATGGTAAAGTTTGGTTGGCTGTTAGAAATACCTGTACGCAGTTGGGATTAACATTGGGTCAAGCTGATGGACAGATTAAAAATATCAAGTCAGATGCGGTATTTGATGGAGATGTAGCATACCTGCCCGTCAAATTTGACGACCAGGTTCGTAAAGCTTACGTTTTGTATGAAGAAGCAGTTCCACTTTGGTTAGCTAAAATTCATATTACGCCTAAGATGAGAAAAGAAAATCCTGACATTTCCAGCAAGTTGGTCAAGTACCAGAAAGAAGCAAAAGGAATCTTACATACAGCCTTCTATAAGACAGATAGGCAAAAAGAACTGTTACATGAGTCTTTAGGACTGGAAGGCAAAATTCTTAAAATGGAAGAGCAGATCGTAGCTTTTACAGAAACCATTAAAGAGCAAGCAGAAAGACTTGATAAAGTCATGGACAATATGACTATTGATACCAAAAAGCAGAGTCGTATTCAGAAAGCAGCAAAGGAAAGAGTAAGCGAATTACTTGGTGGAGCTCACTCAAGACTCTATAAAGCTAAAGGTGCTTTGTATTTTGCGAATCTGTGGCATCAGTTGAGATTAGAATTTGAATGTGGAACTTATAAAGATCTTAGTCCAAACGATTTTGATGATGCAATTGATTTCATTGAGAGTTGGACATATGTAGAAAGGTAGAGGAAGTTTAGAATGTTAATTTTATTTAGAGCATTGTTGATTATTGCAACTATAGTGTTAATTGTTGTTGGGTGTTTTGATTCCAATAAAGAGGAATTAAAGAAATCTAAGAAAGGTGCTTTATGGGCATTAGTTCCTATTGTGATTTTTGTACTTACATTGTGTGTTGTATATGTACCATCTAATAATGTAGGAATCCGTTGGTCAGCGTTCAGTGGAACTAGCAGCAAGACATTAAATGAAGGAATTACATTCAAGAGTCCAATTGATAAGGTATTTCTTATTCCAACTACTGTAGAAGAAAGAACTATCAAAAATGTAAATGTGCAGACTAAAGATGCACAGTTTGTCAGAGCTGAAGTGAATGTTAAGTTTCGTGTCAATCAGAAAGACGCTTTTAAAGTGTACAAAAGATACACAACGCTTGACAACTTAAAGCAGAATATCATTAGCAACTATGCTCAAAAGAGTATTGAAACAGTTGTTACTCAGTACAATGTGATTGATACTCTTGGTGCTAAGAAAAATGAGATTTATGCTTTAGCTACAAAAGATTTGCAGAATATGCTTAAAGATGAGGGTGTTGAGCTTGTGCAGCTGACTATCAAAGACATGAACGCAGGTAGTGAGATTGAAAAAGCGATCGCTGATGAGGCAGTTGCCAAGAAACGTGTAGAAACAGCAGAGCAGAATCGTCTTAAAGCTAAGAAAGACGCTGAGACCAAGGTAGTTAATGCTAAAGCAGAGGCAGATGCAAACAAAATCTTAGAGAAACAGTTGACAAATAAAATCTTAATTCAGCAGTGGATTGAGAAATGGAATGGAGAGGTTCCTAAAGTATCTGGTGATAGTAAATCTATGATCAATATTCAGGATCTCTTGAATTAGTATTAAGCCGGCTCGTAAGAGCTGGCATTTTGGGGACATAGCTTAATAGGTAAAGCAAAACTACATTCTTCCATAAAGAACTTAAAACTAAAATTTTCATATTAAATATAAACATTTTGTACCTCCCTATAGTAATAAAATAACACTTATATTTATGTGGGTTCGAATCCCACTGTCCCCATTGTAGTTTTTTAATAAGGAAGTAAGGAAAGGAAGTAGAAATATGTTAATTGTAAACCAGAAGAAATCTGAAGTCTATAATATACAGATGATGAAATGCTTGTATGTATCTCATTCTGGAGATTGGTTTTTTATCAACATGGATCTTTTAGGAGAAGAAAATGTAACCTTAGGGGATTTTAGCTCATATGAAAAAGCGAATGAGGTGTTGCTTAAATTTGTAGATGAATATAAGAACCGTATTCCAGATCAGAATACGGTTTTTTACATACCAGAAAAGTAGAGGTGAGGTTATGAAGAAACTAGAATATAAAAAATATTATCATTTGATTTATAAAAGACGAAATGGAGACTTAACCTTGCAGCCATCAACAATAGATTATGATGACCCAATGTGTCATGCAGAGGATATGTGCGAGTGTATGATATTCTGTGGGTTTTATGATAGTTGTCTAAATGTTGAAAAAGCATGGAATACCATAAAGGAATTTAAAGAACAGAAGTTTACATGGAAAGATGTGGTAGAAATCAATGGAAAACACTATGCGGAGGAATTTCCAATTTCAGGGCTAATGGATAGTGAGAATGTTTATCAGATTGATGATTTCTTAGAGTCTGTTGGAAGAAAATATAATGTATATCCGGGGAACATTAAGACGTATATGATGGACGGTATTGATTTTGATCCTAAAAAATTAAGCTTTGGAGCAGAAAGCTGTGGATGTTATATCAATGGAGTTCCTGAAGCGTGTTATGAGTAGAGAGGTGAAAATATGGAAAATAATATTGGTGAAGTTCTAAGATTATTAAGAGTAGCAAATGATTTATCAATTACCGCTCTATCAGAAAGAACAGGCATTTCAAAATCATACATTACCGAAATTGAAAAAGGAAAAAAGAATCCATCAAATAATATTCTTTTAGAATATTGTGATGGATTAAATATTTCTATAGACAGTCTATTATATCTCTTTAAGGATACTGAAAATAAGGAATTTTCATACCAGAAACTGTTAATAAAAATACTAAAACAAATATCAAAATTATAGGAGAGAAATTATGGAAATGATCGAAATTGAGATTAAGCCAGAGACAAGAGAACAGTGCAATAATTAGAGAGGAGAATTTATGAGAGTAAGGGAGCTTTTAGATAAAGTAATTGAGTTAAATGTAAAATTTTTAGAGAAACAGATAAAAGGGGAAATTGATCACAGTTTTAGAGATCCTGATACTATTTTAGCAGATCTTATGGATAATCAGGATTTTGAAACAAGTGTGACAGCAATTGAATTGTTTTCAATTTACAGAGATCAAGAGAATGGACATGAGACTTTTAATGACATGTTCAGATTCTTTACGGGAAAGGAATTCGAAGATTATTTGAAAGAATGTAAAGAAGTTTTAGAGCATGAGATTGATCAAAACTAGGAGAGTGATCGAAATTAAATCAGAGACAAGAGAACAGCGTAATAATTAAAAATAAAAGGAGAATAGAATTATGTACTTAAAAGGGACTATTTATACAGAAGTTAATGTTGGTGAATTAAATGTATTAGAAGCAGCGGCACAATTGTTAAGCCATGGGTATCATGATACTGGTGATACTTTTTTAAAAGTGTTAAAACCCGGTGAAGAGGGTATAAAGAGACGTTGGCTGGTTAGATACGAAAGGACCTCAAACCATAGAAAAGAAACACGAAAACCTATATATCTCACCTGTGATGAAGAAGTAATAGATGATGTTATATTATCACGGAAAATAGAAAAGGTATTTGAAAGAGAACTAAAGCGAAAACCACAGTTATGGGGACGTCAGAGTTAAAGAGGGGCGATTTAAATGAATAAATTACATGAACGTGCCTATTGTCAAGAATATGGAAAGTTTGTTGACTATAGCATTCGTGATGAAATAGTAGAAGAAAATTTTCATGGAACTATAGTTCGTTTTCCTTTTAGGATTGGTCATTGTAAAGAATGTGGAGCAGAAATTGCGACAGACAATGGATACAACTTTAGAAGAGGAGATGTAGTGTGGGAAGCTTATAAGAAACTGAAAGGAATTAAAGATGAGTAGAGTTAAAGAAATTAAAAAGCAAACAGATAACAAGTTTTTAAATCTGTACGACTATACTGTGGTCGATAAGAATGGAAATGAGCATCCATATTATGTAGCTAGTAGACACAATGAAGAAGAGCTGGTAGCTAAAGTAGGAGAACCTAAAGCAGATGCAGTGCTAATGTATGCCTATTATGGTGAGAAAAGAGACAAGCTGGTATTGATCAGACAGTTTAGATATCCAGTAAATGATTACATATATGAACTTCCTGCAGGTCTTGTAGATGAAGGAGAGACAGTTGTAAAAGCTGCGATTAGAGAAATGAAAGAAGAAACTGGTTTAGACTTTAAGCCATGTGATGATATGGTGGGGTTAAATAGACCATGTTTTTCAAGTGCTGGTATGACCGATGAATGTGTTAGCACTGTTTATGGAATTGCAACAGGTGAGATTAATTTGAACAAGTTAGAAGCAAATGAAGACTTGACAGTACAGATTGTAGATGTGAATGAAGCAGTGAGAATATTAGCAGAAGAGAAGTTGGGAATCAGGACTTATTATCTGCTGTTATTGTTTATTGCTGGGTCTAAGGATAGATAGGAGTGATTATGGTATGAGATGTTATGTAACAGGAAAGGCAAAAACGACATCAGATTCAATAGCAATAGATTTTATAGAAGCCAGAAGAGGCGAGAAACTTTTTGTACTGGATTGGGACGAAACAGAGCTAGGATTTGATACCGAATGCGATAAAAATGGTTATCGTACATTCTCAGGGAGATTAAAAGGAATTAAATTTAATGAGGAGTATGCAAATGGTAGAATTGATGAAATTCGAGGTGCACAATTATCTGATGTACAATTTTATATTCCAGATGATACTTGTTTGGTTGAAGATATTGGTTTTAATACTGTACAGCTAGATGATGAAGGTGACTTATATGATTTCTGGATTGATAATCCTTATAGAAAGGTAAATTATACAGTGTGTTATGAATAGAAAGGCGATTTACATATGGCAGAGTTAGTTAAAAAAGAAAGTACAGTGAATCAGTTACAACAGATGGTATTCGATAATGCTGATTTTGGAGAAGTGAGAATAGTTGTTATTGATGATGAACCGTGGTTTGTTGGGAAGGACGTGGCACAATGCCTGCAATATACAAACCCTCAAAAAGCAGTTAGAGACCATGTAGATGAGGAAGATAGAAAGGTGGGTGAACAAAACGTTCACCCATATATTAAGGACAAGCTAGGGAGAATTCAATATCCAATCTTTATTAATGAATCAGGATTATACGCACTGATCTTTGGAAGCAAGTTAGAGAAAGCAAGAGAGTTCAAAAGATGGGTAACTTCAGAAGTGCTTCCTACATTAAGGAAAACAGGTCATTATGAAGTTGCAGCGGATCAGAGTGTTAACCAACTTTTAGCAGAGCTTGGTGATTTTAAGATTACATATGTTCAACAGATGGTTGAGTTCAAAGATGCTTTAGAAAAGCAAACAAAAGCATTTGATAAGAGTATTTCAAATATGACTCTTTCAACAAGTCAGCAAAACAAAGTACATAGAGCAGTTAAAGATAGAGTGGGTTCACTGTTAGGTGGTGCCCACTCTGATTTATATAAAGAGAAAAGCAGAATGTATTTTGCTAATCTCTGGAATGATCTTAAAGCTGAGTTTGAGTGTGGTAGCAGATGGCAGGATCTAAATCCTGCTTATATGGAAGAAGCCATGAGTTGGATTAGATATTGGAACTACGAAGGGAGATAAGAGATGGGCGAAGAAATGAATTTAAAAACCTGCCGAGAACCATGGCCACAAAGAGAAAACATTTGTAGTAATTAAATAAAAAGGAGAGATATATATGAGTGGAAATTGTAAAATTTATATACTTAATTCACCATCTCATTGGGGTAAAACTGTTATTGTTCTAGCCCATGATAAAACAGAAGCTATTAAAATTGCGAAAGAAAAATTTCCCGATTTTAGTTTTAGAGATTCTTATGGAATAGAAGAAATAATAGATTTTAGCACTCCAAGAATGATTCATTGTAATGATTGGACGATTTAGACTTTTAAAAATATAAAGAGGAGTTGAATGTAATGAACGGAGAAATAAACTTAAAAATAGATTTAAGTAGATTATCTAAAGAAGAAAGAGATGTGTTTGCAAGACTTACTGAGAAAGCAAGTCGTGAAAATTGTGAGAGTAGAATTTGGAAACCTGAATGTGGAGAATGGTATTGGTACATAGGCAGTGATGGACGAATTAATAATTGTGAATGGGAAAATGATCGCATAGACCGGGGAAGATATTCTATGGGGAATTGCTTCAGAACTAAAGAAGAAGCAGAATTTGCAGGAGAAAAACAGAAAATTAAGATCGAGCTTCAGAGGTTCGCTGATAAGTATAATGATCCTGATCAAGAAGAGTGGGATGGAGAAAATTACCATTATAAAATCGGATATGATATTGATGATAACGATTTAGTAACTACAAGATCATTGAAAGTTAGACAGGACGATATACATTTCTCTTCTAAAGAAATTGCTGAGGATGCTGCTAATAAAATTGGAGTAAAACATATCATGAAATATCTATTTAATATAGAGAGTGAGGAAGAATAATGAGTACATATAAAATCGGAGAAATCTTAGTATCACAAAGAGAAACAGAAGTTGAAACAATTTTTGGACGAAAAGAGGTAATCCCTAAAGGAAACAAAATTATTATTACAGCTCATAAGCTTGGGCATCATATTAGGAACGGCATGAAACAGCCTTTGCAAAAAGATGCTGTTGTAAAAGGTTATGACACAGAAGGGCTTGCAGAGTATTTGTTTACATGTATGAAAAGTCATCTTCCGATGGATGATATGATGTATGATTATGACTTAACAGAAGAGGATATCAAAGAAGTTATTGAAGAAGCATTGGATGAGATTTTCTAAGAGAGGACGGTGAGTGAAATGAAAAAGAAATTAGATAAGTTCAATATGAAGTATCCAGTGATTGTATTTCACGATAAGACACCTAAAGAAATTCCATACATAGCCTATATTCCGTATTTCCTATGTCATACACAGGGAAAAACTGAAAAAGAATTGGAGCTTATGGTAGATGATCTTATTAAGATGTGTTTAGAAGAAGATCACTGGCAGTTACCAGACTATGCAGATCCTAATATTAGTGATTGGGAATTAAAACAAATTGCAGACAATTCCCTTAAGGATCAGGGAGTGACTGAGGAAGAAAGAAAACAAATTGAAGTATCTGTTTGGTGGTATGAAGTGAGAACAGAACTTAGAAAGGAACGATAAGATGGAAGTAATGTTTTACATAATTTGGGTATTGGCGTTTATGGTAATCGTAGCAATTGGTGTTGGAGTACCATACATGACTTATTACAACTACAAAAGAATCAAGGCAATGGATAAGAAACTTACGGGTATGTGCACAGGTCTTGGCATTATGTTAAGACCAGAAGAAGGTGATAGTGAATGAGAAAATTAATTTGGTATATAAGATCTTGTTTCTGCAAACATGATTGGGAACAGATATTTGATTCAGATATATATTGGAGCAATAAATCAACTAAGCCTTATAAGTGTGAAAAAGTTTATCGCTGCAAGAAATGTGGTTGTGAGAAAAGATATGTAATAGAGTAAAATCTGAGTTTTATGTAAAGGGAGGATGATGAGGAATGAGTTGGTGGACGTATGTAAAGGGAATTGTTGAAGTTAGACCATTTGGAAGAACACAGGCAGAGGAAAGATACATACTTGAAACTGTATTGAATCATTTGCCTAGAGTAACAGGGTCTGAAAGCGATATGAATATACATATAGTTCAAAAAGCAGGATATGATATGAGCGATTCATGTAATGAATTTGAACAACGAACTCATTTGGGAAATGGTAGAAGAGGAAATTTCGAAACACAGGGAACGTATTATTTGTTAGTTGAAGGTAGTTTGCGAGACAGAGAATTTCAAGGAACATATAGAGAACTACAAAAATGGCTATGTCGGCTTTCCAAAAGAGTTAGTGTCCAAGATGTAATGATTGAGGTCAAAGCATGGAACAGAAAGAAAATTATTAGAAATGATAAAGGAATTTACACTCAAATGCTCGAAGATGTTAGTTGGATAAACAAGAATAGCATTAATTGGTGCGAATATCTAATGTGGAAACCTTATGGAACACATAGAATGATTGGTTATCCTGAGAAGCTTGTAAAAAAATATTATCCAGACATATATAAGAAAGAAAAGGAGTATGAGGAATGAAACCATATGATACAGGACTTGTTTGCGGAAGATTTCAAACATTTCATAAAGGACATGAGAGGCTGGTTGATACCGGTCTTTTATTATGCGATCGCTTATTAATTTTAATTGGATCAGCACAGGAATGTGGGACAGAAAGAAATCCGTTCAACATTAATACAAGGACAAAGATCTTGAAGGAAATCTATGGAGATCGACCAGAGGTTATGATCTACGGATTAGCTGATATGACAAACGAAAACGATATTTGTCCTGAATGGGGTAAATATTTGTTAAACAATGTAGATCGTTATATCTACAAGAACCCCGAGATTATGATTTATGGGAACGATGAAAGTCGAAGTGGTTGGTTTGATAAGAAAGACTTAGCTAATACAGCAGAGCTGATCGTAAATAGACAGGACTTGCCAATCAGTGCAACTATGGTAAGAGAAGCTATGGCAAAAGATGATCGCAAGAAATGGATGAGTTTAGTGAATCCAAGATTACATAAAATGTATGATGAGCTGCGAGCAGAACTTATGAGTGTCCCATTTTATCAGGAGTTGACGAATGGGAAATATTAAATTAACAATTAAAGTATTTGCACTCGCATTCTGTGCAACATTATATGTAGCTATCTGGGTTTGGTTCATAATTACTGGTTGTGATGATTCATCCTATTGGGATTGGACTAAATATTATAGGACATTTTTCTTATGGATTATGTTGCATGTAGTATGTTTAATTGGAGTAATTCTATGGGCATAGAGTTAGAAAGGATAATGTTAGGATGAGTGATTTTAAAGTTGGAGATCATGTATGGGGGATACAACGGGGGTGGTGTGAAGGCATCATTAATGGTGAAATTAAGAAATTTGAAACTACAACAGATTACAAAGGTAAAAGCACAAAATTTGTATATATTAGAAATAATTATGCAATGTTAAGTGGTTATGTAAAAGAAGATGATATCTACAAATCAAAGAGTGACGCTGAAAAAGCTTATAAAGAAGAAATTCAGAATAGAATTAAAGAATATAAATCAAGAATTAACACAGTAGAAGACCTTGTTAAATTTATGTTTAATGAAAATGTGACATGTGCTGAGGAATATACGGATTACGAGGCTCGACAGGCAGCAATTGAAAAAGCTAAAGAGTTATTAGGCATTGAGTTAGGAGAGTGATGTTATGAGTTTATTGGAAGCCGTATATTCACTAGCGTTGCTTGGTCTAGGATTTTTCTTAGGATGGGGTCTTCATTGTATCAAAATGGACGATGAGATAAGTGAAAACAGAGATCTTGTGGAAAAATTTAACAGATGCAAAAATAGACTTGAATATGCAGAGTATGAAATATCCACATTAAGACGAGAAAATCATAAATTACAAATTCGTGTAAGTGTTTTAAAGAGTGATATTACAGCACTTAGAACAGAAAATGTTGCACATGTTCAGAGGTATAAGGGATCGCCTGAAGTTAAAGAAGCAGTTAAGTATGCAATGAAATCAGCACATCCTGACAATGGTGGAGATGCAAAAGATTTCATGAAATTTAGAGAGCTATATAATAAGATTAAGTAGAGGAGAAATAAATGGAAGAAGATAAAACTATGTATATAAGGATAAGATTTGGAGATAGTGATTTCCATTTCCCATTAATTGAAGTTGCAAAATTTATTTATGAATATTTTCAATTTGAGGAAGATGCATATCCAACAACTGAAGAGGATTTGGAAGAGTTACAAGATATTGTTAAAGGATTACTATATCAAAGATATAGGCTCAGTCATTATAAAGAAGCAGATTATCCCATTGAAGAAGAATATTTTGTACCAATAATCCAATTCGTAAAATATTCAGATATCCTTGACTGGGACAACGGAGAATCAACATATATTCCAATGTTTGATGATGGAGAAGTAACAATTAGATAGAAAGTATATATAATCGAGTATCAGATTTAGAATACAAGGCAGTATTAACCACAATAGACATCCGAGGACACGGCGACTGAAATCTACCACAGGAAACATTTAAGTCGCCGAGTACCTAGGATGTCTAAGATCATAAACGAAATAGAGAAAGATACCACACTGATGAGTATTCTGTTTTAAAGAAAGGAAGATTACGTATGAAGTGTTTTTATCATTTAGATTTAGATGGCAAATGTGCTGGTTATTTAGTATGGCACTATGCTTGCTTAGGAGAAGAAGATGAAAAACCAGAGAATTTTATTAAAATTAACTATGGCATGGAGTTTCCATTGGATAAAATTGAAAAAGATGAAAGAGTGTTTATTGTTGATTTTAGCATTGAACCAGAAGATATGAGAGAACTCTTAAAGATTACAAAAAATGTAGTTTGGATTGATCATCATAAAACGACTATTGAAAAATATAAGGATTTTGAAAGCTATATTCCGGGGATAAGAATGACAGGGCCTGGAATATCAGGAGCTTCATTGACATGCTGGTATTTTAGAAACAATGCCTTCTCAGACGGAATGGAAAGAGTACAAGGGTTACAACCAGATGAAAATGAAGATTGGGATGAAGATATGCCCCTTGCTATTTTATTAGTAGCAGATTGGGACACATGGACATTTAATTATAGAAAGCACACTAAATATTTTCATACAGCATTTGAAATGTTGGAATATGAGCCTTGGCAATATGGCGAATGGTTTGAGCTTATAAAAGATCCTTATGTTCTTATTGAACAAGGACGACTTCTTTATCAATACAAACAGAAACAGGCAGAAGAATATATCAAATCAAAAGGATTCGCTGTAGAGTTTGAAGGATATAAATGTTTTGCTGTGAACCATGGATTGATTAATTCAGATTTCTTTGAGTCAGTTGATGATAAGTATGATGTTTATATTGGATTTGCTTACAACGGTGGAAGCAAGAGATGGAGCTATAGCTTGAGGGCTGCGAATGATAATGTAGACGTAAGTAAGATTGCTGTTAAGTACGGTGGTGGTGGACACAAAGGAGCTGCAGGATTTGTAAGTGATAAGTACGTGTTAGGAGAGATGAGCTGATGAAAAAGTTAAATGATGAACAGCGAAAGCTGATTGAAGATAACTACAAACTAATTAGGTTCCTGTATAGAAGAAGCTATACCAGAGTGTGCTCTTGGGAGGTCTTTCAGGGGTTAGGACATGAAGCAATATGTAAAGCTGCTTTAGGATACGATCCTTCAAAAGGCAAGTTTACTACATATTTTACTTGGAAAATTAAACAAGCAATTGAACATTATTTTCGTTGTAATAACTATGATGTTCGAAAAGCCAATGATGGAGCAATGTCGCTATATACACCAATTGAAGATTGTAAGAAGAAGGAAATAACCATATTAGATACATTGCAAGCAAGGGATAATATTGCAGATACGGTAACAGAAGAAATTTATTGGGAAGAAAAAATAAATAAGTTACCCGATAAAATTAAAAAGATGATCCAATTGACTTATGAAGGATACGGGCGAGAAGAGGTTGCCAAGAAGTTAAATGTTAGTAGATCTCTTGTTAGTGTGCGTATCATTGAATTTAAAAAGTCCATGGGGTATTAGAAAGGGGAGATGTGAAGAATGGGTTTTTATCAATATGGTCGTTATTGGGAGAGCACAGAAGATGCTCACAGTAGTGACTATTGGAAACACGAGGCAGCAAAAGATTTAAGAAGAAAGGGGATTGAGTGTATTTGGTTTGGTGTAGACAATAGAACACCTGAGATGTGGGCAGAGATACAGGAAGACATTGCCAGAGAAGAGAGAGAAAAAGAAGAAGATCGCAAGTATATGGAAGAGCATATAGGAGAATATGTATGGGCTTTTATTAAAGGAATTGTTATAGTCTGTACGTTTCCATGTTTGTGCTGGCTATACTTAGGTGTTAGGTATGGTCATATGAATTATCAGCAAAAAAATGCATATAAACTGGCTTGGGTATTTAGTTTATTAGCATTAATATTTGGGCCTGTAGGATTTATGATGGTATTTACACTGTTTGGATTGTATATCATCTTTGATGCAGGACATGGGATGATGCCATAGAAAGGAGACGATTAAGTGAGCAATAGGGAAGGACACGAACAAGAAATTGAAGCAAAGACCAGAGAAAAACTTAAGGATTTGCCAGACTATTTGAACCAGTTCTACTATAGAATGACAGCAAATGGAATGCAGGCAACTACGAAAAGAAGTTACATTGGTTATTGTGTAAATTTCTTAAAGTATTTTTCTCCTGATTTGAGCATAGATCCAAATGATATAACAGATAGTGATATTGATAAATATATGGATTCAATCACTTATATAAACGGTAAGAAAGCTTCGGTGTCTAGTAGGGCAACGAAGCTTTCTGCTTTAAAAACATTCTTTGGGTTTATGAAAGAAAGGGGAATTATAGAAAGAGATCCAACCAAAAGTATTAGGGCACCTAAGAATAAAGGACTTAATCCTGTTGTATACTTAACAGAAACAGAAATTAAGATGGTTGAGCATACAATTCGTACTGGAGCAGGATCTCATAAAGCAAAAGCTAAACAAAAGAAATGGCGGAATAGAGATTTAGCCATTTACTTCTTATTCTTATCAACCGGGATGAGGGTAGAAGCCTTGTCTGAGATTGATGTCGAAGACATTGACTTTCACGATAAAAAACTAATTGTTATAGACAAAGGTGAGAAAGAAATAATACATTTTTTGTCTGACCAGTTGATAGAATATATACAGATTTGGCTCGAAGATAGAGAAAAGTTTTTAACAGAAAAAGGTAAAGAAGAAAAAGCGTTATTTCTTAACACTTCTTTAAACAGGTTGGGAGCAACAGGTATAAGAAGAATGATAAAGAAATATACAGCAAATTTAGATAAAAAAATCACTCCACATAAATTAAGAAGTACATTTGCAACTATGGTTTATCAAAAGACAGGGGACATTTATTTAGCTTCTCAGATGATAGCTCATGAAAATATTAACACAACAAAGCGATATGCGGCTTGTGTTGAAGAGAGCAAGAGAGAAGCATCAGATATGATAGGAGATGTCCTTTTTTAATAAGGAGGAGTGTTTTATGTGCATGAGGGGAGATATTTATTGTGTTGAATTAAAAAGCTATGAAAAACACGTACAAAAAGGAAAGCGACCAGTATTGGTCATAAGTAATAACAAAAACAACTTTAATAGTCCAGTCGTTACCGTGGTGCCTTTTACATCTGTAACAAAGAAAATGGATTTGGACACACATGTAGTTATTTATAAGAGCTTTGGATTACGATTGGATTCTATGGCTCTTGGTGAACAGATTATGCCTATCGATAAAAGCAGGCTTACAAAAGATAATTTGATAGGTCACATAGACGATAAAAGGCTTTTAGACAAAATAAAAGAAGCATGTATTTGCCAGATTTCATAGAATCATTATAAATTATATGGTAAGATAAGAAAAGATATATAGAAAGTTGGTGGAACATGATTATTACAGAGACCAATAATGAAACAATTGTAGAAAATTTGAAAAAGCTTCTTGAATACAGGGTTGGGTTGACAAAGTATTTAAGAAAAATAGTTAGTAATTTTGATATAGACTTGGTTAGATTGTCTCAAATTGTATCAGGTCAGGTTAAGGTAAATGAAATAACATTATATGAATATTATGCAATTTGTTGGGGATTCATAGCTTTTAATAAAGAAAGACATAACTTTTTTAAGACTATTGATCTAAAAGAAGCGACTATTGATTTAAGTTCAAAAACAATAAAGATTTCTCACCATGTAGAAAAGAATAGAATATTAGAGGTTGTGCCTCAAAAGTATTACACAATCAGATCTTCTATTAAAGAATTAAATATGTTGACTCACAATGGACTGATAAAAGAAACAGATGTTATAAAACAAACATTGATATCTCATGATGGTAGATCAGGGTCTTTAGGTTATGGAAGCAAACGTAGTATAGATGAAATCAGGAATATGATACTAAAGGGAACATATTGGAGTGTTCCGATCACCATAGGCACAATTAAGAATGACATCAAAATAGAAAATGGAGATTTGGTAATTGCCGGAACCTATGAAATAATAGACGGATACCATACTTTCATGGCATTTAAGGGAATCAGTGAAGAAAAAGATTTTCCAGTGATATTAAATGTAGTAAAGCTAGAAGATCAGAATGAAATGGAAAGCATCATTCTTCAAATGGATCATAAAAATACTGTTTGGAAAAATAGTTATGCAAAGAAAGGGGATTCCTATGGAGAATAAGACTTTTATTGATCAGATGGGAGAGAATGGATACACAATTAATGATGTAACATTCTTTTTAGATATGGTTAAATTATACGAAGAACATTACCAGATGTCTATTGCAGATTTTGATATAAATAAAATCAACAGTATGCTTAATATTTTAAGTCCTAAAAATTCATTAGAAATCAGTGGTCTAAAAGGCTTGTTGGAGTGCTATTTTAAATATCTAAACGCAAGTATGAAATTCAATCCAAAAGATATAAAGATTCAAATTCCTTACTATCTTATGTGTGAAGATAAAATACAAAGCGAAGAAGAGATTTTAAGCCAGATTCGCAAGTTGGATAATCCAATAGATAAAGTTATCTTGGCATGTCCTTATTATGGAATAGGTGGGACAGGCATGAGTGAGCTTTTAGGAATAATGAGCTATGATATGGACTATGAAAATAATCAGGTTGCTGTGTATAAACAAAAAATTGATCCAAACAAAAGAGTGGCTATTGATTTACCAAAGGAAACAATTTTATGGATGAAAGAGGCTATAGAATGTGTTGAATGTAATGGAGAAATGTTTATACAAGATGATCATCTTATTAAGAAAAGAGTTACAAGCAAAGGAGATGATCGAAAGAAATGGGTTGATCAAAGAATGAAGCGAATCAATGAAGAGTTAGGTACTCAATATTCATTTGCATTATTAAGGCGAACAGGATTGATCAATTCTTTTAGAGCTGCGGCAGAACAATATCATATCAACTTGGATGCGATACTTAATTCAGAAATTGGTGTGAAGATTATGACACAATACTCGTATCAGACTCGAAGAAAGGCAGTGTTGTTAAATAAATACAAGGAATATGTTGATTAACTTGGAAGTGGTAAATATTACCACTTCCTTTTTTTATGCAAATGCTTCACAATATGAATGGAACATGGTAATATATAAAAAGAACATACGTTCGATAGGAGGTGCTACGATATGAAAGAAGCAAAAATAAACATCAGAGTGGTAACAGAAGAGGGGGACTATATTGTCGCTGGAAATGTTAGCACAGATTTTAAACTAGCTGCACAAATAAAACGATTATATAATGAAGTTTTATCTGAAAGCGAATTGGTCAAAGTTAAATATAAAAGTGAGGATGATAGTGTTCTAGTTGAACAGGATTATTATTATCCAACTATTAATATAGAAGAGAACATTGTAAGTGTATTTGATTCAAGAGGCGGGAAGGATATGTCAATCCAATTGCCCGCAATAACAGATATGATTTTTAAAGAAGGAAATGGGCGTTTTGATTATACTATAACATTAAAATTACATAGTGGTAAGATTATTTTTAGTGGAATTTTAGAATAGTCGAGCAGACTTCCCACATTAATTGAAGCTGAATATCGTAGGCACAGCCTAGTGTTTTATGGGGGTAGTAAAATACTCATATATGCATAGAAGGATAAGGCAACAACAAGCAGTCATGAATTGTTCATGGCTGCTTTTGTTATATAAAAATTTATTTTTAAAGAAAGGAGACAAAAGAAATGAAAAGGAACAAAGCAAGAGGTTCAGTCCCAATTGGAGACTAAGCAGAAGGAAATTCTTAATGGTAACCAATCGGGGATTGGAACAATGATGGATAGCACAAGAGTAATTAAACCAAGTGTAAATTATCGATACAAAAAGAAATGGCAGTGCAAAAAATGTGGTCATATCTTTAGAGCTGGAGAAGCTCATAAAAAGTATCGTAATTATGCAGGCATTCAATTATTTGATATGTGCTGCCCAGAGTGCGAATCAAAAAATTTGTACTCAATGATTCATAACTAAAAACTATTTAAGAAACAAGGAGAAAAAATTAATGGAACAAACAACAATCTTTTTAAGTCAGGCAACAGCAAAAGCTTACACAGAAGGAATTCTATCTGAAATCAAACTTGAAATTGTGAAAGATGAGAAAGATGGAGGAAATAAAGTAGAAGGATACATCACAATTAAGACAGATGATATCAATTATACTACTTACAATATTAGTGCAAAAGCTACAACAAAAGCAGGTAAGCCAAGTAAATCTTATGAAAATCTGGTTGCATTTATGGAAAGAGCTCACTCTATCGCTGAAGTTGGAGAAGAGGAAGCTACAAAAGTAAGAGTTAATGGACAGGTAAATCCATGGACATCTTTTAACCAGATGGGTGCAAAAACTCATAAAGTAGGATACAAAACAGGATTTGTTTCAATTATCTCAGAACTAAAAGATCCTCGTAGTACATTTGAAGTTGAGTGTTTCGTTCAGAGTGTTGATGATGAGTTTGATAAAGAAACTCAGGTTCCAACAGGAAGAGTAATTTTACATACGTTATTACCTATTTACAACAATGGAATTGAGCCATTAGATATTGTGGCACCTCAGGAATATGCAATGGCTTGTAAGCAGCTGTTTACTCAGCCAGGATGTCAGAGTGCTCATATTGTTGGGAATATTGGCAATACAAAAGAAGAAAAGAAAACTACAGTTGAATATCAGATTGGAGGAGCTGTAACAAAAACTCAAACAAAGAATGTTAATGAGCTTATCTTAACACATGCGGGAACAATGGAACAGCAGTATGAATTGGAAACAATCCAGAGAGCAATTGCTGAATATGATCTTGTCCTTGAATCCAAAAAGAAACGTGCAATGGAAAGCAGTAAAGCAGGTGGCAATAAGACTATTGGTGGAACAACAATTGGTGCTAGTGCAGCCGCTGGACATAGAAACTTTGGATTTTAGTCAATAGGAGGATAAGTGAATGCAGATTTTAGATATTTTTAATCCACAGGTAAGTCAGGTAGCTCATGGTTTAGAAGGAAAAATTATTATGCTTTATGGTGGTAACTCAACCGGTAAAACATATCAGTCAGTTAGGATGGACAAACCATTTGTACTGGCGTGTGAATCTGGATTGAATGCTCAGAATGGGGTACCTTATGCAAACATTCATACATGGGCAGATTTCTTGAATGTTATTAATCAGCTGACAAACCCAACAACAATTGATAAAGCAAAAGAATTATACTCAACCATTATTATAGATGAAGTTTATGCATCAGCTCAGTTCTGTCAGACTTACATCTGTAATAAACACAACTCTCCAAGCATTGGAGAAGGAAATGGTGGATATGGACTTTGGCAGTACTATGAAACTGAGTATTGGAAAGCAGTAAACTCAATTGTATCTTCTGGTTACACAGTAGTGTTCATTGCTCATGCATCTGAAAATAAAGATGGAAAGATTATTCCTAAGGGAGACAAGAGATCTATCACACCAATCATGGATAACTGTGATATTATCGCTTTCTTAAACTCGAATGGAGTAGATGAACATGGTAAAGTTGTTCATTCTTCTGCTTACTTTGCAGAGACAGATGCTTACTTTGCAAGAAGCAGATTTGATTACATTGTACCTTATATTGAAGACTTCACAGCTGAAAATTTAAGCAAAGCTATTCAAGATGCGATTGAAGCTCAGGAAGAAGCTGAAGGATTCGAGAGTGTATCATATGAAGTTCAGACACAGAATAAAACAATTGATAAGATTCCTTTTGATAAATTAAAAGAAGATGTAGTTGCTTTAGGAATGAATTTCTGTGAGGCAGGTCATCAAGAACGTCTACAGGAATTAATTGCTGATTGCCTAGGTGAAGGAAATTCAGTACAGGAAGCGACAGAGAGACAGTATGAATCATTAGAAATCTTACTGGGTAAATTAGAAGAACAGAAACAGAAGTTAGGTGTAGCTTAGGCTACGCTTTTTTAGTTTGGAGGCAAATAGCTTGAGTAAAAGGAAATGTGTTATTTGCTCTAACTGGATAGAGAAAGGAGATGAGACGGTTCCTTATAAGAATCGTCTCGCTCATGTCCAGTGCTTTAATTCGATGATGAAAATGGCTGTAAAAAGCAATTCTGAGAGGAAAGCAGTTAAGAGCAAAAAAGCTAAGAAAATTAATCCTAAGTCTGCGGTCTTGGGAGATTGCTTGACAGAAGAGGAAAGCAAGCAAAAAAGATCCTTGATCAGTTATATTGAAGAGCTGTTTGGTGAAAAAGCAAACGCTAAGACATATACACAGATCAAAAATCTTATGAGAGATTATCCCTATTTTACTTATGTGGGATTGGAACAATCGATAAGGTTTTTCTATGAGATTAAAGAGAATCCGATCACTAATCAAGGTTTGGGAATAGTTCCCTATGTCTATGATCAGGCTCAGGAATACTTTAAGAATCTCGGCGAAGTACAGTCCCACAATGCTTCCATATCAAATGTAAATGAGTTATACGCTCATAAAAAAGTGAGAATAGCACCACCTAAGATAGTGGAAGAAGAAAGTATAGAAAGAACTGGAGGTGGTTACGATTGGTAGGATTAATTAATAAGCGAGCCATTGTACAGGTGTTAGGCTGCTTATTAAATAAACCAGACCTGTTAGATACCTATTATATAGAAGAAATAGATGTTGACGAAGACTTTTATGTGTATATTTTGAATACGATTAAAGTTTTACATAAGCAAAATGTACCAGTGATTGATGCATTTGCAATTGATTCTTATCTATCGTCTTATGATGCTCAGTATAAGATCTTTTCAATGAACAATGGTGTGGATTACATAGAGAACGCTAAGAAAATAGCTGTTCTTGAGAACTTTGAGTACAACTACAAGACTCTTAAGAAGTTCACATTATTGAGATATTACGATTATAAGGGAACTGATATTAAATTCATTTATGATCCAACAAAGTTGAATCCTGAGGATCAGGAGAGAGAGACAAGGAAATTAGATGAATATACAGTAGATGAGATTATCGAGCTTGTTGAGCTGGAAATGGTTACAAAGCCTAAGTTACATTTTAATACAGTTCAATCAGAACAGGGGCAGTTAGCTGGATCTGGACTGAAAGAATTGAAAGAAAAATGGAAACAAGAGCCAGAGTTCGGTATTTCATTACAAAGTCCAACAATGAACACAATTGCCAGAGGAGCTCGATTAAAAAAGTTTTATTTGAGATCGGGTGGAACAGCTTCAGGTAAAACAAGAATGGCTGTTGGAGATGTTTGTACGTATTCTGTACCATGGTTTTATGATACTTTCGAGTGCGAATGGAAATTTACAGGTTTCTCAGAGCCAGCTTTGTTTATCTCAACAGAATTAGAGGCAGATGAGATTCAGAGTATGATCATAGCTTTTGTAAGTGGTGTAAATGAATCTAAAATCTTGGATGGTAAATATTCAGGAGATGAAGAAGAACGTGTAGATAAAGCTATTCAGTTTATTGAGAGCGCTCCTTTATATATTGAACACATTGATGATTTTGATATTAATGATATTGAGAATCTGATCAAGAGATATAAAAAAGAAAAAGGTGTGCTGTATGTGAGCTTTGACTACATTCATACATCAGTAAAGTTGATCATGCAAATTGCCAGTATGTCAAAGGGAATGAAGTTACAAGAACATCAGATCTTATATATGTTTGCTATAAAGCTAAAAGAGCTCTGCAATAAGTTAGGAGTGCATATTGATTCAAGTACACAGCTTAATGGAGAGTATAAAAATGCAAGAGATAAAGATGAGACTCTCTTGCGAGGCGCAAAAAGTATAGCAGATAAGATAGATATAGGTATTATATCAATGCCTCCGACAAGAGAGGAACTCAAAGCAGTAGAACCGATCTTAGAAGACAGAGGCGTAACGATGAATCCAAACTTAATTTACCATATATATAAGGTAAGAAGAGGAAAGATTTCACGAGTTCGATTGTGGCTTCATGCAGATCTAGGTACATGTAGATCATATGATTTGTTTGTAACAAACAATGATAATGAGCTTATACCGGTCGAACAAATAACAATTGAAAATGTAGAACAGATTCTTGAAGATAACTCAGTAGAGCATGACGACATTCCATTAAATGAAGAAGAACACGATGAAGCTATTAAGCAGTTTTTCTTTTAGGAGGTGTTTAACATGCAGAGTTTAGATAAGGATTTGATCAAGGAGAGCTTAACTCTTGATGATATTAGAGCAATCCTAAGGGATTTAGGATCGGAAGAACCGATCTTAGATGATAAAGGAAATTTAATTGCTCAGACAATATGTCATCATGGAAGTAAATTTAAGCTGTATTATTATCCAGATTCTCGAATGTTTCATTGTTACACAGATTGTGGTGACTCATTTGACATTTATGAACTGGTAATTAGAAGCAAAAGAAGTGTAGGTATTACAATATCTTTCCCTCAAGCAGTGAGATACGTAGCAAATATATCTAATTTATTATTGTTTGAAAATGATGAGTTGGAACAATTTAAGGAACAGAAAATAGATGATTGGGGTTGGTTATCTAAGTTTACTCAGAAAGAAAAGAAATTTAGAAATCCAGGAGCAATCAGTGAGAATATACTTGAAATGTTTTGTTACAGACCTCATGAATTATGGATTAAAGACAATATTAGTCCAGAATCCATGAAGAAATTTGAAATTAGCTATTGGGGCAAAGAGAATAAAATAATCATTCCTCATAGAGATATTTGTGGAAATTTAATAGGTATCAGAGGAAGAAACTTAAATGAAGAAGAATTAGCAGCTGGACGAAAATATATGCCAATTACAGTGGAAGGAAAGACTTTGAAGCATAATTTGGGAGATACATTATATGGATTGTATCAAAACAAAGATGCGATTGTCCGGTCTGGAAGATTGTTTTTGGTTGAAAGTGAAAAGTCTGTGTTGCAAATTGAAACAATGTATCCAGATTATAATTATGCATTGGCGGTATGTGGATCAAATCTGACAGATCATCAATGTGAGATTATAAAAAGCTTAGGTGTTGATCGATGTTATATTGCTTTTGATAAGGAATATATCGATCACAAAAGCAAAAGAGCATTGCTGTACTATGAAAAATTGTGCAAGCTTGCTGAGAAACTAAATCCATATATGTCAGTTTACCTGATTATGGATCGACAGAATTTACTTCAAGAAAAAGATAGCCCTTCTGATAGAGGGAAAGAAATCTTTGAAAAGCTCTTAGACGATAAGATTGAAGTAAAGCCAAAAGAGAGAAAGGAGTAACCATGAGAAGATTAGCATTTCTTGATTATGGTACAAAAGTAGTAGATACAATTACTGGTTATTGTGGTATTGTGACTGCTGCTGCACATTATTACGACAAGTGCCCGAATCGGTATTACATTGAAGGTATCGACAGTACAGGGAGACCTTGTGGAGATTGGTTTGATGCAGAAAGATTAGAAGTAGAAGAGGAAGTAAACAATGATAGTCCAAAATGATTTAATTGAATTGATCAAAGACTCTGTAGTGAATATGACCAAAGATGAGGCAAAAGAGTCTGGGCTACCACAGTTTAGCTATTCCAAACTTGATGTATTACACCAATGTAACAGAAGATATAAACTGAAATACGTAGACAAAAACTATTCAAAAAGTTCAACAATTCCTTTGGAATTTGGTAGTTTATTACATAGAGTTTTAGAAGAAAAAGGAAATATGATTCTCTCTGGGAAAGAAGTTGATTATGGAAAGCTTAGAGAGATGCTTAATGAGGGGGTTCCAGATGAAGAACTCCTTGGAGTTAAGGGTCTTGCAGGTAAATATTTAATGGACTTCTATGAGGGAGATAATGCAACTGGAAGGAACTATCCTGAAAAGGCATACTTGTTTGAGACACAGGTATTGCCAAGTAGAATGGAATCAGAAGAATGGCATCCGATTTGTACGGAACAGCCATTCTTTTTTAGTTTCGATGGGAAAATCGTTTTACATGGATTCATTGATAGAGTGGATCAGGATGCAGATGGGAATCTAAAAGTTATTGATTATAAGACATCCAAAAAGGTGTTTTCAGAAGACAAATTGAAGACTCCATTACAGATGTTTATATACGATCTGGCCTGTTATGCATTATTTGGTAAGATTCCAGTTGCTCACGAGTATGACTTTATTTGTATTGATCAACAGGTAACAGAAGAAGATGGAGTGTGTACAAAAGGTTATTTCAAGAGGGGGCTTAAGAAATTAAGAAACCTTCTTGAACATGAGGAACAGATTACAAAAGATAATGATTTTGCTCCAAATGCAACTCCATTATGTTACTGGTGTGATTTTGCAGGTCATACACCGAACGCTGATCCGACATTGAAAGGTATGTGTCCTTATTATTCTTTATGGACACCCACCCAGAAGACGTTTAAGGTTAATGCTCGGTATGAAGAGAAGCAAGATATTAGTTCAAATAGAAAGTTTATTTTCTAGGAGATAGCATGACAGATTTAGAATTTTATTCATTACACAATCATACTGAGTATTCAAATATAAGGTTAATTGATTGTATCAATAAGATTCCTATGTTAATCAAAAGAGCGGTTAAATTGGGCATGAAAGGAATTGCGATTACCGACCATGAAACATTAAGTGGTCATATTCAAGCAATGATTTATGTCCGTGATGAGAAAAAGAAAGGTAACATTCCCAAGGATTTTAAATTGATTCTTGGGAATGAAATCTATCTAGTCAATGGAACTGCTGATTACATAAAGGAAAACTTTAAAGCTGGAGATGGGAAGTTGTTTTATCATTACATTCTTTTAGCAAAGGATGAAATTGGTCATAGACAGCTTAGAGAATTGAGTTCAAATGCATGGGACAGATCTTTTCAAACAGGAAAAATGACAAGAGTTCCAACTGAGAAATCAGACCTTGAGAAGATCATAAGAAAGGAACCGGGTCATTTGATTGCATCGACAGCTTGCTTAGGCGGAGAGCTTCCTACTTTGATTATGCAGATGGAAGAAGCTCAAAACGAATTGGAATTATATGAAGCCAAATGTAAAATTGATGATTTCGTTCGATGGAACATTGATTTGTTTGGTGAAGATTTCTTCTTTGAAATGCAACCGGGAGCATCTGAAGAACAAGAAAAGGTTAATAAATGGTTACTTAAATTGTCAAAAGTTTATGGTGTTAAGTGTATCATAACAACCGATTCACATTATTTATCTAAGAATTCTCAGATGATTCATAAAGCGTATTTGCAAAGTAAAGAGGAAGAAAGAGAAGTAGATGATTTCTATCAGACTACATATTTAATGGAAATTCCAGAAATGTACGATTACATGGAATACTTTGACAAAGAAACTGTAACAAAAGCTATCAACAATACAGCGATCATTGGAAACAAGATTAAAGAGTATTCATTGAGTTGTTCTACGATTGTCCCTGAAGCAGAAGTACCAGAATTTGAAGTAGAAAATTATTTTGAAAAATATTATCAAAGATTTACAACACTGCAGGAATACGCAAATAGCAGCAACATCTATGACAGATATCTGTTGTACTTAATTGAAAAGGGATATCAGAAGAAAGAAATTCATGCAAAAGTTCGCAGGAATGACTTTACCGAAGAGCAAAAAGTAGAACGAATAGCTATTGAATTACAAGAGATGGCATTAGTTACAGAGAAGATTAAGTCAAGTATTTCTTCCTATTATATATCAACCTTAGAACTAATCAATATCATGTGGGAAGAGGGAGATAGCTTAGTAGGAGTAGCCAGAGGATCAGTTACTGGTATGTATACAATGTATTTAATTGATTTAATACAAATGAATCCTTTAGATTGGGGATTGCCTCATTGGAGACATATTTCCCATGAGAAAGCAGAGTTATCGGATTTGAAAAAGTCCGCTTATATAGTGATATATATGACAAAATGTGGTGAACTTACAAATGTAAGGTGTGCGAAAGTGCTAACGGTATCAGTTAAATAAGGCAAGGCTCGAATACGCTGACTAAGAGAACCTACGGTCTTGAAAGAGATAGCAGGCAATACCGTGCTAAGTAAAGAAGTGTAACGACTAAATTGGACAAACTTATAAAACTGTCCTAAGAGGAATAAGGTGAAAGTCCTTATCTGTAGTGCCACACACGAGAAATCCTTGTATAAGCAAGCCAATGGATTAACATTGGGTGATGAGATAGTCTAGTCCGTACAGAAATATCACGAAAGTGACGGTAGATCGGTTGATATTGACTCACAAAAGAATCGTAGAGAACAAATTATCTCTGCTGTAAAAGATCGAAAAGGAGAAAGAAGAGTATTAAATTGTTGTACATTCAAAACAGAAGGTAGCAAATCGGCTATTTTAACTTCATGTAGAGCTTTAGGAATTGATCCAGATACTTCTAGTTATTTGGCTGGAATGGTGCCAGTAACAAGAGGTGCTACATGGAGTTTACATGATTGTATATACGGAAATGAAGAGAAAGAACGAGAAGCAGTGCCGGGGTTTGAGAATGAAATGAGAAGTCATGATCAATTACTTGACATTGCAATGGGAATTGAAGGACTAATTTGTGGAAGATCTATTCATGCTTCTGCAGTATATGTCTTTAATGAAGATTTTATTGCTCACAATGCTCGAATGAAAGCCCCAAATGGAGTGTTAACCACTCAGTTTAATATGGCTGATTCAGATGAGTGTGGTGGGTTAAAGATGGATTTCTTAACGATTGAAGCGCTTGACAAGATCCGCCTGACAATGGAACAGCTCATTGATGCAGGGTATATGGAATGGCAAGGATCTTTAAGAGAAACGTATGATAAATATCTTCATCCAGACGTTCTTGATTATGAAACTAGAGAAATGTGGGATTGGGTAGCAGAAAACAAAGTTGTGGATCTGTTCCAGTTTAATACACAGACAGGATTGCAGGCTGCAAGGCGTATCCAACCTCATAGCTTAGAAGAATTGGCTGCAGCAAACTCTATTATGAGACTTATGGTAACAGAAGAGGGAGCTGAACAGCCGATTGATACTTATATTAGATTTAAAAACGATATTGGCCAATGGTATGACTTGATGAGAACGAAGTATCATTTGACTGATCATGAAATTGAAATTTTAGAGAAATACCTTAAATCCAATTATGGTGTAGGTGATACTCAGGAAATTGTAATGGAAATCAGTATGGATAAAGAGATTGCTGATTTTAGTGTTGCTGATAGCAATAAGCTGAGGAAAAGTATTGCAAAGAAGAAACCAGCTTTACAGCAAGCAATGAAAGAACAGTTTTTTGAGAGAGGAAAAGAAAACCATGCTTCAGATAATCTGTTGAACTACGTTTGGAAAGAAGTCGTAGGGAAACAGCTTGGGTTAAATGAAGGCTCAAGTAAAACTCAGGAAACACAAGCAAAAGTGGTGTCTGTTGTATACAGGCTAACGGTGGACAGCCAGTATTGGTCAATACCGTGCCGAGCTTAATTGAAGGTGTAGAGACTAAAGTAGGCAGAGATTAGCACTGTTGAATGCGCTGAGATAGGGTGATCAATGTCTGAAGCAATAAATATGATCACTCAAGATAGAGTCCAATCCCTTTAAAATACTAGGTGACTAGGGGTATTAATGATTCATTTTCTAAGAATCATACCTATCCATACAGTGCTATAGGATTACAAGAATTAAACCTTGCATATCATTATCCAATTATTTATTGGAATACAGCTTGTTTAACTGTAAATGCAGGAGCTGATGAAGAATCCAAAGGATCTAAGCAGTCCACAGATTACGGAAAGGTAGCAACGTCTATAGCACAAATGCAGAAGAGAGGTATTAAAATTCAAGCTCCACTGATTAACAAAGCGGAATTAGGATTTAAAGCCGATGAAGAAAACAATGCAATCTTATTTGCATTAAAGAGTATTTCAGGAATCGGTGATGATGTAGTAGAAATTATAAGACAAGCAAGACCATTTGCTTCATTTAAAGATTTTTATGAAAGAATGGTTGCCACAAAGCTAGTCAAAACAGGTCAGATGATTCAACTGATTAAAGCAGGTTGCTTTGATGAATTTGATGAAAACAGAGTAGATTTACTTTATACGATCGTAAGATTATGTAAATGTAATCTAATCTCAAGTCTGACTAAATCGCAATTGAATCGTATGCAGGAATTACAATTTATGTATCCAGAGCTTAATCTTATTCCAGATGAAGTTTTAGATGGAATTCAAGTATACAATTTCTCACAGTATGTAAAAGAATTGAAAGTTGTAAAGAAATATATTGATCCGTCAAGGAAAATGTTGAAGTGTGGTTATCATGATGAAATCATTGAATTAGATGATAGAGCAATGCAATTTTTCATAAATCACTACACAGAAGATTCCATCTATGACGTCAAAGATGAACATTACTTGATTTACAAAAAGAAATTCAATAAAGAAACTGAAAAGAAATTAGAGTCTCTTAGAGAATATCTGGCTAACCCGAATACATTACTTAAGTATAATAAAGCTCTTGTGAAAGATGAAGCCAAGAAAGTGGTTACAGAAACCACATCTCATATGGAAATGGAATCACTGTGTGTTTATGTACATGAACATGAATTGGCAGACCTTAACAGAGATGAATTTAATATTGTCAATTTCTTTAATCTTTCAGAAGAACCAGTAGTTGCATCTACGTATAAAAGAAAGGTTAAGAGGGTTGAGAATGGACAAGAGATTCAAGAAGTCAAAGAGTTTCCTAAGTATTTCATTAGTAAGATCTGGGGAACTGTCTTAGACAAGAATAAGGATCGACATACGGTTACATTATTGACCCCTGAGGGAGTTGTAAATGTGAAATATACCAAAGGAGCTTTCTTACATTATAACAAGAAGACCTCAATAGAAGAGTCTTGGTTCAAGAGAGGTCAAATGATAATGGTTACGGGGTATCGCAATGGCGATATGTTCAGATGCTATAACTATGGAGACACAATCTTCAAACATACTACATCATTGATTACAAACATCGGAGAGAAAGGAGTAGAGGTAATGACAGAAAGGATGAGAGAAGCATGAGATGTATAGGAAAAGCAGTTAAAACTATACATAGAAACAATGATTCTTATTTTACAATTGCTTCCTTTGATCTTGTAAAAGAGATCGATGGTGAAGTTGAAATTCATCCAATATATAAAACATTTACAGTAGTCGGTATCATGCCATATTTAATGGAAGATGCCGACTATGCAATTTCAGCTACTGAAGTAGAAAATAAGAAATATGGAAAGCAGTATCAAGTTAATTCGATCAATTTATATTTGCCCAATGGAATTGAAAGTAAAGAAGGTCAAAAAGAATTTTTAGATATTATCTTTACAAAACTTCAGGTAAAAGAAATGTATGAGGCATTAGATGATCCATACATGACATTGAAAGATGGTGATATATCTTCATTGGTCAAAGTTAAAAATTGTGGTATGAAGACAGCAGTTGCTTGGATTGATAAGTTCAAAACATATATGCCATTGTCAAATGCAATGAAAGAGCTTAGTGAGTATGGTTTGACAGAAGCGTTATTGAGAAGAATTGTAAATCATTATAAATCATCCGATATAGCAGTTGAGATCATTCAGAATAAACCATATAAGCTTATTGAAGTCAATGGTGTTGGATGGCATAAGTGTGATGAGATTGCTATGAAAGGTGGCTTAAAGCCTGATTCTCCAGAAAGAATTGGTACTTACATATTATATTATCTTCAAGAGAGAGCGAATGAGGGATATTCATATATTCCTGCAGATGCTAATACAGAGATAGAGAATGGCATTGTCTCAAAAACTCAAAAGCCAATCAATTTTATTGATACAATGATAGAGTTTTTTGGAGATGATATTTCAGATGAAGCCCTAAAGGGTGGTTTAGATTATGTAAATGATCAACTATGGTTTAGTGACGATCGTAAGTTTGTAGGACTAAAAAGGATCTACGATCTAGAAATGAGCGTTGCTGAGAACCTAATTAGGATAAGAGATGGAGAAAACGATTTCAAGTATTCTAATTGGAAAGACATCATTAAGCAAAAAGAAATTGATCAAGGTTGGGAGTACAATGAACAACAGATTGAAGGTATTAAAGCAGTCTTAGAGAATCAAGTAGTTGTTATCACAGGTAAAGCTGGTACTGGTAAATCATCAATTGTAGATGCTATGATCGCTGTTTTACAGGGTTATTCATATGCACAAACGGCCTTAAGTGGACGAGCTGCAGCAAGAATGGCTGAAATTACACATGAAGAAGGATATACAATCCACCGTTTGTTAGGATTTCCTAAAGGAGATCGTGATCACGGTGGTTTTGTTTTTCACGAAGATAATAAATTACCAAGAGATATTATTATTCTTGATGAAGTATCAATGGTAGACGGAGAATTGTTTAACAGACTTGTAAAAGCAATTAAAACAGGATCAAAGTTAATCATGTTAGGAGACACAGGACAGCTTGAATGTATCGGCTGTATGAACATAGCGGCTGATTTAATTGCATCAAAGGAAATTGTTTCTATTGAATTAAGTCAGATCCACAGACAGGCTGCTAATTCAGGAATTATTACAGAGAGCATAAAAGCTAGAGAGGGCATTCAACTTATCGAAAAAGATTGGATTGGAACTGAGGTTAGAGGTAAACTTAATGACTTGGTTTTAGATTGCTTCTCAGATAAAAGTAATACGTTTTATAAGGTAATGCAACATGCTTCATCCGAACTTGAAGATGGAACAGACATTATGGATCTTATGGTAATTGCTCCATCGTATAAAAACGAATCGGGTGTAGACAATTTAAATGCAGCTTTACAATCACTGTACAATCCAGATAGTCCTGAAAAGAAGGAAGTGTTTGTGCAAAAGAGTTCTAAAGCTTGGATACTTCGTGAGGGAGATAAGATAATCAATGTGCAGAATGATTATTATGCAAAGAATAAATTTACTGCAGGAATCTTCAATGGGAACATAGGAGTTGTTAAAAACATTGATATAGATGCTAATACAATTGCTGTTGATTTTCAGGATATTCCGGGAATTATGATTCTTCCAAAGAAAAATTGGAAAGATTTAGAATTAGGATATGCAATCACTTGTCATAAAGCACAGGGATCTCAGTGTAAGAAAGTAATTGTTGGGCTAGATTTTGGATCATTTATACAGCTTTCAAGAGAATGGGTATATACAGCAATGACAAGAGCTATTGATAAGTGCTATATGGTTGCACAGAATAATGCTCTTAGATATGCAGTAAGCAAGAATAGCATTTCTGTAAAGAGAACTCATTTAGTAAAGCTGTTGGCCTATAAAGCTGCTAATAAATTTTTATTTTAGAGAGGCGATTGTATGAATATAAATATACCTGAGGATGTTCTTATGTATGACCCTTTTTGCATTGCTTTAGTATACGATGTCTCAGCAAATGAGGTACAAAAAATATTTCATAATTATGTAAAAAAATATGGGAACATGCTTTCACGTAAGGAAATATATGACCTTGCCAACTCGTATGTAAGTCTACATAAAGAAGACATGGAAAAATTAAATTTTTAAACAAATTAGGACTCGATGTAAATACATCGGGTTCTTTTTTAATTTACAAAGAAAAGGAGAAGAAACATGACAACAGAAACAAAAATCACATTACTAAAAAGCAGAGTAGAACTTTTAAAGAGTAGAGGTACTCAGTGTGGCAGAATCATTGCTAAACTTCAGAGAAAAATTAGAAGTCTGGAGGGTTGTGTAAATGATTAAGATTGAACATCCAGTATTTCCAAGTTCTGAACAAATGGATTTTATTATAGAAGGTATGCGTAATGCAAAGAACAGTTGGAAGCTAAGTGATAGTTTCAAATGTACAGACACTAATGCGTGTCAAGACTGTCCCTCAAATGGCGGAGATAGATGCAGAGCTTTCAATCCTATTAGAGGGATGGTTTTAGGAGACAAAGATTTCGCTTTAATGGAAAAATTAGCCAAAGCAGGTACCGATCACAGAAAATACCTAAGAATGATGCAGGTAGGAGTGAGAATTACAGCACCTTTGTATTTTTATAAAGAACTAGATACATACAAGGTTGGTACAGTATGTAATTCATGTAGCACAATGCATAAAATCCAAGCGAAAGAATTTACATTAGATGATTTTAGTTGTGAGCATTTATATTTCAATCCAATTTTGTGTAATATCGAACATACTATTAGATTATTAAATGAATGGCGAGTTTTGTTTAACTATACGGACGAGGAACGTAAAGATTACTTTGGGCAGAATGGGCATCCAAAAGTGCTAACCAAAAAAGAATGTTGGTGGCAGATGATTCAGTTGCTTCCATCAAGCTATAATCAAACACGAAATTACACGTTTACATATGAAAATTTAATCAACATGTACTTCGCAAGGAGAAATCATAAATTGGATGAGTGGAGAATCTTCTGTCAGTGGATGTTAGACAATGTGCCATATTTCAAAGAATTAGTAGATTACATAGAAAAAGGAGACAACAAAGTGAGCAAAGGAATTAAGTTTAGTTACGTAGGAAAAGACGAAAAAGTAAAATCATTAAAAGAGTTCTTCTCTGCAGAAGGATTTAAAGTACCAGATGAGGAATTAGCTGCAATGACCGTAGAACTCCCTAAGAGAGCTACAAAAGGATCTGCGGGGTATGATTGCTATAGTCCAATTGGTTTCTGCTTAGAGCCTGGACAAGAAATTAAATTACCTACATTGCTTAAGGCATATATGCCTCAGGATATTTTCTTAGGAGCTTATCCAAGAAGTGGATTAGGATTTAAGTATTATGCAAGATTAGCTAACACAGTTGGTATCGTTGACAGCGACTATGCTGATAATGAAGGCAATGAGGGTCATATCTTTGTAAAGATCAGAAACGAAGGAGACAAGCCTATGAGTATTAATCCAGGAGATGGTATTTGTCAGTTTATTTTCCAGAAATATTTTACAACAGAAGACGATGAAGCTGAAGGAACTAGAGAAGGCGGTTTTGGTAGTACAGATAAATAGGAGGCCTTATGGACAATCATGAAAGAAATGATATCCATATAGGCTGTGCTATGGCTCTAGTTTTAGGAATCATTTGGATATTAATCTGGTTTGCAATCTATTCTATATTAGCAGCAGGAATGTTGTGGGTACTTACATTGATTGCACCAACTGTTACATTTTCAATTAAATTTGTACTTATAGTCGGAGTGTTGTTAGCAATCCTTCGATTTATTTTGTAAGAAAGAAGTGATCAAGTGCTCAAGATTAAAAAGGCACATAAAGACAAAGATGAATGGATTTTATACAATCCAGACAACTTTGCATTACATACACATTGTAGGAGTTTCAGGGTCGCTTTGAGCATTAAAAAGAATGTAGAGAAGAAGCGATTACCAAGAAGCAGGAATTTAAGGACATTAGAGAGTCACAGGAGAGTAACTGGTAATCGCAAATACATTCGTCAATTAGACACATTGATAGAAGAAGTTAAAAGTGAGAAAGGAGAGAAATCTTGAAAAGTATTTTTATAGGAATTAACATTGTTGGAATTCTGATCTGGGTGCTTTTAATTGGATCAGGGTTTTACTTACAGCATAAAAGCAAAAAATTGAAAGATGAGAGCATAAAAGAAAAGGGAGATTTATTAACTACTGTTGGCTGTGTGTTTTGGCTAACATTGGCTTTAATTTTATCAGTTATTAAAACTATAGGAGGTTTTTAATGAGTAAAGTATTATTAGTTCTACTTGGAGAAAGTGGAACAGGTAAAACAACAATTGCCAACAGACTAAAACAGAAATATGGTATGAAAGAATTACCAAGTTATACAACTCGACCTAAAAGAAAGGAAGATGAAGAAGGACATACATTTGTTTCTTTGGGAGAGTTTATGTTATTGAAAAATAAAGTTGCAGCGAACAAATATAGAGGTAATTTCTACTGTGCAACTAAAGAGCAGGTAGAAGAGTATGATACATATGTATGCGACTGTGAAGGTATTAAAATGCTTAAAGAAACTTATAAGGGAGATAAAAAAATCATTGTAGTCAGATTGACTTGTCCTAGAGAAGAAAGAAAACGACGCATGGAAAAGGACAATAGATCACCACAAGAGATTCTTTTAAGAGATTCAAAAGACCCTGTAGAGTTTCAGTATGCAGATATGTTAGCGGATTACATGTTAGACAATGATAATCTTGAAGAAACTGTTGATGCTGTTCGTTATATTTACGAGAAAGAATGTGAGGAAGGCTAATGGAATACATAGTAGAATATCGTGCCGTTCTTAAAGAAAATAAGAGTGGGAATATTTTAGTAGAAATTCCAGATTTGCATATGTTTTGTTATGGATCATCTATGACAGAAGCTATGGATGAAACAGAGAGATGTATTACAGAAGAGTGTATTGAGAGGCTGAGCACTAATCAGCCTCTTCCAATGGTTACAGCTAAAAAAGAAGATCTGGATTCTTACATATTGAAAAATTTTGAACAGACAATGGTGATTCCAATGTTTGTGAAATTTGATTATACAAGACCTACTGAGATTGCAGATGTTAAAGAAAAGGCTGCTTCTTTGGGTGAGAGTGTTAAAAGATTAGGTTCTAAACTGAAAAAGTTATATGAGATTAAAAGAGATACTCGGAAGTTGAAGAAAAAATTACATAAAGAATCTGAACAAAATCTTAAAGAAATGAAACAGATCTTTGATGAATGGCATGGAATTATTGACAAGGATATTAAAGGATCTAAAGGGAGAGTAGATGAAATTTTAGAAGAACTTAAAAATGTAGAAGATTTTGATGAGGAGGAATAAACAGTGCAGGTAGTTAAGAGAGATTGTTCTTTAGTAGATTTTGACGAAGCGAAAATTTTCAATGCCATTATGAAAGCGATGAAAAATGGGTCAGGAATTGTCAAACCTGTTATCGCAAAACAGATTGCGGAAGAAATTGAAGCAGAGTGTAGAGAAAAAGCAGATGATGTTGATATTTCTACAATTGAATCAAGAGTATTTTTAAAGTTAATTGAGAAAGATCAAGGACTTACAGCTAAAGCATACGAAGGGTATAGGAAAGTAAGAGAATTCCAGAGAGAAAATAATACCATAGATGATGAAATTTTTCGTTTGATCGAAGATTGTGATGATTACATTAAAGATGAAAACGCAAATAAAAATTCAGTTTTAAATCCTACAAAAAGAGATTACATAGCAGGATCAGTTAGCAAAGATGCGACAGTAAGATATTTGCTTTCTCCAGAGATTGTACAAGCACATAAAGAGGGAATTATTCATTTCCATGATACAGATTATTTTATTCAAAAGATGCACAATTGTGGATTAATTAATTTAGAAGACATGCTTCAGAATGGAACAGTGATCAGTGAAACATTGATCGAGAAACCACATTCTTTTTCAACGGCCTGCAACATATCAACACAAATTATTGCTCAGGTTGCAAGTTCTCAATATGGTGGACAGAGTATTTCATTGGCTCATTTGGCTCCATTCGTAGAAGTTAGTAGGAAGAAAATACAAACAGAAGTTGAAAAAGAATGGGAAGGAATTGTTGTTGATGACAAAGAAGAACGATTAAGAAGGATTGTATCCGATAGATTACGTTTAGAGATTAAAAAGGGTGTACAAACAATTCAATATCAGCTAGTGACTTTAATGACAACGAACGGGCAATCACCTTTTATTACAATCTTTATGTATTTAAACGAAGCAAGAAACGAACAAGAGAAAAAAGATCTTGCCATGCTTATTGAAGAAATGATAGTACAAAGAACAGAAGGTGTTAAAAACGAAGATGGTGTATTTATTGCACCAGCGTTTCCAAAATTAATTTATGTCCTAGAAGACGATAATTGCGATGAATCTACAGAGTATTGGTATCTGACAAAATTAGCAGCAAAATGTTCTGCAAAAAGATTAGTGCCAGACTATATTTCTGAAAAGGTTATGAAAGAGCTAAAAGGAGATGTTTATACTTGCATGGGATGCAGATCATTCTTAACCCCTGATCGTTTCACAGACAAAGGAATTGGCAATATTGCTAACGCAAAAAATTATGATCCTAAAGAACATAAATATTATGGAAGATTTAACCAAGGTGTCGTTACTATTTCACTTCCCGATCTTGCATTTTCATCTGCGGGAAATTTTGATACTTTTTGGGAACTATTCGAAGAGAGAACAGAATTGTGCCATAAAGCTTTAAAAGCCAGACATCAACGACTACTTGGAACGAACTCTGATGTTGCTCCTGTTTTATGGCAGTATGGAGCTTATAGTCGATTGAAAAAACATGAGCCAATTGATAAGTTACTTTTTGATGGATATTCAACAATTTCTTTAGGGTATGCGGGGCTATATGAGTGTGTAAAATTTATGACCGGACATTCTCATTCTGAAAAAGAGGGTGAGGAATTTGGTTTACAGATTATGCAAAAGTTAAATGATAAATGTACCGAATGGAAAGAATCAGAGAATATTGATTACAGTCTTTATGGAACTCCATTAGAGTCAACGACATATAAATTTGCAAAATGTTTAAAAAATAGATTCGGTGATGATATTTTTGAAAAGTTAGATGGAAGAGATAGAAACTATATCACTAATAGCTATCATATTCCTGTGTTTGAAGAAATAGATGCTTTTGAAAAACTTAGAATAGAATCTAAATTTCAAAAACTGTCTCCTGGTGGTGCAATTAGCTATATTGAAACGCCCAATATGGAACACAATGTAAGTGCTCTATTAGAAGTTATTAAATATATGTATGATCATATTATGTACGCCGAAATTAACACAAAAAGCTGCTATTGTGAAGAATGTGGCTATTCTGGTGATATTCCACTGGTTGACGAAGACGGAATGTTTAAGTGGAAATGCCCTCAGTGTGGTAACGAGGATGGGTCAACAATGGATATAGCCTTTAGATGCTGTGGCTACGTCGGCACATCTAAAAATGGCGGCAATCAGGGACGATATGGAGATATTCATGATCGAGTTTATCATTTAGATGATAAGGAGTTTTAACAATGAGATACGCAGCAATAAGAAAAATGGATATTAGTAATGGAGAGGGACTTGGTGTCTCTCTCTTTGTTCAAGGATGTCACTTTCATTGTAAGAATTGTTTTAATAAAAAAACATGGGAATTTAATGGCGGTAATGAATTAACTTTCAAAGAGATTGAAGAATTATTGCATCAGTTATCAAAGCCCCAATATACAAGATTGAGTATTCTTGGTGGTGAACCATTGGCGAAAGAGAATATTGATGACGTTTTTGCCTTGTGTAAATTCGTCAAACAGTTTATGCCAGAAAAACAAATCTGGGTATACAGTGGATATACAATAGAAGACATTGGTGTTCCTAATTTCCACTATAAAGATATTGATCAGATAAGAAGATACAATATTTTACACCATATAGACATTCTCGTAGATGGACAGTACATTGATGAATTGAAAGATATGTCTTACCCGTGGGCAGGATCAACCAACCAGAGAGTCATTAATGTACAGGAGTCATTAAAGAAAAATGAGGTAGTACTATGGAGAAAATCATAATAGAAATTTTAACCATCTTAGGACGAAGTGGCGTTTTTGTTGCCTTGTGTTTTGGTGTTCAGATAATTATTTGGATAATTGCTGGGATAGTGAAAGCTATAAAAACAAGAAGTATAAAAGCATTCCAACATATAGTATTTGATGACAAATGGGGAGCCTCTATGTGTTGGAGAATAATGGCTGCAAGTACATGTTTTTCAGTTCTTATGTATTTTATTATTAATGCTATTGGATAGAAAAGAGGTGATTCTATTATAGATATAAGTTTTGATCTTCGCCAAACAGAAGAGCTCTTGTGGAAAGAAGCAATGGCAAAGCTTCATAAAATATCAACAGAAGAAGTAGATTCATACGTAGATCAATGCCATAAAAAATATGGTAACCTACTTACTTTAGACCAACAAAGAAATTATATAAGAGCAGTCATTGAGGCTGATCATCCCTTTCAGTATTTTCAGTTTACTGGAAGGGTTTTTCGTTTTAGAAGAAGTAATTTATTCTGGCTGTCCACTATCCCTAAATGGTTTCGCAAATTTTATAACGAAGATAAGTGTAAAATTTATGAGTATATTTACAATCAAAAAAGAACTCAGATGGGCTATATCAGTTTCTCTCCTTCTACAAAGAAAGACTGTAATAAAGATGATTATATAGTTAATATTGATCCTTGTGGGATAATGGCAATTCCTAAAGAGTTGTTTGAAAAATGTTATAACAAAAATGAAATAGCTTTATATACATATTGCATAATGCAATACTATAATTCCTTAACAAATAAATGGAGATGGTAGAAAAGGAAGGTGATTAAATGGAATCAAAAACATCTAAAGAAAGATGGATTTATGCAACAGCAGAACTTTATGGTGTTTCAGTAGAAGATATTCATGCCATTTTAGACCAGTGCAAGGAATTTTATGGAAATAAACTTGACTTTGAACAACAAAAAAATTATGTAAGAGGTGTTTTGGATAAAGCAGCTCCTATGAAATATTTTCAGTTTACTGGACATGCAGGAGAAGCCGGCTTTCGTGAAAAACCAAATGGCGGTTATAAGCATGACTACGAATGGGATGAATATATTCCACAATGGTTTAGAGGCTATTGCTATACTTTTAATGAAGATGGGAGAAGATCTTGTCACATAGCGACATCTTTGTCTAATGAAGAAGATGGAACAATTGTATTTGCAGATCCAGAGAAAGGAACTGCAAACAAAGGTGATTACATTATAAGAGCATATGGCGTCGGAATTGTAGCTGTTCCTAAGGCAATTTTTGAATCGACATATCAAAAAGATGAAGATCGCTTATATCAATATTTAAATAGTAGCCGTATTCTGTATTTTGATGAGGAGGGAGAACAGGATGAATTCAAATCATTCACTTAGGAATATTTTTAAAAAGTTGGTTCAGATTGAGTATGCTATTACAAATGAGAAAATGGAATCTTTACTTAAACATTTAGATAATCAATATGGTAATTCTCTTAGTGAAAAAGAAAAGCAAAGCTATGTACTTAAGTACTGTAAAAACAATTGTGATTATAAGCATAAATATAGAGGAAGTTACATCGGTACTAGAGGTTTTATCGATGACAACGAATTACTACATCAATTAAATCAGGAGTTTACGATATCTTATCCTAGAAATGGAATTACTCTCATGTAGAAAGGAGTGAGCAAAGATGATAACAACAGGAACAATAGATGCCACAGGCACCAAAATAAATATAAACTGGGGAGCATTGAGGAGAGACATCTTTATTTCTTCGCTAATAAGGGAATACAATGTTTCTGCAGGAAAGATAAAAAACATTTTTGATCAATTAAATCAAAAATATGGAAATCTTTTTACAGATAAACAGAAAGAAGATTACGTAGCTAGGTTCTGTGAAAATACATATGACCATTCCTCTTATCCTTGGGGTGAAACGTATTTAGGCAGAAATGATGTTATTAGTACACAAACAATAACATGGGATCAAATTGCCACTGATGAATTGAGGAATAGCATTATATGGGCTTAAAAGGAGTGATTGGATGAATGAAGAATGGGTAAACAAAAATATGAGTATTCGAGAAGCTAGAATTTGGTTAATGTTTTTGGAATACGAACGTCCTAAAGATAAAATTGAAGAACTATACGACCAAGTGGACAAAAGGTATGGGAATAATTTAACAGAGAAACAGAAATTTGAATATGTATCTCATATTTTGCAGAAAACAAAAGCTAAGCAATCGATTCGTGATGATTTAGCTACTCTTTGTTACGCAAGTGATGGGTCAGCAATAGCAGTGATAGGGAGACCCTTCGAAAGCTTTTCTGATGCAACCCTTAAAGTTTTTAGTCCAATTATAGGAGAGGTGATCAAATGACTGACAGGGAACTTGAAATACTTTTGTTAAATAATAAATATGGAGAACCTGCATTCAGAATTACAGAGAGGTTTAATCAAGTTGATTTAAAGTACGGAAATGTACTATCTGAGAATCAGAAATTTAAATATGTGACACGAACACTGGAGAGGAAAAGATTTAAACAGTTAACTTACGATGATTTAAATCCCATTTTCTTTGAAACAGCCAAATCAAGAGGTATTGCATTAGCTCGTACAGACAGTTTAGACGAAGAAACAATTAAAAATTTAGGATCTTTTTTAACTGATGCAATGAAAGATAGAGAACTATTTCAGGTTATAAGCAATGAGGTGATTAAATGATTAAGGTTCTTAAACAAGGAAACATAGGACAAGTTGAATGTGGTAACTGCAAAGCTTTGCTTCAATACCAAGACACAGATGTTCGCCATATGGGTTTTACAATACAAGGAGAAGATTTTTGTAATAAATATGTTGTTCGCAACTTTATTATTTGCCCTCAATGTCAGAAAAGAATTGATTTAGGTACAACAGAATAGATTTAAGGAGAGAGAAAAGGATGCTACAAACACAAAATAATTGTCACATTAACACAGAAACAAGAACAATCTTTTTAGGAGACGATATAGATGAAAAGTCCATGAGTTACATTCAATTTTATTTATTAGAATTGATCCACGCAGATGATGAAAAAGACTCTAAAGAAAAAGATTTTAAAAGGAAGCCAATCAAAATATATATCAATTCTCATGGTGGCAGTGTGGATGATATGTGGGGACTTATTGATATTATGTTAAATAGTAAGACACCAATTCATACATACTGTACAGGATATGCTTATAGTGCAGGCTTTAAAATCTTTCTGGCAGGCTCTAAAAGATATTGTTACAAACATTCAATGTTCTGTTATCATCAACTGTACCGTTGGAGTGCAGGGAAATATCAGGATCTTGTAGAAGAAAGAGAACTTGTAGATATTCGACAGAGAGAAATAGAAGATTATGTAACTGATAGGACTAATATGACAAAGAAGCTTCTAAAAGACATTAAAATTAAGAAAAAGGATTTTTACATACGAGCTGAAGATGCAATTGAGTATGGAATTGTAGATGAAGTTTTATAAAGAATGAGGTGATTAAAATTAGAATCATTAAATATTTTATTGAATGGTACAAATTTGAAAGCATATTTGGTACAACGAGATTAAAGTGTATTGTCGAATCTTTCAAATATGCCGCTGCAAATACTTGGTGTGATTTTAATAATTGGTTATTCGACAAAGGTATTAGGAAAACACATAGAAAAGATGAATTTAAATTTTGATCAGCTCCTCTCTTAATTGAGGGGGCTTTTTAGATTGGAGGATTTTATCATGAATAAAAGGCAAAGGAAGAAATGGTTAAAGCAGCATAATAGATATTTTGATCCAAGAGAGACTTGGTCATTAGATTGGACGATGGCAAAATTCGTATATCCAAGGCTAAAAAAATTTAAGGAAGAGAATATTGGGTTTCCACATGAATTTAAGACGATTGATGAGTGGAATGAGATCTTAGATAAGATGTTATTTTCTTTTAAAGCATTGAAAGACGATTGTGTAGGATTGGAAATCGATTTTGATGATCCGAATTGGAAAAATGAAATTGATAAAACAAATGAGAGAATTCAAGAAGGATTAGACTTATTTGGAAAATATTTTAGAGACTTATGGTGGTAAACAGGAGGATTTTATGGAGATTAATTGGACACCGGTAACAAAAAAGTTGCCAGAGCTGACAGGAGTACTTTATGAAGAAGAGTTTCTTGTATCTGTAAAGATCGGAGACGTAAAGTTCAGAGAGATTGCCAGATTTGATGGAGAAGAATGGCACAATGTTTTATTTGATTCGGAAGATGTTGTAGCTTGGGCACCATTGCTACCAGTATATGAAGATTAAGTAAAGGAGTGGTTTTATTTTAAGAAAGAGATTATTAGCTTTAGGATTATTAGCAACTGCAAATATAACATTAGGATTAGGTTTACAAAATTGTAACGCTGATGAGCAGCATCCAGAAATGCTTCAGGAGGCCCTTACAGACGTTGATCAACACTATGATAAATGTAAGCAAGCAGACGAACAAAAGAGGATCGCTATTGAAAAGAAACGACAGGAGAAGCTTAGAAGAGAACGTATTCGTAAAGAAAAGAGAGAGAATGCTCCAATCTATATGGGACGATTTAAGATTACTTATTATTGGATTGGAGAAGACAACTGGGGATACAGAACAGCTCTTGGAGTGAGAAGTAGTAGATTCTATACAGTTGCTGTAGATCCCGATGTGATTCCTTTAGGATCAAAGATTATTATTGGACATGATATTTATTGGGCTGTTGATACAGGGAGTGCAGTAAAAGGGAATGTGGTAGATATTTTCTCAGAGGGTCGATTAGATGACATGTATCATGATGATGTTTGGATTATTAGAAAAGGATCAAGTGAACGTCTTGCTTTGAAATATAGACACAAGTAAAGGAGATCAAATGGATTCGATAGATATTATGCTTGGAGAAATATTCTTAACATGTCTAATCATATGGTTTGTATTAGTTGTATTTACAATAGAGCTTAAAAATTGGAAAGAGAGATTTGCAGTAATATTAGGAATCATAATATTTTTAGCGGGCTTGTATTATTATGGATAGTAAAGGAGAAATATGTTAAAAGAAAAATCTTGGGAAGAGTTTAAAGAAAGTGGAATGCTTTGGTGGATTAATACTATCTTACATGCGTTTGGGTGGGCTATTGTTTATGAAACTGATGAAACAGGCAATATTATCAGAGCATACCCTGCAAGATGTAAATTTAGAGGATTCAGTGAAAATACAAATACAGAAGGTTATCAAAAGATCAGTAAATATATGCTAGACAATGCTGAAGAGTTGTTTAAGGAGGCGAATGAATGAGTAGTAAAATCGCAATTTTGCGTCCATCAGGAGATGAGCTTTCTCCACCTCCTAAAGTATTAGAGCTACTTAAGGGTACACGAGATATGTCAGAAAACCATGTCCTGATAGACGAGGGATATGACTTGATTGGAGAAGCTTTGAGTGCTTACTTAGGAGCACCTGTGGTAGCAGTAACCTTAACAGATAAAATTAAAGAAAGAAACAATTAGATAGAAGTAACAGGAAACCGGGAGAGTCGTTTGACTCTCCTTATTTTTATGCAAGAAAGGAGTTTTTACATGGCAGAATCAATGAATAGTGAAATGTTGAATTACGCCATTGAGCAGGGTATAATTGATTTATCGCACATACAGGATGCAGTAAATATGAATAAAAGAAAAGAAATTTTAGAGCAGCATCCGTATAGTATTTGGGAAAGTAAGGATGGCAAATGGCATACCTACCTTCCTGATGAAGAAAAAGGTAGAGTTCCCAGAAGGCGGAATACACGGGAAGCAATTGAAGATGTAATTGTTAGATACTATGAAGAACAGGAAAATTGTACATTTGAATATTGGTGGGGACAATGGGTTGAGAAGAAAAAGAAATTTGGTGTAGTAGAAAATACTATATACAACTATGAGCGAGATTATGAGAAATATTTTCAAAACAATCCATTCTCTCAAAAAGATATTCGAGATATCACAGAAGATGACATAATTGAATTCATTGTAAACCAAATTAAAAAGTACAACCTGGGTGAACCATCAGCAAAAAAATTAATAGGATATATCTGCGGAGTTTTTAAAAATACCCGAAGAAAGAAATTTACTAAAGAAAATGCTTGTGAATTTATAGAAGCTAAGGATTTTATGAAACGCTGTGGTAAGATAGCACAACCAATAGAACAAAGAGTTTTATCTCCTGAAGAATGGGAAAAATTTGCTGAAGAGGTAAAAAAACGACAAAAGAAAGATCCTATGAACATGTGTCTTTATGCCATAGAATTAGCTATGTATACAGGTATGCGATTAGGAGAACTTTGTGGACTTATGTGGGAAGATGTTAGATATGATTTAGATTGTATCGTCATTCGTCACAGCGAGAAGATGAATAAAAAAACCAGACAGCGGTATATTGCAGCCACAAAAACAAGCAAAGAGAGATTGTTTCCTCTCACGCCTCCAATTAAAAGATTATTCGCTAAAGTTAAGAAAGAACAAATGAAAAACAATTGTTATGGAGAATTTGTATTTACGGATCAAATTGGTAAAATCTATGACTCTTTAATCCAAAGCAATGTTGTACGTTGTTGTACAGCAGCAGGGATACCAAGGAAAAGCATACATGCTATCAGAAGAACTTTAAATTCTAAGCTTAGAACCGATGGAATGTCTGCTGTTGTTGCAGGGTCTTTATTTGGACATTCTTCTCAAGTGAATAACAAGAACTATACTTACGACATATCTAATATGGAGTACAAAAAGAAAGCTTTATCAAGGGCTTATAAGGTAAAATAACCAGTTTTGATACCCTAAGATCAAAATTATGATACAAATCTAACTTAAATCTGATACCTCAGTTGATACCCTTTTGATATCTAAGGGTTGAAACCCACGTATTTATGCGGGTTTTGAAAATAATGTCATGAAATAATACTGACAAACTATAAATACTGACAACAAAATGTCACTATTGAATGTCGTCAAAACCATCATATCAATCGCTTGTCTAAACCACCCATTGTATATATAATAATACGTGAAGGGGGATGATACAGAGTGTCTAAGAAATCCGGATTAACAAAAAGACAGAAACTTATCATTGAGATGTTAGCAGCTTTTAATGCTGACGATCCAATTACAATACAGGCAATATCAGAAAAACTGAAATTAAGTTCAAGAACCGTATTAAGAGAAATGCCTCGCATCAACGAATGGTTTGAGGAGAATGACTTTAAACTAGTCAAGAAACCAAGAATCGGGATGTATGTGGATGAAGATGCAGAAACAAGAAACTATATTAAAGAACTCGTAGATATGGATGAGAACAAGCCAGTATACAGTAAAGCAGATCGCCAGATGATCATATTACTTGAACTGTTAACGATCAACGAACCACTCAAATATTTTTACTTTACATCCCTTTTTCATATTTCGGATGCAACATTAAGCAACGACCTGGAAGAGGTTGAAACATGGCTTGATCACTATAATCTGACTCTTTACCGAAGACCGGGAATGGGAATTTATTGGGAAGGAAAAGAGGAAGATTACCGTCAGGCAGTGACAATGGTATTGAGACAAAAGTTAAGAGGACATTCCTTAAAAGTATTGTTTGATAAAGAAAAAAAACTCAAAGAACGAATGTTTCCGAATCTTACGCAAGAAGTGTTAGATGATACAAGAGATATCATTAAAAATATGCAGGGAGCGTTAGATATAGAATATACTGACCATTCCATTAGGCATTTAAGCTTGTATTTATTGATTACACAAAACAGGGTAAGAATGGGACATGAGATCAAAGAAGAGAAAGACGTCAGATCGATCACTCATTTACCAGAATATCAGATTGCAAAATGGCTGGGAGGCAAGTTAAGCAACTTTGAAGAACATCAGCTCTCACAAGGAGAAGTATATAACATAGCAATGCAGCTTTTGGCAGCGAAGATCTGGAAAAACAAAAGTGAGAATAAGATCGATGAAGAAAGTTTTAAAGTCAGGCAGTTGGTCATGCGGATCATTGCTGAGATGGAAATACTTTTAGAAATGGAATTTTTTGAGAATGCAGTGTTGATCGATGGATTATGTAATCATATGAAACCAGCGATCAATCGAATGAAACAAGGTGTATTTACGGAAAATCAATACATTGATTTTTTAGAAGAAAAATATTCCAAAGTTTATGTGGCAACGATCAAAGCGTGTGAGTTCTTAAAAGAAGAATTACATATAAAAAAACTCCCGGAAGGGGAGATGGGGTTTATCGCATTATACTTCTGTGTAGCGGTTGAACAGCAAAAAGATAAAGAAGAAAAGTTATCTGTTTATGTTGCCTGCCCACATGGAGTTGGGACATCCCATATGCTAGCCGTTCATCTGAAGAAAGAATTTCCGCAGCTGATGGTACAAAAGATCATCTCGACAGCAGAGATCAAAGAAGAGGAGCTGATCGAAGAAGGAATTGATTTTATCGTTTCCACAGCAAAATTAAATCTGACATTTCCAAATGTCTATGTGAACTCTATTTTAACAGAGACAGATAAGAAAATGATCAATGCCATGATCAAAAATATCGACAAGAAGAAAAGAAAAAATCCCATAAAGACTGTAAAACCAGTCAAAAGGATTGGAAGAGAAGACATCGAGTATATGACACTTCTTGGAGAAGAGATCTTACAGGTATTAGATAACATTAAAATATCAACAGGTGAAAACATTAAGAATAAGAAACAATTGATCGAATATGCAGGAGAATTATTTGCAAGAAATGAAACGACAGCAACAGAGATTACTTTTGCATTAAACAAACGCGAGAATATCGCAAGCACATTTATTCCGAGTATGAATGCATTATTTTTACATTGTGAAACAAAAGCCATCAGACATTGCAGATTTGGATTTGTCTATTTAAATGATGAGATCATTGAAGATGGGCAGCCAATCAAGGGTGCAATCTTGATGCTTGTTCCACAGGGAGATGGAAGTAAGGTTTATCGCGAAGTTATGAGTGAAATAAGCGGGGCATTAGCCGAGAAAGACCAGATCATCACCTATTTATTCGAGAAAAACAGAAATGCAGTTGAGGCAGAACTTGAAACAAGCCTTGGTAACTATTACGAAAATAAAATGAAGAGAAGATAAAAACAAAAGGAGGATATTGTAAATGAAAAATGGATTACAAAAATTCGGTAAATTTTTAAGTGCAATGGTAATGCCTAATATCGGAGCATTCATTGCATGGGGATTCATTACAGCATTATTTATCGCAGATGGATGGATTCCAAATGCGAAGTTAGCATCAATTCAGCCATACATGTTAACATTCTTATTACCAATGCTAATCGCCTACACAGGTGGTAAACAGGTCGGTGGAGACCGTGGAGGAGTTATGGGTGCAATCGCAGTCATGGGTTGTATCGCCGGAGTTGGTGGATTTGATGGACAGCCAATGTTAATGGGAGCCATGGTAATGGGACCATTTGCAGGATGGGTCATCAAGAAATTTGATAAAGCAATGGACGGACATATGCCAGCCGGATTTGAGATGTTGATCAATAACTTCTCTGTTGGTATTTTAGGAATGATCGTAGCGATCATTGGATACTTTATCATTGGACCATTTATGTCAACCGTATTAGCAGTGTTAACAGCAGGAGTTAACGTACTTGTAAAAGCAAAATTAATACCTTTAGCAGCAATCTTTATCGAACCTGCCAAAGTATTATTCTTAAATAACGCAATCAACCATGGTATCTTTACACCAATTGGTATTGAACAGGCAAAAGAAGCTGGTAAATCTATCATGTATATGTTAGAGGCAAACCCAGGACCAGGACTTGGAGTATTATTAGCATATGCAATATTCTCTAAAGACAAAGTAACAAAATCATCTGCACCAGGTGCGATCATCATTCATTTCTTCGGTGGTATTCATGAGATTTACTTCCCATATATCCTGATGAACCCAATCGTGATCATCGCTCCGATCGTTGGTAACATTTGTGCGATCACATTCTTCACATTTACAAAATGCGGACTTATTGGACCATCTTCACCAGGATCAATCATCGCTTATTTATCAATGTCACCAAAGAGCCAGATTCCATTAACGATCTTAGGTGTACTGATCGCAACTGTAGTATCATTCTTGATCGCATCACCTATCATTCGTATGTCAGATGGTAAGAGTCTTGAAGATGCACAGGACGATATGGCAGCAAAGAAAGCAGAATCTAAAGGAATCACAGTTGACCCAGGAGAGAAGAAAGACGCAGATAAAGTTAAGAAGATCGTATTTGCATGTGACGCAGGAATGGGATCATCTGCAATGGGAGCTACGAAATTCAGAAACCGTGTGAAAGCACAGAGACCAGATCTTACAGTTATCAATACATCTGTAGATAATATTCCAGCAGATTGTGATATCGCAGTTGTTCAGGCAGTTTTAGCAGACAGAGCTAGAAAATCTGCACCACAGGCACAGTTAGTAATTATCAATAACTTCTTACAGGATCCAAACTTAGATGGATTATATGAACAGATGACAGCAAAAGTTGATGCATCAGCACAGACAGCTGCAGCTGTTGAAGAAGTTGAAACACCAGTAGCTACTGGAAATACAAAGATCCTTGTAGAAGAAGGAATCAAAACAGGATTAAAACCAGTCGACAAATTCGAAGCGATCAAAGCAGCAGGAAAACTGTTAAATGAACTTGGATATGTTGAAGAAGGTTATATTGACGCTATGGTAAAACGTGAAGAAACAGTTACAACATACATGGGATTAGGTGTAGCAATTCCTCACGGAACAGGAGATGCCAAGAAGAAAGTACAGAAAACTGGTATCGTAATGCTTCAGTATCCAGAAGGTGTAGACTTTGATGGAGAAAAAGCTCAGTTAGTCTTCGGTATTGCTGGAATCGGTGATGAACATCTTGGATTATTAGCTAAGATCTCTGAAATCATCGAAGATCCTGAAAGATTAGAACAGTTAAAAACAACAAAAAACGTTGACGAAATCATGGAAATGTTTAAATAAAATTTAAACAAAAAAAGGTCAATTTAATAAGCGGGAAATTCTTCTCGCTTATTGAATACCTAAGATATATACTTATAAATTTATATTTTAATTTTAGGAGTGAGAAAAATGAAGAAAGCAATTCAGTTTGGAGCAGGAAATATTGGACGTGGATTTATCGGTGGACTGTTAAGCAAAGCAGGATATCATGTAGTATTCGCAGATGTAAATCAGGAAATCATTGATAAGATCAACGAAGATAAGAAATATACAATTTTTGTAAAAGACGTAGAAAGCAGCGAGATCGTGATCACAGATATCAGCGGAGTAAATTCAACAAAACCTGAACTGATCGATGAAGTAAAAGAGGCTGAGATCATCACAACAGCCGTTGGAGTAAGAATTCTTCCAATCATTGCTCCATCTATCGCAGAAGGAATCAAAGCAAGAAAAGAAAATGGTTCTGAAGAATACTTAAACATCATTGCTTGCGAAAATGCAGTCAAAGCAAGTTCTCAGTTAAAAGAAGCTGTTTATGGAAACTTAAATGACGAAGAAAAAGCATATGCAGACAAATATGTAGGATTCCCAGACTGCTCTGTAGACAGAATCGTGCCTCCAGTACGTTTAGATAATCCAATCGACGTCGTTGTAGAAAACTATTATGAATGGAATGTCGAAGAAGCATCCTTTAAGGGAGCTGTTCCACAGATCGAAGGAATGAATCTTGCAGATAACTTAATGGCATATATTGAAAGAAAATTATTTACATTAAACACAGGACACTGCATCACAGCATATCTTGGAAACTACAAAGGATTCAAAACAATCGATGAAAGTATTGCTGATGAAGAAATCTTTAAAACTGTTAAAAAAGCAATGCAGCAGAGTGGTATGGCATTAGTCAACAAATATGGATTTGACAAAGATGCTCACTTTAAATACATCGACAAGATCTTAAATCGTTTCAAAAACCCATACCTTGTAGATGATACAGCTCGTGTAGGTAGAGAACCATTAAGAAAATTAAGTGCAACAGATCGTTTAACAAAACCAACAATGACAGCATTAGAATATGGTCTTCCAGTGGATGCATTATTAGCAGGAATGGCAGCAGCATTAAAATATGATAATGCTGAAGATCCACAGAGCGTAGAATTACAGGATAAGATCAAAGCAAACGGAGTAAAAGCAGCATTAAAAGAAGTATCTGGAATCACAGATGAAAAGATTTTAGATGATGTCGTAGCAATCTACGAAGCAATGTAGTCGAAATAATATCAATAAAATCAACCAAAAATCAAATTAACAACCTTTTTTCTTAACTCATATAATCATAATACAAAGTGTCAAGAAACAATTTCTTGACACTTTTTTCTCGCATTATAAATACAACTGTCTATTCAACAATTTCAATTCCATCAATATTCGGAACACACATCATAGAATAGTTTGTATGATAAATGACAAATCCAGGTTTTGCCTTTGGCGGCTTTCTTAGTTCTTTTCTCTGAACATAATCAATCTCAACCTTCGGTGCCTGACGCCCCTTGGAATAATAAGCTGCAAGGCGGCCAGCTTCTTCAAAGGTAGCATCTGGAAGAGTCTCCGCTTGTTCCTTTCGTACAATAACATGGGACCCAGCCATATTCTTTGCATGGAACCACCAGTCCCCGCCATTTGCAAACTTAAAACTTAATTCATCATTCTGATAGTTATTTTTTCCAACATACATATGGAAACCATCAGAAGAGACAAAATGTAATGGTTTGGATTTTGCCTGTTTCTTTCCCTTTTTCTTTCCGTGGCTCTTAATATAACCATAATCAGAAAGTTCATCTTTGATCAGCTGCAGGTCTTTCTCATCTTCGGATAAAGAAAGAGCAGTAGAGATCGAATCGAGATGATCAAGATCAGCTTTTGTCTCAACGACAAGCTCAGAAAGAGCTTCATAAGTACGTTTTAGCTTATTATATTTTGCAAAAAACTTTTTGGAATTCTCCAAAGGAGTCTTTGTTGGATCAAGAGGGATCGTAATCTCTTCGTTTGTGTAATAATTCATGCAAGTTAAAGATTTTGCATTTGGCTCTAGTCCATATCCATATGTCTGTGTAAGTTCTCCATAAACTTTGAATTTCTCACGTTTCTCGGTATCCTTTAACTGACGAAGCTGCAGATCATATTTCTTGCTTGTCCTCTCAAGAGCAGTCTGCACAATCTTACGAAGGTCAGAAGATTTCTGCTTCATTCTTGTATATTTTTCCTTCTCAGAATAATACCCGATCAGCACGTCAAAAATAGAATCATATGTTTTCTCTGTACAGTCAGGATAAGAAGTTAAAGGAATACAAGAAAATTCCTTAGGTTCTTCCCCAGAATAAATGATATTTGGCTGATATGCCTCATCTTCTACAAGAGCATTTAATTTTACAAGCTGGCCATATAATCCAGCAGCACTATCATCGGTCAAAGAATCAGTAGATGCATTCCCATCGAGCCCTGCACGATAACAAAGTTCATTTGCAATTAAAGGACTCATACCTGTGATGGAAGTATAAAGTGCTTTACAAAGATTCAGTGGTTTGGTGATGATATGCTGATAAAAATTCTCCGTAGTCAGACTTGCTAAAGGATGTTTCCCTTTAGACGGTGGAAATGTGTAAGTACGTCCAGGTAAAACCTCTCTGACAGAACTGATATTTGCAGAGATGTGCTTGATACTATCTAAGATCACATCATCACTGTTTACAAAAATGATATTACTGTGTTTTCCCATGATTTCAACGATCAGACGTTTCTGACAGACATCTCCAAGCTCATCCAGATGCTCAATCTTAATTTCGATAATACGCTCAAAGTCAGGCTGTGTGATCGAAATGATCCTTCCACTGCTGATATGTTTACGAAGCAGCATGCAGAAATTTGGAGCCTGCATAGGGTTTGCTTTTCCTTCTTTCGATAAATAGACAAGAGGAAGAGAAGCACTGGCTGAGAGATGAAGTCTTGTTGTCAATCTCTCTTTTTTGATCACAAGCGTGATCTCGTCGGCCTCTGGCTGATAAATCTTATAGATTCTGCCACCAATGATCTGTTTATTAAGTTCTGATATAATATTTGAAATGACAAATCCGTCGAATGCCATGATAAATACCTCCTGGTAATAAAATCAGTTATCTAATTTAAAATAATAAGATAAATCCGTCAAACAATTATATCAGAAATTCGAAAAAGTATAAAGAAAAAACGATCAAATTCACAAATCATAGAAAGATAGTCGGGATTTTGTTGTAATTAAAATCATTTCTTATTATAATGAATATTAAGTGTACAATAAAATAATCTATGGAGGACAAGTCATTGAGAAAAGAAGCGTCAAAGAATGCATGGAAGCAGTTATACGACATTACATTAAAACTAGACAAATTAGAGCCTTGGAATTACCTTGGTGACACACAACTTGTAACCATTCAGCTAAAAGACAGAGAAGAACCTGTATTTTGCAGTGTGATGGGAAAATTCAGCGGAGAAAGAGGAATTGCAGTCTTTGATGGAGTTGAAGGCTTAGGAGATTTCTATATGATCCTTGGAAGTGAAGAAGGGGATCTTCCAGCACAGTATCTGATGGATGAACATTCAAGTCTTACATGTTTCTGGGGAAGCATGATGAATGTGCCAGATGAACAAAGAAAAGTTATCGATGAATTAGATATTCGTTTTAAGACGATCAGTGACTGGATTTACTTTGTTTCTTATAAGAAAGGTTACAAACCATATCAGTTAGATGAAGATGAAGTTGCACTTCTTATAGAAACTTATGAGAACCTGTATATGGTAGTGGAAGCAGTCAGACAGGGAGAATTAAACCCAGAGATCGAACAGGCAGAAGGTATCGTTCGCCGTTATAATACTGAAAATGATACTTGGGAAATGTTTGTAAAAGAAATACCAGAAGCTGAAAAAGAATTTCCGTCAGTGATGTTAGAAGATCAGGAATTAAAAGATGAATTAAAGAATCAAAAACAAATCGATCTTGAAGTGATTTTAGATTTTACTTATCTTCCAGTTATGGTAGAAGGGGAAGAAGAAGGGGAGCGTCCAAAGAATCCACTTTTATTTATGGCATATGATAATACCGATGGCGGTGTGATCACAATGGATATTTTAGAAGAGGGTGATGATGAGATCAGCAGAACATTAGGATTCTTTATCAGTTTTGTGCAGCAGAATGGAAGAATGAAGACGATCAAAGCAAGAAATCCATGGATTTTTGGAGCATTAGAGGATATTTGTGAATATTGCAGCGTGGACCTTGTATATGATCCGGTAGAGATCATGGATCAGGTGATCGAAGAAGTTATTTCTCAGTTGTAGGAATTTCATGTAACATATCAAAAGATGAATTAGAGTGAACGAGGTTGACAAATAAGTTAAGGATTGGTAAAATACAGATAATTTGATGTGCTACCTAAGTAGCACTTTAATTCGATAAAGTATCAAGGAGCGGCAAAAATATGAATAAAAAGAGAGTCCACACACCAGAAGGTGTCAGAGATGTATATGGAACAGAATATGGACAGCGAAGTAAGCTGAAAGCAAAATTAAACAAAGTCTTTGCATCTTACGGATATGAAGGGATCAGAACTCCAGGATTTGAATTCTTTGATGTATTTAACAGTGAAAAAGGAACCGTATCCGCAAGGGAGATGTTTAAATTCTTCGATAGAGAAGGAAATACCTTAGTTCTTCGTCCGGATGTCACACCATCCATTGCACGCTGTATCGCAAAGTATTTTAATGAAGAGAATATGGGAATCCGTTTATCTTATGCAGGAAATGTATTTTTAAATAACTCAAGCTATCAGTTGAAGTTAAAAGAAACATGCCAGTTAGGTGCAGAATTAGTCAATGATGCGTCTGTACAGGCAGATACAGAATCTATTGCAATGGCAATTGATTGTTTTCTGGCAGCTGGATTGACTGATTTCAGACTTTCTATCGGAGAAGTTGAATTCTTCAACGGATTGACACAGACGATCAAAGATGAAGAAGTCAAAACACAGCTTCGAGAGCTGATCTTAAATAAGAATTATTTTGGATTAATGGAATATGTAGAGACATTAGATCTGTCTGATAAGATCAAAGATGTATTTTTACATTTTAACGAACTGAATGGAGATGTAGCGATCTTAGATCAGGCAGAAGCAATGGTTGAGAATGAACAGTCTAAGAAAGCGATCAAAAGACTTCGCGATGTATATGGTATCTTAAAATTATACGGCAAAGAGCAGTATGTAAGTTTTGATCTTGGAATGTTAAATAAGCATAATTATTACACAGGAATCATTTTCAAAGGTTATACTTATGGAACAGGAGATGCAGTTCTAAAAGGTGGACGATATGATAATCTGATCGAACAGTTCGGAAAGAAAGCCCCATCAGTTGGATTTGCGATCGTATTAGATGAGCTGATGATGGCATTAAGCCGTCAGGGAATTCATATGGAAGCAGATCATATGGATACAATGATCATTTATAAAGAAGCAACAATGAAAGATGCGATCCTTCGAGCAGAAGAATTAAGAAAAGAAGGAAAGAAAGTCATCTTAGAGAGAAAGAATGATCTGTGCAGCAAAGCAGACTATGAAAGATTTGCTAAAGAGCATCGCCTCGGTGGAATTCTTTATTTCATCTAATCAACAAATCGAGCAAAAGAAGGGAAACAAAAGACCATGAGATATATTACATTTGCCCTGGCGAAAGGGCGCCTTGCAAAGAAAGCGATGGCTTTATTAGAAGAGATCGGAATCACATGCGAGGAAATGAAAGACGAGAAAACAAGAAAATTAATCTTCGTAAACGAAGAATTAAAATTAAAATTTTTCTTATCCAAAGCAAGTGACGTGCCAACTTACGTGGAATATGGGGCAGCTGATATCGGTGTTGTTGGAAAAGATACGATCCTTGAAGAAGGAAGAAATCTATACGAAGTATTAGACTTGAAATTTGGAGCTTGCAAGATGTGTGTGTGCGGACCCAAAGAAGCGAAGAAATATTTAAACAGTAATGAGATCATCCGTGTGGCATCCAAATACCCACATATCGCCAAAGAATATTTCAATAATCAGAAATTACAGACAGTAGAGATCGTTAAGTTAAACGGATCTGTTGAACTTGCACCGATCGTTGGATTATCAGAGGTGATCGTCGATATCGTTGAGACAGGAACAACCTTAAAAGAAAATGGATTGGAAGTCTTAGAAGAAGTTTGCCCATTATCAGCAAGAATGGTAGTGAATCAGGTAAGCCAGAAGATGGAACAAGAACGAATCAGCAAGATCATCGTTGCACTAAAGAAGATCTTGGATGAAAAAGAATAGTCCGGAGGAGAGAAATATGAGAATAGTAAAAGTTAACAAAGATTCCATTGCAAATATTTTATCAGATTTATTAAAGAGAAGTCCTACAAACTATGGGGATTTTCAGGATAAAGTCGATGCGATCATCAAAAATGTCAGAGATAATGGAGATAAAGCTGTCTTTGATTATACAGCACAGTTTGATAAAGCGGAGATCAACGCAGACAATATTTTAGTTACAGAAGAAGAAATTAAGGAAGCTTACGAAGAAGTGGACGATGAATTGATCAAAGTTATCCGCAAAGCGATCAAGAATATTCGTGATTTTCATGAAAAACAGATTCAGAAGAGCTGGTTTGAGACAAGAGAAGACGGAGTAATGCTTGGACAGAAAGTAACACCAATGGAAACTTGTGGTGTCTATGTACCAGGTGGAAAAGCAGTTTATCCATCTTCTGTTTTAATGAACATTGTTCCAGCACACGTTGCAGGAGTGAAAAATATCATCATGACAACACCTCCTGGAAAAGACGGAAAAGTTACAGCAAATACATTAGTTGCAGCGAAAGAAGCTGGAGCAACAAAAGTATATAAAGTCGGTGGAGCACAGGCAATTGCAGCGATGGCATTTGGAACAGAGTCTATTCCAAAAGTAGACAAGATCGTAGGACCTGGTAACATTTTTGTGGCTCTTGCCAAGAAAGCAGTTTATGGAAACGTAAGTATCGATTCCATTGCAGGACCAAGTGAGATCTTAGTGTTAGCCGATGAGACAGCGAATCCAAGATATGTGGCAGCAGACTTACTTTCCCAGGCAGAACATGATGAGATGGCAAGTGCAATCCTTGTTACAACAAGCGAAGAATTAGCACATAAAGTATCTGATGAGATTGACGGATTCTTAAATCAGTTATCAAGAAAAGAGATCATGGAGAAATCTTTAGATTCCTTCGGATATATTCTTGTTGCAAGCGATATGAAAGAAGCAATTGATACGGCAAACGCTATTGCGTCTGAACATATGGAGATCATGACAGCAAATCCATTTGATGTTATGACAAGGATCAAGAATGCAGGAGCAATCTTTATCGGAGCATACAGCTGTGAGCCTTTAGGAGATTATTTTGCAGGACCAAACCACGTACTTCCAACAAATGGAACAGCAAAATTCTTCTCTCCATTAAGTGTTGATGATTTCATCAAGAAATCAAGTGTCATCTACTATTCAAGAGAAGCCTTAGAGCCAGTACACAAAGACATCGAATTCTTTGCAAATCAGGAACAGCTGACAGCACATGCGAATTCCATGAAAGTAAGATTTGAAGATAACCAGGAAGGATAAAAATATGAGTAGAAGTGCATCAATTGAGAGAAATACAAGTGAGACAAAGATCAAACTTTCCATTGATCTTGATGGAAATGGAAATGGAAATATCCATACAGGAATCGGTTTTTTTGACCATATGTTAAATGCATTTGCACGTCACGGATTTTTTGATCTTGATGTGGAAGTTGAGGGAGATCTCTATGTAGACTGCCATCATACGATCGAAGATGTCGGAATCGTACTTGGAGAAGCAATCAGACAGGCCGTTGGAGATAAGAAAGGGATCAAACGTTATGGATCTTTCATGCTTCCAATGGATGAGACATTAATGTTATGTGCGATCGATCTGTCTGGAAGACCATATTTTGTGATGGATTGTGATTTTACGGTTGATCGCGTTGGAGAATTTGACACAGAGATGGTAAGAGAATTCTTTTATGCAGTATCTTACGGCAGCATGATGAATCTTCATTTGAAGAAATTACATGGAGAGAATAATCATCATATGATCGAAGCGGCATTTAAAGCATTTGCAAAAGCTTTGGATGAAGCAACCAGCATGGATCCAAGGATCACAGATGTACTTTCCACGAAAGGAGCCTTATAAGATGAGTAATGAGGCAAAACCATTAAATAGCAAGATGAGTTTTGATGAATTCAAATTAAACAGCGACGGAATGTTAACCGTTGTTGTACAGGATCATAAGACAAATGAAGTTTTGATGGTCGCATATATGACAAAAGAAGCATATGATAAGACGATCGAGACAGGGATTATGACTTATTACAGCCGAAGCCGTGATGAATTATGGATCAAAGGGGAGACATCCGGACATTATCAGTATGTCAAAGATTTATATATTGACTGCGACAGAGACACCTTACTTGCTAAGGTAAAACAGATCGGGGCTGCCTGCCATACAGGAAATTATTCTTGCTTCTACACAGATTTATTAGAAAAAGAAGATTAAGAACGTAATCTTTGTGAGAAAATATTTGTGTTTCTAAGTTCGATTTGGTATAATCGACTTTATAAGATAAGGAGGCAAGATTATGACAGCATTTTTATCAGAATTAGTCTCTTATGTATTGAAGTTTGCGATTCTTTTTGCATGCTCTGCGGCAGGAATTTATTTCGGAGTCGGTCGTGCGAAGGCAAAGAAGAAAGAATCATAAGATCATACATGATTAAGAGAAGATCATTTAGCTGCATGAGAATACAGGCTCATGCAGCTAAAAAGCCGTAAAGGCAAGGTCTTCTTAAATATAATGAAACGACACTAGGAGGATGAAACGTTGAGAGCATATGGAGTCAACGAACTCAGGAAGATGTATCTTGAGTTTTTCGAAAGTAAAGGACATTTAGCATTAAAGAGTTTTTCACTCGTGCCAAAGAATGATAACAGTTTATTACTGATCAACGCTGGTATGGCACCACTGAAACCTTATTTCACAGGACAGGAAGTACCACCAAGAACAAGAGTGACAACATGTCAGAAGTGTATTCGTACAGGAGATATTGAGAATGTTGGTAAGACAGCAAGACATGGTACATTCTTTGAGATGTTAGGAAACTTCTCTTTTGGAGATTACTTCAAACATGAAGCGATCGCATGGTCTTGGGAATTTTTAACAAAAGTGATCGGATTAGATCCTGACAGATTATATCCATCTGTATACGAAGATGATGATGAAGCATTCGAGATCTGGGAGAAAGAGATCGGAATCGCACCAGAGAGAATCTTCCGTTTTGGAAAAGAAGACAACTTCTGGGAGCATGGGGCAGGACCTTGTGGACCATGTTCAGAGATCTACTATGACCGTGGAGAGAAATATGGATGTGGAAGCCCAGACTGTACGGTAGGATGTGACTGCGACCGTTATATGGAAGTATGGAACAATGTATTTACACAGTTTGAGAATGATGGACACAACCATTATACAGAATTAGAGAATAAGAACATTGATACAGGTATGGGACTGGAACGTCTTGCAGTCGTTGTACAGGAAGTAGATTCTATCTTCGACGTAGATTCTATCAAAGCGATCCGCGATGAGATCTGTAAAGTTGCAGGAGTTACTTATGGTACAGACCACGAGACAGACGTATCGATCCGTGTGATCACAGACCATATTCGTTCTGCTACATTTATGTTGTCTGATGGTATTACACCATCCAACGAAGGACGTGGATATGTACTTCGCCGTTTGATCCGCCGTGCAGCAAGACATGGAAGATTATTAGGAATCGATCACCTGTTCTTAACAGATATCAGTAAAGTCGTGATCCGTGAATCCAAGGATGGATATCCAGAATTAGAAGAGAAAGCAGAATTTATCTTCAATCATTTATCTCAGGAAGAAAAACAGTTCAACAAGACAATCGATCAGGGACTGTCTATCTTAGCAGATATGGAAAAAGCTATGAACGAGAAAGGCAGCAAAGAACTTGCTGGTGCAGATGCGTTCAAATTATATGACACATATGGATTCCCATTAGATCTGACGATCGAGATCTTAGAAGAAAAGGGATTTACTGTAGATAAAGAAGGCTTTGAAAAGGAAATGCAGGTTCAGAGAGAGACTGCCAGAGCTGCAAGAAAGACAACAAACTACATGGGTGCAGATGCAACTGTATACGAACAGTTAGATCCAGCCATGACAACAAAATTCGTTGGATACGATGAACTTACTTGTGAAGGTGAGATCACAGCTATGACAACAGAGACAGAAGTTGTTTCAACTCTGAACAAAGGAGATAAAGGAACGATCGTCGCTGACCAGACAGCATTCTATGCTACAAGTGGTGGTCAGGAAGCGGATAAAGGAGTGATCATCAGTGGAGATGCATCTTTTGAAGTAGAAGATGTCATTAAATTATCCGGTGGTAAGTTTGGACATGTTGGACATGTAGTCGAAGGAACATTCAACGTAGGAGACAAAGCGGTCTTTACAGTGAATGAGAAGAACAGAGCATTAGGTGCAAAGAACCATAGTGCAACTCATTTATTACAGAAAGCATTAAGAGAAGTGCTTGGAACTCATGTAGAGCAGGCAGGATCTTTAAATAATGCGGAACATTTAAGATTCGACTTTACACATTTCTCACCGTTATCTGATGATGAGATCGCAAGAGTTGAGAAGATCGTCAACGAAAAGATCGCTCAGGATCTTCCAGTTGTGACAAAAATTATGTCTATGGAAGAAGCTAAGAAAACAGGAGCTATGGCACTGTTTGGAGAGAAATACGGAGACGAAGTACGTGTTGTATCCATGGGAGATTTCTCTGTAGAATTATGTGGTGGTACTCATGTGAAGAATACAGGAGCGATCACAGCATTCAAGATTTTATCTGAAACTGGTGTTGCATCAGGAGTTCGAAGAATCGAAGCAGTGACAGATCAGGGAGTATTTAACTACTACCATAAGCAGGAAGAAGAATTAAAAGAAGCAGCCAAAGCATTAAAAGCTACACCAGCAACACTGCTGACAAGAATTGAATCACTTCTTGCAGAAGTAAAAGAATTAAAGAGCGAAAACGAATCCTTAAAGAGCAAACTTGCAAAAGACGCTCTGGGAGATGTTATGGATCAGGTAGAAGAAGTAAAAGGAGTGAAACTTCTTGCAACTTCTATAGAAGACGTTGATATGAATGGACTTCGTGAACTTGGAGATAACTTAAAAGAGAAATTAGGAGAAGGTGTTATTGTCCTTGCTTCCCAGAAAGACGGAAAAGTATTCTTAGTTGCCATGGTAACAGACGAGGCACAGAAAGCAGGAGCACACGCTGGAAACCTGATCAAAGCGATCGCCGGATGCGTTGGAGGCGGCGGTGGAGGACGTCCAAATATGGCTCAGGCCGGAGGAAAGAATCCAGCCGGAATTCCAGAAGCAGTAGCAAAAGTAAAAGAAATTTTAGAAAGTCAAATTTCATAGTTGACAAAAATCTAAAATGTGATATACTAATCTAGTGCAAAAAATTAAAACCCAAACAGTCCTATGCACAAGTACAAGACTGGAGGGGAGGTCGGGAATAGAATGTCAAACGTAATCGTTAAAGAAAATGAATCTTTAGATAGCGCTCTTCGCAGATTCAAGAGAAACTGTGCAAAAGCAGGAATTCAGCAGGAGATTCGTAAAAGAGAACATTACGAAAAGCCAAGCGTAAGACGTAAGTTGAAGTCTGAAGCAGCAAGAAAACGTAAGTTCAAGTAATCAGTAATCGGGTGATTAGATTGTCAATTAAGGAACAGCTTATGGCGGATATGAAATCGGCCATGAAAGCTAAGGCAGAAGGCAAACTGGCTCTGAATGTAATCCGTATGGCGCGGGCACATATCAGACAGGCTGAGATTGATAATGGTCATCAGGATTTCAATGATGACCAGGTCATTACCGTTCTGCGCAAAGAAGTAAAGCAGCGTAAGGAAACTCTCGCTGAACTTGCTGATTCAGGCAGAGATGATCTGATTAATCAGACCAATGCTGAAATCGCTGTATTACAGAAATACCTCCCGGCTGAACTCTCTGAAGAAGAGATCAGGAAGGTTGTGCAGGAAACTTTGAATGCTATACCGGAAGAACAGCGTAACATGGGTTTCGCTATGAAATCCTGTATGGCAAAGCTTAAGGGCAAGGCTGATGGTAAGGTAATCAGTACCATTGTACGTGAATTACTTGCTAAATAGTCTGCAGTTAAGCTTGACAAGTAAATACGGATAACGTAT